>OESW01000198.1_pt1 | contig 20150 bp, 21 predicted proteins | sample 1534831 | NCBI WGS metagenome assembly OESW01 (sample SAMEA104161952, study PRJEB21768) | metagenome | isolation source: underground water
TTTTTTTTTAATGATACGGCGACCACCGAGATCTACACTCTTTCCCTACACGACGCTCTTCCGATCTTACCCTGGAAACCCGGATTAGCGTCAATCTGAATCTGGACGGCAGCGGCAAGGCCAAGTTCGATACCGGCCTGCCGTTTCTCGATCATATGCTCGACCAGGTTGCGCGCCACGGCATGGTCGATCTGGACATCGTCGCCAAGGGCGATCTGCACATCGATGCGCATCACACAGTCGAGGACATCGGCATCACCCTCGGCCAGGCATTTAACCAGGCAGTAGGTGACAAGAAAGGCTTGCGCCGCTATGGTCATGCCTATGTGCCATTGGATGAAGCGTTGTCACGCGTGGTGCTGGATATTTCCGGTCGCCCCGGCCTGGTGTTCAACGTGGATTTTGCGCGTTCCAATGTAGGCGAGTTTGATGTGGATCTGGTGCGTGAGTTCTTCCAGGGCTTCGTCAACCACGCGCTGGTGACGCTGCACATCGACAACCTGGCGGGCGACAACGCGCACCATCAGGCGGAAACCGTATTCAAGGCATTCGGACGCGCCCTGCGCATGGCGTTGGAGGTTGATCCGCGCATGGCAGGCATGATGCCATCTACCAAGGGTACCCTGTAGAAAAACACGTAAACAAGCATGGCGGATATCGCAGTTGTAGACTACGGCATGGGAAACTTGCGCTCGGTGCAGCAGGCGTTGCGCACGGTGGCGCCGAATGCTTCCATCGCAGTGACCAGTGAACCGCATGAAGTCGCGCAAGCGGCGCGCGTGGTATTTCCCGGCCAAGGCGCGATGCCGGACTGCATGCGCGAGCTGGATGCGCGCGGATTGCGCGAGGCGGTGCTGCAAGCGGCGCGCAGCAAGCCTTTCCTCGGTATCTGCATCGGCCTGCAAATGTTGTTTGAGCACAGTGCGGAAGGCGATATCCCGGGACTGGGCATTCTGCCCGGCAAGGTGGTGCGCTTCGCTGGCAATTTGCGCGATGCGCAAGGCAACAAACTGAAGGTGCCGCACATGGGCTGGAACCAGGTGCGAAGGATACAACATTCCGCATCTCCGCAAGGAGATGCGACGGTTGCCCCCTCGCCCTCCGGGAGAGGGTTGGGGAGAGGGAGCGTGCTTGAGCACCCGCTGTGGGCCGGCATTGAGCAGGATGCCCGTTTTTATTTCGTGCACAGTTACTATGTGCAGACGCAGGACGATGCACTGGTGCAGGCCACCAGTTGTTATCCGCAGCCTTTCGTTTGCGCCGTGGCGCGTGATAATTTGTTTGCCGTGCAGTTCCACCCGGAAAAAAGCCAAAGCGCCGGGCTGGCCCTGCTGCGAAATTTTGTGGATTGGAATCCTGTTTAACTTTCGTTTGATTGAAATGCTGCCATGCTAATTATTCCTGCGATTGATTTGAAAGATGGACATTGCGTACGTTTGCGCCAAGGCGTGATGGAGGACGCCACGGTGTTTTCCGAAGACCCGGCGGCGATGGCTAAACATTGGCTGGAACAGGGCGCTCGCCGCCTGCACCTGGTTGACCTGAACGGCGCGTTTGCCGGCAAGCCGAAGAACGAGGCCGCTGTCCGCAGCATTGTGGAAGCCGTGGGGCTGGATGTGCCGATACAGCTCGGCGGCGGCATTCGCGACCTGGAAACTATAGAACGCTACCTCGACATCGGGGTGACCTACGTCATCATCGGCACGGCGGCGGTCAAAGTGCCAGGCTTTTTACATGAAGCTTGCGATGCTTTCCCCGGCCACATCATGGTGGGGCTGGATGCCAAGGCTGGCAAGGTGGCGGTGGATGGCTGGTCCAAGCTGACCGGGCATGATGTACTCGACCTGGCCAAGCGTTTCGAAGGCTACGGCATCGAAGCCATTATTTATACCGATATCGGGCGCGACGGCATGTTGTCCGGCGTGAATATTCCCGCGACCGTAGAACTGGCGCGCGAACTTACGGTTCCCATCATCGCCAGCGGCGGCATCACCAATCTCGACGATGTACGTGCGCTGTGCGCAGTGCAGGACGAGGGCATCACCGGCGCGATTACTGGCCGTGCCATCTACGAAGGCACGCTGGAATTCGCCCCGGCGCAGGCCCTGGCCGATCAGCTTACGGAGGAAATGGGCGTAAAGATTTAGGCGCGGGGTTCCCCTTTGTCCCTTTCCCCTTTACCCTTCATAGTATGTTAGCTAAACGTATCATTCCCTGTCTGGACGTCACTGCCGGACGTGTGGTCAAGGGAGTCAGCTTCGTCAAGTTGCGCGACGCAGGCGACCCGGTGGAGATTGCGCGCCGCTACGATGAGCAGGGCGCGGATGAGCTGACTTTTCTCGATATTACCGCCAGTTCTGATGATCGCGGCATCCTGTTCCGCATCATCGAGCAGGTGGCCGAGCAGGTATTTATTCCCCTTACCGTCGGTGGCGGTGTGCGCCAGGTGGAAGACGTGCGCAACCTGCTTAATGCGGGCGCCGACAAGGTGAGCATCAATACTTCGGCGGTCGTGAACCCGCAACTGGTGGTCGACGCAGCAGCACGCTATGGTTCGCAATGCATCGTGGTGGCGATAGACGCCAAGCAGATCGAGCCGGGCCGTTGGGAAGTATTTACCCACGGCGGCCGCAAGGCTACCGGGCTGGACGCGGTAGAATGGGCAAAGAACATGCAAGACTTGGGCGCGGGTGAAATTCTGCTGACCAGTATGGATAGAGACGGGCAAAAAAGTGGTTTCGATTTGGCGCTGACGCGCGCGGTGACCGATATGCTGGAAATTCCTGTTATCGCCAGCGGCGGCGTGGGCAACCTGCAACACTTGGTGGATGGCGTGAAACTGGGCGGCGCTGACGCGGTGCTGGCAGCGAGTATTTTTCACTATGGCGAATACACCGTGCGGCAGGCGAAACTGTTTATGGCGCAACATGGAATCGAGGTGCGATTATGACACGGTGCGCGAAAGCGACGGGTGCGGGAATAATCGCATCGCACCTCCTCCCGCAAACGGCTGGCTGCGCCAGTAACGTGTCGGAGGTGCGGCTATGAGTGAAACGTGGCTGAACAAGGTCAACTGGGCGGCAGACGGGCTGGTGCCTGCCATCGCACAGGACGCAACCAACGGGCGTGTATTGATGGTGGCGTGGATGGATCGTGAAGCGCTCAAGCGCACTGTTCAGTCCGGCGAAGCGGTATACTGGTCGCGTTCGCGCAAGAAGCTGTGGCACAAGGGGGAGGAATCCGGACATGTGCAGCGGGTGAAGGAGATACTCCTTGATTGCGACGGTGATGTGGTGTTGCTGCTGGTTGAGCAGAGTGGCGGTATTGCTTGCCACACCGGACGCGCGAGCTGCTTCTTCAACAGGTTGCAAAATGGGGGATGGGTGGAAACCGATGCGGTGATTAAGGCACCGGAGGACATTTACAAAAAATGAACGACATCCTGCAACGGCTGACTAAAACTGTGGAGGCGCGTAAACAGGCTGCGCCGGATAGTTCTTACGTCGCAAAGCTGTTCAGCAAGGGCGAGGACGCCATCCTGAAAAAAATCGGCGAGGAAGCCATCGAAGTCGTGCTGGCGGCCAAGGGCGGTGACAAGGCGCATCTGGTGTATGAAACCGCCGACCTGTGGTTTCATTGCATGGTACTGCTGGCGCAGCATGGTTTGAGCGCGGACGATGTACTGAACGAACTGGCGCGGCGCGAGGGAGTGTCTGGTATCACCGAAAAGGATAGCCGGAAAAAGGACTGACCATGGGCAACTGTATTTTCTGCAAAATTGCGCGCGGCGAAATTCCGAGCAAAAAGGTGTACGAGGATGGTGAATTCTTTGCCTTTCATGATATTAACCCGGTTGCCCCGGTGCACTTTATGCTGATCCCCAAGCTGCATGTTGCTTCGCTGATGGAAGCCGACGACAGCCATGCGGCGCTATTGGGAAAGATGTTGTTGCTGGCACCCAGGCTGGCCAAAGAGCAGGGGCTGGACAACGGCTTCCGCACCGTCATTAACACCGGCAGGGGCGGCGGTCAGGAAGTGTTTCACCTGCACATCCACATCATCGGCGGTGGCCATATTCCGCCCATGGTGCGGCGCGATTAACGCCGCTTAACTTTAGGAGAAATAAAATGGGTGGACTAAGCATCTGGCACTGGTTGATTGTTTTGCTGGTCGTGGTATTGATTTTCGGCACCAAGAAGCTGCGCAACATGGGCAGCGATCTGGGCGGCGCGGTGAAGGGCTTCAAGGAAGGCATGAAGAGCGAGGAAGAGACGCCCAAGCAGGTTCAGCAGGGCGGGCAGACCATCGAAGGTGAAGTAAAAGACAAGACGCACACCAAGGCGTAACCGGCCCAAGCTTCCATGTTTGGAGTGGATTTCTCGGAACTGGTGGTAATCCTTTTGGTTGCCCTGATTGTCATCGGCCCGGAGCGCTTGCCCACGGTGGCGAAAACTTTCGGCCATCTGTATGGACGTTTGCAGCGCTATATCAACGGTGTCAAGGCAGACATTTCGCACGAAATGGCGGCTGAGGAATTCCGCCAGTTGCAGCAAAAGGTGACGCATGAAGTTCTTGGTGCCGAACAAGCGGCAAATCAATTCACGCAGTCCCTGAACCAGCAGGTACAACAAGTCAACAACGCCGTGGCGCAACCTGCGCCGCAAGCCATCGTGCAACAGGCGCAGCCTGAGTTGCCGCCTGCAGAACAGAAAAAATTCCCCATTGATTGATGAATACGCCCCGTTTTGATGAATACAAGTGACAGCTTCATCGCCCACCTGATTGAACTGCGCACCCGCCTGCTGCATTCCATGGTGGCGCTGCTGGCGACATTCATTTGCCTGCTCCCATGGGCGGCCGACCTTTATGCGCTGCTCGCACAACCTCTGCTCGCCAAGTTGCCCAAGGGTGGGCAGATGATTGCCACCGACGTTACCACCCCGTTCTTCGTGCCGCTCAAGGTGGCGCTGATGACCGCGTTCCTGATTGCCCTGCCTTACATCCTGTACCAGGTGTGGCGCTTCGTTGCCCCCGGTTTATATGCGCACGAAAAACGTTTGGTGTGGCCGCTGATTATCGCCAGCACCTTGCTGTTTTTTTGCGGCATGGCGTTCGCCTATTTCGCCGTGTTTCCCGTGGTATTCGGTTTTATCACCGCCTCTGCCCCACAGGGCGTGGCAGTGATGACCGACATTGATAAATACCTGAGCTTTGTGCTGAATATGTTCGTCGCTTTCGGCTTAACCTTCCAAGTGCCGATTGCAGTGGTGGTGCTGGTCAGGATGGGTGTTGTGACTACCGCCAAGCTCAGGGAAATCCGTCCCTACGTAATTGTCGGCGCATTCGTCGTCGGCGCCATCTTTACCCCGCCGGACGTGGTGTCGCAATTCATGCTGGCGATGCCGTTGTGGTTGCTGTATGAGGCGGGTATCGTGGTGGCGGGTTGGATGAAGAAACCGGTTTAGGAAATTTCTGACCCACTGGTTCTGAAATTACTCCTGCGGCCTTGTCCTTGGTCTCGGCCGTTTGCCAACCTTCACCTGCACCACTATTTCGCGCTGGTTGCGCAGCAGCTTGAGTACGGCGACCTTGCCGGGCGGCAGGCTGGAAATGGTTTCCAGCATGGCGTTTGAATCGGCCAGCGGCTTGTTGCCCACCATGGTGAGAATGTCGCCTGCCTTGATGCCGGCCTGATCCGCCGGGCTGCCGCGCACCACTTCGGAAATCAGCACGCCTTGCACATCGCCAAGCTTGAACGATTCCGCCAGCTCCGGTGTGAGTTCCTGCACCGCCACGCCTATCCAGCCGCGCGTCACAGAACCGTTCTGGATGATCTGTTCCATGATTTTCTTCGCCGTGCTGATGGAAATGGCGAAGCCGATGCCGAGCGAGCCGCCATTGGGCGAGTAGATAGCGCTGTTGATGCCGATCAGGTTGCCGTTCACATCCACCAGCGCGCCGCCGGAGTTGCCGGGATTGATGGCGGCATCGGTCTGGATGAAATTCTCGAAAGTGTTCAGCCCGAGGTGGTTGCGCTTCAGCGCGCTGATGATGCCCATGGTCACCGTTTGCCCCACGTCGAACGGGTTGCCGATGGCGAGCACGATGTCGCCCACTTGAGCCTGCTCGGCATGGCCGAAGGTGACGGCGGGGATGTTGCCCGGCAAGTCTATCTTGATGACGGCGAGGTCGGTCTCCGGGTCGGAGCCGATGATGCGCCCTTTGGCCTTGCGCCCATCAGCCAGCGCCACTTCGATCTGGTCGGCGGCTTCAATCACGTGATGGTTGGTGAGGATGTAGCCGTCATGGCTGACAATGACGCCGGAGCCCAGGCCGGAGCTTTTCTGCACCGCGCCATCCTCGAACTGATCGCCGAAAAAGAAGCGGAAGTTCGGGTCGTCCATGAACGGGTTGTTGGGGATTTTCACCGTGCTGCTGGTAAAAATATTCACCACCGCAGGCATGACTTTTTTTGCCGCCGCGCTGAAACCTGCCGCAGGTATTTTGCTGCCGCTATCCGGTGTGTTTTCGTACAGTGTCACCACGCCGCTGCGCGCCGCGTTGGGCAGCAGGCCGGGCTTGAGCGTATGGATGATGAACAGCACGGCCAGCCCGATGGTTGTGGCTTGTGCGAACAAGAGCCAGAATTTACGCATGGTATGATGAAATCACTAAGTTAAATGGTGAGAGCAATATGCTGCTAAACGAGTTGCGCGATTATATCGGAAGCCTGCTGGAAGTCAGCCGTTTTCGCGATTATTCCCCGAACGGGGTACAGGTGGAGGGGAAAGCGCAGGTGCATCGTATCGCCAACGGGGTAACGGCCTCGCAACGATTGCTGGAAGCGGCTACCGCATGGGGCGCGGATGCCATCCTGGTGCATCACGGTTATTTCTGGCGCAGTGAAGATGCGACGATTACCGGCATAAAGAAGCGCCGCATCGCACATTTATTGCAGCACGACGTGAGTCTGCTGGCCTACCACCTGCCGCTGGATGCGCATGCTGAACTCGGCAACAACGCACAGCTCGGCAAACGGCTGGGCTTTGTGGAACGGGGCCGCTTTGGCGAACAGGACATTGCCTGTTACGGCGAGCTGGCACAGCCGCAAATGCTGGCACAACTCTCCGCGTACATCGAGGGAGTGTTGCAGCGTGCGCCGCAAGTGATTGGGGATGGCAGTCGTACCATCCGCCGCATCGCCTGGTGCACCGGCGGGGCGCAGGGCTATTTCGAGGCGGCCGTGGCGTTGGGCGTAGACGCATTCCTCACCGGCGAAATTTCCGAACAGAATGTGCATGTGGCGCAGGAAACCGGCGTGGCCTTCATCGCGGCGGGACATCATGCCACCGAGCGCTATGGCATACGGGCATTGGGTGAGCACCTCGCGGCTCGCTTCGGCGTGGAGCACCGTTTTTTCGATATGGATAATCCGGTTTGATTCACGGCGCGGACTTGCGCGGGGTGCAGTTGCATGCGCGGCAGCATCCGAGAGGTAGCTTCGCTTTGGTTGCCCGTTAACAAAGGCCGTTCGCCCTGAGCTTGTCGAAGGGTGGGCTACCCAACATCAAAACCAACATCAACACCGCCGGTGGTAGACCGGCAGCTAGTCACTTTTCTTGTCTTGCCAAGAAAAGTAACCCAAAGAAGTCGCCCCCGGTTTGCCGCCCCTGCGGGGTTCCCTCGATCAGCCGCAAGCAAGCGGGGCTGCGCAACTCGACCTCGCGGCTACGCCGTTCGGGACTCGAACAGTGCTCGCCTACCCCTCCGCTTCCTTGCGGCTGATCGAGGCGGCGCACAGGGGAAGAAATGCGAAAACCTAAAATCATTAATTCGTGGGCAACTTGTTGCCCACCAACTGTTAAACTGCCTCGTGGGCACGGAGTGCCCACCCTTGGCTGTATCAGTTGAAGAGGCTGGTGTTGCAGAAAACATAGCGGAACTGGACTAACAATCACACAGGAGCGATGAAGTATGCAGGCCAATCCACGATCACTTGACGCGTTATTCAATTCGCAGCTTCGGTATGTTGTGCCAATGTTTCAGAGACTCTATGTTTGGCAAGAAAATCCTCAGTGGGCAACGCTCTGGGAGGACGTCACTGAAAAGGCAAATCTTCAACTTGAAGAAAGCAAGTCTAATCCTCACTACCTTGGCGCATTGATCATTGAAGGTGTGCGACCGAGTTCACCTCGTGAAGTAAAAAGGTTTTTAGTGATTGATGGGCAACAACGACTAACAACGCTGCTATTGCTGTTTTGCGCTTATCGTGACATGGCACGCAAGAACGATTGGAAAACCTTAGATCGCGCGACAACTCGCTACATTGAGAACGCCGACACAGATGTGATGGAACATCCTGAAGAAGAACAGTTCAAGTTATGGCCTACCACACTCAATAGAGACATCTTTAGAAAAATTGTCTCCGCAGGCAGCCGAACAGCAGTAGAAAAAGGGTTTCCTCTGGTCTGGTTAGGTAGAAAGCGTAAACCGGAGTTAAGAAGTAATTTAGTTGAAGCCTACCTCTACTTTTCCAAAGCCATTGAAGCATGGATTATTCAAACAGCTACTGACACTAAAAAAACAACTGAAGATTGTGCCTTTGCTCTTCTACAGGCACTGCAACAGGATTTTTGTGTGGTTGAGATTGCGCTATCTGAAGGTGATGATTCACAAGAGATTTTCTACTCACTGAATTCACAAGGGCGACCACTTTCACAATCTGATTTATTGCGTAGCCTTGTCTTTATGCGCGCCGAAAAAGAAAAGCTGGATCGTGATGCGATATTTGCCGAGTACTGGGGGAAATTTGAAACAGAATTTTGGAGTGCGGAGATAAAGCGGGGTGGGCGCAGTTATTCACGTCTGGATATTGGGCTGAGGTATTTCTTAATGGCGAAGACTGGAGAAATAGTAGATGCCCGCCGCGTGAATGAAGAATACCGTCGATGGATTTCTGTTAAGCCCGCACGCTACGCAACGGTGCGGGACGAATTGGCTGATTTCTCTAAGCACAGCGATGTCTATCAACACTACGAAAATTCCTCGCTATCCAGTTTGCCAAGCACCGATTTGCGTCGGATATTATTAGACTTTGATGTTTCCACAGCGCTACCGCTGATTATTTATCTAGAGCTGGATGCTGGCCTAGATGAACAGCATATTGGAAATTGCCTCTTTGTTGTCGAGTCGTTTATCGCAAGGCGAGTATTCACCGGAGAAGAAACGAAGGAATACAACAAGCTGTTTGTCGAGATCATTGGAAGTTTGCGTGACCTAACTGGTGAGCAGGTGATGCCGGCGTTGGTTAAGAAGCTTTTGGCTGGAGGCGGAAGTACGCGACACTGGCCAACTGATGCAGAAGTTATTGAGAAAGCAATTAGTCGAGCGATCTTCACGGAGCTGCGAACGCCCGCATTGCGCTTAATACTTGAGCGCCTTGAAATTGCACAGCGAAGCAAAAAGAGTGAAGGCATGGATATTCCTCCAAGTCTACAGATTGAGCATGTATTGCCCCAAACCTGGGCGACGCATTGGCCATTAAAGGGGAAGACCATTCCTGCAGATGTGGCAAACTATCCATATCTCGCTAAAGATGATCTCGCAGAATATGGTGATGGAATCAGACACAGAAATGCTCAATTGCAGACCTTGGGAAATCTGACATTACTGAACAAATATTTAAACCCTGTAGCCAGCAACGGTGCTTTTGAAACAAAGCTGGTTGAGTACAAGCACTCTGTGCTTCGACTCAACAGGTACTTTGATAACAAAACCACGTGGGATGAAGATGCCATTGGTCGCCGGGGGAAGGAGCTTGGGGAATTGCTTTGCACCGTTTGGCCGCGCTTAGCCCGGTAGGGTGGGCACCCCGTGCCCACCGGATTTTAAGGTTTTGGAGTTTTTGCTTTTCATCCCCTGTGCGCCGCCTCGATCAGCCGCAAGCAGGCGGGGGCTTAGGCGAGCACTGTTCGAGCTCCGCAGTGGGGCGCGGGGTGTGCGCCCCGCCAGGGCGAGTTGCGCAGCCCCGCTTGCTTGCGGCTGATCGAGGGTACCCCGCAGGGGCGGCAAACCGGGGTCGCCTTTTCTTGGGTTACTTTATTTTGGCGAAGCAAAAGAAAGTAACCAGCTGCCGGGCTGCCCCCGGCGAATTTGCCTTTGACTGGTTGCCGAACTACCTCCGGCACGTCAGCCTATTGCCCCGGCCACTCACCCCATATCAAACAACAACACCTCCGCCTCCCGCGCAACACTTAACTTAACCGCCGCCTCATCCGAATACATCAACGCATCTCCCGCAGAAAGCCCATATCCATTGGCTTGCAGGCTGCCGCGTGCGACGTGCAGATAGGCTTTGCGCCCGGTAGCCAGCGGATAATCCAAAGTTTCCGCACCATTCAGCCGCGCGGCAAACACGCGCGCATCCTGATGGATCAACAACGAGCCTTGCGCGCTATCCGGCGAGGCCAGCAGGCACCAGCGCGCCAGCTTATCTTCCAGCGGAAAATTCTTTTGCTGATAGCCTGGCGTCAAGCCTTGCCGATCCGGCATGATCCAGATTTGCAGCAGATGCACCGCCTCGTCCGGCGAAGGATTCACCTCGCTGTGCTGCACACCCGTACCCGCGCTCATCATCTGGACTTCACCGTAACGGATGTTCTCGCCATGACCCATGCTGTCGCGATGGCGCAACGCGCCGCTCAACACATAAGTCAGAATTTCCATATCGCGATGCCCGTGCGTATCGAACCCCGTGCCAGGCTGCACGATGTCCTCGTTGATTACGCGCAACGGCCCGAAACGGACATGCGCCGGATCGTAGTAATCGGCAAACGAAAAGCTGTGCCAGCTTTCCAGCCAGCCGTGATGCGCGTAGCCGCGCTCAGAGGATTTGCGGAGGGTTAGCATAGATAATATCCAAATCGAAGTGTGCGCCGCAGTTGGGGCTACCCGCTCAAATGTTGCTGCAACTTAACTACTGAAACAAATAAACTGGCGCAAGTGTGCTGGTGTGGTTGCAGAAAAGCAAGCCATCATTCCCCGCCATATTGCCGCAACATCTGTAGCATCCCCTTCGCCTTATCCAATGTTTCCTGATATTCCGCCGCCACATCAGAATCTGCCACAATTCCGCCACCTGCCCAGCATTGAATTTCATTTTTAGAATAAGCCAGTGTGCGGATAACGATATTGGTGTCCATGTTGCCGTCGAAGCCAACGTAGCCTATCGTGCCGCAATAAATGCCGCGAGGGTGCGGCTCCAGTTGTTCGATAATTTGCATGGCGCGTTGTTTGGGCGCACCGGTGACGGAGCCGCCGGGGAAGCAGTCGCGCAACACGTGCAGCGCATCGCGTCCTTCCGCCAGCTTGCCCTCTACCGTGCTGACCAGATGATGCACGTTGGCGAAGCTTTCTACTTCAAATAATTTCGGCACGTGCACCGATCCCGGCGCGCAGCTTTTGCCGAGATCGCTACGCAGCAGATCCACAATCATCAGGTTTTCCGCGCGATCTTTGGGATGGTTGCGCAACTCTTCGGCAAGCCGGCGATCCTGTTGTTCATCGCTGCTGCGCGGGCGGGTGCCTTTGATCGGTTTGGTTTCCACGCTGCCGTTTTGCACACGCAGGAAGCGTTCCGGTGAGGCGCACAAAATCTGGGCTTGCGGCAGATTGAGAAATGCGGAATACGGTGCGGGACTCAAACTGCGCAGCGTGAGATAGGCGCTCAGGGCATCGCCCGTAGCAGCGGCGCTGAAGCGTTGCGCAAGATTGACCTGGTAGCAATCGCCCGCCTGCAAATAATTTTGCACTTGCGCAAAAGCGGCGGCGTAACTGTCCGGGGTGAAATTGGGGGTGATTCTCCCCCGCACGCTAAACGTATCAGCGGGCAATTTACTTGCTCGCTGCAAACGCTCAAGGATATTCGGCAGCAGGGTTTTCGTTTCGGCAAATTGCTGCTGCGACACCAGCCGCACGCTGCGTTGCTGATGGTCTAGTACGACTGCCCAATCGTAGATACCGACCGCCATGTCGGGCAAGCGTCCTGCATTCCGGGCATCTTGAGCATCCTGCGCGATGCCAGGTAAAGTCATCATGCGGCGCGCCAAGTCGTAACCCCAGTAGCCCAATGCGCCACCCGAAAATGGGGTGCCGGGCATGGCTGCGACAGGCGCGCCCAATTGCTGGCGCAACAAATCAAAAGGATCATTCGTGGAATGCCGCATTCCGGCTGCATCGGTGATTTCGGTATCTACAACATGCGTGACCAGCGTTGCCACAGGTTGCGCGCAGAGGATGTCGTAACGCCCTAGCCCCGCACTGTCCAGCCATACGGCCCATGGCAGGTCGGCGATGGCCGCGTAATAGGCGGCTACATCGGTAGCGTAAGAAAGCGGCGCGCTATAAAACATCAATGTTGGAATTCAGCAAAGCCATGAATACCACAGGGGCAGCAAGCCACTCCAATCCAGCATCATTTTCCGGTTAGCGCTTATAAACAATTATCCGCGCCGTTCGGAAGTGGATAGGAATACATACCAGCCGTAGCGCCGGCAAGGAAATGAGCGCACGCAGACCCAACCTGGTGCGCCCAGCGAAACAACCCACAAAACTGCGGACAGCCCCCGTTAAACTTCAAAAAATCTAGGGGCCGCCTCCACAGTCTCCAGCCCCATCAATTCGGCTTGCTGATGCCTGGCGTAGGGAACGGCCAAGTTGTAGCCGGGCGCACGGGTGCCGGAGCAGAAGGGGCAGGAGCTGCCGCAGGCTTACTTATCACAGCAGCCGGTTTTTTGGCTGGAGCTGCCTTTTTAGCTGCGGGCTTCTTGGCTGCTGCCTTTTTAGCTGCGGGCTTCTTGGCTGCTGCCTTTTTAGCTGCGGGTTTAGCTTTCTTTACTGCTGCCATCTCAACCTCCTTTGGTAATTAAAATTTAAAGAAAATACAACATTGACAACTACTACACCCTCAGCACACCGCAACGCGGTATGACAGAAGCCCATAATCCCAGGCAGGACGCCACCGGTCGAACTTGGTAGCGCGCTTCGAAAGCGTTTATCCTTCTTGAGATCGATTATTTCCACAATCCATCAGAACGGGGCGCTCGCCGAGTATCACAACACTTAGCCAGAACGCCCCGTGCGACTGGTGCTGCACCAGTTCACCAACAATTGTTCAATCAGCTCATGCTCTCGCGTCGAGGCCGCTTCTTGACCATCATTCACGGTGATAAATACTTTGGCCATTGCAACAGAAATCTTCGCGGGCTCAAATGGAACCTCGGAGCCATTGCGAATTACCTTGTATTGGTCAAGCGGTATATTGTAAGAGGGGGGGGAATATGAAACGTCGCGGGTGGACACTTGAGAAGTTGGAACAAGTTCGTTAACAAGCAGCATTCAACTTCCTCTAGATTGCTTGGGGCTGGTTTAGCCCGAAAAACCCAAAACTACTATATATAGTGGTTTCGTTCCCTGATTTGCGCTAATTGTAGTACATAAAAAAAAATATGCAAGCAATATTTTGGTCCAGATAATTTTTCTGGCTCAGAATAAGCCAAGTGAAAATGCACCCAAATCTTGTACAAAATTATGCGATTTTTTAGGGCCTGTTCACAATCATGCGACGAGTGCGAATGTGGAGAATCGAGATGCAATGCAGCACATCTCGCCGGATAATTGCGAACAGGCCCTAGTGAAGCATTGCTCGTGAGAGCGCGCATTTGCTGATTCTTCGGCCTTATTGTCAACCCCACACGCACCTGTGCCAACTCCACGTCCAGCAAGCTGAACAATGGATGCCTGCCTTTGGTATGTCACGTAATGGGTTGAGTGCCTTTAGAGCAAAAGCGGCACATTTTATGGAGAGAAATTCGTCAGAGCGTAGCGAAGTAGCGCGGCCAGTCAAAATAAGATCCAGGATCGGTTTTGCGTCCCGGCGCGATATCTGAATGCCCGACGATAGCGCGGATCGGGTAGGTGCGCTGTAGCAACCGTGTCAACCGGGTCAGTGCAATATATTGCTGGTCGTTGAACGGCACGTTGTCGCTACCCTCCAATTCCACACCTATGGAAAAATCATTGCAGCCGGAACTTCCTTGCCATAACGATATACCCGCATGCCAGGCACGCTTGCTGCAGGACACGAACTGGACGATTTCACCATTGCGTCGGATAAAGAAATGTGCGGAAACCTTTAAACCCTGAAGTTGCGCGTAGTATGGGTGCACTTCCATATCCAGGGTGTTGGTAAACAGCTGTGCGATTGCCTCACCACCAAACTCACCTGGCGGCAAGCTGATATTATGGATGACCAATAGCACTATTGCGGTGCCGTGCGGGCGGGCGTCGCAGTTAGGCGAAGCAATCCGGCGCACGCCACTGACCCACCCGGTTGCGCCTACCTTCATTGCTTACTCATCATTGCCGGTAATGCCAAGTCGTCCCATGCGGTAGCGCAAGGCCCGGAAAGTTATACCCAATATTTTGGCTGCAGCGGTACGATTGAAGCCGGTCTGTTGCAACGCATCCAGAATGGCTGCGCGTTCGATGCCATCCAGATAATCGGTAAGCGGATACCTGCCAACCGCATCCGGCTTACCTGCCGGCACGCCTGTATCGGCAGGCGCAAGCTGCAAATCGGCCGGCGTAATGATGCCGCCTGAACATAAAGCTAACGCGCGCTCGATAATGTTTTCCAGCTCGCGCACATTGCCTGGAAAATTGTGATGGCACAATGTCTGCAAGGCTGCCGGCGCAAATTCAACCGCCATACCGTTGCGCAGGCGCGCCAGCAATTGGTTGGCGATTTCTGCGATGTCATCGCACATTTCGCGCAGCGGCGGCATGTGCAAGGCAATCACGTTCAGGCGGTAATACAGATCCTGACGGAATTTGCCTTGCTGTACCTGCTCCGCCAGCGCATGATGAGTGGCGCTGATGATGCGCACATCCACTGCCTCCTCTTGGGTAGCACCCACCTTGCGCACTTTCTTCTCCTGAATGACGCGCAACAGCTTCACCTGCATGGGCAGGGGCAAGTCGGCTACTTCATCGAGGAACAGGGTGCCCCCATTGGCCGCATGGAAAAAACCGTCGCGGTCATGTTCCGCGCCGGTGAAAGCGCCCTTGCGGTAACCGAAAAATTCGCTTTCCATCAATGTTTCCGGAATCGCACCGCAGTTCACCGCAACGAAGGGCTGGTCGCGCCGGGCGCTTTTTTCCACAATCAGGCGTGCCGCCAGTTCCTTGCCGCTGCCCGATTCGCCGCTGATATGTACCGGAGCTTGGCTGCGTGCAACACGTTCGATCAAGTCGCGTACTTTCTCCATGGCAGGAGAACGCCCCAGCAGCAAGCGCACCCCATCCCGCACAGCAGCAGATGGTTGCGGCAGCTTTAATGCAGCCTTGACCAGGGCGCGCAACTGCTCCAGCGCGACGGGCTTGGACAGGTAATCGAAGGCCCCGGCCTTGAGTACGGAAATCGCATTTTCCATGTTGCCATGCGCGGTAATCACTGCAACCGGCAGGTTCATATTACGCGCAACAATGTGCCGCACCACTTCCATCCCGTCGCCATCCGGCAGGCGCATATCGGTCAGGCACAGGTCATAGTGTTTGCTATCCAGCTGTTGCAAGGCCTCGCGCACATTGGTTGCATGCTCGACCAGCAACCCCATGCGCACCAGCGCAAGCTCGAGTAGCTCCAATATATCCGGCTCATCATCCACCACCAGCACGCGCGCGGCGGTGGGCTGTTTGTCAGTATTCATCTCATCTCCCAAACACGATGTGAAAACACGCTCCACCCGCCATTTGTGGCACATATTCAAGCGCCGCGCCGTTGGCTTCGCACAATTCACGTGCGATATACAATCCCAAGCCGGTGCCACCAACTGATGTGGTAAAAAACGGTTCAAACAATTTTTGAACAATATCCGGAGCAACTGCAGGGCCATCATTAACAATCTCCAGCATCACCCTGCCCTCATCGGAGCGCCAGACATGCAATTGCACACTGCCCGCCTGCTTACGGCAATAACGCAAGGCATTACGGCACAAATTCCACAGTATCTGTTCAAAATGGCCGCGATCAAAATTAATCACGCAATCCGATGCTGCCTCAACATGAAAAATATCCTGCATCATGTGTTCGGACTGACACAACTCCTCGGCAAAGCCGGGCAGTATGTCGGCAAGGCGCAGGGATTCCGCCTGCACCCGGTCACGCCGGTTCAACTGCATCACATCCCGCACGATGCGGTTCAGCCCGGCAGTATTGTCCAGGATGATCTGGAACAGCCGTGCCTGCGCCGGGGCATGTTTTTCCTCCAGCAACAGTTCGGCGGCATAGCTGATTGACGACAGCGGGTTGCGCACCTCGTGGGCGATGTTGGCGGTCAGCCGCCCCAGCGCCGCAAGCTTGATTTGCTGTGCCTGCGCCTGCACGCGTTGCATGTCCTCAAGGAACAGCACCGCACCCCAAAAACCCTCACGCTGTACTGGTAGGAAACGCACATGTGCCTGGCGATTGGTGACCGGTAAGCGCAGCACCTCGGGCTCACGCATATGGTTCTGCCGCCAAGCGGCGAACTGCCCCGCCAACAGGGGTGTGCACTCATCCAGCGTGACGCTGCCAGTGGATGGGAACGTGTATCCCAGCAAGCGCTCCGCGCTCGGATTGTGCTGCCTGACCACGCCACGCTCATCCACCACCAGTACGCCATCCGGTATGTCCTGGATCACCAGCCGGTTGGCCTCCGCCATGTTGGCCAGATCCACGCCGCGCAGGGCGGCCAACTTTTCGCTGGCGATGGCATATTTGGCCAGCGTATGCGACACCCAAGCCACAGCGAAATAGGCGGTGCTCAACAACCCTGCCTGTACGTAGTGTGCAACATCAGCACCCTGGGTAAGCACCTCATAGGAATGCTGCAACAGCGCCGCGAGTGTGGCCAGTGCCGCGAAGAACAGGGTAATCTTGCCACGGCTAATCAAACCTGCAGCTGCCAGTGATACCAGCAGCAACATTCCCAAGCTGCTCTGTATGCCTCCGCTGGCGTGTGACAGTACTGTCACGCAGACGATATCCGTTCCAACCTGCAGCGCTAACTGCCAACTGGGGCGGGGGCGACGCAATTTGATTGCAAGTTGCGAAACCAATGCAAGCGCGACATATACTATGCTGGCGCGGAAGAACAACGGCAGATTGCTCGAACCAAAAGACAGTGAATCGCCAAACCGGCTCACCAGAAACACAAATATGAATCCCAGAATCAGGCGATAAAAATTAAAGAGGGAAATCGAGCGCCACAATTCTTCCGGCGCGGGAGCGGAATAAGCGCGTGATTGCAAAGCAAAGAAAGGCAAGCTATCCAGCATCAAAATTATTCTGATTTCCCGGCATGTATGCGGCGATGCTCCTCGCTGCAATAGAACTTGTCGCCCGCCTGGATGCTTTCGTGCTTTGGCAAATGCACACCACAGTGCACACAGCGCACCATATCCTCTGCCTGCATAGATGCAGTATCTTCCTTAGGCAACTGCTTGCGATAGGATTTAAGCAACCAGTAAACAATGGCAACGACTGCAGTGAGAAACAGCAAGCGACTCATCGTGCCATACTCCGCAAAAACCCGCTCATAAATGGTTGAAAATTTGTTCGAGGCGGAAGCATTCTAACCCACGACTCCTCCGTCCCGGATGTGTTTATTATAAAATTCACCAGCGAGACGTGAGAGGAAAACTCAATATTGTGCGGAAAGCACAAGAGAGTGCATTTAATAGCACCCCGTTACCTTGAAGGGGGAGAGGTGCTCAGAGGTTATGCCTTAAACATTGCCACCGTACTTCCCAACTTCGCTGCCAGATTTTCCAGGTTGCAGGCGGCAGAAGCAGTTTCCCGTGCGGCGGCATGATTCTCGCCTGATATCTGCGCCACTCGTTTGACATTGCGCGCGATATCGCTGTTAGCTGTGCTCTGTTTACTGATGGCATTGCTAATGTTGCTCATTACATGGTTTATCCGCTGTACGCCGGCGCTAATCTGGCTGATCGCATCGCCGGCCTGAACAGCCAATTCCACGCCCTGATTGACTTGGGTGACACCCACTTCCACGCTGCTGATGGCGTTCTTGGTGCCGCTCTGAATCTTGCCGATAATTTCGGCAATCACCTGCATTGACTGTGTGGTGCGCTCGGCCAGTTTGCGCACTTCGTCCGCCACCACGGCGAAGCCATGGCTCTGATCACCGGCGCGTTCCGCCCCGATGGCAGCATTGAGCGCGAGCAGGTTGGTCTGGTCAGCGATATTTTTGATTACTTGTACGATGGTATGAATCTCATCTGACTGTTTGCCAAGGTCATGAATGATCGCCAACGACTGGTTCACAGTATTGGCGATGAGCCGCATATCGCCCACTACCTGCAGAATGACCTCGCTGCCCTTGGATGACAGGTTGCCGTTCTGCAGCGAACTGTTGTACGCCTCGCTAGTGTACTCGGTGACCTGATCTATGCTCACTATCATCTGCTCCATTGACGCAACCATCGAGGCCGCAGCCTCACTTTGCGCCTGTGAGCTGCTGGTCACCTGCGTCGTAGCGGTGGCCACCTTATGTGCACTCTGGCGCATTCGTTCGGCGTTCCCGGAGAGATTTCGGATAACGCCCTGCATACTGCTCATGAGCAAATTGAAAGCCTCGCCAGCCTGCGCAATTTCATCCTTGCCGGAAACTGCCATGCGTTGCGTCAGGTCGTTATTGCGTTGAACCAGACTGATGGTTTGATGCAACGCGCGTATCGGGCCGATGATGCTGCTGCGGGTCCACATTCCCAATATTACAGTCAACGAAATTACTGCTATACAAAAGCTGATGTTGATGATCAGCGCTACGCGCGCTTTAGCGGCGAGGCCGGCAGTAAGTTCCTGGGTGTGCGTAGCGACAAGATTTTCCACATCCTTCATGGCGTTAATGCGGGCAGTGATGCTGACAAGCCACTGGGTCGGTTCGATACCAAAATTGCCTTCCGCCACCTTATTAATTACCGTCTTGCGCATGGCGTCCACTTCATCCACATATGTGCCAGCCATCGTGTTCTTGTAGAAGGCTTTTTCCTCGTCGTCGGCGCTCTCGTTGAAATGCTCCAGATACACCTGTTGCGCGGTGAGGTGGCCAATAAAAGCCTGATACTGTGCCTGCTCAATCTTGTTGGTGGTGAATATCGGCACCATCAGCACGCGCTCCTGCCCGGTGCGTTCCTTGGCGTCAAGAAACGCATGATATGCCGCCATTCGCTTAACGACTTGCACATCGGCGGCTTGCCCGGAAATCACCGGTATCACATCAAGCAGGCCGGCAATGGTTTTGGTGTAGTAGCCAGCGACTTCCGGCGCAGAAATTTTGAACCGAGAGGCGGCATCACGGCTGTCCTTAAGGCCATTCAGCCTGCTTAAGGCCGCTTCAACCGCAGTGCGGAAGGAGTTGGGCATGCCCGCCATGTTTATCCGGCCGTAGTTTTCCTTGAACAGCGCCAGATTCTGGTCAGTTTCGGCACGGTATCCCTGTAGATACTGAGCAAATTTTTCACCCCCGGACTGTACAAAACCTGCCGTGGCGCCACGCTCGTTCTGCAAATAATGGGTTAGATTGCCGAGGGATACGGCAAGCCTCATCAATGAGTCGGTTTGTGCCAGATTTTTCCATTGCTGATAGCTTTGCTGGGCGCTGCTGGCCGAGTAAACAATCAGCCCGGCAAGTGGCATGAACAGCAGGAGAATCAGTTTACTTACAACAGAAATATTTTTCATAATTTCACCAGCAAGCTTTTAACTAATCCTAATTCGCGTCAGGAAAGATTGTATTTTTTGTGAGCGTGGCTTTTAGCTGCGAGTGTTTATTCCATGCCCAGCTATGTCAACTTCACACCACCTTCAGGCGGTAGTGAATTGCCCGGCTTTATTATACTGGGTAGTGGATTGCCTTCCGGTAAGCGCAATTGTGGCTGAATGCTACTCCAAAAAAATTCTTTTAGTTATACCAGAAGGCTCTTTACTTCTTTGGTGTCGTTTTTATTGAGAACCCATATTTGCGGATATTGCGGTCAGCGATGGCTTGGATGCGCGCCACCGTTTCGGGATGCGCCTGTTTGCCGAA
>OESW01000135.1_pt1 | contig 19581 bp, 21 predicted proteins | sample 1534831 | NCBI WGS metagenome assembly OESW01 (sample SAMEA104161952, study PRJEB21768) | metagenome | isolation source: underground water
TTGCCGGCGAATTCGACGATTACATCGCGCACCCCAAGAGCAACAACTACCGCTCGCTGCATACCGCCGTCATCGGCCCGCGCGGCCTGACACTTGAGGTGCAGATACGCACCCATGAAATGCATCAGCATTCGGAACTGGGCGTCGCCGCCCACTGGCGCTACAAGGAAGGGAAAAAATCCGATACCCGGTTCGATGAAAAGATCGCCTGGCTGCGCCAGATACTGGAGTGGAAAGCGGACCTGGCCGACCGGGGCGACATGCTGGAGCAATTCAGGAATGAACTGCTCCATGATCAGGTCTACGTGCTCACGCCGCAGGGCAAAGTGATCGATCTGCCCAAAGGAGCGACCCCAGTAGATTTCGCCTACATCCTGCATACCGATCTGGGGCACCGTACCCGGGGTGCCAAAATAGATGGCAGCATCGTGCCGCTCAATTACAAATTGCAAAACGGGCAGCGTGTGGAAATCCTGACTGCCAAGCAGGGCGCGCCGAGCCGTGACTGGCTCAATCCGGCGCTTGGCTATTTGAAAAGCCCGCGTGCCCGTGCCAAGGTGCGGCACTGGTTCAAAAACCAGAACTTCGATGAAAGCGTCGCCCAAGGCAGAACGCAACTGGACCGCGAATTGCATCGGCTGGGCATCGCTTCCATCAATCAGGAAAAGATCGCGCAACGATTGCATTTCAACAAACTGGAAGATTTTCTGGCTGCAATCGGGCGCGGCGAAGTCACACAACGACGTATCGCGCTTGCCATCCAGGAAGAGCTGCCAACCAGGGCGATAGAAACAGCAAAACCAATTGCCTCCAGACCTGCGGCTGAACGCGCCTCCACAGCAGATATAACGGTTGGAGGCGTGGGCAACCTGATGACCCGGATAGCCAAGTGCTGCAAGCCGGCACCGCCTGATTCAATTGTCGGGTATGTCACGCGCGACCGGGGCATAACCATTCATCGCCAGGACTGCGCATTCATGCTGCGCCTGACGGAAAGCAGACGTGACCGCATGCTGACTGCCAAATGGGGCGAGTAGCGAAGGTAACTAACAACTGTTATGTGCGCCAAAACCAGCCGTTCAACGTCTCTGCACTGCGAGATTTTGCTTTCTCGCATGTGTGATGTGGCACCCTGACAGCAAAACGACAACCGCCCCGAAGGGCGGCTGCACGAATCGCTTCAATTCGGCATGTAATGCGGCTTGTTACATTCCTCCGAGCCGCTTGGCAAACGAAACCGCGTAGGCCGGCGAACGGAAGAGCAGAATCGGATCATCCGTCGGTGCGATGCCGTCAGCCATCACCAAGGGATCGAAGTTGATCTTTTCGCATGTGGCACCCTTCTGCGGCATCGCCGAGGAGATTATCAGTGTCCCGGCCTTTATCTGTTTGCGGCCGTCGGGCCAGGCTAAGGTGGGATTATCCTCATGATCGCCGGCAACCCCGAGCGTCAGAATCATGTCCCACTTCACTGGCCCCTGCTTTGCCCGGGCCATCAATGCCTGTTCGAGGAAATCAGGATGGGATGATTTCAATTCATCATCGGACAGCCGCTTCTCGCCATCCTGTGGTACGAAGCGCCAACGCACCAGCGATGTCTTGTCGTCGCGGTTGATAAACTTGAAGGTATGAATACCAAAGTAGGCGCTGGTGGCGTAGCTCGCCGGTGGGGTGTGGCTGTCCAGGAATTCCGCCTGCGCCAAGTTGTCCGGGTGAGTAGCCTTGAAAGCCTTGATTTTCTCCGGATCGGGCTTGCCGGTCGCCGGGTCAGGTTTCATCGCGACTATCATATCGAGAAAGGTTTGTGGATTCCTGGCACCAAAAATTGGCGTATTCAGCATTGTCATGTGCTGCAGGCTGCCATCGGGCAATTTGAACTCAAGGGCCATGCCACGGGCGTTTTTTGCCGTGTCTGGCACCCTTGGATTGCCGCCGGCCAGAGAGAAACGGGCAATGACCGGAATGCGTTTCCCCGAGAACAGTGCTGAACGAGAATAGGCTGCCGCCTCGGGTGATCCGACGAACTCGCCCAGCGCACACGTTCCCTTGGTATGGTTGCGGCGTTCACCCGGCGTGACACCAAAGGTGCCCTCCAAGGCAGTGACTACCTGATCGGCGGTTACCTCATCCTGCGCTGCCATACCCAGCGGTGTGCCGAGTGCCAGTATGCTGGCAAGCAGCCATTGGTGAAATTCATTTTTCAGCATGTTCATTCCTCTCGTTTGCTGGAGTTGGGTTCTGTTATTTTGGTTCGAATTGATCATAGACAGCGATTGCAAACTGCGCCAGCTCTGTCTTCTGACCCCGGCTGACAACGCGCATTGTATTCCGAGGTGCTTAACATTGGGCTAGCCAATTGGGTTGTCCAGGCTGTCTACAACCGGAAACGGCGGCACTCGACGCTGGGCTACAAATCACCGATGCAGTTTCCGGATGACTGGCTCATCGCGCAACAAGATGAAAGACTGGTAGCATGAACATACCTGTTGGAAAACGAAAACCGAGAGAACCTCACCATGTGTCTTGGCATTCCCATGCAAGTTGTCAAAGTAGATGGCGTGTTTGCCTGGTGTGAGGGGCGTGGCCGGCGCGAGCGGATCAATATCCTCTTGCTGGGGGAAACATCACCCGGTGACTGGGTGTATGCCGTGCATGGGCAGGCTCGCGAAAAACTGGCGGAGCAGCAGGCGACCGAAATAAATCTTGCACTCGATGGCGTTGCGGCAGCATTGCAAGGCGAAACCAATCTCGACGCCTACTTTCCCGATCTTGCGGCACACCAATGATGCCGAACTTCGATACTGGCTGTGTGCGAGTGCGGCTCGCATGTGCCGATGGCTGGGTCAGGGCGGTGCAGGTCGGCAGTGCGCGCCCAAACGCAGCGATGGTCTTGCGTGGCCGCACGGCGGATCAAGCGGTGCGACTGGTTCCATTGCTGTTTGCACTATGTGGTCAGGCGCAGGCGCGCGCGGCAGTGCTGGCGTCGGCTGCCGCGCGCGGCGAGGAATGTGCGCCGCGACTCGACCCAGGCGTTCAACGCGAAGTATTGCGCGAGCATCTTTGGCGCTGGTTGCTCGATCTGCCACCGCTGCTGGGGGAGGATGCATTGCAGCAGGAATTCACCGACGCCACAAAATGGGTCACAGAAGGACGTCGCGACGAGCTGCACGCACTGCTGACCAGCCCGCGCATTGCGGCGCTTCGCTTGCGCTTGCAACAGGCAGACGAACTGCCATCCCCCCAATTCTGTTTGTTGCCCCCATTCGATGCGAGAAGTTCGCTGGCCGAGTGGCCGCGATTGACTGCCGGATTCTGTCGCCTGCCAGATTGGCGTGGTATGGCAGCAGAGACTGGAGCCGTCGCACGACAACGGCAGAGAACTGAAAATTCAACACCGCTTCTTTCCGCCCGCTGGCTGGCACGCTTCGACGAGCTGCTGGATTGGGCGACGGGTGATGACCAGGTCGGCGCCGGTGGCACCGTGAGCGCGACACCCGTGGCACCCGGCATCGGCCGTTCACTCGTTGAGACCGCCCGCGGCTTATTGATGCATGAGATCGTGCTCGATGGGGAGAGCGTCGCCGACTACCTGATCGTCGCTCCCACCGAATGGAATTTCCACCCGCAGGGAGTGCTGGTCGCTCATCTGCTGGGGCAAGCAGCCGGGAATCGCGATGCGCTGCAACGGCGTGTCGCGCGCGCCGTCGCTGCGCTCGATCCCTGTGTGCCTTGGGAGCTGGAGTGGATATGAAGATACTCGTGCTTGGCATCGGCAACACGCTGCTTGCTGATGAAGGCGTGGGCATTGTTGCCATGCGCGAACTGGAAACACGATTTGGTGCTCGCGAAGATATGGAATTCCTCGACGGCGGCACACTGTCCTTCACACTGGCCGTGCCGATCAGCGAATGCACCGCCTTGCTGGTGATCGATGCCGCTGAGCTCGGCGCAGCACCGGGCACGGTGCGCAGCTTCGAAGGCGCGGAGATGGATCGTTTTCTGGGCGAGAATCGCAAGAGCAGCGTGCATGAAGTGGGGCTGCTCGATCTGATGTCCGTCTCGCGTCTGACCGGACACTGGCCGGAGCGACGCGCCTTGATCGGCATTCAGCCGGCATTGGTAGATTGGGGCGAGGCGCTGACGCCAGCGGTCGCGGCAGCGCTGCCGGAAATATGCGCCACCGCTTCCAAGATCATTGGACGTTTTGTGAGTCACCCAGATGCGGCAATTTAAAAGAGCCGTCATTGCGAGGAGCAAAGCGACGTGGCAATCCAGGTGTTTCTATTCATAAAGGCATTTTTGATTAACTGGATTGCCGCGCTTCGCTCGCAATGACGGCTCTTTTAATGTGCAACTGAAAGTGGTGGCTAATCAGGCCATCGTATGAGTTGACCCGGGCAGATTAGCCGCGCAGAATGCTCTTGAATTCCATGGTTACCCGGCCACGAGGAGTCAACATGAAGCAAGCACAGCAACCGGAGACATTGCCCGGAACCGTTGGCGAAGGCTTGGCGCAGCGCGGCATCAGCCGCCGCGAATTCCTCAAGTTCTGCTCTTCCCTGACCGCGCTGCTGGCGTTGCCGCCTTTGATGGCAAGCGTAATGGCGGAGGCCATCAGCAAAGCGCGACGGCAATCGGTAATCTGGCTTTCTTTTCAGGAATGCACCGGCTGCACCGAATCCATCACGCGTTCGCATTCGCCGACGCTGGAAAACCTGATCTTCGACCTGATCTCGCTCGACTACCACCACACGCTGCAAGCCGCTTCGGCTGAGGCCGCCGAACACGCCCGCGAGCAGGCGATGAAGGACAATGCCGGAAAATATCTGCTGGTCGTGGATGGCTCGATTCCGCTGGGCAATCCCGGCTTCTCCACCATCGCCGGCATCAGCAACCACGACATGCTGGCGGAAACGGCCAAGGGTGCGGCAGCCATCGTCGCGGTGGGAACCTGCGCGGCCTTCGGCGGCATCCCCAAGGCCGACCCGAACCCGACGGGCGCGGTTGCGGTGGGCGACATCGTCAAGGACAAACCCATCATCAATGTCCCCGGCTGCCCGCCGATCCCGGTGGTGATGACCGGGGTGCTGGTGCACTTCCTGACTTTCGGCAGCATCCCAGAACTGGATGAGTTGGGCCGCCCGAAATCTTTTTACGGGGAGACGATCCATGACCGTTGTTACCGTCGGCCATTCTATGACCAGGGCAAGTTCGCGCAGAGCTTCGACGACGAGGCTGCGCGGCAGGGCTGGTGCCTGTTCAAGCTCGGCTGCAAGGGGCCGGTAACCTACAACGCCTGCGCCACGACGAAGTGGAACGATGGCACCAGCTTCCCCATTCAGTCCGGCCACGGCTGCATCGGCTGTTCCGAGCCGAATTTCTGGGATGCCGGGCCGCTCTACAAAGCACTGTCCATGCCGGTGTCGGCGACATCCGCCATGCTGGGTGCGGCGGCAGCGGTCGGTGCGGCTGCAGGCGTGGCCATCACCTGGCACAACCGTTCGGCCAAGGCTGCGGCAAAAACGGCACACGAAAAAATGACGGTGCAAGAACTGACCCGGGAGAAAACATGAACCTTGAAAAAACAGTTTCAGGAAAATGTTGCGTTCCCTCATACCGTTGCGTTGTTTTTGTAGGTGCGAATTCATTCGCACACAATCCATCAACCGTGCGAATGAATTCGCACCTACAACCCCTTCAATTGCCGGAGAGAAAATGAGCCATCTCGATCTCCTGACCTTCGCGCGCGGCAGCGCGTTGAACTGGGCGTTGATGCTGTTCGTAGCAGGCATCGTGCTGCGCCTGTTCGAGATCTTCGGACTCGGCCGCAAGACCGATCTGGCAAGGCCTCGCACGGCCAACCCCGGCAGCGGCTGGCGCACCATGGTCACGCGCTCGGTGCCGGCAGAAGGCATGCTGAAGCGCGCTCCGGTGACTTACATCAGCGGTTATGTGTTCCACCTTGGACTATTGGTGACGATCTTATTTTTTATGCCGCACATCGAATTCATCCGCAGCATGACGGGGCTCGGCTGGCCCGGGCTGCCTGCACCGCTGGTCGATGCCCTGGCGGTGGCGGCGATGATGGCTTTGGGCATCCTGCTGGCACACCGCCTCAACAACCCGGTGAAGCGCATGCTGTCCGGTACCGGAGATTACCTGGCCTGGGCGACGACGCTGCTGCCCTTGCTGACCGGCTATCTGGCCTATCACCACCTGATGCTGGAATACACCCTGATGCTGGCGCTGCACCTGTTTGCGGCAGGGTTGTTGCTGGTGTTGCTGCCGTTCACCAAACTATTCCACACTTTCTCCTTGTTCATCTCGCGCTGGTACAACGGCGATTTGTTCGCTAGGAAAGGAGTGGCCTCGTGACTGCATCCCTGAGCAAAGGCATCAACGCTTTCAAGGAAGTGATTGACGCACCGATTGCCAGCTTCTTCTCTAGTTGCGTGCATTGCGGACTGTGTGCCGAGGCGTGCCTGTTCTACACCGAAACCGGCGAGGCGAAATACACGCCGATTCACAAACTGGAACCGTTGCGCCGCGTCTGGCAGCGGGAATACACCCTGCTGGGCAGCTTGGGCAAATTGCTCGGTCTGTCCAAACCGGTGACGGACGCAGAGCTGGCGGAGTGGGAGCCGCTGGTGTATGACAGCTGCACGCTGTGCGGCCGTTGCTCCATGGTCTGCCCGGTTGGAAACGACCTCACCTACATGATTCGCAAGATGCGCGAAGGCATGTCGGCCTCGGGCCATGCGCCGCAAGACCTGATTGCTGCGACAACACGCGCCGTCACCATCGGCAGCCCGATGGGCGTCAAGTGGCCGGCGGTGCAGGCGCAGATCAAGCACGTACAGGCCGACACCGGCATCGAGGTGCCGGTGGAACGCGAGGGTGCGGACTACCTGGTGTTGATGTCTTCGATGGAGATCATCAATTTTCCCGAATACCTGTCCGCGCTCAGCCGCATCTTCAAACAAGCCGGGGTGAGCTGGACGCTGGCTACGGATGCATTCGAAGCGACCAACAGCGGCATCCAGATCGGCTCCTCCGATCTGGCGCGCGAGATCGTCAGCCGCATCGTGGTGGCAGCCGAGCGTCTGAAGGTCAAGTGCGTGATCAGCCCGGAATGCGGCCATGCCTTCACCGCCCTGCGCTGGGAAGGGCCGAACCTGATGGGCAGACCATTCGGCTTCGAGGTGAAGCACATCCTCGAAGTGCTGGACGAACTGCGCGCGGCGGGCAAACTCAAGAGCAAGGGCAAGGATAATCGTCCGCTGACTTATCACGATCCCTGCCAGATCGCCCGGCGCGGCGGTGTGGTGGAGCAGCCGCGCCGCTTGCTGTCCGAGGTCGCCGCGGATTTTCGCGAGATGCCGGATGCGGGGGTGATGAACTGGTGCTGCGGCGGCGGTGGCGGCGTCTCGGCCATCACGCGCGCCGAACCGTTACGTTTGCAGGCTTTCAAAATCAAGAAGAGGCAGATCGAAGCCACCGGCGCGCAGACGCTGGTCACCGCCTGCGCCAATTGCCGCATCGTAATTGAAGAAGCTCTTGAGCATTACCACATGAAGGTCGAAGTGATTGGCCTGACCGAATTGCTGGCCCAATATCTTGTTGAGGAAAACGCATCATGAGTAGGGTGGGCACGTTTTTGTGCCCATGCGGTTGATCATATTGTGCCCATGCGGTTGATCATATTGCGCACAGCGTGGGCTAACGATGAAACTGTTTGCCCACCCTACAAAAACTGCAAATGTAGGTGCGAATTTATTCGCACGATTTAAAAATTATGTGCGAATAAATTCGCACCTACAAATACACCAGATGAGGAAATTCGCATGAACCAGCCAGCTACCCGTCGCGTCATCGTCGATCCGGTAACCCGCATCGAAGGGCATCTGCGCATCGAGGCGGAGACCGATGCCGCAGGCCGCATTACCCGTGCCTCATCAGCCGGCACCATGGTGCGCGGCATCGAGATCATCCTGCGCGGGCGCGATCCGCGCGAGGCATGGGCGCTGGCACAGCGTATCTGCGGCGTGTGCACGCTGGTGCATGGCATCGCCTCGGTGCGCGCCGTCGAAAGCGCGCTGAACATCGAAGTGCCGAGCAATGCGCAACTGATCCGCAACCTGATGATCGGCGCGCAATACATCCACGATCATGTGATGCACTTCTACCACCTGCATGCGCTGGACTGGGTGGATGTGGTCTCGGCGCTGAAGGCCGATCCAAAGGCCACTTCGGCGCTGGCGCAGAGCCTGTCGGGCTATGCCAGATCGTCGCCGGGCTATTTCAGCGATGTGCAGAAGAAGCTGAAGGGTTTCGTCGAGGCCGGCCAGTTGGGCATCTTCGCCAACGGCTACTGGGGGCATCCGGCCTACAAGCTGCCGCCCGAGGCCAACCTGATGGCAGTGGCGCACTATCTCGATGCGCTGGCATGGCAGCGCGACGTGGTGAAACTGCATGCCGTGTTCGGCGGCAAGAATCCACACCCGATGTTTCTGGTTGGCGGCGTGCCATGCGCTATCAGCATCGATCCGAGCCACCCCGGGCACGGCAAGGGGCCGCATTATCGCGGCGGCAATTCCGGCACCGCGGTCAATGTGGTCGGACTGCAAACGGTGCAGAACGCGATCAACCAGATGCGCGAGTTCGTCGATCAGGTCTATGTGCCGGATACTCTGGCCATCGCCGGGTTCTACAAGGACTGGTTCACACAGGGCGAAGGCATCGGCAATTTCCTCACCTTCGGCGATTTCCCGGCCAAGGGCATGTCCGACCCATCCTCCTACCTGATCCCATCCGGCGTGATACTGGATCGCGACCTGAGCAAGATACATTCCGTGGACCTCAATGCGGAAGGCGAGATACAGGAATTCGTCAGCCATGCCTGGTATGAATATTCCGTGGGCAAGGCGCAGGGCCTGCATCCCTACAAGGGCGAGACCAAGCTCGACTACACCGGGCCGAAGCCGCCGTATCAGCAACTGGATGTGGAGAAGGATTATTCCTGGTTGAAGTCGCCGCGCTGGAAAGGCAGGCCCGTCGAAGTGGGACCGCTGGCACGCGTGTTGATGCTGTATGCGTCAGGGCATGAACAGACCAAGGAAATGGTCGGCATGGCCCTGAAGAAACTCGATGTGCCGGTGCAGGCGTTGTACTCGACCCTGGGGCGCACCGCGGCGCGCACGCTGGAAACCAAGATCATCGCCGACGCAATGCAGGGTTGGTACGACCAATTGATCGCCAACATCAAGGCGGGCGACGTCAAGACTTTCAACGAAACGAAGTGGGAGCCGTCAACCTGGCCGAGCCATGCGCAGGGCGTGGGCGTCACGGAAGCGCCGCGCGGCGCGCTCGCGCATTGGATCGTCATCAAGGATCAGAAGATCGACAACTATCAGGCCATCGTGCCGAGCACCTGGAACGCCGGACCGCGCGATGCACAGGGCAATCAGGGGCCGTATGAAGCAGCCTTGCAGGGCCACCAGTTGCACGACGTGAAACAGCCCATCGAGATTTTACGCACCATCCACAGCTTCGATCCCTGCATTGCCTGCGCGGTGCATCTGACTGATCCGGGTGGACAGGAATTGATGCAGGTGAAGGTGCTCTAAGAAGCGATTTGCTTCACCAGTGACTGCTTCTGGGAAAGCTATTTCACAGAGTAGTATTCGGCTATGTGCCAATAGCAGCTGTTCAGAATTCGAGTTGTGTTTGCCTGATATATTTGTTGGTAAAATAAAAATTGGAGGCAAGCTAATGATTGAAGACCTAAATCAACTGATAGAAGAAGCCATCAAGCTGGAGCTTAATGTGGCTAAAATTTACCTTAGTTTCTATCATAGATTTCCTGAAGACGCGAGTTTCTGGTGGAAGATAGCCTTAGAGGAAAAGGGGCACGCCTCACTGCTCAAGCACTTGAGGCAGCATTTTATGGATGACGGAATGTTCCCGATCGAGCTTGTGGGGGAATCATTAGAGATTCTCGTTAATATGAACAGCACGTTGAAAGGCATACTCAGGCAGGGGAACGAGGCTCCTCCTTCGAGGGCTGTTGCGTTCAACTTTGCACTCAAACTGGAAGAATCGGCGGGAGAATTCCATTTACAGAATGCCCAGAAAAAAACAGGACACGTTTCAGAAGCCCTTAAATTACTCCAGAGTTTGAATGATGCTGATATGAAACATGCCGACAGGATACGCAGCTATATGAGCAAGCATGGCATTGCCATTACCAGTGATTAACTCATTCATTCATATCTTCTGAGTGTCTGTAATGTGTCGTTAGCAGAAGGCCACCAAGTTCCGCTTTAGGTCGTGCGATAGATTCACTCGACCCGATCAATCACCTTCAACGAAGGGCAGCAATGCTTGAGTCCAGAACGATCAGCATCTCGATCAACCGAAACTGGAAAGAGGTCTACGAGGCCGTTTGGCGGCCCGAAGATTTTCCAAAATGGGCATCCGGTCTCAGTAGATCGTCGCTTACCAGGGATGGAGAATTCTGGAAGGCCGAAGGCCCTGAAGGGTCAGTCAGGATAAGGTTCACGGACCACAATGCGTTTGGCGTCATGGATCACTATGTCTATGCGGGTGACGCCCCAGAGGTCTACGTCCCGCTGAGAATCATACAGAATGGCGACGGTGCCGAGGTGCTGCTCACCTTATTTCGGCAGAAGGGCATGTCTGATTCCAAATTTGCGGCAGATGCAGAATGGGTTGAGCGCGACCTGCTTGCGTTAAAAGCACTCGTCACGCACTGATCTTTTCCAGTGCGGCGCACTTTCGCACTGGATCGTCATCAAGGAGCAAAAGATCGCCATCAAAATAAAAACCTCCTCTTGCAGGCGGTTTTGTATTTGGCGGAGAGGGGGATGTTGAATTGCACCCCAACAGACAAAGGTCAAGTGGTTCAGCGCTATCCTCCCAGATACGCGCGTTGCACGGCATCACTGCCTAGCAGCTCACTCGATGCGCCGGACAAAGTAACCAGGCCGCTCTCCAGCACATAGCCACGCTGCGCGACTTCCAGCGCAAGCTTGGCATTCTGCTCGACCAGCAGAATGGAAACGCCCTGCGCGGAAATGTCGCGGATGGTCTCGAAAATTTTTGCCACCATCATCGGTGCGAGGCCCATGCTGGGTTCATCCAGCATTAGCAATTTTGGGCAGCTCATCAGCGCGCGCGCCATTGCCACCATCTGCTGTTCGCCACCAGAGAGGGTTCCGGCCAGTTGCGTGCGGCGTTCGGCCAGGCGCGGGAACAGCGCGTATTTGTGCTCAAGGTCGGCATCGATTTGTGCGGCATCGCGGCGCGTGTATGCGCCCATCTGCAAATTCTCTTCCACGGTGAGGCGGGCGAATACGCCGCGTCCTTCCGGCACCAAGGCTAGACCATCGCGCACGCGCTGGTGCGCGGCACAGGCAAGCAGGGATTTTCCGGCGTAGCGCACCTTGCCTGCGGTGGGATGCAACAGCCCGGCCAGTGCCTTGAGTGTGGTGGTCTTGCCTGCGCCGTTGCTGCCGATGAGCGCGACCAGTTCGCCCGGCGCGATGTCGAGGTCTATGCCTTTCAGCGCCTGGATGCCGCCGTAGGCGACTTGCAGAGCGCGGATTTCGAGTAATGAAGATTGCTGTTGCATCAGAAGCTATTCCAATTCGCATTAAAAACAGCGTTATTTGTAGGAGCGAGCCATGCCCGCGACCAAGAAGTTCGTGGGCATGGCCCGCTCCTACGGGTGCCCTGCCAAAAGTTTTTCGGACACTCGACAAAATTATTGTCGTTTCTAACGCACATCGGAATTAACCTCCTCCTCAACAGATCCCTCTCCGCCCAGATAGGCGGCAATCACGGCGGGATTCTGGCGCACTTTTTCCGGCACACCTTCGGCGATTTTTTTGCCATAGTCCAGCACTGCCACGCGGTCGCACAACCCCATGATGAGCTTTACATCGTGTTCGATCAGCAGCACGGTGATGCCGCTGGCGCGTATGGTTTGCAGCAGCGCTTTCAGGCTTTCGGTTTCGGTGGCGTTCATGCCCGCCGCCGGTTCGTCCAACGCCAGCAGCTTGGGATCTGTGGCCAGTGCGCGGGCGATTTCCAGGCGGCGTTGTTCGCCATAGGAGAGATGCTTGGCCAGCGTCTGGTGCGGGCGCTCGATGCCGACATAACGCAGCAGTTCGTGCGCACGTTGCGTGATGGCGCGCTCTTCGGCACGCGCGGCGGCGTTGCGCGTGAGCGCGCCCCAGATGCCTGTGCGGGTGCGCACATGACGCCCGACCATCACGTTTTCCAGTGCGCTCATGTTGGCAAACAGGCGGATGTTCTGGAAGGTGCGCGCGATACCGGCTTCGGCCAATACGTGCGGTTTGCAATGCGAGTAGGCGGCGCCATCGAAAGTGAAGGCTCCCTCGTCCAGTTGGTACAGCCCGGTGACAATGTTGAACAGCGTGGTCTTGCCCGCGCCGTTGGGGCCGATCAGGCCGTAGATTTCGCCGCGCCTGATGTGCAGCGCCACATCGGACAATGCCGCCAAACCGCCGAAGCGCTTGCCCACACCGGACAATTCGAGCAGGACTTTATTTGCTGCTGTCATACGCCGTGTTCTGTTCTTGAAGCGCCACACCATCGTCAGCCGTAAGCTCACGGCGGCGTTGCATGGACGGCCACAGCCCGGCTGGGCGCACCAGCATGACGACGATCAGCGCCAGCCCGAACAGCAGCATGCGCAGACTTTCCGGATCAACCAGCGTCTTGCCGAACAGCGCCTGCTGCATGGGGCCTGCACCGTTGCGCAGCGCTTCCGGCAGCAACACCAGCAGCACGCCGCCGAGCACCACGCCGCTGATATTGCCCATGCCGCCCAGCACCACCATGCATAGGATCATCACCGACTCCGTCAGGCCGAAACTTTCCGGGCTGACGAAGCCCTGGAACCCGGCGAACAGCCCGCCCGCCGCGCCGCCGAAAGTCGCGCCCATGGCAAAGGCGAGCAGCTTGATGTTGCGCGTGTTGATGCCCATCGCCTCCGCCGCCACTTCGTCTTCGCGGATCGCCATCCAGGCGCGGCCGATGCGCGAATCTTCCAGGCGCAGCGAAACAAAAACCACCAGCAGGGTGCAGCACAGGAACAGGTAGTAATGCAGATGCACAGAGGGAATGGTGAAGCCGAGCAACTCATGCGTGCTGCCCAGGGAAAATCCGCCGATGCGGATCGGGTCTATCATGCTGATGCCCTGCGGGCCGTTGGTGATGTTGACCGGCGCATTCAGGTTGTTGAGGAAGATGCGGATGATTTCGCCGAAGCCCAGCGTGACGATAGCGAGGTAATCGCCGCGCAGCCGCAGCGTGGGCGCACCGAGCAGCACGCCGAACACGCAGGCCAGCAGCGCGCCCAGCGGCAGCACGATCCAGAACGGCAGGTGCAGCCCGAACTGCGGCGAGCCGAGCAGCGCGTAGCAATACGCACCCACCGCGAAAAAAGCGACATAGCCCAGATCGAGCAAACCGGCGTAGCCGACCACGATGTTCAGCCCCAACGCCAGCATGATATAGAGCAGCGCAAAATCCATGATGCGCACCCAGCCGCGCCCGAGCAGCGCATCGGTGGCAAAGGGCAGGAGCAGCAGCGCGATGGCAAGCGCGGCGAGCAGCAGTCTGGATTTCTGATTGAATTTCATTCTAAAAAAAGCTGGAGATGAAGCATTCTGCATAGCTTCGTAACGTTGCATTGTCTTGGTAGGTGCGAATTTATTCGCACATAATTGGCTGCGCGTGCGAATAAATTCGCACCTACAAAACCACTAATTGTTTTTTCTGGGTTCATGCGCGCTCCGCCAGGCGTTCGCCGAGCAATCCGGATGGTCTGAAAACAAGGACGGCAATCAGCACGAAGAAGGCAAACACGTCCTGATAGTTGCTGCCGAAGAATCCGCCGCTGAGGTCGCCGATGTAACCCGCACCCAGGCTTTCGATCAGCCCCAGCAAAAGGCCGCCCAGCATCGCGCCGCGCAGGTTGCCGATGCCACCGAGAACCGCAGCGGTAAAGGCTTTCAGCCCAAGGATGGAGCCCATGTAATAGTGCACGATGCCGTAATTCGCGCTCACCATGATGCCCGCCACTGCCGCCAGCGCAGAGCCAAGCATGAAGGTGATGGAAATGACGCTGTTGATGTCCACGCCCATCAGGGAGGCTGCGGATGGGTTTTCCGCCACGGCGCGCATTGCGCGTCCGAGACGGGTACGGTGCACCAGCAACAGTAAGCCAGCCATCACCGCCAACGCCACCAGCACGATAATGAGTTGCACGTCATTGATGACCGCGCCGCCGAGAGTGTGCGGATTGTTTGGCAGCAATTGCGGGAAGGCGTGGTATTCGCGCCCCCAGAATATCATCGCCAGATTTTGCAACACGATGGACACACCGATGGCGGTAATCAGCGGAGCAAGGCGCGGCGCATTGCGCAGTGGGCGGTAGGCGATGCGTTCGATGCCGTAACCCAACAGCATGCATACCACAACCGCAACCGGCAGGCTGAGCAGCAGCACCAGCAATGGCGGCATGCCGGCCGCGATGAGCAACTGGCTCACCGACAGCGCCACCATCGCGCCCACCATCACCACTTCGCCGTGCGCGAAATTGATCAGGCCCAGAATGCCGTACACCATGGTGTAGCCGAGCGCGACCAGGGCATACACGCTGCCTTGCACCAGGCCATTGAGGATTTGTTGCAGCAGGATGTCCACTGATTATTTACAACGTGTTGAAGTTGAAAAAGTCCGTTCGCCCTGAGCCTGTCGAAGGGCAAATTATGCAGCATAAATGGTACATTCCGTTCATGGTTCGACAAGCTCACCACGAACGGAATGTGTTTGCAAGCCACAAAGAAAAAGCGACACGCAAGGTGTCGCTTTAGTTATTCATACAATGTGCATCAGTGCGCTGCCGCTGCCGCAGGCGCGTCCCCGCCCATGGTTTGCAGCGCTTGCCACTTGCCCTGCTGCACCTGATACAGCGTCACCGCGCCGCCCTTGAGGTCGCCCTTCTCGTCGAAGGAAATTTTTGCGGTCACGCCGTCATAAGAAATCTTCGCCAGCACGGACAGATATTTCGCCGGCTCGGCGGAACCGGCCTGCTGCATCGCGGCGATCATCACATTCACTGCGTCATAACAATACGGCGCATACAACTGAATGGGTTGCTTGAATTTCGCCTCATAACGTTGGGAAAAATCCTTGCCGCCGGGCATTTCCACCAGCGGCACGCCGGGCAGCGAAGCGTAAGTACCCTCGGCAGCCGCGCCTGCCAGTTCGATCAGCTTAGGTGTATAGCCGCCATCGCCCATCATGAATTTGGCCGGCAGCCTCAGCGATTTCATTTGCTTGACCAGCGGCACGCCTTGCGGATCCATTCCGCCGAAGAACACCAGATCAGGCTGCTTGCCCTTGATCGAAGTCAGCACGGCAGTGAAATCCACCGCCTTGTCGGTGGTGTATTCATGCGCCACGATCTGCGCGCCGCCAGCCTGCGCGGCCTTGGCGAATTCATCCGCCAGCCCCTGGCCGTAGGCAGTGCGGTCATCTATCACCGCGATTTTCTTCGCAGCCAGATTCTTGCTGGCGAACTCGCCCAGCACCTTGCCCTGCTGCCCATCGTTGGCCATCACGCGAAAAGCTGTCTTGAACCCCTGTGCGGTGTAGCTGACCGCCGTGGCGGAAGGGGAAATTTGCGGGATGCCGTTGTCGCTGTAAATCCGGGAAGCGGGAATCGTAGTGCCGGAATTGAGGTGGCCGATGATGCCGTTCACTTTGGCATCCACCAATTTCTGCGCCACGATGGTTGCGGTTTTTGGATCGGTTTGGTCGTCCTCACTGAGCAACTCGAAGCGTACCTTCTTGCCGCCTATGGTCAAGCCCTTTGCATTGGCATCCTCAATCGCCATGCGCGTACCGTTTTCATTGTCCTTCCCAATATGCGCCTGCGGCCCGGTGAGCGGAGCGGAAGCTCCGATCTTCACCACCAATTCACTGGCGGCGGTGGGAGTGGCATGAGGGGTTTCTGATTTGCTGCAGGCGGCAAGCGTGACGGCACACAAAACGGCAAGGGGCAGGAATGACTGGTTATGTGACATGGGAAGGGTTTGTAACGGGAAAAAGATGCTACGAATTATCCGTAGCACTTCTCTGCTTGTCAATTTGGGGCAGCGCAACAACTAAAGCCGATTTGCATCGGCATTCTCAGAGGCATGATATTTCAGCACCGCAGTTGTCAGTTTGCCTGATACAGTATGAACCGAACCAGCCCCCTCATATCAGTTTGCTTGGTGCCGTCCGGGTCATTGGCGGGCATGGGCATGGAGCCCCAGTTACCGGAAGTACCCTTGGATACAGCCATCACCAGCCCATCCTCCAATCCATATTCCTTACCACCGTAAGTATATTTGGTTGCGCCTTTATATTTTTTGGCGACATCCTTCCATGCGGGGCCGACCAACTTCTTGTCGATGTCATGGCAGATATCGCAATCGTGTTTCTTGGTCAGTTCAGGCATCTCGATTGCCAATGCGCCATTTGCAACTGTCAGAACTGCTGCTGCAACCATGTTACCGATGAAAGACTTCATGATTTTATGCGCTCCATTTAAAATCTACGCGACATTCTAATCAACGCCGCCTTGTTTGCAAATCTGCATTCCGGCAACCAAACGAACGTTGCACATACTCGGGCGTTGACAGATTACTTCAGTGACAATGTAAATTTAATCAGCGCCTTGATATCGGCATCTTTTACAGCCGGGGAATTGGCCGGCATCGGCACACTGCCCCACACGCCGGAGCTGCCCTTGGATACTTTGGCTATCAGCTTGTCCTCCGCACCGGCATCGCCACGATACTTGGCCGCCACATCTTTCAATGCCGGACCGATCATCTTTTTTTCGATCGAGTGGCAGCCAAAACAGTTGCTTTTTTGTGCCAGTGTACGCCCTTCCGCTTCAGAAAGGACAGGTTCAACCACCTTGGTTACTGGCTTGGCCGTATCGTCCTGGCCATCCGGCTTTTTCTCGTCAGGTTTTTTCTCGTCAGATTTGGCTGCACCCTTCATAGTATCGCAGGCATCGTGTGACTTATGCAGGTTTTTCTTGCCCTTGTGACAATTACACTGCTTTCCATTTCCTTTCATGCAATCCTTGCAGCAATTGCACTTCTTGTCACCCATTTCCATGCACTTCTTGTCACCCATTTCCATGCACTTCTTGCCACCCATTTCCATACACTTCTTGTCGCCCATTTCCATGCACTTCTTGCCGCCCATCTCCATGCACTTCTTGTCACCCATCTCCATGCACTTCTTGTCACCCATTTCCATGCAGCATTTCATATCATGCTTGGCATGGTTAGAGTGATCGGTGTGTCCGGCGTGACCGGCTTGTTCTTCCTTGCCAGCTACAGGTGTCGCCGCATCGGATGCCATGCCGGCATGCCCGGCATGGGTAGAGTGGTCAGTTAACTCTTCCTTGCCGGCGTTCCCCCCTACAGGTGCTGCCGTATCGGCTGCCAACGCAGAACCGGCACACAACATACTTGCCATAAACATGGCGGTCATCCATTTTATAAATTGCATCATGCGTCTCCTTAAAAATACATCATCAAAAATCACCGGCAGCAACGAGATTGCCAGCATGCCAGCGCGAGCAGAACGAAGTTTCCTGGCCTGGCCGGCAGGTGCTACGACTGGTTTTCTTCCAGCCAGTTCAGTAAATAAGCCCACTGCTCCAATTCCCGCTCCGCCAGATAGTGCGGCAGGTCGAACAGGGTCTTGCCCTCAAAGGCAGCATTAACATAAGCCTGAGTTTCGCGCAGATAGGCCAACACAGGCAAATCCAGCTTGGCAATGAACTGCTCCAGCGTAGTTGCGGCGCGCGTGTATGGTGCCATGCGCATTCCGACCACGCCGATAAATGTTTTACCCTTGCGCACCGCCTTTTCCTGGCTCAGGATTTCAAGAAATTCCCGGCTGGCCTGAATGTCGAACAACGATGGCGCGATGGGCACGATGACCTTGTGCGCCAGCTTCAGCGCGTGCTCAAGATTCTTGCCGTGCAAGCCGGCAGGGGAATCGATCACCAGCCAGTCTGCCGCAGCAGATTTTTCCACTCCGGCGTGAAGCAAGCCGATGGCTGGCAAGCTGGACGGACGGCTGGCTAGCCACTGTGTGGCAGACTTCTGCCTGTCCAGATCCATCATGGTTACGCTATGACCACAAGAGGCAAGATAACCGGCGATGTTGGTCGAGAGTGTGGTTTTTCCGCTACCCCCTTTGGGGTTGGCTATCAAAATGGTTTGCACGGCTTCACTCCTTAAGGGCACCTCTAAAAATCCACATTTGCGAGCACCCGCTATGCGGCTTGCCTGCTTACTCCGCTTCCGCGCCTTGCTGACGATTCCGCACGGGCTTCAGCCCGTAGCGGATCGGCGTCCCCTTGTGGGGCATTTGGGCGAACTTTGAATTTTTAGAAGCTCCCTAAAATCAGCGCTCAAGTTGGCCATTCAATTCGCAAGCGCATCCAGTTCGGCAGCCGGTATTTTCTGTTGCGCCGTCTCGAACAACTCACGCTCCTCAAAGCGTATATGCTGTATCAACAATTCGGCGAATCCAGCCATGGCCTGCACACCGCCCTCGCGAATCATACGCCGCAACTCGGCATGATCGGCATAAGTGCGCCGCACCAGTTCGGTCTCACCCACCCGTTGCAGCGCAGGCAGCAGCCCCATTTCCTCGGCATGAAAGTGCGGTTCCAGTTCAGCGGCAAAACGCATCTGAATTTGCTGCCATGCTCTTTCCGCCGCCTCCGTACCTGCGGCCTTTTGCGCACGCTTTGCCAGCACCAGCCCGTGATGATGTTCGTTGGACATCATGCGCAGGGCGGAGCAGCGTTTCAATGTTTTTCCACCTGCGACACGTCGCGCACCGCACCCTTGTCTGCAGAGGTGGTCATCGCCGCATAGGCCCTGAGCGCTGCAGAAACATGGCGCTCGCGGCTCACCGGCTTCCATGCCTTGCTGCCCTTCGCCTCCATCACCTCACGCCGGCGTTCCAGCTCTTCCACCGGAATAGACAAATGAATGCGGCGGTTGGGGATGTCTATCTCTATGGTGTCGCCCTCTTCCACCAAACCGATGACGCCGCCCTGTGCAGCTTCCGGTGAGGCATGGCCGATGCTCAAGCCCGAGGTGCCGCCGGAGAAGCGTCCGTCGGTGAGCAGCGCACACACCTTGCCCAGCCCTTTCGATTTCAGGTAGCTGGTGGGATACAGCATCTCCTGCATGCCCGGCCCGCCCTTGGGGCCTTCATAGCGGATCACCACCACGTCGCCCGCCACAATCTTGTCTGCCAGAATCGCTTCCACTGCCCCATCCTGGCTCTCGAATATTCTTGCCCGCCCGATGAACTTGAGAATGCTCTCATCCACGCCGGCAGTCTTCACGATACAGCCGTTCTCGGCGAGATCGGAAGAGCGTCGTGTAGGGAAAGAGTGTAGATCTCGGTGGTCGCCGTATCATTAAAAAAAAA
>OESW01000317.1_pt1 | contig 18926 bp, 18 predicted proteins | sample 1534831 | NCBI WGS metagenome assembly OESW01 (sample SAMEA104161952, study PRJEB21768) | metagenome | isolation source: underground water
GAATTTCTTGTTTGGTTATGGAAGCGGGCAGGATAGAAGAAAATCGCACCGCAGTCTGTGCTAAAAGTTACATAAGCTGTATTAATCCAGACTTGATCTGACAGATAGTGTCTGTACCACTTTGGTTTTCGACCCGAAGGAATCATTTGAGTTGTGAAGTTAGAAATTACCCGATTGCTGGCCATCCGAAAATTCGACCATTCATCCTGCCAGTTTGCCATTCATCCGAAAATCTAACCATCCGCCCAGTATGAATTGACTCTATTGGAGCCACTCAATAATCTGTACCTACTTGGCAAACTTGCCGAAAGGCAAGGGCGCAAAGTCACCGGCCTAAGGGAGACTATGGCAGCGGGACTGCGGCACGGATGTTCGCCAGTGTGCTTAAACTGCTTACCCCTGCGGCGTTTGAAAATATGGAAAGGAGAGCGATATTTCTAGCCTCATTTCTGGTTCTTGTTTTATTCAAGCGGCCATGCTTCGTATTTGCCTTGGGTTTGTATTCGTTGGATTGGCCGTTTCGGCACATGCAGCACAGTCCGAGGAAGATTCTTTTGCACCCGATCTGGATATATTAACAATTCAGCTCGTGCGTCCTGACGCTGACTTGCTGCTCCCTTACTGGCTTGATGCGAATATTGCGCTTACCCGCTCAGAGGACACCGCACCAGTCGGGTCTGGATTCAGCAACACACCACGGTTGCACCTCGTCGCCGAGCCGAAAAAAGAAGCCGCCTGGTCAACAAACGCGCGCCAGCAAATCACTTTCGACAGCGACCGCGCTTCATTGTCGCCTCTCCTGCGCTTCGAGTCGAAAGAAGAGCGGTTCGAGGTCAAACCGCGACACCACTCGGTTTGGGTTGTATGGCGCAAAGCGTTCCATTGATTGCATGCCACCCACCTTACGTACTTTTAGTATCAAATAACACCAAGCTAGCACTAATGATTATAATGCGCACACGCGAGGCTAATTCCCATTTTTTTCGTAAATCAAAGCCGCTCAAAACCAGAAAGGAACATCATGAAAGCTCTTCAAGCAACAGCATTTGCATCTCTCATGCTCGGCAGTCTGGCTGCACATGCGGGACCGCCGCCCATCATCAACATCACTGTCGGTGGTGAAATCAGCCCGGGCGTCTATGGGCAAGTACAGTTTGGCAATGCGCCACCTCCACCGGTTCTCTATGCTCAGCCGAGGGTCATTGTCCGCCAGCCACCGAACGTTGTGGTTGAGCCTCTTTATTTGCATGTGCCACCTGGCCACGCGAGGAATTGGGCCCGGCATTGTCGCAAGTACGATGCCTGTAACCGGCCTGTTTACTTTGTAAAATCGGCTGAGTACGAGCCGGGCTACCGTGCGCGCAGAGATGAAGAGCGCAGGCATGAAGGCCGCGGAGACGAAGGTCATAGGGGCGAGGGTCGCAGGGACGAGCGTAGAGATGAAGGTCACAGAGGTGAGGGTCGCAGGGACTGAGCTCCAAAATTCAGCGCATCGTTATTTCTAGTCCGCCTCGCGTTGAGCGATGGTTGAATTGCGGTTAAAGGAGCCAAGCTCGAATTTTTCGCGGCTAGAGATAATCCTCTTCTTGCTGGGTCAACGGGTAGGATAAATTCCAAAATTCTTTTGCGGGGAACTGAAACTTGAAATCATATTCGGTCATATGATAGCTCTGTAAGTTTGACGGTGCGTAGTTGGCTCGAGAATGGGGAGTACCTGATCGCAACGTCAACCAAATCAAAACTGCAGCGTTAGTTTTATTGCGCGGAGACGTGCAAGGCTTAAGGCGCACAATACCAGGAAATTTTATTGGGTGCGTAAACCAGGAGATGCCCATGCTTCCATTATCCCGAATTACTGCCACTTTTTCCGTCTTGTTATTCATCTCCATGTGCGGCTCTGCCGCACGCGCTCAAGAGTATGACCTGAAGACATCGGTTAGTCCTCTGCGTTTAAGTTATGTCGAAGGAGAAGTATCTTTCTGGCGTCCAGGCGCACCAGGCTGGGTGGGAGCTCAACTAAATATTCCGCTTGCGGTCGGCGATGCGCTCTATGTCGGCAATGATGGTGATCTTGAACTCCAGATGGGGAGCCGTGCCTTCGTCCGGGCTGACGATGATACGCAGTTCAGCCTCGTCAATCAGACACCCGATTTCATCCAGTTCAAAATCGCTTCCGGTCGCGTATCTTTCGACTTGCGTGTGCTTCCCACAGGTTATTCCGTGGAGGTGGATACGCCCAATGCGGTGTTCACCATCGATCATGTCGGTTATTACCGGGTGGATGTGGATGGGGATGTGCACTTCATAACCCGTCGCGGTGGACAGGCCATGATGGTTCCTGCCGGTGGACGGGCCATGAGCATTCATCCCTCCGAGGAAATCGTGGTGCAAGGCACCTCCGTGGCTCAGGCGGAAACCTATGTGGTGCCGGAGCTCAATCAGTGGGATCAGTGGAACTACGACCGTACGGACGGCCTGATCGATACGGTCAGTGCGCGCTATCTTCCCTATGGCGTCGCCGGAGCTTCTGATCTGGACCACTATGGCAACTGGCGTGTGGTACCAGATTACGGGCCGGTCTGGGTGCCCGACGCAGTCCCATCCGGGTGGGTGCCCTATAGCGCGGGGAGATGGGGCTGGGATCCCTACTATCAGTGGACTTGGATTGATGATGCACCGTGGGGCTGGGCACCATTCCATTATGGGCGCTGGGTTTATCTGAGTGGATACTGGGCGTGGGCTCCAGGACCGGTGATAAGACACCCGGTGTATGCCCCTGCGCTGGTGGCGTTTTTCAATGTCGGTCCAAATATGTCAGTCGGCATCAGTAGCTCGGGAGTGGGCTGGGTGGCGCTCAGCTGGGGTGAACCTGTGAACCCATGGTGGGGAAGGCCCGGTTTCGTCGGCAGGCCCTGGTGGGGCGGATGGGGAGGTCCGCGGGTAGTGAATAACGTGTATCACAACACCCGCGTGAATAACTCCATCGTCGCCACAACGCACGAGCATTTTGGCAATGGCCACGTGCATGATGCGCCTGTGCATGTGATGCGACCTCAGGAATTGGAACATGTTCATGGCGCACTGCCTGTGAGGCCAGGGCCGACAAGTCTGGTGGCGGGTGCACTCATGGGTATTCGTCCACCCGAAAACATGCTGTCGCGGTCGGTGGTGGGCTCGCGCCCACCCCGCGAATCCAAACTGCCATGGCGTGACAAAACACCCAAGTCCGAAAGGAAGACAGCTCCCGAGCAACGTTACGTACCGATACCCAAGCGCCCATCCAACGGACTGCCGCGCCCTGAATTCGGGATCCAGACCGGGGAAGAGCGCCACCGCGCGCCTCTTCCGCCACGCTTTGAGGAACGGCGGCGTGCAGCCGAACCTGCCGTACCTGGCAGCGTGATACGGGATCGTGCCGAAACCAATCAACCTGAACCCAGGGTGCCCCGCACTATCCCCCCTGAAACTCAACCGCAACGCACCATGGGTGAAACCACCCCGCCGCGTGCAGTTCAGGAACGAGGGGGCTTGACGCCGGAGCCACGCAGGAGCGAGGCGACACCGGCCGCTTCGCGCGCCGCCCCTGCTGAAATCCGGCAGCAAGAGCGTACAGAATTGCCTGGCAAGCCTGCCAACCGTGTATACCGTATTAAAGAAAAGAAGAAAGATGAGCGGCAGCACTCGCACCAGAAACCCGAATAATCAGGATGGTGGCGATTATTTGCAAAGTCATTTGCTATGCGGCTTCTTTCTGGAAAGGGAGCTAAAGGGGCCACCCATTAGCCGACCCATGTCAAGCGAGCAAACGATTTCATGGCGGCATCAGCCCGACGATTTTGCCAATCGGAGAATCATGTTGGGCTGAAGCCGATCTGCGATAATTCGGAAACAAAACCAGCCTAATTTCCCGTCTTAAGCTGCCACGCCGAGTGGCAGGCAACACATTTCGATAATGTATTGGAAGCCATCTTCAAAATCTCCGATGCTGGCGTTCCACTTTCTGCTGCTTTGGCGATTTCATCCATATCGTGGTGAACGCTCATGCCCAGCGATTTGAATTCCAACGGCAGCTTTGCCATCAGTGCCGGATTGACATCCGCAGCGGCTGCCATGCCCGCCGCGCGGGAAGCCTGGATGATGCGCTTCACATCCCCCTGATTTGCCCCTTCCAAAATTCCTTGCGTTGAAGATAACAGGCCGCGCATTTCGGTCAGGACCAGATCACGCTCAGCAGGCTGCAGCACTACCGCTGTTCTGCCATCGGTTCCTGCGGTGGTGTTCCCGCGAATGAAGAACCATGCAAATACAGCAACGGTAACAATCCAGAGCAGCAGGGCAATTAAGGCAATTTTATTGGATTTCATTTTGAATTTCTTGTTTGGTTATGGAAGCGGGCAGGATAGAAGAAAATCGCACCGCAGTCTGTGCTAAAAGTTACATAAGCAATGGATAAAATATTTTTTCGGAACAGTAACTTTAAGGGGCAACTGGATGTTTGCCATCAATTTGTCTTTGCGTCAGCCCTCAAAATTTCGCACAAAGATCTGTTCTTGGGATTCAGAGCGCTGCGTGCGACAGTGTCGAATAGCGCCTGTATTTCTTCGAAGCTGAAACAGGAAAGCAGACGATTAGCCACATCAGGTTGCAATGGCACCATGCAGGTTTGCCCATCCGGCAGAACAAGTTGAAACCCGGCCAGACGCTTAAACCCGCCTTCCGACTGGGACATAAGGTCAGATTGCTCTTCCTGTAATTCGTCGTAGTGAGCTTCCAACGATTCTGCCAAGCCATCAGCCAAGTCCTCCGGCACCGCAACGACCCATCCCATACTATCATCCTGCAAATCACATGTTACGCCCAGACCCTTGGCGAGTTCCACAAACCTGTCGCGCAGGCTGGCATCGAAAAAAATATATTCCATCATGGCATTAGTTCCTGTTGGCTGTGGCTCTTGCAAAACACTTTAGCTCAGTCATCCGGATTTAAGGTAATACTGTTTTCGCCAAATAGCGCTTGCCTGAAAAAACGGAAACCGGACACCATCAGCGTAGCCTTATTTCTAGAGATGCCCGAGTGTTGCTTTTCGCTAGAGTGGTTTGCGCACACTGATTGCGCCGCGAATCTGGCCTACAGAGTACCCGGTAGCACGGTCATTGGGGTAGTGCTTGCCAAGAGCGGACTTAACGGCGGGGCTGAGCTGATCCGCAGGACCGTGGCAACTGAGGCAGAGCGGTTGCACCGGCAGCGCTTTAACGTAGCGGTATTCATTGTCAAACTTCTCGCCTTTTTCCAGTTGGGCAGGCGGCTCGCCGGCAGCGGCACGCTTGTCGAAATCTTCGAGTGCGGCTTTCTCCCATGCATCGGGAATCGCACGAGCATCATTGCGTGCCTTGAGACTGACGCGTTTGATCTTCCAGCCAGTCTGCTGGGATATCTCGCCAGCCATCTTCGGCGCCATATCCTTGCAGATAGGTATTGCACCTTCGGGGCCTGATTTGCTGATTTCTTCCTGCAAGGCGGTCAGCAGCTTTGGCGGCAACGTCGTTGCCACCTTGCGCGCTTCGCCTAACAGAGCATCGTCACCGGCGTTGGCGAGCGCAGTAACGAACGGGGTGATTAGAGCCGCAGCAGCTATCAGTAGTGTCTTCATGAAATACTCCTTATGGTTGTTAGAGGGATGAATTCAGGGTCGCCGATATCTCGTTGTTTGCCAGCTAGTGCAGTGCTTTGCAATACCCTGAACCATGCTGGTGCTCCCCGTGGGTCGGGTTGAAACCAGGCCTACAAAAAGCGCGTCTAGTAGTTACATCAGGCTTAGGATATGCCTCACCACAGTCTATGTACTCCCGCCTCAGCCCACGGAATCCCCATACATATCATCCTGCTCCGCCGCTCGTTTTTCTCTGGCTTCGCGCTCGACCTGTTGAGCCTTTTCCTGAATGTGTTGCTGGCGTTTTTCGGCGGCTGCCTGTTTTAAGGTAATGCTGTTTTCGCCGAATAACACTTGCCTGAGAAAGCGGAAACCAAACAGCATCAGCGCAGTTTCATCGGTGACAATTTTATTGGTTTCTTCTGCGGGCAGATCATAGAGATCGGTGAATCCCTTGCTTGTCACGAAGCTGCGGAAGGTATCCAGGTCGTAGCAAACCATGAAATACAGTTGCAGGCTGCGTTTGGAGGGCTTGCCCACGCTGGGGCCGGAGGATTTTTTCTTGAGTATGAGCTGCCGCCAGCCGCGAGCCAGTTCGTCGTATTCTTCCAGCCCCTGCTCATTGCGATAAGCGTCTATGGTGATATTTCTGGGTTCGTTGTGGCCCAGGCAATGTTCCTCTTTGACCAGCGCGTAGGATTGGGTGTCGGTATATTCGTCTTGCTTGCGCATGGACAGTAACGCCACCGGGTAGTAGCGGCAGGCTGTCGGCCTGTCGTCATAGACGCCGCACCCCTCGGGGGTCATGAACTGGCAGGCCGTTCCGTTTTCTACCGGACGCAGCTTTACTCCGGCGATGCCGTTCTGCTCCATCTCGTAGGGCAGGGTGTAACGCAGCAGAAAATCGCCTGAGGTGATTCCCAGACGTTGTTTCAGGCGCAGGATGTCATATGGGGTCAGCGAGATGTCGATATTGCTGCAACAGGCATTCCAGCAGGCGATGCCCTTGCGGCACCGGAACTGTATTGATTTGCTGCCGTCGCACATTTGCGGTACAACCGGGCTGCCGGAGAACGGCAGATCGGTTGCCATGTAGGTATCGGTCAAATTAATTCTCTTCGAGTATGCATGACAGGGATGCAAAAAACTGGGCATCTTGCGGTGCCCAGTTGTCTCGCATGATTTCAGCAAGCTGTCTAATACACTGCTACCTTAGCCATTATCCGTCGCCGGCTCAATGGGGGCATGCGTCTTGAACAGCTTCGACTTATCTACCAAGTCCACGTGTTTGCGCTTGAAGCAGTTCCATTTCTTGGACTTCTTGTCGTAGATGGAGTTGACGAAGCAGTGCCAGTTCTTCTCATCGACGAAATTCTTGTCGGTGCGGTAGTAGAAGCCAGGATAGCGGCTCTCTTCACGGAACTGGATGTGCTTCATGTGTGCTTCGGCAGTGAGGATACGATGGTAGTTTTCCCAAGCGCGCAGCAGTTCGTGCAGGTCTTTCGCACGCATCTTTTGCGAGTCTTGCTTGAGCATCTCCAGCTTCTCCTCAGCGACCGCTAGCATTTTGTCGTTGGTGTTGTAGTAGGTCGCGACACCGGCGACGTATTCGTCCATGATCTTCTGCAAGCGCATTTGCAGCATCTTGGGTACGATGTAGTGCGGGTTCACGTCGATGGCGGTGGTGTAGTCCTTGTGCTCGAGGAAGTTGCGTACCGGCTTGTAGATCGTTTCGGCAATTTGCTCGGGTGTTTCATCGAACTCGGGCTTCCAGTCCTTGTTATCGAGCGCGTATTTGACCATCGCCTTGGAAGCCAAACGGCCCTCGGTGTGCGAACCGGAAGAGAACTTGTGACCGGATGCGCCCACGCCGTCGCCAGCAGTAAACAAGCCCTTGACCGTGGTCATCGAGCGGTAGCCCCAGTTCCAGCCCTTGGGCAGGTGTGCAGGGATCTTGCCCTTGTCTTCGTGTTCCTCGTCAGTCGGCGCGCCGAGATCCTCGGGACCCGATACCCAGATGCCGCAGCAACCGGAGTGCGAGCCGAGCAGGTAAGGTTCGGTCGGCATCAGCTCGGACATCTTCTTCTCCGGCTCGATGTTCTCGCCGACCCAGATGCCGCACTGGCCAATGCACATGTCGAGAAAGTCTTCCCACGCTTCGGCTTCGAGGTGCTTCACTTCCTTGGGCGACAGGGTTTCCTTCAGCTTGGCCATTGCCGTGACGGTGTCCATGTAGATCGGGCCGTGGCCGTCTTTCATTTCCTTGAGCATCAGGTGGTTGCGCAGGCAGGATGCGGGCACGGCAGCTTGGCCATAAGGCGGGTAGTCGTTCAGCATTTCCTTGTTCTTGGTCATGTAGTCTTCGCCATAGGCATTCACCGCCTTGGCCTTGAACAACAGGAACCACGCGCCGACCGGGCCGTAACCATCCTTGAAGCGGGCCGGCACAAAGCGGTTTTCCATCATGGTCATTTCCGCGCCGGCCTCGGCGGCCATCGCGTAGGTCGAGCCCGCGTTCCACACCGGATACCATGCACGGCCCTGACCTTCACCCACGGAACGGGGGCGGAACAAGTTTACGCAACCGCCGGCGGCGAGCAGCACGGCCTTGGCCTTGTAGATGTGGATGGTGTTGTCACGCACCGAGAAACCCGCAGCGCCGGCGATACGGTTTGGGTCGTTCTTGTCATTAATCAGGTGCACGATGAAGATGCGTTCTTCAATGCGGCTCAAACCGAGCGCCTTCTTGGCGGCTTCGGCGACGATCCACTTGTAGGATTCGCCGTTGATCATGATCTGCCACTTGCCGGAACGCACCGGCTTGCCGCCGTCTTTCAGCAATGGCAAACCTTCCTTGATCGAATCGGCGCCGTCGTGGCGCACGCCGTCCGCATCGGTCTTCCAGATCGGCAGGCCCCATTCCTCGAACAGGTGCACCGAATCATCGACGTTGCGCCCCAAGTCGTAAGCCAGGTCGTCGCGGGTGATGCCCATCAGGTCGTTGGAGACCATGCGCGCGTAATCGGCGGGATCAAGCTCCGGGCCGAGGTAGGTATTGATCGCGGAAAGCCCTTGTGCGACTGCGCCGGAGCGATCCATCGCGGCCTTGTCCACCAGTTTGATTTTGAGTTCGGTGCCAGTTTCTGCCTTGACCGCCTCGGCCCAACGCATGATTTCATAAGCAGCACCGCAACATGCCATGCCGCCACCGATCAGGAGAATATCAAGTTCTTCCTGAACAATTTTTGGATTACCGAAAGTTCCTTCAGACATTTTGTTTACCCCACTAAGTTGGTTGATCGCCTATTTGCGGCGGATGAGTTCTTCCGGCTTGCCAGCGCGATAGCCGCCCATGACTGCCTTGGTGAACACGCCTGGAGCGGTGAGTTCGGACATCTTGGGCATCGGCTTGCCGCCATACGGATCGATCGAACCCTCAGAGGTGGTGCGGATCGGGAATTTGAAGCGCTTCAGTGTGCCGTTGCGGAACTTGATCGTCCACATGATGGAGTCGGAGCCGCGCATCGGCTGCACCGAGCCGCCCAGCGGCACGATGTCGGCATAGTGGCGTACCTCAATCGCGCCCTGCGGACAAATCTTGACACAAGAGTAACATTCCCAGCATTGTTCGGGTTCTTGATTAAAAGCTCTCATGGCGTGGCCGGTTTCGGAGCCATCTTTGTCCAATTTCATCAGGTCATGCGGACAGATATACATGCAGGCAGTTTTATCCTGCCCCTTGCAGCCATCGCATTTTTCGGTACGTACAAAAGTTGGCATTCTCAATACTCCTCTGGAAAATAAATCACAACACACTATCCACACATTGCGTGGAAGACTTTAATTCAGCAAGCCGAATGGCCGCTAAGCTTTACCTCTACTTTTTCGTTTTCGCTGAGACCAGCGTAATAAGCGCGCAATATTTCCAGCACTTCAGGCCGGCTGAATTCGGCGGGGACATCAGAGCCTTCCGAAAGCATCTTGCGCAGCTTGGTGCCGGACAGCAGCAGGCGATCGGCATCACCGTGCGGGCAGGTGCGCGCCGAAGCCATGCCGCCGCAACGATAGCACCAGAAAGTCCAATCTATCTTGAGCGGTTGAGTCTCTAGCGAGCCCTTGGGTATCTTGTCGAAGATGTGGTGCGCATCGAACGGCCCATAGTAGCTGCCGACTCCGGCATGGTCGCGCCCCACGATCAGATGCGAGCAGCCGTAGTTCTGGCGGAACAGCGCATGCAACAGTGCCTCGCGCGGGCCGGCATAGCGCATGTCGAGCGGATAGCCGGCCTGCGCCACTGTATGTTTGACGAAATAGTTTTCGGTCAGGGCGGCAATGGCATGGGTACGCACGTCGGCAGGGATATCGCCCGGTTTGAGGTTGCCAAGCAGAGAGTGGATCAACACGCCATCGCAGACTTCGATGGCAATTTTGGCGAGGTATTCATGCGAACGGTGCATCGGATTGCGCGTTTGAAACGCCGCGACCTTGCTCCAGCCCATGATATCAAACAGCTCGCGTGTCTCGCGTGGCGTCATGAACAGTGCGCCGTATTTTCGGTCGAAACCGCCCATTGACAGCACCTTGACCGGACCGGCGAGGTTGACGTCGCCCTGCGCCATCACCATTTTTACGCCGGGATGGTTGATGTCAGCTGTCTGGAATACAGTTGCGCATTCGTGCGCTTTGTCGATGGTGTATTTTTCGGTGATGCGCATCGTCGCCAGAATGCTGTCGTCGCTTGGGTCAAGCAAGGCAATTTCACTGCCGGTATTGATGGAATCTGCGGTGATGTAATCGGTGGAAAGAGTGATAGGGATAGGCCAGAACAAGCCGTTGGTCATACGCATGCCAGCGCAGACACCTTGCCAGCTGGTAAAAGACATGAAGCCGTCAAGTGGCGTAAAACCGCCGATGCCAAGCATCACAAGATCGCCCTTCTCACGTGAACTGACTCTGATTCGCGGCAGCGTACGCGCCCGCTCCAGCTCGTCCGCAAGGGCTCTCCCATTGAGTAACAGGGGATTAAGGTCGCCCCCGCCATGCGGTTTTACGAGTGCCATATTCTTCTCACTTTCATCAATTACTTGAACTGTCTGAGTGGTCATGCTAAAACTTTCGGCACCAAACCACGATACCCCTTATGGGTTATGCCCTAATAGCTCATCACGGCTATGGATAGCGGGGCTATCATTTGCGCATACTGACGCACCCTCAAAAATGGCCATCATTCCGCCCGGAATGGCCGAGATTGAGTAATCAACCACCAATAAGATTTTTAATGAAAACCCATAATTTTGGCGACTCACAGAGCACAATATCCCCGCTGCACGATCCTGTGGCATCGCCTGTGCCGGATGCCAAGATCGAGGTACGCACCACCACATGCTATATGTGTGCGTGCCGCTGCGGGATTCGCGTTCATCTGCGCAATGGCGAGGTGCGCTACATAGACGGCAACCCGGATCATCCACTCAACCACGGTGTGATCTGCGCCAAGGGCAGTGCCGGCATCATGAAACAGTACTCGCCCGCGCGGCTGACCAAGCCGTTGCGGCGTAAGCCGGGGGCTGAGCGCGGCGCGGGCGAATTCGAGGAAATCAGCTGGGAAGAAACTTTCAGCATCCTTGCCGAACGGCTGGGGAAAATACGCGCCACCGACCCGAAGAAATTTGCCCTGTTCACCGGGCGCGACCAGATGCAGGCACTGACCGGTCTGTTTGCCCGCCAGTTCGGCACGCCCAACTATGCTGCTCATGGGGGTCTCTGCTCGGTGAACATGGCTGCCGGAATGATATATACCATCGGCGGTTCCTTCTGGGAATTCGGCGGGCCGGACCTGGCGCGCGCCAAGTTGTTCGTGATGATCGGCACGGCTGAAGATCACCATTCCAATCCGATGAAGATTGCAATCTCGAAATTCAAGCGCGAGGGCGGTCGTTTTATTTCCATCAACCCGGTGCGCACAGGCTATTCGGCCATTGCCGATGAATGGGTGGGTATTCGTCCCGGCACTGACTGCGCGCTGCTGCTTGCGCTGATCCACGAAATCATCGCGCTTGGCCTTTATGATCGCGACTTTCTGGTGCGCTACACTAACTCTGGTCAATTGGTGAATCTCGACGACAAGCATGACGAGTTCGGTATGTTCGTGCGCACCGAGGTGCCGGAAGAGGAGGGATGTTATGACCCGCAAAACAAACTGTGGTGGGATCGCAACAGCGACAAGCCGGTAGTCACGCACGCGGAGGGAGCCGACCCGTTTCTGTTCGGCGAATTCAAGCTGCCCGACGGCACGCCGGTCAAACCCGCCTTTCAGTTGTTGCAGGAACGGGTAAAGGACTACACCCCGGAATGGGCGAGCCAGATTACCGGCATTCCGGTCGAGACCATCCGCCGTCTCGCTTATGAGATGGGCATCACGGCGCGCGATCAGAAGATCGAATTGCCGATCGCATGGACGGACTCATGGGGCAGGGAACATGACAGCGTCATCGGCAATCCCGTTTCATTCCACGCCATGCGCGGCTTGGCGGCGCATTCCAACGGCTTCCAGACGATACGCTCGCTGGCGATCATGATGTCGCTGCTCGGCACCATTGATCGCCCCGGCGGCTTTCGCCACAAGACACCATTCCCGCGTCCTATCCCGCCCTGCGCACGCACGCCCAATACGCCGCTGGCGGTCAAGCCGAACACGCCGCTGGACGGTATGCCACTGGGTTGGCCGTCCGATCCGGACGATCTGTTCGTCAATACGGATGGCAGCCCGGTGCGTATCGACAAGGCATTCTCGTGGGAGTATCCGCTGTCGGTGCACGGGTTGATGCACAACGTTATTACCAATGCCTGGCGCGGCGACCCGTACCAGATAGACACACTGCTGATCTTCATGGCCAACATGGCATGGAACTCGACGATGAACACTGTCGAGGTCAGAAAGATGCTCGGTGACAAAGACGAGAATGGCGAACATAAAATTCCGTTCATCGTTGTCTGCGATGCTTTCCATTCAGAGACGACTGCATTCGCCGATTTGATTTTGCCGGACACCACCTACCTGGAGCGCCATGATGTGATGTCCATGTTGGACAGGCCGATCTCGGAATTCGATGGCCCGGTGGATTCGGTGCGTATTCCGGTGTTGCCGCCGACAGGTGAGTGCAAGCCTTTTCAGGAAGTGCTGATCGAATTGGGTTCACGCTTGAAGCTGCCAGCATTTGTCACCAGGGAAGGCAAGCGCAAATATCGCGACTATCCTGATTTCATTGTGAACTGGGAGACCGAGCCGGGGTCTGGAATTGGATTCCTGTCAGGCTGGCGCGGTAAGGGCGGCGAGAAATTCCTGCGCGGTGAGCCTAACCCGAAACAGTGGGAGATGTACGCGCAAAACAATTGCGTATATCACTACAAGTTGCCGCGTTCCTATCAGTACATGCGCAACTGGAACAGGGGTTATCTTGAATGGTCTCAACGCAACCGTATCACGCGCTATGCCGAGCCTATCCTGATCCAACTGTATTCCGAAGTGTTGCAGAAATTTCGCCTCGCCGCGCAAGGCCGGGGCATCACGCGCAAACCGCCCCCACATCTAGCCAAGCGCATCGAAACCTATTTCGACCCGCTGCCGTTCTTCTATGAACCGCTGGAAACACAGGCCAGTGACAAGAATAAGTATCCGCTTGCGGCAGTGACCCAGCGACCGATGGCCATGTACCACTCCTGGGATTCGCAGAATGCCTGGTTGCGCCAGATCCATGCGCACAATTATCTGTACGTGAATCCGCTCGCCGCACAGGACGCAGGTATCGCGGACGGTGGCTGGATGTGGGTGGAATCGCAGTGGGGCAAGGTGCGCTGTATGGCGAGATATTCCGAAGCGGTCGAGCCGGGCACGGTGTGGACCTGGAATGCCATCGGCAAGGCGGCGGGCGCCTGGAATTTATCGCCTGATGCAAACGAGTCGCAGCAGGGTTTTTTGCTCAATCACCTGATCTCCGAGGAGCTGCCGGCCAATCTTGACGGCACGCGCTATTCCAATTCTGACCCGATCACCGGACAGGCTGCCTGGTACGATGTGCGGGTGCGAATTTATCCGGCTGGAGCCGATGAACCGCAACAGACCGTACCCCAGTTCAAGCCGCTGCAAGCCTTGCCGGGTATGGCTGAACGCCCCGGCTGGCTGGCTTATTTCGGTGGCGGCAAGAAGGGTAGGGGAAAATGACCCAACTCGCTCTGGTCATCGATCTCAATGTTTGTGTGGGCTGTTATGCCTGCGTGACCAGTTGCAAGGAATGGAATACTTCCGGGGCAGCCGGGCCGCTGTACGATGAAAATCCATACGGGGCTGACCCGACAGGCACGTTCTTCAATCGGGTGCAGACTTTTGAAGTGGGCCAATATCCCAACACCGAGACGGTGCATTTCCCCAAGTCCTGCCTGCATTGCGAGGATCCGCCGTGCGTGCCGGTCTGTCCGACAGGTGCTTCATACAAACGCAAGGAAGACGGCATCGTGCTGGTGGATTACGACAAATGTATCGGTTGCAAGTATTGCAGCTGGGCATGTCCATACGGTGCGCGTGAAATAGATGAAAAGCAGAAAGTGATGAAGAAATGCACTCTGTGCGTAGATCGCATTTACGATACCTCACTGGCGGAAATTGACCGCAAGCCATCCTGCGTCAAGGCCTGCCCGACCAGTGCGCGGTTGTTTGGGGATGTGCATGATGCTGAGTCGGAGGTATCGAAGGCAATCCGCGAAAATGCGGGTTACGCATTGATGCCAGAATGGGGCACCCATCCTGCCAACCATTATCTGCCGCGCCGCAAGACCAATCTCAAGATACACGAGGACGAACTCGAACGCGCGGATAATCCGCTCAAGGTCGATGGTTTGCTGCCCAAACCGGGCAAGAACGAGCCGACACTCGACGATTTCTCCTAGTCAACACTTTCACAAATGCCATGAATCCAGCCTTCTCAGTTATTTTCCTTACTACCTTGATCGGTATCGGCCAGGGTTTGTTTCTGGCTCTATATACCCAGCAGTCTTACGCGCTGTTTGATTTGCTGCCGCATCAGGATGCGCGCTTTTATGGATGGGGCAGCCTGTTGGCGCTGTTCTTCACGATGTCAGGATTGGCCGCCTCGTTTTTTCACTTGGGACGCCCGGGGCGTGCCTGGCGTTCGGCGGCGCAGTGGCGCACTTCGTGGCTTTCCCGCGAAGTTATCGTATTGCCCGTGTTCATGGGAATATTATTTCTGTATGGAGCGTTCCATTTGATCGGGCTCGATCCGGTGGTGGTGACGCTGCCCAGCGGACTGGGTATCAATGCCACGGTTATTCTGGGCGGCATTGCTACAATACTGGCCTTCGCACTGTTCGTGAGTACCGGCATGGTTTACGCCTGTTTACGTTTTTTGCAGGAATGGCATTCGCCGCTGACGGTAATCAATTTCATACTGCTTGGCGGTGCTTCCGGATTTACCCTGGCTGCGTTTTATGCCGCCCTGGCCGCGCCGTCGCAGGCAGGCTTCTTTGCCGGTTGGGCGCTCATCATCACACTGTTCGGCCTGCTTGGCCGCGGCTCGTCGTTGTGGCGTAATGCGCGGCTAAGGCCGAAATCGACCACGCAAACGGCAATCGGCATCAAGCATCCGCGCATCGTGCAGACAGCTCAGGGTGCGATGGGCGGCTCATTCAACACGCGGGAGTTTTTCCACGACAAGAGCGGGGTATTTCTAAGCAGGATGAAAGCGGGCTTTCTGCTGCTGGCGTTTGCCGTCCCGCTGCTGTTGCTGGCTTTCAGTTTGTCCTATCCTTCCACTTTATGGCTGGGTATCGCATTCGCCTCGCAAATTTCCGGCCTGCTGGCGGAACGCTGGTACTTTTTCGCGGAAGCGAAACACCCGCAGAATCTCTACTACCAAGGGATGTCGTGATGCTCAGAAATGCAGTGTTGGCGGTTAGGGAAACGGGTAGCTCGGTCAAGGCAAACTTGTTGCCGATTTTGCTTGTTCTGATAATTTTTGCAGGCAGTGCTTATGCCGCCGAGGTTACCCCATCAGCTTCAGCTATGCCTTGGTGGGGCTGGCCGCTGGCACTGTTCGTCACCTGTTTTTTTCTTGGAATAGTTGCCGTGCCATCCGGTGTGGGCGGCGGCGTGTTGTTCGTCCCTATCGTGGGCGGTTTTTTCCCCTTTCATCTCGATTTTGTGCGTGGCGCAGGATTGTTGGTCGCTCTGGCCAGTGCCTTGGCAGCAGGGCCATCGCTGCTGCGTGTCGGACTCGCCGATTTGCGACTGGCGCTGCCGCTGGCTTTGCTGGCATCAGCCAGCTCGATAGCTGGGGCCATGATAGGACTCGCCATTCCCGCATCCCTGGTGCAAATCGCCTTGGGCATCACCATTCTCGGCATTGTCGTTCTTATGGCTTCAGCCAAAAAGTCCGAGTTTCCCGATGTTGCCGCCTCCGATAGACTCTCTGCCGCATTGTCTATGCATGGAATCTTCCATGATGCTTCACAAGGCAAAAATATCCATTGGCAGGTTCATCGCACACCGCTCGGATTATTACTTTTTGTTGGTATTGGCTTCTTGGCAGGGCTATTTGGCATGGGTGCAGGCTGGGCTAATGTGCCCGTGCTTAATCTGCTGATGGGCGCGCCACTCAAGGTTTCTGCTGGCACATCCAGCTTTATTTTGACGCTGGTAGATTCATCGGCTGCCTGGATTTATCTCAACAAGGGTGCAGTGCTGGCAATGATCGCCGTCCCATCGGTCATCGGCATGATGCTGGGTGCCTTTATCGGTGCGCGTCTGTTGCACGTACTCAAGGCCTCGGTGGTGCGCAAGCTGGTCATTTCGCTGTTGCTGTTCGCCGGTTTACGTGCCCTGCTAAAGGGCTTGGGAATCTAGATGTAATTATCATGGACAACAATCATATTTCCGTCGAACAACAACGCTATGCTACCTTGCTGAGCTGGGGTGCGCATTCCGGCTTGGTACTGCTGATCGTCTGCTTTCTTGCTTATGTGTTCGGTTGGATGCCGGCACATGTGCCGGTCGATCAACTTCCTAATTTGTGGAATCTGCCGGTAGGAGAATATCTTAAACAAACTCACACCACCACCGGTTGGAGTTGGCTGAAAATGATCGGTGAAGGGGATTTCGCCAGTCTTGTGGGTATCGCCTGGTTGTCCAGTTGCTCACTGGTTTGCCTGTTAGCCATTATTCCGATTTACGCCAGCCGCCGGGATAAGGTGTTTGTGATGATTTGCGTCATTGCACTGGCCGTACAACTGCTAGCCGCATCCGGTATTCTGGGCGGTGGACATCATTGAGGTAAACATGCACAACACACCTTTCAAACGGATATTGCTGGCGACCGAACACACCGAATTCGATACTGGCGCGGAACGGCTGGCTTTCGAGATGGCACGTCACTGCGGATTGCCGTTGATGGCGGTGCTGCCTGTGGTGAGCAACTCGGAATTCGAGATTGCGGCTCCACAACTCGCCGCGCGGAATGACCGTGAAGCCGCCAGCAAAGTTGATGCCCTGCGCAATACCGCCATTCAACTCGGTGTTCAGCTCGAGATCCATGTTCGGCATGGCGAGGAGCAGTACCGTGAAATTGTGAACGAGGCCAAGGAAAAGCAGGCCGATTTGATTATCACGCGTCGGCGCGGCAAGCGCAGTTTCCTGGCGAAATTGCTGGTTGGTGAAATGGTCAGCAAAGTGGCTGGGCACGCGCCATGCAATGTGTTGCTGGTGCCACGCAACGGCACTATGTGGTCGAATGGTGTGCTCGCAGCAGTAGACGATTCCGAACACTCCCTGAGAATTACTTCCACGGCGGCTGCCATTGCCAGGGAATGCGCCTTGCCGCTAACCATTCTGAGCGTAGCCGAAACCACAGCGTTGCACGAAAAGGCAGAGGTGGTCGCATCTCGCCATACCGGAACAGTTGCCGGACTTAATGTTGTTGTCCGTCAACTCGTTCTGACAGGGCACCCGCACGAGCAGATTCTCGCAGCCAGCAAATCTGTAGGCGCTGACCTGATCGTGGTGGGGCGGCGCGGCGGAAGCAATGCCGTGGTGCGTATGTTGCTGGGCAGCACCATGCAGAAGGTAGTGGGGATGGCTGAACAACCGGTATTGGTTGTGCCAGCATAAGAATGAAAAGTTTGAAAAATAACCCTAATGGGCTATTTTGACTACTCTTAGTGGGTATGGACGCTGATAGGCTGGTTATTCCTATAATGCGCCTCGTGTGGTTCCGAATGATGACAAATCGGTTTCGGTGGTAATTCTGAATAACTTGTGGGAGATGAAACGATGAATATTGACAAAGAACTGAATGCCCGTGGCTTGTCCTGCCCTTTGCCTATCTTGAAGACTAAAAAAGCGCTTGCTGATATGGCTTCGGGGCAAGTGCTCAAGGTGATTTCCACTGATAGTGGCTCAGTAAAGGATATGCAAGCGTTTGCCGATCAAACGGGCAACGCCTTGCTGTCTACGGCTGAGGAAAACAAGGAATACGTCTTTTACATGCAGAAGAAATAAATCCTTTCTTCAAACCAAAACCATACTTAAGAGGGAAATCATGGCCGCTAAAAAAATGGCAATTATCGCCACCAAAGGCACACTGGACATGGCTTATCCGCCATTCATCCTCGCTTCAACCGCCGCCGCTTTGGGTTATGAGGTGCAGGTGTTCTTTACCTTCTATGGATTGCAGTTGCTGCGCAAGGATCTGTCCAGTGTGATGATCAGCCCGCTGGCCAATCCGGCCATGCCGATGCCCGTGCCGATGCCGGTGATGGTGCAGATGCTGCCCGGAATGGAATCCATGGCAACCATGATGATGAAACAGAAGCTCAAGAAACATGGCGTCGCATCGCTGCAAGAGTTGCGCGATTTATGTCTGGAAGCCGAGGTGAAATTCATTGCCTGCCAGATGACGGTTGACCTGTTCGAATTCGACAAGAGCGAATTTATCGACAATATTGAATATGGCGGCGCGGCTATGTTTTTGGGGTTTGCGGGAGATACTGACATCTGCCTGTTTGTTTAAGATGGCGAGTTGCTACAACCGTGCAGTAGTGGAGTGTGGGTTTGTTTCATCAATCAATCAGGGGGATTTCATGAAGGTAAAGAAAATTGTTGTTTCGATGCTCACCGCTGGCGTGATGGTGTCGCCACTTGCGCATGGGACTGACGGGTATTTTTCACACGGTTATGGGATGAAAGCCAAGGGTATGGGCGGCGCATCGA
>OESW01000342.1_pt1 | contig 18922 bp, 22 predicted proteins | sample 1534831 | NCBI WGS metagenome assembly OESW01 (sample SAMEA104161952, study PRJEB21768) | metagenome | isolation source: underground water
TTTTTTTTTAATGATACGGCGACCACCGAGATCTACACTCTTTCCCTACACGACGCTCTTCCGATCTAAACGCAAACGTTGCATCTGCAGTCACTGCAAGGCGCGGCGCTCAATTTTTTGCCGTTGCCTTACGCGATCCCGTGAGTTTCTGTCTGTTATAAAGCGATCAGAAGGAGTTGCCTGATTTCTTTTGGATTGGCCACATAATCCATTTCAATCGTTGTTGAATTTTTAGGGGTGCACGCACGTGCTCGCCACACTCAAACAACAATTCCGCACCTGGCTGTTCCGCCCGGAAATTGAAAGCGGCACAGTCACGCTCAACCAGCGCCGCATCTTCATTCTGCCCACGCGGCAGGGTTTGGGCTTCGCCTTCGTGCTGCTGCTGATGCTGCTCGGCGACATCAACTACAACCTGAGCCTGGGTTACGTGCTCACCTTCCTGCTCGGCACCACGGGCATGATGACCATGCTGCATGCCTTCCGCAACATGGCGCAACTGGAAATACGCGCGGGCCGCACCGAGGCGGTATTCGCCGGGGACATGGCGCAATTTGTTTTCCATTTCCACAACACCGGCAGGTTGCCGCGCTACCACCTCAACCTGCACGACAGCAACGGACACAGCGTGACGTTCGATATTCCTGCGCAACAAAGCGTTGAGATAAGACTTCCCCTCCCTGCCGCGCAGCGCGGCTGGCTGGGTACCGGACGACTAACCCTGTTTAACGAATTTCCGCTCGGGCTGTTCCATGCCTGGTCGTATCTCGAATTCGACACGCGCTGCCTGGTGTATCCCAAGCCTGCCGCACCCATGCCACTGCCCGCCAGTTCGGCGCAAAGCGGCACGGGCATACTCAGTGTAACGGGCGATGAAGATTTCGCCGGGCTGCGCAGTTATGTGACGGGCGATGCCCTGCCGCGCATCGCATGGAAAGCGCTGGCGCGCGAACAGGGTTTGCAAGTCAAGCAATTCAGCGCGCAACAGGGGCGGGAGCTGTGGCTGGACTGGTTCATGCTGCCTGCACTGGCCACCGAACGCAAGCTGGAAATATTGACGCGCTGGGTGCTGGATGCCGATGTGCAGGGGCTGCATTATGGCTTGCGCCTGCCCGACATCGAATTGCCGCCCGAGCATGGCGCAACGCACCGTGCCGAATGCCTGCGCGCACTGGCGTTGTTCGGGTTAAGTGATAATGCTGTTCACTTAACCGTTCATGGTGAGCCTGTCGAACCACCAGCCACTCACCCAGAGCCCTTCGACAAGCTCAGGGCGAACGGAAATTTTTTAAAATGAACAGCATTGAGCTAAGCTGGAAACCATCATGAAGCTTGACGCACGCCTCATCTATGGCCTGCTGGCCTGCATCCTTCTGGTCAGCGCACCACACGCCGATCATCTTCCCATATGGGTGAGCGCGCTGTGCGCCGTACTGCTGGGCTGGCGCGCCTATCTCGGTTACAGCGGCAACCCGCTGCCGCCATACTGGTTGCTGCTTACCATCACACTGGGCAGTGTGGGCGGCATCCTCATCAGCTTCCACACCCTGTTCGGGCGCGAGGTCGGCGTCACCATGCTGATTTTGCTCGCCACACTCAAGCTGCTGGAGATGCGCGCCACGCGCGATGCGACGGTGGTAATTTACCTCGCCTGTTTTATCATCATCACCAACTTTTTTTATTCGCAAAGCATTCCCACCGCACTATTCATGCTCGCCACCCTGCTGGTGATCATGACGACCTGGGTGCATTTGCAAACCGGTACGCTGGCCCTGCGCGAAGGTAACGGCGCTGTCAGTTCCACAGGGGATTTATCCCCTAGTGGACTGCGTACCTGTGGTGAAACCGTTGGATACCTCGCGGCGTCCCCCTTGCGGGGGCTGCGACCACGCCTGCGCATCGCTGCCGTTCTGTTGCTGCAAGCGATCCCGCTCATGCTCGTTTTGTTTGTGCTATTCCCGCGCGTGCAGGGGCCGCTGTGGGGCTTGCCGCAGGATGCCTATGCCAGCAGCGGGCTGGACGACAAGATGTCGCCCGGCAGCCTGAGCAAACTTTCGCTGTCAGACGCGGTAGCGTTCCGTGTGATGTTCAACGGCAATCCACCGCTACGCGAGCAGATGTATTGGCGCGGCCCGGTGCTGTGGGACTTCGACGGACAGACCTGGACGCCGGGCGGAGCGGCGAGCAGCAGGGTGGCGCAACTCGACAGCTTGAGCGGCCCCATCGATTACACCGTCACGCTGGAGCCACACAACAAGACCTGGCTGTTCGCGCTGGAGATGCCTATCCGCGTCTCGATCCCGGCAGGCATGACCTTCGACCTCCAGTTGCGGCAAAAGAGTCCGGTCAATGCGCGATTACGCTACGATGTGCATTCGCAACTTGGTTATCGCGCCAACGCCGAAGAAGAGCCGTTTCAGTTGCGGCGCGCATTACTGTTGCCGCGCGGCCTCAATCCACGCGCCAGGCAACTCGCTGCGGAATGGCGCACATCCGGCGGCGGCGACGAGGCAGTGGTGCGTGCTGCGCTGCGCAATTTCAGCCAGCAGGGCTTCAGCTACACGCTGGAACCACCGCCACTGCCCGGCTTCAATGCAATCGACGATTTCCTGTTCGAGACACGCCAGGGCTTCTGTGAACACTACGCTTCCAGCTTCGTATTCCTGATGCGCGCAGCGGGTGTGCCGGCGCGCGTGGTGACTGGCTACCAGGGCGCCGAATACAACGACCTCGGCAATTACTATATCGTGCGCCAATCCGATGCCCACGCCTGGGCGGAGGTGTGGCTGCAAGGACGCGGCTGGGTGCGCATTGATCCCACTGCCGCCATTGCCCCGGCGCGGGTACAAAGCGGGTTGGCCGCCACCTTACCGGACAGCGCCGTGCTGCCATTCATGGTTCGCACGCAATCGCCCTGGCTGCTCAAGCTGCGCTTCAACCTGGACACATTGACGAACCAGTGGAACCAGTGGGTGCTGGGCTATAACCAGGAACGGCAATTCGCCTTCCTCACCCGGCTCGGCATGGAAGCCATCACCTGGCAGAAGATGGCGCTCAACATGCTGGCCAGTGTGGCGCTATTGGTTGGGCTGCTTGCCCTGTTCATGTTGCACCGTCTGTATGTGCGCAACACCGACGCGGTGCAGGCGCTCTATCTCAAGTTTTGCCGCAAGCTGGAAAAGAAAGGCATCGTGCGCGCCGCACACGAAGGGCCGCAGGACTTTGCCGCACGCGCAATGCTGCTCAAACCGCAATACGCGGATCCCATCCGGGACATCACTGCACGTTATCTGGCGTTGCGTTACAGCGGGCAGGCTGACAGTGGCGCATTATCTGCATTGCGGCGTGTTATCGCCACATTCAAGTTATAATCTGCGCCTGTTCACAGCAAGCCCTTAATTATGCAAATCACCCGTAGACTAGAATTCGATGCAGGCCACCGCATCCCCAGCCATGCCAACCAGTGCCGTCATTTGCACGGTCACCGCTATGCCATCGAAATCACCCTGTCCGGCGATATCACCACCACTGAGGGCCTGTCCGAACAGGGAATGGTAATGGACTACTCTGAAGTGAAACGCATCGCCAAGGAACAACTGGTGGATGCGTGGGATCACGCTTTTCTGGTATATCGCGGCGACAAGATAGTGCTGGATTTTCTGAACGGCCTGCCGGAACACAAGACCGTGGTATTGGATGTGCCGCCCACAGCGGAAAATCTCGCCACGGTGGCATTCGACATCCTCAACGGCGCCTATCGCGACACCTACGGTAACCGGTTGCGCCTGGAGCGGGTGCGCCTCTATGAAACGCCGAACAACTGGGCAGATTGTTTACGCAGTATATAAACACTTAGTGTCACTTGTGCCTCGCCAGCCACTCCCGCGCCATTGTCAGCGCCTTTTCAACTTCCTCGCGCTTCATCCTGCTTTCCAGCGGTTTTATGGCCTTCTGGGCGTTTTCGTCCCCTGCCAATACAGCCAGGTTGATCCACTTGCATGCCTGCACCAAGTCAACCGGCACGCCGTCTCCGGCCTTGTACATCATCCCGAGATTGTACTGCGCTGCCGCATGCCCCTGCTCGGCCGCTTTGAGATACCACAACACAGCTGCCCTGTCGTCCTGCTGAACACCCCGCCCTTTGCGGTACATCATCCCAAGGTCGTACTGTGCCTCTGCCTTCCCATGCCCGGCCGCCATACGGTATAAAGTTGCTGCCAGCTTTAAGTTCTGCGGCACAACCTGCCCTAGATCGTACAACCGCGCAAGGTTGTACTGTGCTTCTACACTTCCATGTCTGGCAGCCTTGGAATACCACGACACTGCCTCCTTGTAGTCCTGCGGAATACCTTGGCCATCAAGGTACATCGCCCCAAGATTGTTCTCCGCATCGGCGTTCTCATGTTCAGCCGCCTTGCGAAACCACTCTGCCGCCAACTTATAGTTCTGCGGAACACCTTGACCTTGATAATACATCACACCAATATCATACTGCGCATTGCTTCTCCCCTGCTCGGCTGACTTGTGGTACCACTCCAGCGCCAGCTTATCGTTCTGCGGAACACCTTGACCCTGGTGGTACATCATCCCAAGGTTGTACTGCGCATCGGCATTTCCCTGCTCGGCAGCCTTGCGATACCACTCCGCTGCCAATTTATAGTCCTGCGTAACGCCATGCCCCAAGTGATAAAACACACCGAGGCTGTTCTGCGCCTCCGCATCTCCCTGCTCAGCCGCCTTTTGGAACCACTTTATCGCAAGCTGGTGCTCGCTCGTAGCAACATTCGCCAAGTCATATAGCATCGCAAGGTTGTGCTGCGCATCTGCATTCCCCTGCTCGGCGGCCTTGCGGTACCACTCTGCCGCTATCTTGTAGTCCTGCGCAACCCCTCGACCTTGGCGATACATTACCCCAAGGTTGTTCTGTGCCTCTGCATCTCCCTGCTCGGCAGCCTTGAGATACCACTCCACCGCCAGCTTGTCGCTCTGTGGAACACCTTGACCTAAATCATACGATAGCCCAATGCTGTTCTGCGCATCTTCATTCCCCTGCTCGGCAGATTTGCGGAACCACTCTGCCGCTATCTTGTAGTCCTGCGCAACCCCTCGACCTTGGCGATACATCAGCCCAAGGTTGTGCTGTGCCTCTGCATCCCCCTGCTCAGCCGCCTTGCGGTACCACTCTACCGCCAGCTTATCGTTCTGTGGAACACCTTGACCCAGATCGTGCATCAGCCCAAGGTTGTACTGTGCCTCTGCATCCCCCTGCTCAGCCGCCTTGCGGTACCACCCTGCCGCCACCTTGGCGTCACGTGGAACGCCTTGGCCTTGCTCGTACATTACACCAACAAGAAACTGCGCACGCTTATCGCCATTAAGCAGTTTTAATTCCTTTAACGCGGCCTGATAATCCCCCCTGTCATAAGCGTCGATTCCTTCCTGAAGACCAGCCCACGCCCCTGCGCAAATCGCAAGAAAAAACACAGCCAGAACTTGTCTGAATAAAGCCTTCATCAATGCTTCATCATTGAATGCATCACTTTGTGCTGCGCCAACCACTCATCTACCAGCGTCTGCGCCTCCTTGATTTCCTTTGGGGTCATCTTGGCTTCGGCAGTACTCTTGCTCTGCGGAGCTATTTCGTTACCGGCCACCGCAGCCAGGCTATACCACTTGTACGCTTGTACCATGTCAACAGGCACACCCTGCCCGTGGTCGTACAAAAACCCAAGATAGAGTTGTGCCAATGTTCCTCCTTGCTCAGCCGACTTGCGATACCACGACGCGGCTTCCTGGTAGTCCTGTGGAACACTTTTTCCAATGTCGTACATCTGCCCAAGGTAAAACTGCGCCGACGCATTACCCTGCTCCGCCGCCTTGCGATACCATGACGCAGCTTCCTTGTAGTCCTGCGGAACACCAATCCCCCGCTCATACATAAACCCAAGCTCAAACTGCGCACGGGCATCGCCATTAGCCGCAAGCGGCCTGAATTCTTTTAACTTAACTTCGGCGTCGGCTGCCGGATCTTCACAATGGGCGGGGACAGGGGTGTCTTTCTTATGCCCCGCGTGGGAATGAAGCTCTTCCTGCAAGCCAGCCTGCGCTCCTGCGCCAGCCGCAAGGAAAACCACAGCCAAAATTAACCTGAAAAAAACTTTCGTCATTGTGTTGCTCATTGCTTGTCTCATAGTCAAATCAAAATAGTTGTACATCCAAGGCTGAACGTTACTCGATTATGCGCTTGCTTTCAATCGGGAACGAATACCCGATTTGCATTATGCGCGCAACGTAATTCTAATGCTGCGCCAGCCACTCCTGTGCCAGTGCCTGCGCTTCCCCGATTTCCCTGGGGGTCATCCCGGCTTCAGCCGTTTTCATGCTCTTTACAGCCTCTTCGTGGCCTGAAATTGCAGCCAGGATTAACCACTTATGCGCTTGCACCAAATCCTGTGGCACACCTGTCCCTTTGTAGTACATCTCCCCAAGACTGAACTGCGCTTTCATACTCCCCTGCTCGGCTGCCTTGAGATACCACGACAACGCTTCCCTGTAATCCTGCGGAACACCTTTCCCCTGGCGGTACATCGCCCCAAGATTAAGCTGTGCTTCCATATTCCCCTGTTCAGCCGCTTTGCGGTACCACGACACAGCCTGTTGGTCATCCTGGGATACCCCCAGCCCGTAAGCGTACATTACCCCAAGGCGATGCTGCGCTATCGCCGAATCCTGCACGGCCGCCATGCGGTACCATGCCGCTGCCTGGGAGTAATCCTGCGGCACACCGTGTCCCTTGTCGTATATTTCCCCCAGGAAAAACTGCGCTTCCATATTCCCCTGTTCAGCAGCCTTGCGATACCACGACATAGCCAGCCGGTAGTCCTGCGGCACACCATTTCCATCGTTGTACATCCACCCAAGCCAGAACTGTGCGACTGCATTACCCTTGATTGCAAGCGCATTGAATTCTTTCAACGCGACGGGGTAGTTGCCACCAATGTAAGCCTTGATCCCCTCTTGCAGGCCGGCCTGTGCCCCTGAGCTGGCCACAAAGAAAACTGCACCAAGGATCAGCCTGAAAAACGCCCTCATCATTGTGCTGCACATGGCTTGTCGCTCAACCACATAAACAGCCAAACCCCTAAAGTTGAAAACGGTTTGATTATGCACGCAACGGCATCGCATCGCTTATGCTACCCGGTCACTCGCCTTTTACGGCCCAAACGCTCCACAAATGCAGGTGGTTATATGGGGTAAAACAACCATCTGGCAGCTGTGTTCTTCATATTATCGCCTGAAAGCGGCTTTGGTACTGGATTGTGCAACTACCTCGACCACGAGTTACCATGGTTACAGCTTCGATACCCCTGCAATTTACCAACATCTCCAATCAATCGGGGGGGCTATTGGCAGGCAGATAAAAGCATTCTACCAAACTTCCAGAACTCACCTAAGCCGGTTCGCACCCTATCGGTCTTCGGGGAGTCCCTTGGGGCGGATGGGAAGCGTGGCAGGTGAGAAGGACTGCTCCCAACTCCCCGAAAATCATTCGTCAAGGATAGACGCGCGCAGACTGAAGCTGTTTCAGGAAATCAGCAATAGTGGTAACTGCCCTGCTTCCCACACTGACCTTCATCGGGATATGCACTTGAGTGTCGCAGGTTTCGTGGCTTACGTGGCGAAGGACTTGCCAATGGCAAAATAGGCAAATTATATTAGGCTATTCATGGCTTAGCTCTCTAGCAAAGCTGTTACCGTGTGGCGGCGCATTGTCTCGTTTAGCCTTTGCGCAGCAATCTAAATGCGCGTAGTGTCTTAAGATAAACGAGTTGATTCTTCAAATTGGAACCTGATCGCAAGCATTCATGACCATAATTGCCATTTTCAACCAGAAGGGAGGGGTGGGTAAAACCACAACCTCGCTCAATCTCGCTGCCGCGCTTGCGCGAGGTGGTCGCGAGACGATTTGTATCGACCTTGATCCTCAGGCACAGCTCAGCGATATTGCCGGTATAACATCGAAATCTGGTGACGACACGGTGCTAAGCATGTTTGAACGCAACCGTCCGCTGCATGAACTGATGCACAAATCCAACAGTGGCTTCAGCGTCATCCCGGCGCACAGTGCTTTGTCCAAGGTAGATGCGCTGTACGCCAAGAGCTACAACGTAGTCAACCGGCTCAATGCCAGCCTGCAGGGAGAAAAATTGAAGGGTAACGCTACAGTGGTGATAATTGATTGCAGCCCCTTGATCGGCGTGCTCTCGCTGAATGCGATATTCGCTTGTGACTTTCTTATCATCCCGATTGCGGCTGACCATCTCTCCGCCAAGGGAGGCATCAAGCTTGAGAAGACCCTCAAGGCACTGGAGCCAATTCTTAAGCGCCGCATTGATCGCCGCTATCTGCTTACACGCTTTGACAGCCGCCGCCGCATGGGGTGGGAGGTGCTACACCTGCTTGAGGAAAAATTTGGCAACGAAGTTTGCCGCACGAGCATCGCAGAAAGCGTTAGCCTGGCGGAAAGTCCGGCACTCCACATGTCGGTGTATGAACATGCCCCAACCAGCCGGGGAGCGCAAGACTATGACGATCTGCTGGCCGAATTGGAGGCCGGCGGATTAATCAAATAGGCATACTACTTGGTAATTGACGTTAGAATGTCCTCAAAGGACATTGCCTGCGAATACCTTGTTTCGCTTTGTTTTATTTCGCAGCTAATCACTTTGCAGTGGTGATACATCTGTCGCAGCTTGCGTTCAGCATCTTGCTGATCGTTGCCAGCGATAATAATACTGTCCACTTTTTGGCCATCTCGCGTCAGTACTGAAAAATCAACTTTCAACATACCCGTCTCCCAAGAGAATATCAACCGTCCATATTGGACTATCTGCCTACCCTAACACCACGTATTTGCTTGGTTTTCCGGACACTACCGGACAAGTTAGGATGTTAATTTGGCGGAAGCTGTGAGATTCGAACTCACGAAGGGCGCAAACCCTTGCCAGTTTTCAAGACTGGTGCATTCAACCGCTCTGCCAAGCTTCCCAAGAAGCGCGTATGATACTTGAAATCCTGCTGGCGCTTAAAGTGCCGCGAAAATCCCCCCCATTGCAACTTTTACCCTGCTTCTGTAGTCTTACGTCCGCTGTTGTTTAAACGCATTCATTTGGAGGAAAGTATGCAATACGAATCTCAAGTCATTACGCAACCCGGCTCGCTCGCACTCGAGCAGAACAAAGTGCTGCGCAACACTTATATGATGCTGGCTCTCACCATGATCCCAACAGTGATCGGTGCATTCGTGGGAATGACGATCAACTTCTCGTTCATGGCAGAACACCCGATCATGGGCGCGCTGCTGATGTTTGGCGCGATGATGGGTATGCTGTTTGCAGTCACCGCACTGCGCAACAGCGTGTGGGGCATCGTAGCCCTGCTGGGCTTCACCCTTCTGGCAGGCGTGTTCCTCGGTCCCATCCTGCAAGTAGCATTGCACCTGAAAAACGGCGCGCAACTGGTCGGCATGGCCGCAGGCGGCACCGGGCTGATTTTCTTCAGTCTCGCCACCCTCGCAACTGTAACGAAAAAAGATTACAGCTTCATGGGCAAGTTCCTGTTCATCGGGCTGATCCTGCTGATCGTCGCTTCGCTGGCGAATTTGTTTTTCCAGATTCCCGCCCTGTCACTGACCATTTCCGCGATTGCCGTGCTGATTTTCTCGGCCTACATCCTGTTCGACGTGAGCCGCATCGTGCATGGCGGCGAGACAAACTATGTGATGGCGACGCTGGGGCTGTTCCTGAACATCTACAACCTGTTTATCAACCTGCTGAGCCTGCTGATGGCGTTCAGCGGCGAGCGGGATTAACGAAGTAAGCGACGACAAAAAGGCGACCGGATGGTCGCCTTTTTTACGTTTACTATTTACTCTACAGAAAATAATTTAAACCTATAGGAGGCGGGCCATATCTACAAACAAACCACCCAAATGGTGAACCTCATAACAAATCAGGATGCTTTCGGTTTGCGCTGTTCCGGGCGCAATCGCGGAGCAAGGAGCGCGTCCGCAGTATCGGTATCCACCGGATTGCCGACGGCGTCCACCAGCGGCTGCTCAAAATCGTTCCAGCCACGCACGCCGGTCTTGAGTGAGACGATGCTGGTGAAGCCCATCTGCTGCATTACATCTGCGGCGAGAACGGAGCGGTAGCCGGAGCGGCAGATTACGACGATATCTAACTCACGACTGGCGGCCAGCAGCGGTACGGTCTCGTCGTAATCCCATTCGCAGGATTGCTCCAGCACACCGCGCGGCACGTTGATCGAGCCCGGAATACGCAGCAGGACGAATTCCGCCGGTTCGCGCACGTCGAGCAGCACGGGTGTATCGCCCGCAGCGAGGCGCTTGCTCAGATTCCACGGCATGATTTCCTTCACGCGCGCGAGTGCCTCGGTAACCAGGTCATCGTAACGGCTCATGATTTGACAAATACCGCGATGGATTCGACATGCGAAGTGTGCGGGAACATGTTCATCACGCCCGCTGCACGGAGACTATAGCCCTTGGCATGCACCAGCACCTCCGCGTCGCGCGCCAGCGTGGACGGGCTGCACGAGACATAGACAATACGGCGCGGTGCGGTTTCTGGGGTGATGGATTTCATCAGTTCAATTGCACCATCGCGCGGGGGATCAACCAGCCACTTGTCGAACGAGCCGAGCTGTGCAAGGGCGACCTCATCCATCTCGAATAAATTCATCGCCCTGAATTCCGTGTTGCCGGACAAACCGTTGTATTTGGCATTCTGCCTGGCGCGTTTCACCAATGCATCACTGCCTTCGATTCCAGCCACTTGCGCGCCGCTGCGCGCAATCGGCAAGGTGAAGTTGCCCAGGCCGCAGAAAAAATCGGCAATGCGTTCACCCGGTTGCGGATCGAGCAGACGCATGGCGCGGACGACCATCAGCCGGTTCATTTCGTTATTCACCTGGGTAAATTCGGTCGGTGCAAACGGCATCGTGATGCCGAATTCCGGCAGGCTGTAAGTCAGCGGCGGCGCGTCCAGCGGATAGAACGGCACCACCGTTTCCGGCCCTTTGGTTTGCAGCCAGAACTGCACTTTGTGGGTGTCGGCAAATTGTTTGATCGCCGCTTCATCCGCTGGCGAGAGCGCATGCAGGATGCGCAGCACCAGCACATCCACATGCTCGCCTATCGCCACCTCGATTTGCGGCAACGCATCGCGAACGGTGAAACTTTCATTCAACTCCCCCAGCAGCGGCAACAAGCTGGCAATTTTTGGCGGCAGGATTTCACAATACCGCATGTCCGCCACATATTTGCCGTTCTTCTCGCGGAAGCCCACCAGCGTCTTGCCCTTCTTCAACACATGGCGCACCGACAACCGCGCGCGCTGTCGATAACCCCAGATTTGCCCATAGATCGGTGGCAGCATGGTTTCGGCTTTGACCTTGCCGATACGCTCCAGATTATCTTCCAGCACGCGCTGCTTGATGGCGACCTGAGCGCGCGCCTCCAGATGCTGCATGGAACAGCCGCCGCACACGCCGAAATTCGCGCACTTCGGCGTCACGCGCATGAAAGACTGTTTCAGGATTTGGACGACTTGCGCCTGCTCATAGCTGGGTTTTTTGCGATACGAGGAATAGGTCACGCGCTCGCCCGGCAGCGCGCCCTCGATAAAAATCACCTTCCCATCGGCATGTGCGATGCCCCGGCCTTCGTGGTCAAGTGATTCGATTACAACACTATTGTCTGTAGGCATAAACTTACCGTACTGGCCGCATTGCGACTTCAACCAATATGAATAAACGCCCGAGCAATGTATGCGCCAACCCCCAGCCAATTAACACGCCTACGCTATTCGCCAGCATATCGGCATATTCAAAAACCCGATAGCCGCTCAAGCCCTGTAAAACCTCCATCATGGCACCCAGCGCAATCAGTGCGGCAAGCACTGCAACACGCTGGCGAACTTGCAAATAAATCTGGCAGAACCACAGGCTCAACGAAGCGTAGGCAAACGCATGTTCCAGCTTATCTCCCCCTGAAAAGGGAAGTGGATCGGGTGGGTGTGGGGTCAGCGAAAGGTACACTACCAAGCCAATCAGCAACCAACCTCCGGCCAGCCAGATACGGCGATATTGCAACACGATCAGACTTCTTTTCCGGACCACTGGGCAAGAAATTCGCGCCAGTGCGGTTCGTCGGATTTGGCGAGAGTCGCACGGATCAATTCGCATTCCTGCCCGTAGCGTGCGCGGGTGAATTGGCCGCGCATCAATTGGAAGCGCGCAAACACCAGATAAGTATTCACCACGTCAGTCTCGCAGTAATTGCGGATCTCGTTCAGCCTGCCCTGCTGGTACGCCTCCCACACCTTGCTGCCGTCCATGCCCAGCTTTCCGGGAAAGCCGATCAACCTGGCGAGATCATCCAGCGGCGCGTTGGCGCGTCCGGTGTACATGGCGAGCAAATCCATCAGGTCGAGGTGGCGCGAGTGATAGCGGCTGATGTAGTTATTCCACTTGAAATCCTTATCGTCCTCGCCCATGTCCCAGTAGCGCGCGCATTGCACGCCGTGGATCAGGCCGCGGTAGTGCAGCACCGGCAGGTCAAAACCACCACCGTTCCATGACACCAGTTGCGGAGTGTATTTTTCGATGCCATCGAAAAAACGCTGGATGATACTGCCTTCGTCGTCTTCCAGCCCACCCAGCGACCACACGCGGAAACTGTCGCCCTCGCGCAACGCACAGGAAATCGCCGCCACGCGATGCAGGTGATGTTGCAGGAAATCGCTGCCCGTCTTCTGGCGGCGCATCTGGAATGCCATCTCCGCCACATCAGCGTCGCTCACGCGCGCATCGAGCTCATGCAAGGCGCGCAACCCGGCAATGTCGGGAATGGTTTCGATGTCAAAAACAAGAGTAGGGTTCATAAACAAAAAGGGTCTGTTGGAAATTCCAATTCCTGATACGGCACCGCAATTGTAGCCCATCGCACTGATAGCCGGGATGCCGAAAGCACGGCATCCCCCTACCAACCTGCGGCGCAACTTGATAAACTGCGTAAACCATGAGACTAACCCGTACCGCCTTACTGTTCTGCCTTGCCTTTGCGCTGCCCCCGGCCTGGGCAGAGAAGGTCACGCTCAAGATTGGCAAACAAACCGTCCATGCCGAAATTGCCGATACGCCGCAAAGCCGCGAACACGGCCTCATGCAGCGCGACCATCTGTGCGCCAATTGCGGCATGCTGTTTGTATTCGAAAAGGCCGACCTGCACAGCTTCTGGATGAAAAATACACCGATACCGCTTTCCATCGCCTTCATCACCGCCGACGGCACCATCATCAATATCGCGGAGATGCAGCCCAATACCACAGACCCCCACAGCGCAGAGAAAGACGCGTTATACGCGCTGGAAATGAAAAGCGGCTGGTTCGCCAGGAACGGCATCAAGCCCGACAGCCGGGTGCAGGGACTCAAGCAAGTGTCAAAGGCTCATTAGCGCCTGTTCAAATCTTCAACAGGTTGAAACGGTAGTATCAAACAATCAGATTAACTTCCGTGCCCACCGGAACCAGGTCGAATAACTCCATCAGGTCGGCGTTGCGCATGCGCACGCAACCCTTGGAACCGGGCTGACCAAGCGGTGTACTATCCGGCGTGCCGTGGATGTAGATGTAGCGCCGCATGGTGTCGCATGAGCCGAGACGATTAAACCCCACCTCGCAACCGGACAGCCACAGGATGCGGGTGAGTATCCAGTCGCGCCCCGAATGCTGCGCGCCGAGTTCCGGCGTATAGATTTCCCCGGTAGGACGGCGCTGTACAAACACCGTGTTCACCGGCTGGCCTGCTCCAATCTTGGCGCGGACGATGTGCTGCCCGCGCGGCGTGCAATAACTGCCGCTCTCCTCGCCCACACCGTTTGCCCCGGTAGAAACAGGATAGCAGCGCAGTAACTTGCCTGCATCATCAAGCAGTTCGAGGGCTTGCGTGGCAATATGAATGTTGATTTTCATGCTACCCCGTCATTCCCGCGCAGGCGGGAATCCAGTCATTCAAAAATTCCGCGTAGCGGACAAAACTGAGATGTTGTCCAACTGCGTTGGGTTTATTTAATCGTCTGGATTCCCGCCTGCGCGGGAATGACGGAAATGTTATCGGCATGAATTCACTCACTCCGTTGCTGCGCACGGCGCATGGCGAAAAAATTGCTCAGCATCAAACCGCACTCCTCCGCCAGCACGCCGCCTTCGATGCGCGCATGGTGGTTCAACCTTACAACCATTCCCTCTCCCTCCGGGGGAGGGTTGGGGTGGGGGAGATCACTAAATAAATTGAGCACGCTGCCGCAAGCGCCGGTCTTGGGATCGCGCGCGCCGAACACCACGCGCGCAATGCGTGCATGGAACATGGCGCCCACGCACATCACGCACGGCTCAAGGGTAACGAACAGCTCGCAGCCGACCAGACGGTAATTGCCCAGATGCTGCGCCGCCTCGCGCATGGCCATCATCTCTGCATGGGCGGAAGGATCATGGCGCGAAATCGGCGCATTGAAGCCGCGCCCGATGATCGCGCCATCCTTCACCACGATGGCACCCACCGGCACCTCGCCAGCCGCCTCGGCCTGTCGTGCCAGCTCCAGCGCCTCGCGCATGAAACAAACATCCCCCTCGTCCCCGGGGAGAGGGGTTAGGGGAGAGGGTTGATTTCGCTGATTCATCATCTATCCAGCGGGCTGATCACACCCTTGCCGCCCTTGTTCAGCACATGGGTGTAAATCATGGTGGTGGAAACATCCGAATGGCCGAGCAGCTCTTGCACTGTCCTGATGTCATAACCGCTTTGCAAAAGATGGGTGGCAAAGGAATGACGCAAAGTGTGCGGCGTGGCGGGTTTGGTTAGCTCCGCATCTCGCACCGCCTGCTTCACAGCGCGTTGCACGCCCTTCTCATCCACATGATGGCGGCGTGTCTTTCCGGAGCGCGGATCAACCGACAAATTTCTGGAAGGAAAAATATATTGCCAGCCCCACTCACGTCCGGCATTCGGATATTTCTTGTCCAGCGCGAAAGGCAGATAGACCTCGCCGAAACCCTGCGCCAAATCTTCATCGTGCAAGGCTTTCACCTTGGGCAGATGCGCCTTGAGCGCGGCTATTACGGCCTCCGGCAACATCGTCACCCTGTCTTTGAATCCCTTGCCTTCGCGCACCACAATCTCGCGCCGCGAAAAATCCACGTCCTTCACGCGCAAGCGCACTGCCTCCATCAAGCGCATCCCCCCGCCATACAACAACGAGGCGATCAGCGCATGTGTGCCCGTCAGACGGGACAATACGGATTGCACCTCACTCACCGTCAACACAACAGGCAGGCGCTTGGGCGCTTTGGCTTGAGTAATGTTATCCAGCCACGGCAATTGAATTTCCAGCACCTCGCGGTAAAGGAACAACAGCGCGCTTTTTGCCTGGTTTTGGGTAGATGCGGAAACCTTGCCTGCCACCGCCAGATGTGTAAGAAAAGCCTCCACATCCCGCGCCTCCATATTTTTCGGGTGACGCTTGCCATGAAAGAAAATAAAGCGTTTAATCCAGTCCACGTAGGTCTGTTCAGTGCGGATACTATAGTGCTTCACGCGCAACTTATTGCGCACCTGATCAAGTAATTTTTGAGGTTTTAACGTGGTGCTTTTATTCGGCAAATTAGGGTGTGCCATAATTTCATCTCAAATAAAAACAAGGCATTGCAGACTGGGTGCCAGATTATACACCTTGAAGGTGCCTTTCTCGACATTTTTTAGGGTGCCTACTTAACGTTGGACACTGCGGCATTGAAAACTCTGCTATGAAAGAATGGAAAAAATATCAAGAGGATGCAGCAGCATATTTTCGGATGCTAGGTCTAAATGCCGCTACTGATGTTGCTGTGAAAGGCGTAAGAACCAGCCACGATGTAGACGTCTTGGTTACATCACATTACGTTGGTTTCGATATTACTTGGCTAGTAGAGTGCAAGCACTGGAAGACCCCAGTCAATAAACTACATGTGCTCGCACTGAGAGAAATAGTATCTGATGTAGGTGCTGATAGAGGTATTTTACTTTCAGAATCTGGTTTTCAAAGCGGCGCAATAGAAGCAGCAAACCTCACAAATATTCAGCTAACAACAATAGCAGAGGCACGCACAAGCGCAGGCAACAGCTTTTATGCGATGCGCCTTAGAGATTTATTTGATCGTGTCGGTGTATGCAAAGATCGATATTGGGATATACCAAAAAATGAACGAATTAAGCACGGGCTAAGAGACGGTGGATTAGATGGTATGTATTCGGGAGCGAGGGTTGTAGATATGTGCACCGATCTACTAACTAGAGCTTTTCGAGGAATTTATCCATTTCAGAGCGATAGCATGGAAGTTTTTGTTCAATTTGGTAAAGACAAATATTTTGAATCCCCAAAGGAAATTGTAGAGCTAGTAGAGAAAATGGTGTCTGATCTCGAAAAAAAGTTAGGCCCTTATCAGTGCTAAGCTCAAGGTCCAACCCGGCGGTCAAGAGGGACGCTCCGCCGAAAAGCGCGGCTCCGCGCCCCTTACCTTTACGTTAGGCAATATGCTCTTCAACTCACAAGAGGAATTACTCAAATGTCACGCACTAAAAGAGAATCGACTGTCCTTCCATTCCAGTGCTCATTGGTTAATCGTCAAGTTCAGATATTTCGCGATTACACAATTCTCTTGGGTGGCTCGGGCGAAGAGGTTGCCCGTGCAATAGCAAAAACATCATGTGGTGACATGGATAAGTGTGCGGTAGCTACCCATCACGGAATGTCCACGACCTACGATTGGTCAAAGTGTGCATTTGTGAAAACACAGCCAGCTCAATAATGAAACTATCAGGCCTAACCCTGCGCTCAAGCGGGACTGCGCAAAAGCGCGCAGCCCCTTAGCTCCACGTTGGGCATCTCAAATCAGCAATCGTGACTGAACGCATACTGTGGAGGAATAACTATGAAGGTTCCGCTGCTCATAGAAATAATTGAAGCTCTCTTGTTCGCTGGCGCAGGGGTGCTGGTAGTCGCGCTATTTCGCGCCTGGCTTAGGAAAAGAAGGAATCAGCCATGAACTCGTTACCAGGAACGACCGTGGCCAGTTGGCCTTGGTGGAAAAAAGCAATCACCATCGGCGGGACGCTGCTTTTGCTTTGCGTCCTATGGTGGATGTATATCGCTCACACAATTTACGACAAGCTCACTGTGTGGCTCACGTTGGTGATTCCGGTCGATCCGATTATTACCAACCTGATTTCCGATCTACTTGCCAGCGTTTTCTATTTCGCGCTCTTGCCTGGATTCATTTCCAGAATCCTCTTTGGAATTTCAAAACAAGCCCTGTGGGGCACTTTCGTGCTTGTGCTGGTATCCGTTACTGTGGTCGATCTGACACTAGGGCGTGACGTGTTCTTCGGAAAGAATGGACAGCCTCGTCGCTTCTTCGTCATTCGGCCCGACGAAGGTCTCGTCGTAACAGGCGATCAAACTCCGGATCCGACAACGGGAGAAACACCACGGCCTATTTCCCGCGAAATCGTTCCGTCCATTCGGGCGATGTATCACGGCCGCGCCCCCGGTGCGTTGAAACCGACGGAAATTGATGAAAAGCGCCTCTTCGATCCCAGCACGGGTCGAGCCCTAATTTGGTACCACAAGGACGCGAGCGGAGCATTGAAGCTGTACGACGGCCCGGGTTTCGATCCTGAAAGCCAAGAGCCGTTGCGACCGATGACTAAGGAACTTGTGCCTTCGGTGAAAGGCTATATTCAAAATGAGAAGGCCACCTTTGCCGAGCGAAAGCGCGTGGAAGAGAAAGCAGCATTGGCTGAGCGGAACCGCTTAGCAGCTCAAGAGGCTGAGGAGCGTCAGCGCGCTTCTGAGGAGCAACAGCGCCGTCTGGCTGAACAGGCAGCGCTTCAGGAAAAGCAATCTCTTGATGCGCACAACAAGGCAGACCTGGAGTTGGCGTGGCAGCAACACCAATCAGGCAATCTCTTGGCAGCCAGTCAATACGTCAATGCAGTTCTTGCGCGTAATCCAAGTAACACACTGGCAAACCAATACAACACCTCTTGGAGACTAGGAAACGTCTGCAATAGTTGCGGCACCATAGTCCGCGTATGGGATGAAACTATCGCCAGTGACGGGGCAGCGGCAAACACCGCGATTGGAGGCGTTGTGGGCTACGCGTCTGGAAGACAAATTGGGAATGGGCGAGGACGCGATGCCGCTTCAGTGATTGGAGGTATTGCAGGCGCACTAATCGGCAATTCTGTATCGCGTAAGACAGTTCGGCATGTTGACATACAAATGGACGCTGGCAATGCTGCGTCATACCTCTTTGGTATTGATTCAAATTTTAGCTCGGGGCAGCGTGTTCGGGTTACAGCGAATGGCCAACAAGTATCGATAGCGTTATTGCAGTAACGTTGAGGCCGCGATGCCCAACCCTGCGTTCGAGAGGGACTGCGCAAAAGCGGCGCAGCCCCTCAACTCCACGTTAGGCATACGTTCGACACAGTGGGTGATGAGCGCTAGAATTGCCCCATTGGTTCTGAATGGAGTCCAGATCATGAACACACAACTCTTGCAGCAAGCTCGTGTGCTCGACATTGACGAACAAATCGAGCTGGTTGAAGCCATCTGGGATGGCATCGTTAGCCGTGGTGCCGTGCCATCGTTGACCGAAGCGCAGAAAACGGAACTTGACCGCCGTCTTGCAGATCACCTTGCCAATCCCGATGATGTAGTTCCATGGAGTGAAGTAAAGGCTGCCGCTCTTGCCAAAATCAGGCAATGAGCCTGCCCGTTACTTTTCATCGTGCCGCCAGT
>OESW01000233.1_pt1 | contig 18543 bp, 17 predicted proteins | sample 1534831 | NCBI WGS metagenome assembly OESW01 (sample SAMEA104161952, study PRJEB21768) | metagenome | isolation source: underground water
GCCCCGGCTTGGGTGCGCTGACCCGCCCGTTGCTCAAGAAATTAAATCATCTGCACGTGGTGGAGATAGACCGCGACATCATCGCGCGGCTGGAAAGCGATTATCCAAAAGATAAATTAGTCGTCCATGCCGGTGACGCGTTGAAGTTCGATCTGGCGCAACTGCCTGCGCCGCTGCGCGTGGTGGGCAACCTGCCCTACAACATCTCTTCGCCGCTGCTGTTCTACTTCGCCGGGTACACAGACCGTATCAGCGACATGCACTTCATGCTGCAAAATGAAGTAGTGGAGCGCATGGTGGCTGAGCCTTCCACGCCGGAATACGGCAGGCTGTCGGTGATGCTGCAATACCGTTTCCACATGGAAAAGCTGCTCGACGTGCCGCCGGAATCCTTCCGCCCCGCGCCCAAGGTGAATTCCGCCATCGTGCGCATCATCCCGCTGCCCGCCAGTGAAGTGCAGGTGCACAATGAAAAGCTATTCGCGGAAGTGGTCGCCGCAGCGTTTGGGCAGCGGCGCAAGACTTTGCGCAATACGTTGCGCAGTTATTTGGATGAGGCGGATTTTGAGAAGTTGGGGATTGATGCGCAATTGAGGGCGGAGAATCTTGGGGTTGCTGAATTTGCCAAGGTGGCAAATTATCTGGGTGGGAAATAGTTTGCGACGATTGTCCGGCAGCTAAGACCGTGAGGCCGTTCGTGGTGAGCTTGTCGAAACATGAATGGCTTCATAGTCTTCGACAGGCTCAGGCCGAACGAAATGGAATTTCTATTCGTGCCGGATCAATAGCCACTTCCCCAAAGACAACTTTGCCGGGGGTAGCCCGGCGGCTAGTCACTTTCTTTTGCTTCGCCAAAATAAAGTAACCAAAGAAAAGGCTAGCCGTTCTGCAAAGGTGTGTAGGAATATGGGGAACTCCGCCGAAATCAGCATGAACCCTGGGTTTGGCGGATCGTTCCTCGGAAGAAATTATTTTCCGCTCTGAAACCCGCCTGGATGTCTTGGTGGGCAATGAGTTGAGCGAATCAACCACACACCTTTGCAGAACGGCTAGAAGAAAAGGTGACCCCGGTTTGCCGCCCCTGCGGGGTTCCCTCGATCAGCCGCAAGCAAGCGGGGCTGCGCAACTCGCCCTGACAGGGCACACAAAACGTGCCCTGCTGCGGAACTCAAACAGTGCTCGCCTACCCCTCCGCTTCATTGCGGCTGATCGAGGCGGCGCACAGGGGAAGGAAAAGCAAAACCGTTAATTCAAAACTTGGTTTCGTAGAATGAGATTCCCGCATATCGTTTTCTACAAGAAATTCCGCCCGTGAGCTGACAGTCAACTTTTTTCAGGCCAAATTTCCTGCTCAATTGTGAGCTGCTCGGTTAGCTCAGCTATCAAGTGGCGCTGATGCGTTGACAGCCGCCGAAACTGCGCTACCAGTTTCATTTCCGCCTCGCTAAGCGAGGTGTCTTTCTCTATCTGCAATTTTGCCCGCCGCGCGCCTGTCACCTGCTTCGGCTTAACATCATTCGGCGATCCATAGCGCAGCCAATGCGCCGAAACATTCAACCAGCTTGCAAGCGTCTCAATCTTGTCCGCAGTCGGCCTGGCCTTCCCCGTCAGCCATTTATGAGCTGACTGAGCGGTAATCGAGTCATTCGAATGGCGGAGATTGAACTGCAGGGCAAGCTCCGCAGCACCATTGACCGGTTTGGGGCTGCGCTTGAGTGCGATCTTGAGCCGTTTGGAGAAATCGAGCTTTTCATCTATTTGCATGGGTGAAGTGTGAGATACGCCCGAGCTTGATAGAAAACCTACCAGTTGAGATTATCAGCCAAATGGTTGATAATCCGCCCGCTGTGAGTCCTTAACAGCAACTTTAAAGGGGATTGATCATGAAATTAAAAGCATTGGTGGTAGGTATTGCTATAGCTGTTGCTGCACCGTTGGCAATGGCAGAAGGCTCTGGTTTTTACGGGGCTCTTGATGTGGGGCAAAGCAAGGTGAACAATGCTTGCGAAGGCATTCCTGCTGGTGTCTCTTGTAAAAATACTGATACCGACTATCGTTTGTCGGTCGGTTATCAAGTAAACCCAAGTTTTGGTGTTGAGGGAAGTTACGTTGACTCTGGAAAAATAACCGCTTCAGGATTAGGCATCACGGTTGATACTAAAAACACTGAATGGCAGCTTGCTGCGATTGGCACACTACCGGTGGCTAATGGGTTTTCAATTATTGGCAAAGCTGGCTTGGCGTTCTGGAACATAAAGACTTCAGCGACGCCTTTTACACCTCCGGGCTTCAGTCCAACGGGCAATGACTTCTTATGGGGTATCGGTGCGCAGTACGACATTACCAAGGCAGTTGCTGTTCGCGGTCAGTATGATTCGCATATGATAGGCGACAAGGTAACAGGGCGTGACCATTTGACTACGTTGAACATTGGTGTGGTTTACAAGTTCTAATTTTTGCTGTGCCAAAATTAAAATCCCGATGAAGCCATCGGGATTTTTTATTTGTAGTGAAAGAGAAGCCCGCAAGGGCGCAATAAAATTGCACCAACTGATTTCATGCATCCGGTGCAATTCGCTACGCTCATTGTCACCCTACGAACCAACAGTTTTGGGTTTTCGCTTTTCTTCCCCCTTTTGCGCCACTGAGGTTGGATGGATCCATCGGGGATAAAGGCGAGCACTGTTTGAGCACCGCGTGGGGTGCGGGGTGTGCGCCCCACCAGGGCGAGTTGCGCAGCCGCCCGATGGATCCATCCAACCGAAGGAAGCCGCAGGCTGGCGCAGTGGGGCGGCATTTCTTTGGTTACTTTCTTTGGCCGCACAAAGAAAGTGACTAGCTGCCGGTCTACCACCGGCATCAACCCTTCTTCTGAATCAACTCAATCCTATACCCATCCGGGTCTTCCACAAACGCGATCACCGTGCTGCCGTATTTCATTGGCCCAGCCTCCCGCACCACCTTGCCGCCGCGTAATTTTATTTTTTCACAGGCGGCATAGGCATCTACTACTTCAATAGCGATGTGGCCGTAGGCATTGCCGAGCTCGTATTTTTCCACTCCCCAATTGTGCGTCAACTCGATAACCGCGCTGCTGGCTTCATCGCCGAAGCCAACAAAGGCCAAGGTAAATTTCCCATCGGGGTAGTCAGTACGGCGCAGCAACTTCATGCCGAGCACCTCGGTATAGAAGGTGAGCGATTTTTCTAAATCAACTACGCGTAACATGGTGTGCAGGATGCGCATTGGGTAGCCTCCGATTAAGTCCATCATAAGCCGCGTTGCTGCCAAATGTGAGGGTTGCGTAGCCAAGCGCAAGTCAGGCATATGCAGGTTTTAATATTCCGGGGTCGCGGTCAGGGCAGATAATTTCAGTTAGAATTATACTTTGCGTCCACACCTAATTTAAGTGATATTCGCCACCATGTCCGACATCCCACCTATCGTTCTTACTTTTGCCGCCACCGATCCCAGTGGAGGAGCGGGTCTGCAGGCCGACATTCTGACTATCGCCAGCATGGGTTGCCATCCGTTGTCGGTAGTGACAGCGGTGACGGTGCAGGACACCGGCGGGGTGGATGATGTGTTGCCGATTGACGCCGAGTGGGTGGCCGACCAAGCGCGTGCGGTGCTGGAAGACATGCCGGTGGCAGCGTTCAAGATCGGCCTGCTGGGCAGCGTGGAGAACATTGCTGCGATTGCCGAGATAATTTCGGATTACCCCGACATTCCGCTGGTATTCGACCCGATACTGGCGTCCGGCCGTGGCGATGAACTGTCCAACGAAGACATGCTGGATGCGATGCGCGAATTGTTGCTGCCGCAGACCACTATCCTGACGCCGAACAGCATGGAGGCGCGCCGCCTGATTCAGGACGAAGAAAATGACGAGGACAACCCCGATTTGGCCGAATGCGCCAAACGCATCATCAAACTGGGCTGCGAATATGTGCTGGTGACCGGCACCCATGAACACACCCTCAAGGTGATCAACACTTTGTACAGTGGGCGTGGCGTGGTGCGTAGCGATAACTGGCCGCGCTTGCCCGGCATTTACCACGGTTCCGGTTGCACGCTGGCCTCTGCCATCGCCGCCTTGCTGGCGAGTGGATTGCCGATAGAGGAGGCTGTGAAAGAGGCGCAGGAATACACTTGGCAGGCTTTGCAATTTGGCTTTCGGCCCGGCATGGGGCAGCATATTCCGGATCGCCTGTTCTGGGCGCGGGATGAAGATGATGAGCCAGCAGAGGACGAATCAGATACCCTGCATTAACGTAAAGCTCGCGCAGCGATTCGTTTGCCCCCTCGCCCGCAAGCGGGATAACCAGCGACTTGGCTGCGGTCTTTGGCAGCTTAGTCGAATGGCTAGTTGTTTCATTCAGAGGGTTGGGGTGAGGGAAACGGTCAAGGAGAGCTTTATCATAAAGTTGCGTAATTCGCCATGACCGTTAAGGGGCTGTACGCGATTACGCCGGACTGTGCCGATACGCCGGATTTGCTGCGCCGTGCGCGGTTGGCGCTGGCAGGTGGTGCACGCGCACTGCAATATCGCAATAAATCGGCAACCGCAGCTTTGCGGCTGGCACAGGCCAGCGCGTTGCGTGAATTGACGCGTGAGTTTGCCGTGCCGTTTATCGTGAACGACGATGTGCACTTGGCGGCGCAGGTGGATGCGGATGGGGTGCATCTGGGGACAACGGATAACGGACTGATTGCAGCTCGCGCTGTGTTGGGCAAGCGAAAAATCATCGGCATCTCTTGCTATAATCGCTTGCCGTTAGCGCGGGATGCGGTTGGTGCGGGAGCGGATTACGTGGCGTTCGGCGCTTTTTTTTCTTCCAGCGTCAAGCCCGATGCCGCAGTGGCGGATGTCGAATTGTTGCATCAGGCACGCGCCGAATTTGCCGTGCCGCTGGTGGTGATAGGCGGCATTACCGTGCAAAACGGTGCGTCGTTGGTAGATGCCGGGGCGGATGCGCTGGCGGTGATTTCGGCTTTGTTTGATGCGGCGGACGTACGGGCAGCCGCGCAGGATTTTTCAAAACTTTTTATTCGGGACTTTGCACCATGACCTCACGCAATCAAGAATTGTTTGACCAATCACAGCGCGTCATTCCCGGTGGAGTAAACTCGCCGGTGCGCGCCTTCAAGTCGGTGGGCGGCACCCCATTGTTTTTCAAGCGCGGGCAAGGCGCCTACGTGTGGGATGCGGACGACAAGCGCTACATCGATTATGTCAATTCGTGGGGGCCGATGATCGTCGGCCACTGCCATCCCGAAGTGGTCAAGGCGGTGCAGGATGCAGCGGCGCAAGGCTTGGGTTTCGGCGCACCGACTGCAGCCGAGCTAGAAATAGCCGAGTTGCTATGCAAGATTCTGCCCAGTTTGGAAATGGTGCGCTTGGTCAGTTCTGGCACCGAGGCCACCATGACCGCGATACGCTTGGCGCGCGGCTTCACCGGGCGTAGCCGCATCATCAAGTTCGAGGGTTGCTACCACGGCCATTCCGACGGCCTGTTGGTCAAGGCCGGTTCAGGCGCGCTGACGTTCGGTCAGCCGAGCTCGTCCGGCGTGCCTGCCGAGATCGCGGCGTTGACCACGGTGCTGGACTACAACGATGCCGCAGGGCTGGAACGCGCCTTTGCCGGGATGGGCAAGGAAATTGCCGCCGTCATTGTCGAGCCGGTGGCAGGCAACATGAACCTGATCTTGCCCAAACGCGAGTTCCTCAATGCCATGCGCTCACTATGCACCAAGCATGGCGCGGTGCTGATTCTGGATGAGGTTATGTCGGGTTTTCGCGTCGGCTTGCAGGGGGCGCATGGTTATTTCGGCATCAAACCGGATATTGTCACACTGGGCAAGGTGATGGGCGGCGGCCTGCCCGCTGCGGCGTTCGGTGGGCGGCGCGACATCATGCAATGCCTGGCGCCTCTCGGCGCGGTGTACCAAGCCGGGACGCTGTCCGGCAACCCGGTGGCAGTGGCAGCAGGGCTGTCCACGCTGAAACTGGTGCAGGCTCCGGGTTTCTACCAGCGTTTGACGCAGGTTGCCAAGCAAATGACCGAGGGCCTGAGCGCGAGCGCGAAGAAACACGGCATTCCGTTTTGCGCCCAATCCATCGGCAGCATGTTCGGCTTGTATTTCTGCAGCACTGTGCCAACCTCTTACGCCGAGATCATGGCCAGCGACAAAGCCGCTTTCAATCGTTTTTTCCACGCCATGCTGGATGCAGGCGTGTACCTTGCGCCCTCCGCATTCGAGGCGGGCTTTGTGTCGGCAGCGCACACGGACGCCGACATTGCCGCGACGATTGCAGCCGCCGACAAAATTTTCTCGGCTTGGTAATGGGGCTGTTTTCGAAAGCCACGTTCTTTACCACAGTCAATCATCTGCGCGATCTGCCGCTGCATGGCGGCATGGAGGTGGCTTTTGCCGGGCGTTCCAACGCGGGCAAGTCCAGCGCCATCAATACGCTGGCTAACCATACCCGGCTGGCGTTCACCAGCAAGACGCCGGGGCGCACCCAGCATATCAATTATTTTTCTTTGGGAGAAAATCATTTTCTGGTGGATTTGCCGGGCTACGGTTATGCCAAGGTACCACCGGATGTGCAGGCGCACTGGGAAGGTCTGCTAAGTCAGTATTTACAAACGCGCGGAGCCTTGTGTGGCTTGGTAGTCATCATGGATGCACGCCATCCGCTGACCGAGTTGGACGAGCAGATGCTGGACTGGTTTGCGCCCACTGGCAAACCGGTGCATGTGCTGCTGACCAAGTCGGACAAACTAAGCCGTCAACAGGCGACCATGACGCTGAATCGTGTTAAATTACGTCTTGCGGAGCATTTCCCGCACTGCTCGGTACAGTTGTTTTCCAGCCTGAAGAAAATTGGCGCGGAGGAGGCCGAAGCGGTGATTGCCGGCTGGTTTGCTGCAGGGCCGTAGATAAAAAAATGCCCCTGGCTAAAAGGGGGAAGCCAGGGGCATAAGATGTCTTAACAGTAGGGTTAAGACTACCCGCTCAGGGAGGAGAAACGGGAGATAGCTCGCGCTATCTGCAGAGTGAGATTAGAGAACGCTGAAGTAGTTCCAACAAAATTAAAACTTTTTAGGATCCAGTTATGCACACACTCGGACAGTACCCACACAAGAGGATGCGGCGGATGCGCCGCGATTCGTTCTCGCGCGACTTGATGCGCGAAAATGTGCTGACGGCGGCAGATTTCATTTACCCGGTATTCGTGCTGGAGGGTAATAACCGCGAAGAAAATGTAGCTTCCATGCCGGGGGTGAAGCGCCAGACCTTGGACAAGCTGTTGGTGCAGGCAGAGGAATGCGTCAAGCTGGGCATTCCAGTCATTGCGCTGTTTCCGGTGATTGATACCGTACTCAAGACAGAAGATGCACGCGAAGCGCTCAACCCGGACGGCTTGGTACCGCGCGTTGTTGCGGCGCTTAAGAAAAATTTCCCTGGCCTCGGTGTGATGACCGACATCGCGCTAGACCCCTACACCAGCCATGGGCAGGATGGTCTGCTTGACGCCGAGGGCTACGTCATCAACGACGAAACCGTGGTGGTGCTGGCACAGCAGGCGCAAGTCCACGCCGCCGCCGGAGCCGACATCGTGGCGCCTTCAGATATGATGGACGGGCGCATCGGCGCCGTGCGCGCCGCGCTGGATCGCAAAGGCTGCATTCACACCCGCATCATGGCCTACTCTGCCAAGTACGCCTCCAGCTTCTACGGCCCGTTCCGCGACGCCGTCGGCTCCAGCGCCAACCTCGGTCACGGCAACAAATACACTTACCAGATGGATCCTGCCAATTCTGACGAAGCACTGTGGGAAGTCGGGCTGGACTTGCAGGAAGGTGCGGACATGGTGATGGTCAAGCCAGGCATGCCCTACCTCGACATCGTGCGGCGCGTGAAGGACGAATTCAATGCACCCACTTTCGTGTATCAGGTCAGCGGCGAATACGCCATGCTCAAGGCCGCCGCGCAAAACGGCTGGCTGAATGAACAAGCATGTGTGCTGGAAGCATTGCTGTCATTCAAGCGTGCCGGGGCAGATGGAATTCTGACCTACTTTGCGCTGGATGCGGCGCGGTGGTTGCAGCAGAAAAGCTAGTCTCATAAGGTGTACTGCCGGAATGTATTGCAACAAAGCACGGTAGGACGGCTGAGTATCCTTCGACCACGCGACCATGCTCAGGACAGGCTTGCGAAGCCCAATATCTGAATTTGAAAACGCTGGGCTTTCTCCGTCAGCCCAGCCCGTTTTTTCACTCTTCACTCTCAACCAGCAATCTCTCCACCGCTGCTGTATCCGCATGGGTTTCCGGTTTGCGGCTACCACTATGCAGTGCATTGTCCGGCAGTACGATAATATGCACAGGCGCGCCCGGTTCCGTTTTCAGCGTGAAGCTGGGCAACACTTGTGACCTGCCTGCATGGTGGGCGCGCCATTCGCCGCTCTCGAATGGCAGGTTGTGCTTGAGCAGGAACATCATCACGGCCTTCTCGTCATCGGAATAGACTGAAAGATTGATGTCCGATTGCTCACCCGCCGTGCCGTTCAGCACCGAGCAGGTGAGGTAAGGATGAAACGGCGCCAGCAGGTGCATGGCGGCAAGCGCCTGCTCACGCAGTTGGCGCAGGATGGTGGGGTGGCTGGCGCTCTGGTAAAGAGAGCGGAAGCTGCGCAGTGCCTCATCAACCTGCTGGTTACTGGGCAGGTGATGGGTATCCGTTGCGCCCATTTGCTTGGCGGCCTTGCGTTTGGCAAAGGCGTAATCGGTGATGCCGTCTTCGGCCATCAGGCGGGCGGCGTGGTGTGCGAGTTGTTCGCGCATGAGGTCGCGCCGGTGTAAACGGTCTTTACTCATGGCGGGTTAAAATAATTGATCTTTGACCGTTTCACTTTGCGACTTTCCGGATGGCACGGAGGATTTCTCGGGGGGCAAATTTTCCTGATAAAAGTATTCCACCAATTCGCCGTCAGCAGCCCGTAGTCCGTCGTTATTAATACGCGCAGCCACCATGTTATCAGGCATGCTGTAAACCGCTTCCGGCACGTCTTTCAGGACTTTGCTCATGTAGTCTATCCACATGGGCAATGCAGCACCCCCGCCAGTTTCCTTGTCGCCCAGGCTGCGTGGATTGTCAAAGCCGATCCAGGAAATTCCAACTATGGTCGGGTGGAAACCACAGAACCAGGCATCCATGGAGTCGCTGGTGGTGCCGGTTTTGCCCGCCAAATCATGGCGACCCAATTGCATGGCACGGACAGCAGTACCTTGGCGCACTACGTCTTGCATCATGTTGACCATGGTGAAGGCGTTGCGCACGTCTATCACCTGTTCGGCATTTTCTCCGGCCACGACCGGGGTGGCCTGACTCAGCACATTGCCTTTGCCATCCTCAATGCTCCGGATAAAGTAGGGAGTAATGCGAAAGCCACCGTTGGCGAAGACAGAGTAGCCAGCCAGCAATTGCATCGGCGTAACCGAACCGGCACCCAGGGCCATAGTGAGATAAGGGGGGTGCTTGGCAGCATCAAAACCGAACTTGGTGGCGTAGTCCTGTGCGTATTGCGGCGTAATGGCTTGCAGGATGCGGATGGAAACCATGTTTTTGGATTTGGTGAGTCCCTGCCTCATGCGCATGGGGCCTTCAAATTTGTCGTCGAAGTTTTTCGGTTGCCAAGCCTCGCTACCGGTTTCCTTTTCATCAAATACCAGAGGCGCGTCATTGATCACGGAGGCGGGAGTAAAGCCCTTTTCCAGCGCGGCGGAATAAATGAACGGCTTGAAACCGGAGCCGGGCTGCCTCCAGGCCTGCACAACGTGATTAAACTGGTTGCGGCTGAAGTCGAAGCCACCGATCAGGGCGTATATCGCACCATCACGCGGGCTGGCAGAAACAAAAGCGGCTTCCACTTGCGGGAGTTGAGTAATTTGCCAAGTACCCTTTTCGTCCCTCTGAACGCGGATTAGCGAACCGACGCGTATGCGCTGATTTAGCGCGACCTTATCGCCCAGCGCTCGCTGGGCAAATTTCAAACTTTCGCCGCTGATCTCTGCAATTTGCCCACCCTTGCAGTAGGCGCGAATGGCTTTTGGGCTGGCTTGCTGCACCACGGCGGGAATCAGGTCATCGCTGTCGGTAACGTCTTGCAGCGCGTCTTCCAGATACTCCTCGCTATTGCCATCGCGCAGGTCAATGTAACCTTCCGGGCCACGGTAACCGTGGCGCTGGTCATATTCCAATACGTCTTTGCGCACCGCCTTGTAAGCCGCCGCCTGATCTTGCTGGCGGATGGTGGTATAGACCTTGATGCCTTGCGTGTAGGTGTCATCCTGATAGCGTTCGTACACCACTTGCCTGACCATCTCCGCCAAATAATCAGACTTGACCGAAAATTCCTGATTGACGCGCTTGGAAATCATGCGTTGTTGCTGCGCAGCTTCCAATTGCTCGTTGTCGATGTGATGGAGTTCATGCATGCGCCGCAGCACATACATCTGGCGCAGCTTGGCACGTTTGGGATTAACTACCGGATTGTAGGCGGAGGGTGCTTTGGGCAAGCCAGCCAGCATAGCTATTTCTGCTACACTGAGTTGATTGAGGCTCTTGCCAAAGTAGACTTGCGCCGCTGCGGCAAAGCCGTATGCGCGCTGCCCGAGGTAAATCTGGTTAATATAAAGTTGCAGGATTTCTTCCTTGCTCAGGTTGTGCTCGATTTTTAAGGCAAGCAATACTTCGTTGAATTTGCGTGATAGGGTTTTTTCCTTGGACAGGAAAAAATTACGTGCCACCTGCATAGTGATAGTACTGGCACCCTGTTTAGCGCCGCCTGCGGTGAAATTGGAGTAAGCGGCACGCAGTACGCCGATATAGTCCACTCCACCGTGCTCATAGAAGCGGTCGTCTTCAGCCGCGAGTATGGCCTTTTTCATCAAATCGGGTACTTCGCTGATCTTGACCAATGCACGACGTTCTTCACCGAACTCGCCGATCAGGATACCTTCCGCGCTATACACGCGTAGCGGAATTTTGGGTTTATAATCAGTTAATATATCTAGCGAAGGCAACGAAGGGTAGGTTAGCATTGCCGCAAACGCAAGCAGCAGCAACGGCAGCAGGACGAGAGCAAGCGCGGCGAGAGCAGGATAAAGCCACCAGCGTAGAGTCATCATGCGGAATGGTGTTTAGGGATTAATGTTAATTATATCGGCTCTTGCTATGGAAAATAAGCCTACAGAAAAAGCTTTACATGGGCTATAGTTATTGCTAGGATTTAAACCACTTTATACGGAAAAGCTCTGACCAGCCTATGCTTAAAGGAAATTTTGATATCCCACTGGATTTTCTGCATACCAAGACGCCCCCTTTAATAGGGGTGGATATTAGTGCGTCTGCGGTTAAGATGGTGGAATTAAGCGAATCACCGAAAAAAAACGGCTACGTGGTCGAGCGTTATGCCATCGAAGCGTTGCCCAAAGATGCGGTGAGCGATGGTAACATCAACAATCTGGATGCGGTTTCGGATAGTTTGGGGCGTGCCTTGAAGCGAATGGGAACGCGTATCAAAAACGCCAGCCTGGCACTACCCGCTGCCGCGGTAATTACCAAAAAAATTCTACTACCCAGTGGGTTGCGCGAGGAAGACTTGGAATATCAGGTTGAATCTGAAGCGAACCAGTACATCCCTTTTGCCATGGACGAAGTTAACCTGGATTTCCAGGTAATAGGCCCGGCACCCGGCAATGCCGAGGAAATTGAGGTGCTACTGGCCGCTTCGCGCAAGGCCAATGTGGAAGATCGTATTGCGGCCGCACAATCAACCGGGCTCAGGGCAATTGTGGTGGATGTGGAGCCTTATGCTGCCGAGATGGCGTTTGACCAGATACGCGCCCAATTGCCAGGAGGCGCTGTAGACCAGTGCGTGGCATTGGTGGATATTGGTGCAAACGTAATGAACGTAAACGTACTGCGCAACGGGCAATCGGTTTACACGCGCGACCAGCAGCTTGGCGGCGAGCAGTTGACCCAGCAGATACAGAACGTGTTCGGCTTATCCGCCGATGAGGCAGAGGCGGGCAAACGTAATGGTGGTTTGCCAGATAATTACGAAAGCGATGTGCTTGCCCCGTTCCGCGAGAATGTAGCAAGCGAGGTGGCGCGTGCCCTGCAATTTTTCTTTACCTCATCTCAGTTTAATGAGGTGAATTATATCGTCCTGGCAGGCGGCTGCGCAGCGTTAGCCGGTTTGGACGATGCGGTTGCGACACGCACACAGGTGAACACGCTGGTGGCCAACCCGTTTGCGCAGATGACTTTGTCCAGCCGCATTAAGCCGCGTCAATTGCAGACCGACGCACCGGCGCTGATGATTGCCTGTGGCCTTGCGATGCGGAGGTTTGACCCGTCATGATACGCATTAATTTGTTGCCACACCGCGCGGAGAAACGCAAAGCGCGCCAGATTCAGCTCATCGCTTTCAGTGTAATCTCGCTGGTGCTGGGGGCGTTGGTTGTGGGCTTTGTTCATGCTGCTATCAGCTCCCGGATTTCTTATCAGGAGCGACGTAACTTATACCTGAAACAGGAAACGGAAGTTCTGGACAAGCAGATCGCAGAAATCAAGAAACTGCGCGAGCAGACCGAATCTTTGCTGGCACGCAAGACGGTGGTCGAAGAGCTGCAAACTACCCGCTCGGACGTGGTGCACCTGATGGATCAGATGTTGCGTATTTTACCTGACGGGGTGTATTTGAAATCGATTAAACAGACCGGTAACAAGATTAATTTAACTGGCTATGCCCAGTCGAATGCGCGGGTTTCCACCCTGATGCGCGCGATCGAGAGCTCTCCATGGTTAGAGTCGCCATCATTGGTTGAAATCAGTGCGACGACTGCGAATGGCGTGCGTGTAAGCGTGTTTGCCCTAAATTTAAGCTTGAAAAAGCAAGCCCCAACAACCCCCACTGCACCGGCCAAAGCCGTCGGCACGAAAGGTTAGGTGTGCCCATGAATTTGTTGGAAGAGCTAAAAAATGTCAATCCAAAAAACCCTGGCAGTTGGCCTTGGCCAGTAAAGCTCCTTGCGATTTTGGCAATATTCGTGGCAGTGATAGTTGGGGGTGCCGTAATTGACTGGCAGGGGCAGTTGGAAATACTGAGCAACGTCAAACAAGAAGAGGAAAAACTGAAAGAAACTTTTCTCGCCAAGAAAAAACAAGCCATCAATCTGGATATTATCAAGAAGCAGCTTACCGAAACACAGCAGTCGTTTGGCGCTTTGCTCAAGCAATTGCCGAACAAATCGGAAATGGATGCGTTACTGACGGATATTAACCAGGCGGGCTTGGGGCGTGGCTTGCAGTTTGAACTGTTCCGGCCCGGTGCCGAGAAGGTGACCGGTGTGTTTGCTGAGCAACCGATCACTCTGAAAGTAACGGGCAACTATGATGACCTTGGCAAGTTTGCCAGCGACATTTCTCAATTACCGCGCATCGTGACTTTGAACGATATCAGCATCAATCCTGCGGCCGCACAACTGTCGATGGATGCTATGGCCAAGACTTATCGCTATCTGGACGAGGAAGAACTTTCTGCCCAGAAGAAAGCGGCTAAACCTGCCACCGCAACAGCTGGAGCGAAAAAATGATGAGATCAGTTCCGCTGCTGCTGGTTCTTCTGCTACTGACCGCATGTGGTGGGGAAGAATTTCAGGACTTGCGCGATTTCGTTAAAAATTCTGGAGCCAATCTGCGCGGCAAGGTAGATGCGCCGCCCGAGATCAAGCCGTATGAGCCGTTCAATTATGATAATTCCATAGGCTTGCCCGACCCATTTAAGCCACGCAAGCCGGAAGTAAAGGGCGGTAGCCGCCCCGGCCTTAATCAGCCAGACATGGCACGGCATCGGGAAGCGCTGGAAGAATTTCCGTTGGAAAGTTTGAAGATGGTTGGTTTCCTATATCAGGGCAAAGTTGGCTATGCCATCATCCGTTCACCTGACGGCAAACTGCACCGCATTAAGGCAGGCAATTATCTGGGCCAGAATTTCGGGCAAATTACCGGTGTGGCAGACACCGAAGTAAAAATCAAGGAAACAATTCAAGACAGCACCGGAGATTGGTCGGAGCGCGTGAGCAGTCTGCAACTAGTGGAATGATCAGGAGTAAACATGAGACAGTTTAATAACACAGTTAATAATATCCTTCGATTTGCCATCGCTGTATTTACGGTTTGTGCACTAAATGCCCATGCGCAAAGCAATCCGGACCTGCAAAATAGCATACAGTCGCTCAGCGTCAGCGGTGCGCCAGGTGGCAAGCTGATCATTAAAGTTGAGATGAAGAGCGAGCTCGCCAGTCTACCCGCCGGATTTACTATTAGTACCCCGCCACGCATCGCTTTTGACTTCCCCAACACGGCAAATGGGCTGGGCAAGTCCACCCAGGAATTCAGCGAAGGTGAACTGCGTAGTGCCAACATTGTGCAGGTCGGCAATCGTACCCGTCTGGTGGTTAACCTGAACCAAATGCTGTCTTACGACACCCATATTGATGGTAATAACCTGCTGATCACCCTGCAAGGCAAAACTGCTGACACCGCAGCGACGGGCGGTTCTGCCTCCCATTTCGCTGAAGCCAAGCCAGCTGTGCAAAAACACAGCCTGCGCGATGTTGATTTTCACCGTGGCAAGAATGGCGAGGGGCGCATTCAGATTGACCTGTCGGATGCCAATGTGGGCATAGACATCAAGCAGCAAGGCAAGAGCCTGATTGTGGACTTCATGAAAACCAGTTTGCCGCGCAACCTGCAACGCAAACTTGATGTAACGGATTTCGGCACGCCGGTAGAGGGAATTGACACTTTTGCACAGGGCGATGATGTACGCATGGTCATCGAACCCAAGGGCTTATGGGAACAAGCCGCCTACCAAACGGACAACAAATTCATCGTGGAAATTAAACCGCTGGCGGATGATCCGAACAAACTGGTGAAGGGTGGTCAGGCTGGCTATACGGGAGAAAAACTGACGCTGAATTTCCAGAGCATCCTGGTACGCGAAGCCCTGTATGTGCTTGCTGATTTCATCAACAGCAACAATACCCCTATGAACATGATAATCAGTGATTCTGTAGTGGGCAATGTCACCTTGCGCTTGAAAGATGTGCCGTGGGATCAGGCGCTGGACATCATTTTGCAAAGCAAGGGCTTGGATATGCGCAAGAACGGCAACGTGATCCAGATTGCTCCGCGCGAGGAATTGGCAGCCAAGGAGAAACTTAGCCTCGCATCGAACCAGGAAATTTCCGATCTTGAGCCCATCCATACTGAAAGCTTTCAGCTTAGCTATCAGAAAGGAGAGGCGATAGCCACCATGCTGACAAATGACAAGCAGCGCATACTGTCCAAGCGCGGCAGCGCAGTGATAGATGCCCGCACCAATACTTTGTTTATTCAAGACACGCCATCGCGTTTGGAAGAGGCACGCAAACTTATAAAGCAAATCGACGTGCCGGTGCGTCAGGTAATGATCGAAGCACGATTTGTGGCAGCAAAGGATGAATTCAGCCGGTCGTTGGGGGGTAAATTGAGTTATGTCGGCCCCGGAACTTCTGTTGCCGGTGGCGGGTTTGGCGTTGGTTCTCAGCGCGCTGCTCTGAATGGCAATGTGACGCTACCCGCATTTGCACCATTCGGGGGGTTGACTCTTGCACTATTTAACGCTGCGGCAACCAAAACCCTGACCCTGGAGTTGACCGCAGCAGAAACAGATGGAACATCCAAAAACATTGCCAGCCCGCGTGTAGTGACGGCTGATCAGAAAGCGGCGACAATTAAATCCGGTGTTCAGATCCCCTATACAGTGCCCGGATCGGGTTCGAGTCCACCCACGACAGCATTCAAGGATGCGACCTTGAGCCTCACGGTAACCCCGCAGATTACACCGGACGATCATGTAAACATGGACGTGAATGTGACTCAAGATACTGTGGGGGCCTTATATGGGGGTATACCGAGTATCAATAACAAACAGGTAACGACCCAGGTACTGGTTGAGAACGGTGGCACAGTAGTAATTGGTGGTGTTTATACTCAGGATGTAACTGATGTGACCAATAAGGTCCCGTTATTGGGAGACGTCCCTGTCCTCGGCTGGCTTTTCAAGAATGACCTCAAGACTGAGTCCAAAAGTGAGTTGTTGATTTTTATTACTCCCAAAATTCTGAAAGACAGTTTGAACCTGCGCTAACTATCTGGTGGGTAAAATAGAAGCCCGGCTTATGCCGGGCTTTTGCTTTAAAGGGACACAATTTTCTACGAGGCAAGCTTTGTGAAAAATTGTCAGCGGTGTAAACGGGAGATTTTCGCTACAATCCGACTATGCAACTCGTCAACACAGCACAGGCAAAACGCCCATCCGGCAATATTTTTCTCGTAGGCATGATGGGGGCGGGGAAAACCACGGTCGGGAAGTTGCTCGCCCAGCATACGGGCAAAATTTTTATCGACAGTGACGAAGAAATCCAGCAGCGCACCGGCGTGACCATCCCGCATATTTTCGATGTTGAGGGCGAGGCCGGTTTCCGCCAGCGGGAAGTAAACGTTATTCAAGAGTTGGTAAAGCTTGATAACATTGTATTGGCAACCGGCGGGGGCGTAGTGTTAAACGAGCAAAACCGCGATGCATTGCGCTGTAATGGCATAGTGGTGTACTTGAAAAGCACGGTGCATGACCTCTGGCAGCGCACACGCCATGATCGCAATCGTCCGTTATTGCAGGCCGCTGATCCACGTGCCAAGCTGAAAAATTTATATGAACAGCGCGACCCGCTTTACGAACAGGTAGCCGATTTGATAATACCTACCGGCAAACAAAGCGTGCATAGCCTGGTGCTACAGCTACAGCAGGAATTGAACCGGTGTAGGGCCGGATTTATCCGGCCAAAATGCGAATGAATTCGCGCCTACGAATTGATATTCAATGGTGCTCCTAAAATTATGCAGACATTAACTGTCGGTTTGGCAGAACGCAGCTACCCCATCCATATCGGCAGCGGCCTGCTCGGCCGTGCGGACTTGCTGTTGCCACATTTGCCACACGAGCGGGCGGCAGTGGTAACCAACACGACAGTGGCGCCACTGTATCTGGAACCATTACGTGCCATGCTGCAAAATAATGGCGTGAACGTCATACCCATCATCCTGCAGGATGGCGAGGAATACAAGAATGCAGAAACGCTGGGGCTGATCTATGATGCGCTGCTGTCCCATCGTTGCGAGCGCAACACGCCGCTGATCGCTTTGGGTGGCGGTGTCATCGGTGACATGACAGGTTATGCCGCCGCGACCTATCTGCGCGGCGTACCTTTCATTCAGATACCCACCACGCTGCTGGCGCAGGTGGACTCCTCGGTCGGCGGCAAGACCGGCATCAACCATCCGTTGGGCAAGAACATGATAGGCGCGTTTTATCAGCCACAGATGGTGCTTGCCGATATTGCTACGCTGAATACTTTGCCGGATCAGGAATTACGCGCGGGTATTGCGGAAGTCATAAAATACGGCTTGATCCGGGATTTGCCATTTTTCAAATGGCTGGAACAAAACATGGAGAAGCTGCTGGTGCGCACCGCGGAAGCGCTGCAATACGCCATCGTGCGCAGCTGCCAAAACAAGGCCGAGGTCGTTGCCGCAGACGAACGCGAGAGCGGCGAGCGTGCCCTGCTCAACCTCGGTCATACCTTCGGCCACGCCATCGAAACGGGCATGGGCTACGGGGTGTGGCTGCACGGCGAGGCCGTGGCGGCGGGCACCATTATGGCAGTCGATTTATCGCACCGCTTGAGCTGGATAAGCGAACAGGACGTCGCGCGCACTCGGCAGCTGTTTGAACGTGCGGGACTGCCGGTTATTTCCCCTGCCCTAGGAGCAGAAAAATACCTGCAACTGATGGGGCTGGACAAAAAAGTGGTGGGCGGCAAGATGCGCTTCGTGCTGCTTAAAGCCATAGGCCATGCAGTGGTAACAGGAGATGTGCCGGTGGGATTGTTGCGGCAAACTCTGGAAGCCTGCTGCGGAGGGGTGGCAGCGAAGCTGCCGGGAACCCACCAGCGTCCCCCTTGCGGGGATAGCAAGCATGGCTGAACTCGCACCCTATGCGGTAAGTGAGCACAACACGCGCGGCAGGAATGTGCGCGAGGAAGCGCCGTTTGGGCGCAGCGAATTCCAGCGCGATCGTGACCGCATTGTTCACTCCACCGCATTCCGCCGCCTTGAATACAAGACCCAAGTGTTCGTTAATCACGAAGGCGACCTGTTCCGCACACGGTTGACACACAGCATCGAGGTGGCGCAAATCGCCCGCTCCATCGCGCGTTACCTGAAACTGAACGAAGATCTGGTGGAGGCTATATCGCTGGCGCACGACCTCGGACACACGCCATTCGGCCATGCCGGGCAGGATGCGCTCAATACCTGCATGAAAGACTATGGCGGCTTCGAGCACAACCTGCAATCGCT
>OESW01000191.1_pt1 | contig 18069 bp, 18 predicted proteins | sample 1534831 | NCBI WGS metagenome assembly OESW01 (sample SAMEA104161952, study PRJEB21768) | metagenome | isolation source: underground water
TTTTTTTTTAATGATACGGCGACCACCGAGATCTACACTCTTTCCCTACACGACGCTCTTCCGATCTCAACTGATCGCGCAGCTGACTGAGCGCATGCTCGCCGGACATGCGCCCCTGCTCCAGATTCTGCAATTCCAGCGCGGCATTTTCCAGACTGCATCGCGCCTCGCCCAGCGCCTGCTCGGCGCCCTGCCGCGCCTGCAACGCCTGCTGCAACTGCTGTGCGGCACTCTCATCGACACTGCCGGCCAGATCGTTCTGCAACTGTTGCAGATGCTGCCCGGATTGCAGCAAGCCTTCTGCACTCTGCTCGACAGACCTGCCCAGATCGATGATCTTTTCGCCGCAGGTCCGGGCAAAAAATTGCGCCTCGTGCAAGGCGTGCTGCGCCTGCTCTACGCACCCGCGCTGTTCGCGCAACACACGCTCCCCGGCATTCGCCTCGCGTTGCGCCTCAGCCAGCTGCACCTCAAAGCCGGACACTTCCATGCCGAGCGCGGCAATCCGCTCTATCGTGTCCTGCCGCAACGCCTGCTCACTACCGGACGACTCTTCCAGTTCACCGATTTCATGCGTGATTTGCGCGGCACGTTCTGCCGTGCGTTCCTGCACCTGATTCAGTTTGAGCAGCTGCATCTGCAACGCGTGCCGGCGTTGTTGCGATCCCTGCGCCGCACTGCGCAAGGGGGGAAGCTGCACGTCGATCAGACGATAGTCCTGTTCCGCCGCATCCAACCGGCTTTTCAATTCATCCTGCAATTGATTGCTGATGAGCGCCTGCTGCTCCAGCTGCTCGATCTCCCGCTGTCTGGCCAGCACGCCGTGCAACCGGTCGTCCGGCGCATGAAACAGCACGCTGTGCCGGCCGGCAATATGTCCCTGCCTGGTGACCAGCCAGCCTCCGTCCGGCAATAATGCGCGCAAGACATCCGCCTGTTTCATGTCTTCCACCGCAAAGACAGATGCCAGCCATGCACTGACCGCAGGGAACGCCTGCTCATCCAGACAGGTGACGTAATCCAGCAGCGGATTCAGGCCGGAATGTCGCGCCGCATCGCGAACCGCCCCACCCGCTTCAAACACCGCAACTCGGGCCGGCGGCGCATCGTGCCAGAGCGCCAGCTCGCCCAGCGCAGGCACGGCCAATGCATTGAGCCGCTCGCGCAGCACCGCTTCGAGCGCATCTTCCCAGCCGCTGTCGATCCGTATCAGTTGCCACAGCCGGGGCAGACCGTCCAGATGGTGCTGTTGCAGCCAGCCCTGCAATGTCTGGTCGCTATCCCGTTGCAACTGCTGCAAGGCGTGCAGGCGCGCCTCGGTCAGCGCCAGCTGCCGTTCCTGTTGTTGCATTGCCGCACGCAACTGTTGCCGTACCCCATCCGCCTGCGGCAATTGCGCCTGTAAATCCGCCAGTTGTTCCTGCTGCGCCTGATGCGCCATCTCCAGTTCGGCCAGTTCTTCCTGCAACTCGTGCAACGCATCGGCATCGGGGCACGGCAAACAATCCCGCTCCTGCTGCAAACGCGAGCGGCGCACCTCCATCTGTTGCAGGTTGCGCTGCAAGTGAGCGCTTTGCGTCTGGGCCAGCTGCAACTGTTGCTGCAACTGCAACTGTTCGCGCTGCAAGCCGTTGTAGCGCTGCTGCGCGAGTGTCGCGGCCGCTTCGGCTTCCGGCAAACGCAGGGTTTGCCGCGCGGCGAGTTGTTCGGCCCCGAGCAGACTGACGGCAGCCTCTTGCTGCTGATGCTGCCAATGCGCCAGCTGGCCGGCGGCGTGCTGGCGCTGCTGTTGCTGCTGCCCGATCTGCCGTTCCAGCCCGGCAATTTGCTGGCTCAGGCGCTGCTGCTGCAAGGCGGCGTGCCTGATCTGCTGTTCGAGCTGCGCAATGTCGCTGTTCACGCTGTATAGCTCGCCCTGCCTTGCATGCAGTGCATCGGACAACTGGTAATGGCTGCTGCGCAGCGTCTCCAGCCGGCTTTCGCTTTCGCGCAGCGCTGCGGTCTGCGCCTCCAGTCCGGTGCTCATTGTTCCGATCTGCGCGGCAAACCCTGCGCGTCGCGTTTCGGCTTCCTGTTTTTTAACCAGCCAGAACAACTGCTGCGCCGTGTTGCGCTGCGCATCCAGCGCCCGATACTGGCGCGCCAGTTCGGCCTGCCCGGCCAGATGCGCCAGCTGCCGGTCCAGTTCCAGCAGGATGTCATCGACCCGCAACAGATTGTCGCGCGTATCGTTCAGTCGCAACGCCGTTTCGCGACGGCGATCGCGGTAGCGGGACACGCCTGCCGCTTCCTCCAGAAAAACACGCAGCTCTTCCGGACGGGCTTCGATAATGCGCGAGATCATGCCCTGCTCGACGATGGCGTAGGCACGCGCGCCCAGCCCCGTACCCAGAAAAATATCGGTAATATCGCGGCGGCGCACCTTCTGATTATTGATCAGATAGCTCGAATCGCCGTTGCGCAGCAGCACGCGCTTGATGGAGATTTCGGCAAAGCTCGCCCACTGTCCGGCTGCACGGCCCAGCGAATTGTCGAACACCAGTTCCACGCTGGCGCGCGCCACCGACTTGCGTTTGTCCGAGCCGTTGAAAATCACGTCCTGCATCGATTCGCCGCGCAACGCGGATGCCTTCGATTCGCCCAGCACCCAGCGCAACGCGTCGATCACATTCGACTTGCCGCAACCGTTAGGCCCCACCACGCCGACAATCTGCCCCGGCAAATGGATATGCGTGGGATCAACGAAGGATTTGAATCCGGCTAACTTGATTTGTGAAAGACGCAATTTGGCAGTCGCAACGATATAATGGCAACATCTTAACTCAAGCGAGACACCTGTCCAAATGACTACCCAACCTGCCAAGGCGCTGGAAACCTTCGCCAACCCGGCGCCGCACCGGGATTACCAGATCCACATGGAAATCCCCGAATTCACCTGCCTGTGCCCCAAAACCGGGCAGCCTGATTTCGCCGTGCTGACGCTGGATTACATCGCCGACGAGAAATGCGTCGAGCTGAAAAGCCTCAAGCTCTACATCTGGTCGTTCCGCAACGAAGGCCATTTCCACGAGGATGTGACCAACCGCATCCTCGACGACCTGGTCGCCGCCACGCAGCCGCGTTTCATGCGCCTCACTGCAAAATTTTATGTGCGTGGCGGCATCTTCACCAATGTCGTGGCGGAGCACCGCAAACTGGGCTGGCAGCCGCAGCCACAGGTTGATCTGGCGCAGTTTGAAACGCAGTCGAATACGCGCGGGTAGATTGATCGGCGTTCTTGACGTCAAATTTACGTTAGTTGTCATGAGTGATCACATCCCTTACTTTGCATATGGCTCGAATATGGCGATTGAGCACCTTAGGATACGCATTTCATCTGCTGAGAAAATCTGCGTCTCTATCCTTGCAGAGCATCAGCTCAAGTTTCATAAAGTGAGTAAGAAAGATGGTTCCGGAAAATGCGATGCTTTTTTTACGGGGAAATCGAATGACAAAGTCTTCGGTGTGCTTTATTCGGTGAAGGCAGAGTAACTTCAAGACTTAGATCGTTTCGAGGGACGAGGTCAGGGATATGAGAGGAAACGCGTGAATGTTTGCTCTGAATCAGGTGAAACTTTTGAAGCTGAAACCTATATCGCTACAAATATCGACCAAAATCTTCACCCTTTTGACTGGTACAAAGAACACGTATTACGAGGGGCTAAAGCCGGCGATCTGCCGGCTGACTACATAACAATGATTGATGCAGTAGTTTCAGAGGTAGACCCTGACGCAGAGAGAAAAGCGCGCGAGTTGGCGGTATACAGCAAGCGTAAGTTGAGATGAACCCTTCGACAATCTCAGGACAGGCTTCGCTACGCCCCACCACACTACGCCGCACTCTGCTCGTGCTGATGCTTCGCCCTTCGATACCTCAGGAGACTCAGCACAGGGTACATCCGTTCATGGTGAGGTATCGAAACAGAACGGATGTATCGAAGCATGAATGGAGTGCCTGCGCTGAGCCGTTCACACTTCGATACCTCAGTGCGAACGGGGGGTTTAAGGAACGTTCTTATCTCGCAAACCGTTCGCGGTGAGGTATCGAACCGCTATACTTTCACTGTAATTCTTCCGGCAACGGGTTATTTGTTCCCCATGCAATTTGCTGCACGGTTTTCCAATCACCGCGCATCATGGCTTCCTTTTTCTTGCGGCTCCAGCCTTTGATTTGTTGTTCTGCCGCAAGAGCTTCCTCGCGTGTAGCGCAGTCTTGTGACCAGAGCAACTCCACAGGCAAGCGCGTCGAAGTATATCCGCCGCACTCGCCGCTCTGATGTTCGGCCATTCGCTTTTCGAGGTTGTCGGTATGGCCGGTGTAATAGCTACCGTCGGAGCAGCGGAGGATGTAAACGTAAAAGGACATCGTTTCACTCGCTTTTGAGAAGTGCTACTGATTGGCACGCCCCGTTCATGCTTTGATACATCCTTTGTGGTTCGATACCTCACCACGAACGGATGTACCCTGTGCTGAGTCTCCTGAGGTATCGAAGGGCGAAACATCAGCACGAACGGCTAAAAATAGAAAGCTGCTCAAAAACCCGTTCGCGGTGAGGTATCGAACCGCCATCATCACCCCTTAACCGGCCTTACCTTGCCTGCTGCCAGATTGGCGCGTTCCCTCGCCTCATCGGTATCCTTGCCATTCGCCAGCGCCACGCCCATGCGCCGCCTCTTGAATGACTCGGGTTTGCCGAACAGGCGCAGGTCGCTTTGCGGAACACGTAGCGCTTCGTCTACGCCAGTGAAGGCAATGCCTTGCTCTTCCAGTTGCCCGTAAATCACGGCAGAGGCACCCGGTGCACGTAGCGCAGTATTCACCGGCAGGCCAAGGATGGCGCGGGCATGTAGTTCAAACTCGCTCTGTACTTGAGAACACATGGTCACCATTCCGGTATCGTGCGGGCGCGGACTGACTTCGCTGAACCATACTTCGTCGCCCTTGATGAATAGCTCCACGCCGAAAATACCCAGGCCGCCGAGGTTGTCGGTGACCTTTCTGGCGATGTCACGCGAGCGTTGCAAGGCCAGCGGCGACATGGCCTGCGGCTGCCAGCTTTCGACGTAATCACCATGCACCTGCACATGGCCTATGGGTTCGCAGAAATGGGTTTCGATTTCGCCATTGCTGCCGACAGCGCGCACCGTAAGCTGGGTGATCTCGTAGTCGAATGCAATGAAGCCCTCGACGATCACCCTGCCCTGGTTCACACGCGAGCCGCTGGCGGCGTAGTTCCAGGCGGCTTCCACCTCGTCCGCGCTATCCACTTTCGATTGCCCCTTGCCGGAAGACGACATCACCGGCTTGACGATGCAGGGGTAGCCGATGCCATTTGTTATCGCAGAACGCAATTCTTCCAGGCTGTTGACGAATTTATACGGCGAGGTCGGTAGATCCAGCGTTTCCGCCGCAAGGAGGCGAATACCCTCGCGGTTCAAGGTGAGATGTGCGGCACGCGCGGTGGGAATGACGTGCGCCAGCCCCTCGCGCTCGATTTCCACAAGCATGGCAGTGGCGATGGCTTCGATCTCCGGCACAATGATGTGCGGGCGCTCCTGTTCGATCAGTGCGCGCAACGCCGCGCCATCCGTCATGTTGATTACGTAGGCTCGGTGCGCCACCTGATGCCCCGGCGCATCCGGATAGCGATCCACCGCGATGGTTTCCACGCCCAGGCGTTGCAGCGCGATGATGACTTCCTTGCCGAGTTCGCCGCTGCCCAACAGCATTACTCTGGTGGCGGAAGAACTGAGTGGGGTGCCGATGGTGATTTGATTTTTCATGGTTTGAACTCGCAACATAACAATCAGGATTTGTTCGGCCCGGCGTGTATCTTCCCCGAAAGCAAACTGGCCGATACGATCAGCGTTGCGCCGATGATTTCACGCAGGCCCATCAACTCGCCCGCCAGCAAATACGATGACACGGCGGCAAACACCAGCTCGGACAGGAACAGGACAATGGATTGGTTGGCAGGCAGTTGGGTCAGCCCGTGTTGCACCACCAGACTGGTGGCGCATAGCACCAGCCCCAGCAAGGCGAGAAGCAGCCAGGCATACAGGCTGACCGTCCGCACTTCACTCACCAGATGCCCCTGATACAGCATCAGTAACAGGGTAAGCAGCATGGTGCCGAACCAGACACTGGCTGATTTGAAATTTATGCTCAAGTGTTGCATGCGCCGCACCAGCACGTTGGTCAGGGCAAAGGATAGCCCAGCCGACAGGCCGATCCACTCTGCCGTATTCTGCGGCAGGGGCATCCCATGACGCGGATGCCACAGCATGACGAACGCGCCGCCCAGCGACAGCGCAATGACGGCGTAACCATAACGGTTGAGCTTTTCGCCCAGCAGCCAGTGCGCAAAAACCACTGTCCACAATGGCGCAAGGTAGAACAGCAGCAGCACGCGCATCACCTCGCCATTCAATACCGCCAGCACATAGCCGAGATTGGTCCAGCCAGCACTCAAGGTAAGGCCGATTCCCCACCACCCGGCAATCCGCAGCTCGCGCCATACCGGCCTCGCAGCCAGCAGGCCAAGCACCAGCGCCAGCGCGTAACTCAGCAGCGTAGCCAGCTCACCCGAAACTCCCGCATCCTGTAGTGCGCGGTAGGGATACCACATCAGCCCCCATACCATCGCGCCGCTCAACAGGCAGAGCACCGCTACAAATTTTTGTTTTGATGCCACTCGCTGCGCCTTTATAATTGCGGCATTCAAGCCTTGATAAAAAATCATGAATCCGGATCTCGACCGCCTGCAACCCTATCCGTTCCAGAAACTCGCTGCGCTGTTCAGTGAAGTGACGCCAAACCCGGCTTATCGTCCGATCAGCCTGCACATCGGGGAGCCCAAGCACTCCACGCCGCAATTCATCAAGGACACGCTCACCGCGAATCTTGGCGGGCTGGCGAATTATCCCACAACCGCAGGCAGCGACGCGTTGCGCGGCAGCATTGCCGATTGGCTGCAACGCCGCTACGGCTTGCCCGCGCTGGATGTGAAGACACAAGTCCTGCCGGTGAACGGCAGCCGCGAGGCGCTATTCGCCTTCGCGCAGGCAGTGGTCAACCGCACACGCGACAACCCTGCGGTGATCTGCCCTAACCCGTTCTACCAGATTTATGAAGGCGCCGCGCTGCTGGCCGGCGCCGCGCCGCACTTCCTCAACACGCTGCCGGAAGACAACTACGCACTGAATTTTGACCAGTTGCCGCAGGATGTGTGGCAACGCACCCAGCTCATCTATGTGTGTTCGCCGGGCAACCCGACCGGGCGTGTGATGCCTCTAAAAGAATGGCAGACATTGTTCGAGATGGCCGACCGTTACGGCTTCGTCATCGCCTCAGACGAATGCTATTCGGAAATTTACTTCAACACGCCGCCGCTCGGTGCGCTGCAAGCCGCGCAGCAACTGGGCCGCAGCGATTACAAAAATCTGGTGGTGTTTTCCAGCTTGTCCAAGCGCTCCAACGTGCCAGGCATGCGTTCCGGTTTCGTCGCAGGCGATGCGAAAGTGCTGGAAAAATTCACGCTGTATCGCACCTATCACGGCTGTGCCATGAACCCGGCGATACAGGTCGCCAGCGCCGCCGCCTGGCAGGATGAGGAACATGTCGCCGAAAACCGCCGCCTGTATGCGGAGAAATTCTCTCGTGTCATCGAGATACTTAAACCCGTGCTGCCAGTCACCCTGCCCGATGCCAGTTTCTACTTGTGGCTGCGCGCGCCGGTGGCCGACACCACATTCGCGCAACACTTGTATCGCGACTATAATGTCAGCGTGCTGCCTGGCAGCTTTCTCGCGCGCGAAGCGCATGGCGTCAATCCAGGTGCAGGATTCGTACGCATAGCTCTGGTGGCGGAATTGAACGAAACAGTGGAGGCGGCGCGGCGTATTGTCGAATTCAGTCGTTAGACGCAAGTCGCTAGCCGTTAGTTAATACAAAACCCGCGCAGCGGACAACACCAACTAAAGACTAGCGACTAACGACTACCAACTTTAATTTACTGGAAACATCATGCAAGACTTGCAAAACATCATCGAACCCGCCTTTGAACGCCGCGCCGAGATCACGCCGCGCACCGTGGATGCCAAGCTGAAAGAGGCGGTCACCACGGTCATCGAACATCTCGACCATGGCAGGCTGCGCGTCGCGGAAAAAATTGATGGCCAGTGGGTCACCTACCAATGGATCAAGAAGGCCGTGTTGCTGTCTTTCCGCATGGAAGACAATTTCTTTATCAAGGGCGGCTTCACCAATTATTACGACAAGGTGCCATCGAAATTCTCCGATTACAACTCCAAGGAATTCCGTGATGGCGGTTTCCGCGTAGTGCCGCCCGCAACGGCGCGCAAGGGTTCGTTCATCGCCAGGAATGTGGTGCTGATGCCCTCCTACGTCAATATCGGCGCTTATGTGGACGAAGGAGCCATGGTGGACACCTGGGCCACCGTCGGCTCCTGCGCACAGATCGGCAAAAACGTGCACCTCTCCGGCGGCGTCGGCATCGGCGGCGTGCTGGAGCCGGTGCAGGCCAACCCCACCATCATCGAGGACAACTGCTTCATCGGTGCCCGCTCGGAAATCGTCGAGGGCGTGATCGTGGAGGAAGGTTCGGTGATTTCGATGGGCGTGTTCATCGGCCAGAGCACAAAAATTTACGACCGCGAGACCGGCGAAGTGAGCTATGGGCGCGTCCCCGCCGGCTCGGTAGTGGTCAGCGGCAACCTGCCCTCCAAGGACGGCAGCTATAGCCTGTACTGCGCGGTGATCGTAAAGAAGGTGGATGAAAAGACGCGCGGCAAGGTGGGTATTAATGAACTGTTACGTGGAATATAAAATCATGCAAACCTCGCCATCCAGGCAAATGAGTCTTTCGGCGGAGGCTAATGCGCGAAGCGCGTTATGCCGGAACCAAAAGACACGCGGTAAGGTCGGTATCAACGAATTGTTAAGAGGCATTTGAACATCAGTTGTTAGCCGTTAGTAGCTAGTTGTTAGTTGTTAGTTGGGATTGTCGCGGAGCCAGTCCTGAGCATAGCCGAAGGGCGGGCTTTGATTTAACTAGCGACTAACGTCTAACGACTAGTGGCTGTATTAAGGAGAAGCACATGATCGTCACACCCTTACTGCAACTCGCCGCCGATAAACTGGCCTCCGATCTATTCTTCTCAGTAGGAGCGCCGATCAACATCAAGATTGATGGCGTGGTCATGCCGGTGAATGCACAGGAACTCGACGCGGCAACCATCAAGCGCATCGCCTACGAGATGATGACGCCGGAACGGATTGATTCCTTTGAAGCACACATGGAGATGAATTTCTCCTACCGTGTACCGGAGATCGGCAACTTCCGCGTCAACATTTTCCGCCAGCGCGGCGATATTGCCATCGTCATCCGTTATGTGCGCGGCCATATTCTCAGCATCGAAGAACTGAACCTGCCGCTGGTGCTGAAGGAACTCATCATGGAGAAGCGCGGCCTGGTGCTGATGGTTGGCGCAACCGGATCGGGCAAATCTTCCACGCTGGCTGCCATGATCGAACACCGCAATATGGCAAATACCGGCCATATCCTGACCATCGAAGACCCCATCGAATACATCTTCCAGCACAAAAAATCCGTAGTTAACCAGCGCGAAATCGGCACAGACACCCTGACATATGGACATGCACTGGAGAGCGCCATGCGCGAGGCGCCGGATGTGCTGATGATAGGCGAAGTCCGTGACCGGGATACCTTGAAACATGCGCTCATCTTTGCCCAAACCGGCCACCTGTGCCTATCCACTCTGCATGCCAATAACAGCTATCACGCGCTGAACCGCATCGTTAACTTTTTCCCTTACGATGCACGCCAGAGCGTGTTGTCCGACCTGTCCATGTGCTTGCGCGCGGTCATTTCGCAGCGCCTCATCCGCAACATAAAGGGCAAGCAATTACCTGCGGTGGAAATCCTGCTCAACACTTCGCTCATCGCCGACCTGATAAAAAACGATGAAATCGAGAAAATACGCGACGCCATCGGCCAGAGTGTGTCGCCCGGTTCGCAAACATTTGAGCAAGCACTGTACAAGCTGTTCAAGAGCGGCCTTATCACCAAAGAAGAAGCTTTGCGCGATGCTGATTCCGCCAGCAACTTGTCATCCCTGATCGACTTCTCGCAAACCACCAAGGTAAAGGCGTATAACCCCAACGCCCCGCAACCGGCAACACCATCTTCCGCACCTGCCGCAGATTTTGGCAATATCACGTTGAATATCGATATCCCCGGTGCCGGTTGATAAAAGGATTTCAATACATGAAGCTGCCCGGTGTCAAACTGCCGCACCTTGGCTTCACCGAAGCCGCTTATGGCAAAATTTTTAATCCCTGAACCACACTCACATGTCCGACACCCTGCCACTCGCCAAAGAACTCATCTCCCGCCGTTCGCTCACGCCGCGGGATGAAGGCTGCCTGGCTCTCATCGGCGCGCGCCTGGAGCCGCTCGGCTTCAAGCTGGAAATGATGCGCTACGGCAATGTGGACAACCTGTGGGCGCGGCGCGGCAGCAGTGGCCCCGTCGTGTGTTTCGCGGGCCACACCGATGTAGTGCCGACCGGCCCGCTGGATCAGTGGCACAGCGACCCGTTCACCCCCACCGTGCGCGAAGGCATGTTGTACGGGCGCGGCGCCGCCGACATGAAAGGTTCGCTGGCCGCTTTTGTCACCTCCATCGAAAAATTTGTATTGGCGCACCCGGGCCATGCCGGTTCGATCGCGCTGCTGCTGACTTCCGATGAAGAAGGTGTGGCGGTGGACGGCACGGTGCGCGTAGTGGAAGCATTGCAGGCGCGTGGCGAAAAACTGGATTACTGCATCGTGGGTGAGCCGACCTCGGTGGCAAAAACCGGCGACACGATCAAGAATGGCCGGCGCGGTTCGCTATCCGGCACGCTGACCGTGAAAGGCGTGCAAGGCCACATCGCCTACCCGCACCTGACCAAAAACCCCATCCATCTTGCCGCACCGGCCATCGCCGAACTGGCTGCCACGGTGTGGGATCAGGGCAATGAATATTTCCCGCCCACAACTTGGCAGATTTCCAACATCCACGGTGGCACGGGCGCTGCCAATATAGTCCCGGGCACGGTGGAAATCGAATTTAATTTCCGTTTCTCCACCGCCAGCACGATGGATGGCCTGAAGGCAAAGGTGCACGCCATTCTCGATAAACATGGCCTGAGCTACGATCTGGCCTGGTTATTGGCTGGCAAGCCCTACCTCACCCCGCGCGGTAATTTGGTGGATGCGGTGAGCGCCGCCATCAAACAAGTAACCGGCATTGAAACCGAACTCTCCACCAGCGGCGGCACTTCGGATGGGCGCTTCATCGCCGACATCTGCCCGCAGGTAATCGAACTCGGCCCGCTCAACGCTACCATCCACAAACTGAATGAATGCGTCGCAGTGTCGGACCTGGACGCGCTCTCCGAAATTTACCGCCTGACACTGGTCAAGTTGCTGACCAAGTGAGCATTCAAATGAATGATTATTTTTCCGAAGCCGTGCAGAACCTGAGCACCGTGCGTGATTGCCTGCGTTTTGCGGTGAGCCGATTCAATCAGGCCGAATTATTTTTTGGGCACGGCAGCAGCGATGCCTACGACGAAGCCGCCTATCTCATCCTGCACACGCTGCATCTGCCGCTGGACAGACTCGATCCATTTCTGGATGCGCGTCTCACCGATAACGAACGCGCCGAAGTGCTGAACATCATTCAGCGGCGCGTCGAACAACGCGTCCCGGCGGCCTACCTGACGCATGAAGCTTGGCTGGGCGGTTTTCGCTTCTACGTGGACGAACGCGTCATCGTGCCGCGCTCCTTCATCGCAGAGCTGCTGCACGAGCAACTCGCGCCCTGGATTGCCGAGCCGGAAGAAACTGGCAACGTATTGGACTTATGCACCGGCAGCGGCTGCCTTGCCATCCTCGCCGCACATGCTTTTCCCAACGCCGAAGTCGATGCGGCGGATATTTCTCCGAACGCATTGGAAGTGGCGCAACGGAATGTAGCCGACTATGGGCTGCAAGACCGCGTGCATCTCATCGAATCAGACCTGTTCGCCAACCTGAAGGGCCAGCGATACGACCTCATCATCAGCAACCCTCCGTATGTGGATGCGCCATCCATGACCGCGCTGCCGCAGGAATACCGGCACGAGCCGCAACTTGCGCTGGGCAGCGGCGCGGATGGGTTGGACGCAACGCGCACCATCCTCAAGCAAGCCGCCGCGCACCTCAACCCCGGCGGCATATTGATCGTGGAGATCGGCCACAACCGCGCTGCGCTGGAAGCCGCCTACCTCGACCTGCCGTTTATCTGGCTGGATGTGGCGGCAGGCGACGAATATGTATTCCTGCTACGCCGCGAAAACCTCATCGAATCCTGATGGCCGTTGACCATTACGAAAACTTTCCGGTCGCTTCCATCCTGCTGCCCAAACGCCTGCGGCGGGCGGTGGAAATCATCTACGGTTTCGCACGTCAGGCCGACGACTTCGCCGATGAAGGCGACATCCCCAACGCAGAACGCCTGGCCAGGCTCGACAGTTTCCGCGCCGAGCTCCAGCGCATCGCCAACAAGGAAATACCACACACCTCATTGTTCCACGACGTATCGGATATCGTTGCGCAACACCAGTTGCCGCTGCAACTGTTCCACGACCTGCTCGACGCATTTTCGCAGGACGTGGTAAAAAAACGCTACGCCAATTTCGATGAGGTGCTGGACTACTGCCGCCGTTCCGCCAACCCGGTAGGCAGATTGCTGCTGCATCTGTACGAAGAAGCCACTCCGCAAAACATTTCTTACTCGGATACAATTTGCACCAGTCTGCAAATCATTAACTTCTGGCAAGACGTGCGAAAAGATTATGCCATCGGGCGCATCTACCTGCCGCAGGATGAAATGGCGCGCTTCGGCGTGACTGAAGAACACATCGCCGAAGGACGTGTGGGTGCGGCTTGGCGGGAATTGATGCAATTCCAGGTGCAGCGCGCGCGCGCCATGATGCTGCAAGGCGCGCCGCTGGGCAGCATCCTCACCGGCCGCATCGGGCTGGAGATGCGCATGATCATCGCGGGCGGGTTGCGCATTCTCGACAAGCTGGAAAGCGCACAGTTCGACATGTTCCGCCACCGCCCGGTATTGCGCCCGTTCGACTGGGTTATCATGCTGGCCAAAAGCGCACCATTTTCTTTTTAACTTTCGATATGCGCATTGCATCTCTAGAAATCGTAGCGAGCAAGGCTGAGTGCAAGGAGCCGCGCAATGAAAGACGAGACATACCTAATGGTAGGCGAGGATTGAACGAGCACGCGACGCAGCAATCTGGCTGCGCAGTAGATTTATAGAGATGCAAGAAATGACCCCGGATCAATACTGTCAGGATAAGGCCGTTCAAAGCGGCTCCAGCTTTTACTACAGTTTCATGTTCCTGCCGCCGGACAAGCGCCGCGCCATTACCGCGCTGTATGCCTTCTGCCGCGAAGTGGACGATGTGGTGGACGAATGCTCTGACGAGAACGTGGCGCGCACTACGCTGGCCTGGTGGCGCACACAGGTGGCGGCCATCTATGAAGGCACGCCGCAACACCCGGTATGCCAGGCGCTGGTGCCTGTGGTCAGGCAATTCAACCTGCCACAGGAACAGTTGCATGAAATCATCGACGGCATGGAGATGGATCTCACGCAGCACACCTACGCCGACTTCAAGGCGCTGCAACTGTACTGCTACCGCGTCGCCTCGGTGGTCGGGCTGCTGGCTGCGGAAATTTTCGGCTATACCGATCGCAAGACACTCAAATACGCACACGACCTCGGCATCGCCTTCCAGCTCACCAACATCATCCGCGACGTGGGCGAAGACGCGCGGCGCGGGCGCATCTACCTGCCGCAGGATGAGTTGCAACAGTTCGGCGTCAGCACCAGCGATATCCTCAACGCACGCGAAAACGATGGCTTCCACAAATTGATGCAGTTCCAGATAGAACGCGCACAGTGTTTCTACCGGCAGGCATTCGAACAACTGCCCAGTGCAGACCGCAAGGCACAGCGCACCGGCCTCATCATGGCGGCGATTTATCGCGCCACGCTGGATGAAGTCCTCGCCAGCGGCTGCCATGTACTGAAAGAGCGCATCTCGCTGACGCCGTTGCGCAAGCTGTGGCTGGCATGGAAGATGTGGTGGCGCAACTGATGAACCTACAAATGCAGCCCAATAGCATGTGTAGGGAGAGTGGACAATCGTCATTTCTCCCATGAGGAAGAAATACCCTTTGAACCCTGCCATCATCGGCGGCGGCTATGCGGGCATGGCTGCCGCTGTCACGCTGTCCGCGCAGGGTATCCCGGTCACAGTATTCGAAAGCGCGAAGCAACTCGGCGGGCGCGCGCGCGGCGTACCTCACTCCGTTCAATATCTGCATGCTGACAACGAGCTCACTCCCCCCTTCCAACTTCCCCCCGGGGGTGGGAAGGGCAATCGTCCCCTTCGGGGAAGTGATAAAAATATAATGCTGGACAACGGCCAGCACCTCCTGCTCGGCTGCTATCGCGAAACCCTGCGGCTCATCGAACAGGTCGGCGGAAATATTGAACACGACTTCCTGCGCCTGCCGCTGCAACTCACCCTGCACAACCGCTTTGAACTCAAAGCCCCGCGCCTGCCCGCTCCGCTGCATCTGCTGTTTGGCTTGCTGACCGCGCAGGGTTTGTCTTTCGTACAGCGGTTCTCCGCTGCGCGCTTCATACTCGCCATGCGTCGCATCCATTTCGCCCTGTCGCACGACATAACCGTGCTCGATCTGTTACGCGCACATAACCAAGACGACGAACTGGTGCGCCTGCTGTGGGAGCCACTCTGCATCGCTGCACTCAACACGCCGGTGCACAAGGCATCCGCCCAAGTCCTGCTGAACGTCCTGCGTGACAGTCTGAACGGCTCACGCCCCGATAGTGACATTCTGCTGCCGCGCCTCAATTTTTCCGCGCTGTTTCCTGACAGGGCGGCGGAATATACCCGGCAGCACGGCGGCACAGTGCATAACTCCTGCGGAGTGGAAGTCATTGCTTCGCATGGTGATGCAATCGAATTACTTACCCCACAAGGTGCGATGCGCTTCAGCCACGTCATCTGCGCCGCATCCCCCGCCAATTCCGTGCGCCTGTTCCGCGCCGTGCCGCAGCTTGCGCCCATCGCCTCGCAGATTGAGGCACTGGCTTTCCAGCCCATCTACACCGTGTATCTGCAATACCCTGCAACAGTACGCCTCCCGCAGCCTATGCTGGGTTTCGACCGCTGCTTTTCACAATGGCTGTTCGACAAAGGACAGATCGCCGGACAGCATGGCCTTGTCGCCGCCGTCATCAGCGCGGAAGGACTGCACCAGGAATTGGAACACGAACAACTCGCACAGAAAGTAGTGCAGGAACTGCGCGAACAACTTGGAATAATGGAAGCACCGCTATGGCACCAGATCATCGCGGAAAAACGCGCCACCTTCTGCTGCGAAGTAGCCCTCCCCCGCCCCGCCCATACCACGCCGCTTGCCAACGTGCTGCTGGCGGGCGACTACACGGCAGGCGATTATCCGGCTACGTTGGAGGGGGCGGTGATGAGTGGGGTGCGTTGCGCGAATCAAATTTCTGGATGACACAAATTTCTGGATGACGTGACACCTCATAAACAATTCGGTAAGATGGCTCACCTTACCAATACAGGAGGTTGCTGTGGAAACTGTAAAACTCTCTACCAAGGGGCAACTCGTCATCCCCAAGGAAATTCGTAAAGCTCACCATCTGGCAGTCGGCACCGAATTCGTGGTTTCCTTCGTGGGTAATGAAATCCGCCTCACACCCTTGCCGATGTTTCCGCGCACCACCGTCGCCGATGCCGCAGGACTGCTGGCAAAGCGCGGGCGGAAAGGCATGAGTGAAGCAAAAACCCGCGCCAGTATCAGCAAGGCATTAAAGGCACGTGACGCCGCCACCCGCTCATGATCGCCCTCGACACCAACATTCTCGCGCGCTTCCTGTTGAACGACGATCCCGTCCAGTTCAAGCAAGCCCGCGACTTGCTGGCGCACCCCAACGATTACACCGCACCGCCTACCGTATTGCTCGAATTGGTATGGGTACTGGAATCCTACGGCTGCACCCGCGAAGAAGTGGTGCAAGCCTTACGCGTGTTGCTGGGTTTGCCCAACTTCAAACCCAAATCATTCGAGGCAGTTTGCTATGCGGTGAACTGGTACGAAACAGGCATGGATTTCGGCGACGCACTGCACTTGGCATTGAGCGCCGGAGATGAAGCATTTGCCACCTTCGACAAGGCATTGGGAAAAGTGGTGGCACAGAACGGTATCGCGCCGCAGGTGAGGGTGTTGAAGCGTTGAACTTCCTCGCAAGAAGACCGCCATGCCGAGAGTAATCAAAGAATCAGATTGGAAACTTCTAAGCCAGTTGAGAACGGTTGCGCTTGAGCGATTCTGCCAGCGGATACTCCTGGAAATCGAGAGCATCAACACCAACAGCGCCATGAACGCCCACCAGCGCTATCTGGAAATCTACAAAATCATTGCACGCCGCGACAAAGAGATCGCACAAACCTTCAATGACCATCGGCGTTCCACCGCATTGAATGAACTCGCCGCAATTCAATCACACGGCTTGCTAACACCGGAAGAATTTCTGCGCTTCAGCCATGAGACCCGCGATGCCGCAAGCTGGGCTGACAGAACTTAATGTTCAACTCTTGCAATTGCAGGCCGACGATTGATCGACAGGCGATTATGAACTGCCATCAGAAGTTTTGTGAATAGCCGCTTCTAATCGCATAGCCGCCGTTGACCTCCATGCAGCGTGACTGGCGGCTTTCGACACACTGCTGCCGGTCGCGATAGTCAGCTCTCTGCCCGAACGGACATTCAACGTGCCAGTTCAGGAGCCGGATGATTCCACACAACTTTTGACACTAGGCAAAAAAATATCAATAGCAGTATTTCGGCTATTTGCCAAGACTTATGATCCCACCAAGCCAGCCGCTATATTGATCGACAATCCAAGGATGGCGACGTTGAACAAAAAGCTGAGAATCGATTGTGCCAGCACGGTTTTTCGCATCGAATGCGACATAACGGTGACATCTGATGTTTGCGCGGCAACCGCGATAGTAAATGAGAAGTAAAGGAAATCCCAATAGTCAAGATTCTCCTCTTTATCTGGGAAACTTAGTGCCCGCCGCTCTATGGGAGACCTGTAAAAAATACGTGCATAGTGGAATGTGAACAGTGTCGCGACGAGGCACCAAGAGCCGAATACGGTAGACGCGGTGAATGCATAGTGAGCCAGACGATGACTGAAAGACAAGCCCTTGATGGTCGATAGCTCCAAAATAATCGCGGCAATACTAACTATCGCAGCAATCGACATAATCGCTAAAATTACAACCGCGCTCTTGTCCTCCTGTTCGGCAATATTACGAACCCTAACATGGCTTGCGCGCATCATTAGCCATCCCATTAAACACAGATAAAACCATACCGTGACATTCCAGCCAATTAATGCCCGCATAACAGGATTCCATTGCCAAGGAAGAGCCAGCCAGACACCGATACCTACGACTATCGCGCTAGCCAGGCGAGGGCGAGTTCGGACAATTTTATGAATAGGATGCATTGATGATGAGGTTTATTTGATTAAGAATTTTACAAGACTTCGCCAATTATAATCTTCCGACTGATGACTGCTCATTCCTTTAGTTTTGTCGGTATGCCATCCCGGCAGATATGGCACATGTCAACATGTTCAATAACGCATCAGAACAAAAGGGATTACACAAGTTACAATGTTTGCACTTGCCGGGGAGATTCAAGGTGTAAATACCCTTATCCCAAATTCAAATCAAAAGTTAAGGAAATAATATGTCAGAAGACGGATTCCATGTTCACGGTACTCATGAACACGAGATCGAACA
>OESW01000086.1_pt1 | contig 17931 bp, 13 predicted proteins | sample 1534831 | NCBI WGS metagenome assembly OESW01 (sample SAMEA104161952, study PRJEB21768) | metagenome | isolation source: underground water
CCCGCTGGAACAGATCGCCAGCATGGGTTGTTCCATCAAGTGGAAAAATAATACGTGAACCGGCAAGTGGAAAAGCGCAGCCCGCCGCGCTCCAAAACCATGAGCGCCATGCTGAAAGCCGTCACGGCTGCGGTCAAGCTGGTGGCGGCCGAAGAAATCATGCCGCGCTACATGAAGGTGGCGCACCAGCACAAGAGCGACGGTAGCCTGTGCACCGATGCCGACACCGCCGCGCAGGAAGCGCTCACGCGCAAGCTGCAAGGCATCCTGAATGTGCCGGTGATCGGCGAGGAAATGGCCGAAGCCGAGCAGGTCGAATCCTGGGCCGGCGGCAAGAACGGCGTCTGGTGCATAGACCCGATAGACGGCACTTCCAACTTCGTGCGCGGCCTTGGGTATTTCGCGGTATCCGTCGCGCTGGTGCGCGAGGGCCGCAGCATGCTCGGGGTGGTGCATGATCCGGTTTCGGACGAGGCGTTCGCAGCGGAGCTGGAACGCGGTTCGTTCCTTAACGGGGAAAAACTGGTGAGCCGCACCGTCGCGACGACCCTGTCCGGCGCGCTCGCCAACGTGGCAACGAAGCGCCTCGACAGCAAGCTGGTCGCACAATTGGCTTCCTCTCCGCCATACAGCTCGCAACGCAATTTCGGGGCCAGCGCACTGGACTGGTGCTACACCGCTGCGGGGCGCTATGACGTGTATTTGCATGGCGGCCAGAAGCTGTGGGATTATGCCGCCGGCTCACTGATACTGCACGAAGCCGGCGGCCAGGCCTGCTGCCTGGATTGCGACGAGTTTGAGCAGGGCGGTGTATGGCAACGCTCGGTCATCGCCGCGCTGGATCCGGTCCTGTTTGAAGAATGGAAAAACTGGATACGGGCTCGGCAGTAGCAGCCAGCTCCTGGCCGCCACCCTGCGCGGACGCAGCGCGCCGTGGCCGTGTGCACCACAAAAGGCGATAAGCGTGAAGATATTGATACTTGGTGCGGGACAGGTCGGCTCAACAGTAGCGGAGAGCCTGGTCAGCGAAGCCAACGACATCACCGTAGTTGACCTTGACGCGGAAAAATTGCGCGCGCTGCAAGACCGTTTCGACCTGCGCACCCTGGTGGGCAATGCTTCTCATCCTTCCACGCTGGAGCAGGCCGGCATTGTCGATGCTGACATCCTACTGGCGGTGACGCAAAGTGACGAAGTCAACATGGTGGCCTGCAAGCTGGCTGCCAGCCTGTACAACACACCAACACGGATCGCGCGCATCCGCGCCGCCGATTATCTGGAACACCCTGATATTTTCAGTCCCGCGAATTTTTGTGTGGACTTCTCCATCTGCCCCGAGCAGATACTCACCGACTACATCCGCAAGCTGATCGAATTCCCCGAAGCCTTGCAGGTGCTGGAATTTGCCGATGGGCGCGTTTCGCTGGTGGCGGTGAGGGCGTTCGAGGGCGGCCCGCTGGTGGGCAATCCATTGCGTAATATGCAAGGCCACATGCCAAAGATTGATGCGCGTGTTGCTGCCATTTTCCGGCAAGATCGCCCAATCATTCCCGAAGGCGATACGGTGGTCGAGGCAGGCGACGAAGTTTTCTTTATCGCAGCAACCGGGAATATCCGCGCCATATTGCAAGAGCTGCGCCGCATGGATAAGCCAACCAAGCGCGTGATGATAGTGGGCGGCGGCAATATCGGGTTTCGCCTGGCGCTTTCCCTGGAGCAGGATTATCAGGTCAAGCTGATTGAGTACAACAAGAAGGCCAGTTACCGGTTGGCAGGTGAATTGACGCATACGCTGGTGTTGAATGGCGACGGCACCGATGAAAACCTGCTGGCTTCCGAGCACGTGGGCGATGTGGATGTATTCTGCGCGCTGACCAACGACGACGAGAACAACATCATGTCCGCGCTGCTGGCCAAGCGTGACGGTGCGCGCAAGGTGATCGCGCTGATCAACCGCAGCGCGTATGTCGGATTGGTGCAAGGCGGCCAGATTGATATCGCGCTATCACCCGCACAAGTCACCATCGGTTCTTTGCTTGCCTATGTGCGGCAAGGCGATGTGGCCGTAGTGCATTCGCTGCGGCGCGGCGCGGCGGAGGCGCTGGAGCTGGTGGCGCACGGTGACCGCGAGTCTTCCAAGGTGGTGGGGCGGCGCATTGACGAGATTGACTTGCCCAAAGGCGCCACCATCGGCGCGATTGTGCGTGGCGGCGAAGTCATCATGGGGCATCACGATGTGGTCATCGAAGCTGAAGATCATGTCATCGTGTTTGTCATCAACAAAGCCATGGTGCGCAAGGTCGAGAAGCTGTTCCAGGTTAATCTCGGATTCTTTTGATGCAACGCGCATTGACAGTTATCCATGCACTGGGGCTGATGCTGGTGGTGTTCAGCATTACCTACCTGATGCCTATCGTTACTTCACTGATTTATAACGATGGCACACTGGCCGATTTCGTGCTGGCGATGGGATGGACTTTTGCTACCGGTGTCCTGATGTGGCTGCTGACACGAAGATATAAAGGCGAGCTTTCCATCCGGCATGGCTATTTGCTGGTGGTGGCGATGTGGACGGCGATGCCCGCAGTGGCAACCATTCCCCTGCTTCTCGTGATTAACGGGCTGTCATTCACCGATGCCTATTTTGAAACCATGTCGGGATTGACGACAACCGGCGCGACCGTGCTGACCGGGCTGGACAATCTGCCGCCCGCCATCAACATCTGGCGGCATGAATTGAACTGGGTCGGCGGCTTGGGCATCATTGTGCTGGCGGTAGCTATTCTGCCTTTGCTCGGCATTGGCGGACGGCAATTGTTCAAGGCGGAAACACCCGGCCCGATGAAGGATTCCACGTTGACGCCGCGCATTACCGAAACAGCGCGCAACCTGTGGCTGGTGTATCTCGGCATTACCATGGCCTGCATCATATCGCTAAAAATAGCGGGTATGTCGTGGCTGGATGCAGTCTGCCATGCCTTTGCCGCGATGGGATTAGGTGGATTTTCCACGCATGATGCCAGCGTGGGGTATTTCAATTCACCGGCAATTGAGTTTGTGTTGATTGTTTTCATGCTGATTGCGGCGATGAACTTCGCCACGCACTTTCTGGTGTGGCGCGAAAAAAATCTGAAGATTTATCTGCGTGACACCGAGGCTATTGCTACCGTAGCGCTGGTATTGGCAAGCTGCCTGGGTATAGCCGTATTTCTGTGGTGGCAGGGCACTTACCCAAGTTTCTGGACAGCCTTGCGCCACGCAAGTTTTAACCTTGTGTCGCTGGCGACTGACTGCGGTTTTGCCAGCGCGGACTTCAACCAGTGGCCGATGTTTGCGCCAATGTGGATGTTGTTTCTCAGCTGCATTACTGCCAGCTCAGGTTCCACCGGCGGCGGCATCAAGATGATCCGCACCCAGATACTGTTCAAGCAGGCCGGGCGCGAATTTCTCAAGCTGCTGCATCCATCCGCGGTGGACCCAATGAAAATAGGCGGGCAGGTGATACCCAACAACATCGTGTTTTCGGTGCTGGGGTTTATTTTCCTGTATTTCATGAGTGTAGTGACGCTGACTTTTGCGCTGGTGATCAGCGGGCTGGATTTTGTTTCCTCATTCTCTGCCGTGATTGCATGCATCAATAACGCAGGCCCGGGGTTGGGCGTAGTCGGTCCCGCAAGCAATTTTAGCGTATTGACCGATTTTCAGACCTGGATCTGCACTTTGGCCATGCTGCTCGGGCGGCTGGAAATTTTTACTTTGCTGATTATCTTTACGCCGCGCTTCTGGCAAAGGTAACGGGAGGTTATACAATTATCCAAAATTCCTCACTTGAACCACGAAGAACACGAAGGCCACGAAGAAGAACAAATGGCTATTTCAAAGCATGTACCTCCATGAGAAATTTTCGTGCCCTCTGTGTCCTTTGTGGTGGAGTGAGTTTTTTAGCACCATTATGATGCATAAGATAAAGAGGTGAACGTGAGCGATAACATGCCACTGTCCGGCATCAAGGCAGTGCTCATTGATGACAGCAACACCATACGCCGTAGCGGGGAGATATTCCTGACACAGGCTGGATGCCATGTGGTGCTTGCAGAGGATGGTTTTGACGGACTGTCCAAGATTGTTGAACATCGTCCGGATGTAATTTTCGTTGATATCATGATGCCCCGGCTGGATGGCTATCAGACTTGCACGCTCATCAGGAATAACGGCGAATTCAAAAATACCCCCGTTATCATGCTGACCAGCAAAGACAGCCTGTTTGACCGCGCGCAGGGTAAGCTGGTCGGGTCGGACCTGTTCCTGATCAAGCCATTCACCCAGAAGAGCATGGTTGATGCGGTCATCAAGCACACACAGGGTAAGCAAAAGGATGTCATTAATGGCTATTAACAAGAAACGCCATTGTCTTCTGGGCAATAGCATTGTACTGAACTGACATGTCCAACCGACTCAATCTTCGCCAGTTTCAGCAGCAGTTAAATGACCGCATGCATGCCAAGGATCAGGCGGGTGATCAGATTTCTGCTCTGGGTATTCAGATAGGGGGAGATCTGTGGCTGGTGGAAATGAACGAAATCAGCGAAGTGTTGCCAATACCGCCCATAACCACGGTGCCTTTTACCAAGCGTTGGTACCGTGGCGTAGCGAATGTGCGTGGCAACTTGTACAGCGTTGTGGATCTGGCGGCATTTATGGGGCAGGCTGATGTGTTGCGCGATGAGCGAAGCCGGATTTTGCTCGTCGCGCAAAAATTTGCCTTCAATGCCGGGCTGTTGGTCAACCGTGTACTTGGCTTGCGTAATATCCGCACGTGGCACCGCAGTGAAGCGGGAGGCAGAGTTCAATACAAGGATCAGCAAGGGCAGATCTGGCGGCAATTGAATGTATCCAAACTGCTCCAGCAGCCTGATTTTTTGCATGTGGAAAGTTAGCATTTCCTTTTGGAAGGAGTAGCGAATGGCATTCAATCCGGCAATGCTTAAAAGATCCGGGAAACCTGCCCAGACTTCCGGCACTGCCAATGGGGAGGGAAGCACTTATTCCATTCCGTTGCTTGGGCATCTGCCGGTTGCCAAGCAGCTGCAGGTGCTTGGGGCTATTCTGCTGGGACTGATATTAGTCACGACAGCCGCAGCTTTTGTGGATAACCGCGCGGCGGCACAAAATGCGCGCTATGTGGCGCAATCCAGTAAATTGCTGATGCTGTCGCAACGGCTGGCCAAGGACGCCGAACAAGGTTTGTCAGGCAACCAACCGGCACTTGAGAACTTGATCCAAAGCCGGGAATCCTTCGATTCGATCCTGACGTTGCTAGACAAAGGGGATACCAGTTTGCCTGCGACATCGGGTGATGCCCGTGTGGCACTGGATGCCCTGATGGCACGCTCCGGCAAGATGATGGCGGATGTCCGGGCGCTGGAAGCGGCGCGCCCCGGCTTGATGACGCTGGGTCGCGCTATCGCGGCGATTAATGCCAGCGGGCAGGAGTTGCGTGATTTGACGCAGCAATTGGCAGCCAATGCGCAAGGGGCGCAAAAAGAGCGTGCCGTGCGTTTAAGCCTGATGCTTGAGCGGATTGCCAGGGATGCCGCGATGCTGTCCAACGTAACTTCCGAGATAAAAACCGGGCAGGTGCTATCCATCAAACAGGATTTGCTGGAAGCGGAAGAATTGCTAAAAACGTTTTCAATGAGTGATTCGCTGGCCGTGAAAATAAATAATTTGTTCAATGGGTATCGAATTTCCACCGAAACCGTTACGGCCAGTGCGCAAAACTTGCCAGGCGCGAAACGTGCGGGCAAAGCGATTTCCGAGAACAGCGAGGTGTTGATGAGCTATACGCAAAAATTGGTGGATGCGTATCAGCCTGCAACGCGGCTGGCCGACGTTGTCATGATAACTGCGGGCGTGCTGGTGCTGTTGATGCTGATGTTGGTAAGCAAGGTGTATCTGGACGATTCGCGCCGCCGTGCCATGGAAGCGGAGCGTTCAAACCGCCGCGACCAGGAAGCCATTTTGCGTCTTGTGAATGAACTGAGCAATTTGGCCGAAGGCGACCTGACCGTCAAAGCAACCGTGTCGGATGATATTACCGGGGCGATTGCCGATTCCGTGAACTATACCATCAGTGAACTGCGCAAACTGGTCATCGGCATTACCACCGCGTCCGATCATGTAATGCGCGCGACGCGTGATACCGAGACGATTTCCGCAGGGTTGCTGGATGCCGCGCAGAAACAGTCCGGGGAAATAACCGGGGTGGGCGAGTCAGTGCAATTGATGACACAATCCATTCAGGGGGTGGATGCCAGCGCCTCACAATCTGCGCAAGTAGCGCACCGCACCCTTGAGGTGACGGAACAGGGCGCGCAGGCGGTGCAGAATACCATCGCCGGGATGGAGGGCATCCGCGAGCAAATTCAGGAAACCTCGAAGCGCATCAAGCGGCTGGGCGAAAGCTCGCAAGAGATTGGTGAAATCGTGGAGATGATTTCCGACATTACCGAACAGACTAACGTGCTGGCATTGAACGCAGCGATTCAGGCGGCGTCTGCCGGCGAAGCGGGGCGCGGATTTTCGGTGGTGGCTGAAGAGGTGCAGCGCCTTGCGGAGCGTTCTGCGGAGGCGACCAAACAGATCGGCGCGTTGGTGAAAGCCATCCAGGGCGATACGCAGGATGCTGTGGCTGCGATGGAGAAAAGCACGCAGGGTGTGGTGGAGGGGGCGAAACTGTCAGTTGCCGCAGGGCAATCGTTGCGCGAGATCGGGCAGGTATCAAACGAACTGGCGCAACTGATCGGCAGCATTTCAGTGTCTACCCAGGTGCAGGCCGATATGGCACGTGAAGTGGCGCATTCCATGACAGAAATATTGCACATCACCGAGCAGACCACAGCTGACACCCGGCTTGCCAATGCTTCGGTAGCCGAGTTGGCGGGCCTGGCGACCGGCCTGAAAGATTCCGTTTCCGGCTTCAAGTTGTGACCGGATCTGACGCGGCACAATGACCTATCCCGCGCAATTCAATTCCTTGCCGCTGTTATCGGCGAAACCCGGGCTGGACAGCTCGCTGGGCCAGGTGAGCCGTGATCTGGAGGTTTATTTCGCCGCCCCTGAGGTTAATCGGGATGCATTGCAAAGCGCCCTCACAGAGTTTCACCGTATATGTGACGTAATGCGAACGCTGTCGCTGGATGGGGTCACGGTGTTTTGCGGGGAAATTGAAGTGCTGTTGCAAGAGTTTTTTACCGGGGCGCTGTCTCCCCCATCTGCCTACCGTGGCACCCTCCAGCACGCCCTGTTTGCTTTAACGCATTACCTCGATGCACTGGCCGATGGCGCCGGCAAACCGGCATTGTGCCTGTTCCCGCAGTATCAGGAATTACAGCAGGCGCGCGGTATGGAGATGTCCTTTGAAGCGGATTTATTTTTTCCGGATTTGCAGGTGGAGCTGCCGTTGCCTGTGCTGGCACAGCCGCCGGGAGATGCGCCACAGGCGCGCATCAAGGCGGAGCGCGGCAAGTACCAGGCGGCCTTGCTCAAATGGTTGCGACAGGACAGTTCCGCTGAAGCCTTGCAGTCCATGCGCAGCGCGGTGCAGGCCGTTATGGGATGTGTGCCGCAGGATCGGCAGCGGGCATTCTGGTGGGTAGCGTCCGCCCTGCTGGATTGCATGATTTACCACGGCCTGCCGCCAGGGCAGGGTGCCAGGAGACTGCTCAGCCGGATAGACCTGCAGATGAAATCACTGGCTGAAGGACTGCTTGCCGACACGCACGTCAATCTGCGTGAAATGCTTTATCTGGTTGCGTGCGGTGACGAGGTGAGTGATACCGTGGCTGAGGTCAAGCGTATTTATGCGCTGGAGAGCTATCTGCCGCAAGCAAACGCCTTGCCAGCCAGTAAAACAGACCCGGTGCTGGAATCGATGCGGATGCAACTCGAGCAAGCAAAAGAGAGCTGGGAGGAGTGCGCTCGTACAGGGTCCGTTATACCGGAATTTGCCGAGCAGTTGACACGACTGGTTTCGCTTGCGGATCAGCTGGATCGCAACACCCTGCGGTACCTGTGCTATCAAATCCAGAACATCGTGTCACAGGCGCATCACGCTGAACAAATCCAGCGTATCGCACTGGACATGGCGATGGCCTTATTGCTGTTGGGTAGCGGCATGGAACATTACCGTCATCTGGGCGGTGAATTTCACGAGCAGGCGCGCATTCTCAGCCAGCGGCTGCAGGCAGCCATTGCGTATGCGCCGCAGGATGAGAATAAACTTGCCGACCTGGTTTCGCTGCATTGCCGCATGGAAGAGCCCAGCGTTACGGCAGCCCTGATCAGCGAAATACAGGTCAACTTGCAGCATGCCGGACAGGGTTTGAATAGCTTCTTCGGCGATACGAGCCAGCGTCAGGCGCTCACGCAACCGGGGCTTCTGCTGCATCAGTTGCAAGGCGGTTTGTATATTTTGTCGCCGGACCGGCCTGAACAGTTGCTGCGCACCTTGCGGCAAGCCGTGGAATATTATGCGGCTGGCGGCAGCCCCGTGCCCGGCGAAATGCACACCGTTGCTGCGGCGCTGAGCGCGTTGCAAGCGTATGTGCAGAGTCTGGCGCAGGGAGAGCAACCGGATATCGCGCCGTTGGATTCTGCGCTACAGGACATGCAGATATTGCAACAACCGATCACCACGCAAATCCTCGAGACGCAAATCCCCAATAAGCCAACCTCGGGCATGGCTGTGCAGGCCGTTGCCGCACACGCGCTGTGGGAGGGCGATGAGTTGCTGGAAGTATTTCTGGAAGAAGCGCAGGAAGTGCTCGACAGCATGCGCGCCAATCTTGAAATTACCCAATTCCATCCGGAAAGCCATGAGCTGCTGTTCACTATCCGGCGCGGTTTTCATACCCTGAAGGGGAGCGGGCGCATGGTTGGGCTGACTGATCTGGCCGATGCGGCATGGGCAGTTGAGCAGGCAATGAATAAGTGGTTGCAGGGAAACAAACCCGCCACGCCGGGTTTGCTGAAATTTATATTGGATGCAGAAGCGGCATTTAAGGGCTGGGTTGATTCCTTGCGCGCGCATGGCAGCACGCCGGTTGAGGCAGGCGAGTTGGTAAGGGCAGCACAGCAGATTGAAACTGACGCGGAATCAATGCAGATTGCGCAATCGGCCGAACCCGCTTTCGTTGACGCGCCAGCGGAGGTTCCTGCCGCCATCGTGGCGCCAGAGCCAGAGCCAGAGCCAGAGCCAGAGCCAGAGCCAGAGCCAGAGCCAGAGCCAGAGCCAGAGCCAGAGCCAGAGCCAGAATTGGAGCGGGAACCGGAACCGCCGCCGCCAGTGGTTGGTACGGCGGCGCTTTCCCCGTCCCGGTTTGACATTGCCACGGAAGAGGCCAAGCAGCATGTTGCCGCCTTGTTGTGGCACTTGGCCGGTTTGCGGGAGAGCGGGCATCCTGCCGTCAGCGACAGTTTCTTGCATGAGGCGCACACTCTGGCAGTAGCCAATCGCACCATGGGCTTTATCCGGATCGCTGAATTGGCACATGCGCTGGAACAGTGGCTGGAGGCGCATATGGGCCATCCAATTGCCCTGAGTGGTGCGCAACTGTCGCTGCTGGAGCGCACGGTTGCCATGCTGGATGATATGAGCCTTGCGGTGCGCAATCGCCAGGAGCCACAGGCGCAGCCGGAGCTGATTGCCCGGTTGCAAACTGACGGAGAGTTGGCGGACGAACAAGCGACAGTAACGCAGCTTGTGCCGGAAGCTCCTTTACCGGAAACATACATATCTGAAACCTTGGTTTCGCAACAGCCGGTCAAAGTTGCACCGCGCGCCCATGCCACTACGGAAGAGCGCGTGGCACATGATGACGTGGATGAACATTTATTGCCGATTTTCCTGGAAGAGGCCAACGACATTTTTCCGCAGATTGGCAGCGATATGCGTGCCTGGTGCGGGCGACCGGAGGACAAGGCGCTCGGCCGCAGCCTGCAACGCAGCCTGCATACCTTGAAGGGCAGTGCACGCATGGCGGGTGCAATGCACGTAGGCGATCTGACACACCACATGGAAGATCGCGTGGTTCAAGCCATGTCGCAAGCGCAGCATGACGGGACCTTCAGGGACGAGTTGGAAAACTGTTTTGACGGCATTGCCAATGCGCTGGAACAGTTGCGTAACGGGAAATCCTTTGCGGATCAAGTCACAGTTGGAGCGGCGGCATCCCAAGACTCAGCACAACGCACCATGCCCGCCGCCATGCTGCGCGTACGTTCCGGCACGGTGGACCGGTTGGTGAATGAAGCCGGTGAAATAAGCGTGATGCGGTTACGCGTCGAAACTGAGCTGCGCAGTTTTAAGGCCGGGCTGCTGGAACTGGTTGACAGCGTGAGCCACTTGCGCGGGCAGTTGCGCGAAATAGAGGTTCAGGCTGAGGGCCAGATGCAGGCGCGCGTTTCGCTTTTTGAAGGCACGGCGGAGAAATTCGATCCGCTGGAATTTGACCGCTTTACCCGCTTCCAGGAATTAACGCGCTTCATGAATGAAAGCGTGCATGACGTGCTGACGGTGCAGCAAACCCTGCTGAAGAATCTGGATAAGGCATCTGCTGCGCTTTCGGCGCAAACCTATCTCAACCGCGAATTGCAGCAAAACCTGATGGCGATCCGCATGGTGCCGTTTGCCAGCATCAGTGAACGGTTGTATCGCATAGTCCGGCAGACCTGCAAGGAACTGGACAAGAAAGCCAACCTGGAATTGCGCGGTACCGAAGTGGAACTTGATCGTAGTGTGCTGGACAAGATGACGGCGCCACTTGAAAACATGTTGCGCAATGCTATTGCCCATGGGTTGGAGAGTCCGCAACAGCGCGAACGTGCGGGCAAGCCGCCAATCGGTGTTATTCGCCTGTCGTTGCGCCAGGAAAATAATGAGGTGATATTCGAGTTCAGCGATGATGGCGCCGGTATAAACCTCGCACGCCTGCGCCAGAAAGCCGTGGAGCTTGGCATGCACCAAATGGATGAAAATGCGAGCGATGAGCAGGTCATGCAGCTGATTTTTACGCCCGGTTTAACAACTGCAACAGAGGTGACGGAAGTGTACGGGCGCGGTGTGGGTATGGATGTGGTGCGCAGCGAAATCACCGCCCTTGGCGGGCGAATCGAAGTGTCTTCAAAGCGGGGGAAAGGAACGCGTTTCATCAGCCACCTGCCGCTTACCCTGATGGCAACCCAAGCTTTGCTGGTACGTGCCGGGCAAGCAGTTTATGCCATTCCGTCGGGCATGGTCGAACAGGTGCAGCAGGTAAAACCTGCGGCGCTGAAAGGCATATACCACCAAGGGAGGGTCGAGTGGAAGGGCAAGCCGTATCCCTTGCATTACTTGCCTCGCATGCTGGGTAATGAGGAATGCATGCCGGAAAGTCACCCCTACAATCGGGTATTGCTGTTGCATAGCGGCGAACAAAGGTTGGCGGTGCACGTGGATGAACTCATCAGCAATCAAGAGGTGGTGGTCAAGAACATGGGTCCGCAATTGGCGCATCTGCCCGGTATTGCCGGGGCGACTGTGCTGGGTAACGGCAGCGTGGTGCTGGTTCTCAACCCGGCGCAATTGGCGCAGCACATCCTGGGAGCGCGCAAAACCGCCAAGGCCGCAGCGGTGGAACCAATGCCAGCCCCGCCGTTGGTAATGGTGGTGGATGATTCTCTCACCGTACGCAAGATCACCGGCCGCATGCTTGCCCGTGCCGGGTATCATGTAGTGACTGCCAAGGACGGCGTGGATGCGCTGGAACAACTCAGCGAAATCAATCCGGCCGTGATGTTGCTTGACATCGAAATGCCGCGCATGGACGGCTTCGAATTGACCAAATACTTGCGCCGCGACCCCAAGACCCAGCACCTGCCTATCATCATGATCACTTCACGTATCGCCGAAAAACACCGCGACTACGCGCATGAGTTGGGTGTCAATGTGTATCTCGGCAAACCCTATCAGGAAGAAGATTTACTGCGACACATTGCCGCTATTGTCGCTGTATCTTAGAATTTGCTGTTGAAGTTGAAATGGAATTAGGGGATAGAAGTGCCATTGCTTTTCGTATTTCCTGTGTCAGTGGTAGTAAAGTCAGAAGGCAATGGATAGTCGGTTGGCTGAATCCACACTTGGCCCCTATCTGCTATATAAACCGCATGCTGACCTACTTGCAGTTTATAGCGCCTACTTGACGGCTGAACAATTGTTATTTTTTTTCCATTATCAGATTCTTTAAAAGAAATTTTTAGCCCTTTTTTTTCATCACTCTCAAATGGGCCAATCCAAAATACTGCCCTTACATTAAGAATATCCTGGGGTTCTATTTCGGTGATAATTACGTCCCATTTGCCAACAATATCAGAATCCTTTGCATAGGAATAACCTACTGCCACGCAACCACTAAAGCTTGCCAATACAACCATCCCGAACAAATATGTAAATATTCTCTGAATTCTCATTTATGCCTCATTGAAAAGATGCGTGCTCTGATACATAGAATTTGCAAGCTACGCCCATATCATTAAATAATCAATATGCCAAAATATCCAGGGAAACGCAGATTTATTCAGCCCATTCGGGCTTAAGTAGTGATTTAAGCATGGGATTATCGTGCTTAGTCAATACCTAGTTGTTCTATCAGAATTTTTGAAGCCTTTGCCAATATGTTGATTCATATAGGCTGCTTTTCGACAAGGCCTTTAGTCCTGAGCGTAGCCGAAGGGTCAATGCGAACGGATTTAATCGGTGTTTCCTTAGAAAAACTGATTAAGTCAGGCAAAATTGTGAAGGCTCATTCAGGGGTTTACAATAACACCTATGTCGCAACTCGATCTCAGCCACCATTTCATTATTGCCATGCCGTCCATGGCGGATTCTGTCTTTGCCAAATCGCTCACCTACATTTGTGAGCACAACGAGCAGGGCGCACTGGGCATCATCGTGAACCGCCCGATCAACCTCACCTTGGGCGAGCTGTTCGCGCAGATCAAGGTTCCGCTGGGCCAAGCCGAGTTTAAAAATTTGCCGGTGCATTTCGGCGGCCCGGTGCAGACCGAGCGCGGCTTCGTATTGCACGACACTCAGGGGAATTGGCAGTCCACCTTGCGCATCAACGACAAGCTGGCACTGACCACCTCCAAGGATATTCTCGAAGCGGTCGGCGAAGGATTGGGGCCGCACAATCTGCTGGTGACCCTGGGTTATGCCGGATGGGCGCAGGGGCAATTGGAACATGAACTGTCACAAAATGCCTGGCTCAGCGTTTCGGCTTCCGAGCACATCCTGTTTGAACTGCCTGCAGAAGAGCGCCTGCCTGCCGCGATGGCGTTGCTGGGCGTGGACTACGCATCACTCTCGAAAGATGCGGGACATGCCTGACGGTGGCGCTACAGCTACGGTACACGGCACCTTCCTGGCATTTGATTTTGGCACTAAACGTATCGGCGTGGCGGTCGGCAATTCCATTTCCGCCACGTCGCAGCCGCTGACCACTTTGCACGGCGAACAAAACGAACAGCGCTTCGCGGCCATCGGGGCGCTCATCCGCGAGTGGCAACCGGCAGCGCTGGTGGTGGGACTGCCCAGCAATGACGATGGCACGCCGCACGAGCTGACCAGGTTGTGCCGCCGTTTCGCCCAGCGCCTCAAGGGGCGCTTTGATTTGCCCACCATTTTGGTGGATGAGCGTTATACTTCCGCCGCCGCAAGTTCTCAGTTGGCCGAAGCGGGCATACGCGGCATCAAACAGAAGCCGTTGCTCGACCAGGTCGCGGCACAACAGATTCTGCAGGCTTATTTTGACGAACCCGCGATGGTGATTATTGCATGAACAACCCGCAACTCAACAAACACGGCGAATTGCAGCACCTGCTCTCCACCGAAGGCTTGCCCGCACCCATCCTGCGCGGCATCCTGGACCGCACCGCCTCCTTCGTGAACGTGGCCGAAGGCAGCGAGATCAAGAAGGTGCCGCTGCTGCATGGCAAGTCAGTATTCAATATTTTCTTTGAGAACAGCACGCGCACCCGCACCACCTTCGAGATTGCCGCCAAGCGCCTGTCTGCAGACGTGGTCAACCTCAACATCGGTTCTTCCTCCGCCAGCAAGGGTGAAACGTTGCTCGACACCGTGGATAACCTGTGCGCCATGCACGCCGACATGTTCGTGGTGCGCCACTCACAAAGCGGCGCTGCGCACCTTATCGCCAAACATGTTGCGCCGGAAATCCACGTCATCAACGCAGGCGACGGGCGTCACGCGCATCCCACGCAGGCGTTGCTGGACATGTTCACCATCCGCCACTACAAAAAGGAATTTCATAATCTGCGCGTGGCGATAGTCGGCGATGTCGTGCATTCGCGCGTGGCACGCTCGCAGATACACGCGCTGACCACGCTGGGTGTACCGGAAGTGCGCGTGATCGCGCCCAAGACGCTGCTGCCCGCCTGCGTCGAACGCCTCGGCGTGCATGTCTATCACGATATGCTGCCTGGACTGCGCGATGTGGATGTGGTGATGATGCTGCGCTTGCAGCATGAACGCATGCAGGGCGCCGCCCTGCCCAGCGCGCAAGAGTATTTCAAGTATTACGGCCTGACCCAGGACAAGCTGGCGCTGGCCAAACCGGATGCCATCGTGATGCACCCGGGGCCGATGAACCGCGGTGTGGAGATTGACTCCAGCGTGGCGGACGGTACGCATTCGGTGATCCTGCCGCAAGTCACGTTCGGCATCGCGGTGCGCATGGCGGTTATGAGCATGCTGGCGGGGAAATAGAAATAATGGATACCTCTGAAAACCTACTACGCGACTTGATTCACCCGCAAGAAGTAGGCCGGTGGGTTCCCGGCTGCCATGCAGCCACCCTTCCGCTCGCTGCGTTGCACCACAGGTACGCAATCCGCTATCCGGCAAGCCGGATGCGGAGTTGTCAGCGCGGTACTCGCTTCCTCGCCTATCCAACAGATATGTCTCGTCGCTCTGTTGACCAGCGACTTGCTGGCGTTTCTGCCGGCTTAGTCGAATGGCCATGCAAGGCTCCGTGCGCCTTGCACTCAAGCCGCTCGCTACGGTTTTTAGAGGTATCCCAATGAACATTCATATCAAAAACGGACGACTGATTGACCCTAAAAACCGGATTGACGCCCTTCAGGATTTATTCATCACCGCAGGCAAGGTTGCTGCTGTCGGCAGCGTACCAGCCAGGTTTGTGGCGGATGAGGTAATTGATGCAACAGGTTTGGTAGTAGCGCCCGGCCTGATTGACCTTGCCGCGCGCCTGCGCGAGCCGGGCTACGAATACAAGGCCACGCTGGAATCCGAGATGGACGCGGCAGTGGCGGGCGGCATCACGACACTGGCTTGCCCGCCGGACACCGATCCGCCGCTGGATGAGCCCGGCCTGGTGGAGATGCTCAAGCACCGTGCCCGGGCGCTGAACCAGGCGCGCGCCTATCCGGTGGGTGCGCTGACTTACGGATTGAAAGGCGCTGAGCTCACCGAGATGGCAGAGTTGGCGGATGCCGGTTGCGTGGCGTTCAGCCAGGCCGATGCGCCGCTGACCGATACGCGGGTGTTAATGCGCGCAATGCAGTATGCCTCCACCTTCGGCTTCAGGGTCTGGTTGCGCCCGCAAGACAGTTTTCTGGCGCGCAGTGGTGTGGCGCACGATGGCGAGGTGGCAACCCGCTTGGGCTTGCCCGCTATCCCGGTGTGCGCCGAGGCCATCGCGCTGTCCACCATGCTGCAACTGGCGCGCGAGACCAGCGTGCGGTTGCATATCTGCCGCATCTCCAGCGAATCGGGGGTCGCGCTGGTACGCGCCGCTAAAAAGCACGGGTTGCCAGTCACCTGCGACGTGTCTGCCAACCATGTCCACCTGTCCGAAATGGACATTGGCTTCTTCGACTCCAACTGCCATCTGGTGCCGCCGCTACGCAGCCTGCGCGACCGTGATGCGCTGCGCGCCGGGTTACTTGACGGCACGATAGACGCGATCTGCTCCGACCACACACCGGTGGACGAGGATGCCAAACAACTGCCGTTTGCCGAAGCGGAAGCGGGCGCGACCGGATTGGAATTGTTGCTGCCGCTGGTGCTCAAGTGGGCGGTGCAGGGTAACCATGTGCTGGCCGATGCGTTGGTCAAGGTAACGCTGCACCCCGCGCAGATTATGGGCATGGATGCAGGGCATTTGTCTGTCGGTGCCGCTGCCGATGTGTGCGTGTTCGACCCTGAGGTGTATTGGAAAATTGAACCTGCCGCATTGAAGAGCCAAGGCAAGAACACGCCGTTCAATGGCATGGAGTTGCAGGGGAAGGTGCGTTATACGTTGGTGGATGGACAGATCGTTTACCAAACCGAAAATCACAACTAGTGTCGAGAACCAGAAATAACGGGACAAATGAAACAGATGGGGTTTTTCGTCAAGCAAGGCGCAGACCCGCAGCCGTATGGGGTATACGGCAAGGGACTGTAACGCAGCATGGCGAAAAAAGACGCTGGTTCATGTTTCGTTATTTCTGGTTCTCGACACTAGCCACGGATTAACACGGATGTACACGGAAAAACACCTTGTGGCGGAGGTCTTATCCGTGTTTAATCGGTATTAGTCCGTGGCTGATTATTTTCCCCAAAATGAACCCATTGCTCGATTTTTAGTTTCGGCATAACCTGCTACGCAGATGAGCCTGCACTGAAAGTCCAGCGCACTCTGAAGTTTGCCAAGACATTATGAATAAACTCGCTGATCCCGATAATCCATTGCTGGACTTTTCAGGCCTGCCACGCTTCGCGGAAATTCGCCCCGAACACGTAACACCCGCGGTGGAGCAACTGCTGGCAGAAAACCGTGCGCTGATTGAACGCCTGCTGGCCGATTCATCCACCGCCGCTTGGAATAATTTTGTGCAGCCATTAACGGACGCCAACGAACGCTTGTCGCGTGCCTGGGGGCAGGTCGGGCATCTGAATGCAGTGATGAACGCCGCTCCATTGCGCGAGGTATATAACGCCACGCTGCCGAAGATCACCCAGTATTACGCCGAGCTCGGGCAGAATCTCGCGCTGTTCGGGAAATTCAAGGCATTGCGCAACAGCCCTGAATTTGCGGGGTTGAGCGCGGCGCGCAAAAAAATCATCGAGAATGAATTGCGCGATTTCCGTCTCGGCGGCGCGGAGTTACCCGATGCGCAGAAGGCGCGCTACCTGGAAATTCAGGAACGGTTGGCCGCATTGTCGTCGCGTTTTTCCGACAACCTGCTCGATGCCACCAATGATTACACCTTGCTGATCGGGAGCTCTCCCTCATCCCAACCTTCCCCCAACGGGGGAAGGAGCGACCGTACTTCCAGTGCTTGTAAGATACCTGACGAGTTGAACGGCTTGCCTGATGATGTGCTGCAAGCGGCGCAGGAGGCTGCCCAGGCGGCAAACAAGACCGGCTGGCTGTTTACGCTGAAAGCCCCGTCCTATATGCCGGTCATGCAATACGCCGACAGCCGCGCCCTGCGTGAAAAAATCTATCGCGCCTATGTCACGCGTGCCAGCGAGTTCGGCAAGGCGGAGTGGGATAATACTATATTGATGGATGAGATCGTCAATTTGCGCGGCGAAGAAGCGCGCCTGCTCGGCTTCGCCAACTTCGGCGAATTGTCACTGGCAAGCAAGATGGCGGATTCACCGCAACAGGTAGTCGAGTTCATGCGCGAACTGGCGCAGCGCGCGCGGCCATTTGCTGAACGCGATCTGGCGGAGTTGCGCGAATTTGCCCGTAATGAACTGGGGCTGGCGGAATTGCATGCTTGGGACATCAACTAGATCGGAAGAGCGTCGTGTAGGGAAAGAGTGTAGATCTCGGTGGTCGCCGTATCATTAAAAAAAAA
>OESW01000087.1_pt1 | contig 17923 bp, 17 predicted proteins | sample 1534831 | NCBI WGS metagenome assembly OESW01 (sample SAMEA104161952, study PRJEB21768) | metagenome | isolation source: underground water
GGTGCTGGTGTCGCCGAATTCGATCAGGTCGCCCAGGTACATATAGGCGGTGTAGTCGGACACGCGCGCGGCCTGCTGCATGTTGTGGGTGACGATGACGATGGTGAAGTCTTCTTTCAGTTCGTCAATCAGCTTTTCGATGTGCGCAGTGGAGATCGGATCCAGCGCGGAGGTGGGTTCGTCGAGTAACAATACTTGCGGCTTGACGGCGATGGCGCGGGCGATGCACAGGCGTTGCTGCTGCCCGCCGGACAGGCTGGTGCCGCTCTGTTTCAGCTTGTCCTTAACTTCCGTCCACAGTGCGGCCTTCTTCAGCGCCCATTCCACGCGTTCGTCCATGTCGTGCCGGCTGAGGGCTTGATAAAGTTTCACGCCGAACGCGATGTTGTCGTAGATGGACATCGGGAACGGGGTCGGCTTTTGGAACACCATGCCGATCTTGGCGCGCAGGGTGTTGAGATCCTGTTTCTTGTCGAGGATATTTTCCCCGTCCAGCAGGATTTCGCCCGTGGCCTTCTGTTTCGGGTAGAGCTGGTACATGCGGTTGAAGGCGCGCAGCATAGTGGATTTGCCGCAGCCGGACGGGCCGATGAAGGCGGTCACCATCTTTTCCGGGATGATGAGGTTGATGTCCTTGAGGGCGCGGTCTTTGCCGTAATAGAAATTCAGGTCGCGTACGACCAGTTTCGGGACAATGGTTTTTTCAGCATTCATCTGCTGGCATCCTTAAATGTGAAACTCGCAGAGCGAGACATTATCACTCTCCCCCACCGGGGGAGAGCTGGAGAGAGGGAAGCGGTCATAGCGATTCGCTGTTTCATCATTGTTGAATGACCGCTAATGGGTTGTTGCGCTCTGGCGGAATATTACCCGCGCCATGATGTTGAGTGTGAGCACGCTGAAGGTGATGAGCAGCGCACCGGCCCAGGCAAGCCGCTGCCAGTCTTCATAGGGGCTCATGGCGAACTGGAAAATCACCACCGGCAAATTGGCCATCGGTTGATCCATGTTGCTGCTCCAGAACTGGTTGTTGAGCGCGGTGAATAGCAGCGGCGCGGTTTCACCGCTGATGCGCGCCACGGCCAGCAACACACCGGTGATGATGCCGGCGCGCGCGGCGCGCAGGGTGACAAGGTTGATTACTTTCCACTGCGGCGCCCCCAGCGCGGCGGCGGCTTCGCGCAGCGTGCTGGGAACCAGGCGCAACATGTTTTCGGTGGTGCGGATGACGATCGGAATTACCAGGATGGATAAAGCAAACGCACCGGCCCAGCCGGAAAAGTGTTTTACCTTGACGACATAAACTTCATACACGAACAGGCCGATGACAATGGACGGTGCGGACAGCAGCACATCGTTGATGAAGCGGGTGATTGGCGCCAGCCAGCCGCGTTGGCCGAACTCAGCCAGATAGGTGCCGGCCAGAATCCCGATGGGCGTGCCAATCAGGGTGCCGACCAGCGTCATCATCAGGCTGCCGGCGATGGCATTGAACAAGCCGCCTGAGCTACCCGGTGGTGGGGTCATTTGCGTAAATACCACAGAAGTGAGTGCGGGCAGCCCATGATCCAACAACGTTATCAATATCCAGCATAGCCAGAACAAACCAAACAGCATGGCCAGCACCGAGACGGTGAGCCCCACTGCGTTGATGATGCGACGGCGTGCGTATAGATTCAGCATGGCATTCACGCAGCCTGTCCTTCCCGTTGCCCCAGCTTGTAGAGCATGTAGCGGGCGATGGACAGGACGACAAAGGTGATGAAAAACAGGATCAGGCCGAGTTCGATCAGCGAGGAAGTGTAGAGATCGCCAACGGCTTCGGTAAATTCATTGGCGAGAGCGGAAGAAATGCTATTGCCCGGCATCAATAGCGACTTACTCAGTTCGTGGGCATTCCCGATCACGAAGGTAATGGCCATGGTCTCGCCGAGCGCACGCCCGAGTCCCAGCATGATGCCACCGGCCACACCAACCTTGGTATAGGGTAATACCACTTGCCACATGACTTCCCATGTGGTCGCGCCGAGTCCGTAAGCGGATTCCTTTAGCAGTGTGGGCACCACATCAAATACATCGCGCATTACCGACGCAATGAATGGGATGACCATGATGGCAAGGATGATGCCGGCGGCCAGTATACCGATGCCCATCGGCGGGCCGGAGAAAAACGGGCCGATGTAGGACATGCTGCCCAAGTGTTTGTTGATCCACGGTTCGATATGGTCGGCGAACAGCGGCGCGAAAATAAACAGTCCCCACATGCCGTAGATGATGCTGGGAATCCCCGCCAGCAATTCGATTGCAATGCCAAGCGGGCGGCGCAAAATGCGCGGTGAGAGTTCAGTCAGAAAAATGGCGATGCCAAAGCTGACCGGAATAGCGATGAGCAGGGCGATGCCTGAAGTGATGAGCGTGCCGATAATCGGGATCAGCGCACCAAATTTATCGTTGACCGGGTCCCAATCGGAACTGGTCAGGAAGCCCAAGCCAAACGCATGAATGGCGGGCATGCTGCCCACCACCAGTGAAACGATGATTGCGGCCAGTAATGCCAGCACGCCAAATGCGGAGACACGCGTGAGATTGCGGAACAGCAAGTCAAACACCGCTTGTCGTTTAAGGCGCGCTGCGTGTGAAAACATCGGCATGAATTGGGTATCTCATTGATAAAAGACAACGGGGGCCGCAAGCCCCCGCAATTATAACTTAGTTAATGCCCTTATTTTACGAGCGGCGCGCCTGCCGTATCCTTGAGCTGTGTTTTCCATGCGGCGCGAATCAGCTTCACGACATTTTCCGGCAGTGGCACGTAGTCCAGATCAGCGGCTATCTTGCCACCCTTGTCATAGGCCCAATCGAAGAACTTCAGCACCTCCGTACCGGTTGCGGGCTTTTCCTGCACTTTGTGCATCAGGATGAAAGTCGCGCCGCTGATCGGCCAGCTATCCTTGCCGACTTCGTCGGTCAGGATTTCATAAAAACCCGGTGCCTTATCCCATTGAGCACCCGCAGCAGCAGCCTTGAAGCTGTGTTCATCCGGCTTGACGAATTGCCCGTCGTGGTTTTTCATTTGCACAAAGTTCATCTTGTTCTGCAGTGCATAAGCATATTCCACATATCCGATGGAATTTTTGATGCGTTGCACGTAAGAAGCTACACCCTCATTGCCCTTGCCGCCAGTGCCGGCCTTCCAGGAAACCGCCGTGCCTTCACCGACGCTGGACTTCCATTCGGCGCTGGCCTTGGACAGGTAGTTGGTGAAGATGAAACTGGTGCCGGAACCGTCTGAGCGATGTACTACGGTGATGTTTTCATCGGGCAGTTTAATATCCGCGTTTAGCGCAGCCAGAGCTGGGTCATTCCACTTGGTAATCTTGCCCAGGTAGATATTTGCCAAGACTGTGCCAGTCAGTTTCAGCTTTCCAGCGTCGATTCCATTGACGTTAATGACAGGAACTACGCCGCCAATCACAGTGGGGAATTGCATCATGCCATTTTTTTCCAGGTCTTCAGGCTTCAGAGGCATGTCGGATGCGCCAAAATCCACGGTCTTGGCAGTGATTTGCTTGATGCCGCCGCCGGAACCGATAGATTGGTAATTCAGGCCGATACCGGTTTGTGTCTTGTAAGCATCAGCCCACTTAGCATAAATCGGGTAGGGGAAGGTGGCGCCGGCACCGGTGATGTCGGTTGCTTGGCTCGCGCTGGCATAAACCACCGCAGTGGCAGCAGTGATGCCGATAATGAGTTGCTTGAGTTTGCGATTCATAACGTCTCCATTGTGTTGAGTATGTTGCTTGTTGCTGTTACCTGAAGGATGCCATTTATACCAACAACGCTTTGAGGCGAAGCACATCATAGGGTGTATGTATTACGGGATTATTACAATGGGCGAAAAGTGCCAGAATTCTTAAAAATATAGTGTTGCATCTGCCGTGAATCTTTGCTTTAATCACACCATATATTTTAATAATTATTTAACAATGGAAACGTAGAATGATGAAATCGGCTCATGTGGTAAAGGCTTTGGCGGCTTTGGCACAACCCACACGTTTGGCGATTTATCGGAATTTTTAGATGCGCCCATAAATTAACTGCAAATTCATCACGAATTGCGTTTTCCAGTTCAATCCTCGATACCCCCGCCCCTGTCTGCATGAATATCGAGTTTTTTCATTTTTTCCCAGAGATTCTTGCGGCTGATACCCAGAGCGGCAGCAGTGTTGCCGAAGTGCCATGAATTACTCTCGAGCGATTGCAGAATGAATTTCCTCTCGCAATTGCGCAGATAGCCTGCAAGCGTGCTGTCATGTGCGTCCGCTTCCGGTACGATGCCCTGGCTTGGTATTGGCGAGGCGGCATTGTCGAAAAAAGCATCTGCATCGAGCATCGGATCAGGCGAAAGGATACAGGCGCGTTCCACGCTGTGTTTGAGTTCGCGCAGATTGCCGGGCCAATCGTAATCGAGCAAGGCGCGTTCTGCAAAAGGCGAGATGGCGTGGTTCTCGGCGCTCAATTGCGCGCAGAGTTTCAGGAACAATTCAGCGAACCATAAAATGTCTTCCTTGCGTTCCCGCAGTGGCGGGATGCGTAGCCGGATGACGTGGATGCGATAGTACAAATCCTCGCGAAAGGTGCCTTTTTCAACCATCTCTTTCAGGTCGTGATTGGTGGCGCAGATCAGGCGCACATCAACCGGTATGGGTGTTTCACCGCCGACGCGCACGACACTGCGTTCCTGGATGGCGCGCAGCAACTTGACCTGCATGGTCAACGGCATTTCGCCGATTTCATCGAGGAACAGCGTGCCGCCGTGCGCTTGCTCGAATACACCTTTACGAGTCCGTACGGCGCCGGTAAACGAACCCTTTTCGTGGCCAAAAAGTTCGGATTCGATCAGGCTTTCGGTGATTGCACCGCAGTTGACCGCAACGAAAGGATTGTTGCGATCCTTGCGGGCATGGTGGTGAATGAGCTTGGCGACGTGTTCCTTGCCCACGCCGGATTCGCCGGTAATCAGGATGGTGCTTGCCAGTTTGGCCAGGCGCGGGATGGATTGCTCGATGCTGCGCATGACGGGGGAAACGCCTAGCGCATCGGCGGCGAATTCCTCGGCGCTGCCGTCGGGGGTTTGCGCGGGACAAAGCTGCCGGGCCTTTTCAACCAGTTGATCAAGATCGAAAGGTTTGCTGATGTAGTCGGCGGCACCCAGCTTGAGCAGCCGCACCGCGCGGTCGATCGAGCCATAGCCGGTGATGAAAATGAACGGCGGCAAGCTTGGTTTTTCTGCGGATAATCTGGCAAATATTTCTTCGCCGTTCAAGTCGGGGAGATGGATGTCACTGATGACCAGATTGAAATGCTTGTTGCCGATCGCACGCAGTCCTTCTAAGCCGGTGCGATGCCAATCGATTCGAAAGCCTTCCAGTGCGAAGCGGTCGCTCAGCGATTCGCCCATGATTTCGTCGTCTTCAATCAGGCAAATGATGGGTTGCATGGATTTGCTCATGTGGTTTTTCCAGCGGTAGTTGAACAGTGAATTGCGTTTGGTCAGGTTCGCTCTGCACTGTGATGAGCCCGCCCAATTGTTGCACAATCTGATAGATCACCCACAATCCCAATCCGCTGCCTCCTTCGCTCAATCTGGTAAATGGTTCAAACAGGTAAGACACCTTTTCCTGTGGAATGTGAGAACCATCGTTGATTACGTCGATGAACAGGTGCTCGCTGTTACGGTAAATGTGCAAATGGACATGCCCATGTGCCTGTGTGGCATGGATGGCGTTCAGCAACAGGTTGATGATGACCTGGCGCACCAGTGTGGAGGATATGGGTTGCGCTTCAATGAGGTCGATCTCGCGGGTGAAATTGACATGGTTCTTTTCAATATTAGGCTGTAGCAGCGTGCAGATATCCGCTATGTCGTTCATATCGAAGGGGCGGGTTTGCGCCTTGGCCTCGACCAGCAGAGCAGCCACGGTTTCCTTAATTTGCAACAGCCCGCGCTCCAGGATGGAAAGCGTCTTCAAGGTGAGCGGGTCTTGCTCGCCGTGTCGTTTGTAGGTGCTGATTGCATTGAGCATGCCGCCCAAAGGATTGTTGATCTCGTGCGCAATCCCGGCAGCCAGACGACCTAGCGCCGCAAGCCGGTCGGAGGTAATGACTTGTTGCTGTAACTGTTCTTTTTCTTTGAGTTCGCCGAGCATCGCCTTGAAGGATTTGGCGAGCAAACCGATCTCATCTTTGGATTCTTCCAGTCTGACTTCTTCCGGGTCGGGCAGATGTGAGCCGATATTGCTCATCGTATCGGACAATTGCAGCAAGGGCGCCGCCATGCGCCTCCCCCAATACACACCCAGCGGAAGCAGTGCTGCCAACACCAATAAAGTGATCAGAATGGCATCGCGGGTGAGGCTGCGCAAACGGATCGAGAACGGGGTTTTGGAGTAATTCATCACCAAGGTGCCGATACGTACCCCGTCTGCCTGGATGGGGGTTAACATGAACAAGGCATTGGATGCGGGGGCATCCACGACAGTCAACTTATCGGGCCACGGCTGTGCGGATTGGGTGAGGTGTTTTTCGATGGTGTACTCGCCGATTTCCGGGGCGCGCATCATCGGAAAGCGATCCGGTTTGTTTGAGACATAGACCTTGTTATGTGCATCCAGTACCAGGATGTATTTTGCAGATTGATCGGCATCTTGATCCGGCGTTGAACGGAACGGGATATTAACGACCTCGTATGCGCGCCATACATCGTCATGCAGGATGGGTTCCACCAGCGTGTCGGCGACCACTCGAGCGATACGGCTGGCGTTGGCGGTCAGGCTGTCGCGCAGATCATTGATGCTGCGATAGACCAGCACAGAAGCCAGTACGCTGGCGGAGACGATGACCAGGGCAGCAACGCGTAGCGGTATCTTGTACCCCAGGCTAATGTCTTTTAGATGCAGCATTGCGCTGTTTTTCGATGAATTGGAACATCTCGGCGATGCCGTCATACAAGTGCGGGTCACCGTAGACGAAACCATCCAGATTGAGGATGCCTAACATGGGTGATCCCTCGCGGTCATGCACCATGTTCAGCAGGGCATTCTGCATGTCGTTGAACAATCTTGGCGAAACGGTGCGGTTTGCCACGAAAGGCGGGTGGCCGAATTGCGGCGACTCGGCGATCACACGCGTTTTGCCGGTCAATTCTGGGTGCGAAAACACGAGAGTATCCCAGACGTAGCCGTCCACTGCGCCGCCTTGCGCCAGTCCGGCTGCCACCGCCTCGACCACTTTGCGGTGGCTCCATGTGTAAAAAGTCTTGGAGAAATAACCAGCAGCCGTTTCGCCACGCTTGGCCAGTAGATACTCCGGGTAGAGATGGCCGGAATTGGAGTCGGGATCGGAAAAGGCAAAAACCTTTCCGCGCAGATCATTGATCGAGCGTGTCAGCTTGTCGCCGGAAGGCACAATGATGTAGGACCGATATAGCGGCTTGCCTTTATAGAGCGGAACGGCAACCAGTCGGAAATAATTCACGTTGCGCACATAGGGGTAGCCGCACAACCAGGCGAAATCCAGTTTCCCGTCGCGAAGCATATCGACTACCTCGCGGTAGCTCCCGCGTTGCACAAAGGTAACGGGACGCTTCAAGCGACTTTCTAAAAAAGCACGCCATGCATTGACGAAATTTGCCTGATCGTCCAGGAAAACCGGGGTAAGTCCGATGCGCACGGCTTGCGGCTGCGCCTTGTCTGCTGCCTGAGCCAAGGGCGCAAGCAACAACATCAGCCATAACAAGCGGCGAATAAACCTAGCCATGACACACTCCATCGAGATGTTCAACATAACGGGCATGGCACAAGATGCCGCCCTTAATCATAAAACTTGCTGTGCCAGTTTCACGCCAAGAAACGCGGTCAGTGATGAATATGCTGTTAATTTATGGTGTTGCATTGCCTCTGTAGGTGCGGAATGATCCGCACATAATTCATTGATTAATGCGAATAAATTCGCAACTACTATCCCGCCATCTGCATTTTCCAGACCAACCGGAGATCGGGTATGCCGACACGTTCCAGCATGGTAGATGTACTTTGGCGACCCATGGCCTCTCACAAACAATAACTATACCACCACAGCAAAGACGGGTAATTGGATATAAATGATGGCATAACGGTAATAGGTAAATTGAAAAAATATTACCAAACGGTAATTATGCTGCGATAGAAAGGTTGGCTCTCATCTTAAATATCGCATCACCTTGACCTGAAATTTCCAATAAAATAGCTTATATTGTAGCCATGGCATAAAAGATGCTGAGTAAGTGATTGCAAACACGTTGAGGACAGCGATTTATTCAAGAGCTATTTGGTTTTTTGGTGGGAATTAATTTTTCTAGGGAGATTTCAGATGAGCGAATTGCGCATATCATCGATAGAAACAAGGGGGATTCCGGGCATAAAGCGCTATGCCATGGTGATCGACCTGCGACGCTGCATAGGTTGCGATGCCTGTATGGTGGCGTGCAAAGCGGAATTTGACGTGCCACTAGGTGTGTTCCGTACGTGGGTGCCCTACAAAGTCATCGGCAAGTATCCAACTGTGCGCAAGATGTTCCTGCCCAGATTATGTAACCACTGCGACGATCCTCCTTGCGTGCGCGCTTGTCCGGTCGGCGCCACCTACAAAGTGGAAGACGGTGGTTTTGTGCTTCAGCATTATGACCGTTGCATCGGCTGCAAGGCCTGTATGGCATCCTGCCCGTACAACGCGCGTTTCATGCTGCCCAAGCATCGTACCTATACGAATATTACCCGCGTGGTAGATAAGTGTACTTTCTGTCATCACCGCGTCACCCAAGGTTTGGTTCCTGCATGCGTGCAGACATGCGTGGGCCGTTCACGCATTTTCGGCGATCTCAACGATCCTGTCAGCGAAGTTTCATATTTGGTCAGCACTCAGTCCACACAGGTGTTGCGACCGGAAGAGGGCACCAAGCCACACGTCTTCTACATCGGCGCAGACCGTAACCACACCGAGATTGGTCGCAAGATATACGACCCGCAGGATGTGATGGATGCCGAGCGCGCTGTGTTTAACAAGAACCATAGTTAAGGGAGTCAAAATCATGGGTGACTTTAACGTCTTTCATATCATGCCGTGGTCGGGGGCTTATGCGATTTACTTCTTTGTGATCGGTATATCCGCTGCCATGTTTTTCTTTTCGGCCTTGTCCTGGTACAGGCCGGAGTTTCAAACCATCAGAAAGCCGGCTTTCTACATCTCGTTCGTATTGCTTGCGGGCGGGGGGTTGCTGCTGATCGAGGATCTGACCCAGCCGATGCGTTTTCTCAACATCGTGAACCCGGCCTATCTCAACTTTACGTCGCCGCTGGCATGGGGCGGTTTGAACCTGGTGTCGTTCGGGTTGGTGTCGGTCGCCTACTTCATGATGATGCGCAAGAACGATGAGGCGATGAGCCGCAAGCTTGCAGTACTGGGTGCCTTGCTGGGCGTGTGTCTGCCGATCTATACCGGTTTCGATCTGACGGTTCACCAGAATCGTCCGGTGTGGAATACGCCGTTGATGCCGGTGCTGTTCGTGGCCTTGTCCTTGCTCTCCGGCGCGGCGGCGGCAACCTTCATCGCCAAAGGTGAAGCGCTGCTGGCGATGTTGCGCAGGTTCATGCTGTGGTCTGCCGGTGCGGTGGCGGTGATGCTGGTTTCCCTGCTGGGTACGACGGCTTATGGAGGCTCCGGTTCTGAGCTGACTTTCATGTTTATGACCAGCGGAACCTTGGGGATGGTATTTGTCGGATTGGGCATCCTGGTCGGGACGGTTGCGCCGATCGCAGTGTTGCTGACTGGATATGGGCGGCAGCAAAGCGGCATGATGACCGCAGGCGTATTGCTGCTGGTTGGTGGTATGGCGTTACGCTATTCCATCCTGATCAGCGGACAAATCGTCCAAACTTATTTCTAAATCGGGGGAGACAATCATGTTTGAAATGGATCGTAGAACGTTCCTGAAAATCAGCGCGGGTGCGACAGCCGCTGCTGCCTCAGCGCCCAGTGTGCTGAGGGCGATGGAAAATGATCTGGGCGGCAAGGACATCGGACCGGTGACCATGGCAGAACGCCAGGCTATTCCGCTGACCTGCCACGTGTGCAACATCCAGGACGGTGCCATCGCTTACGTTGAGAATGGCCGCATCGTGAAGCTGGAAGGCAATCCCGAGCACGTCTCCACCCGCGGGCGCCTGTGCGCCAAGGGCAACTCCGGCATGTGGTACACCTACAACCCGGATCGTGTCATGTATCCACTGAAACGGGTCGGCGCGCGCGGCGAAGGCAAGTGGAAACGCATCACCTGGGACGAAGCTCTGAACGAAGTTGCGGAAAAGGTCAACGCGGCCTACAAGCAGGATCCCAACACCATCATGTTTAAATATGGTCGCGACCGCACCGGCGGTGCCATCGGGCGTTTCATCACGACGCTGGGTTCCTCCACTGTTGTCAATCACACCTCGGTGTGCGAGTCGTCGAAGAAGATCGGCATGCAGCCCACCTGGGGGCCGGATATCGAGACGCCGGATTTCGCCAACACCAAATACATCCTGAACTTCGGTTCCAACATCATGGAAGCGGCGTATTTCCACAATCCCTATGTTCAGCGCGTCACCGAGGGCAGGGTGGAGAATTTTGCCAAGCTGGTGACCTTCGATACGCGTCTGTCCAATACCGCAGGCCGTTCCGACGAATGGGTTCCGGTACTTCCGGGCACCGACGGCGCGGTGGCGCTGGCAATCGGTCATGTGATCCTGCGTGAAGACTTGCAGGATACCGACTTCATCGACACCTGGTGCAATGTGTCGACGGCAGAGCTGAAGAAGCACTACCTGGAGTTCACCCCCGAATGGGCATCCAAGATTTCCGGCGTACCCGTGGAAACCATCGAGCGCATCGCGCGCGAGTTTGCCACGGCGAAACCGGCGACGACTTACACCTATCGCGGTCCGGCCAAGCATCTGTACGGTTCGTACAACGAAAAAGCCACCATGATGTTGTCCATCATGACGGGCAACGTCGAGAAACGCGGCGGCTACTGTCTGCCGCGCGGCATGGGATACAACCAGCCGGAACCGCAACCGCCGAAGCCGGCCAAGCCTTCCTGGATAGCCAGCCACCCCGATTATCCGCTGGCCGAACACAAGGTCAGCCACATGACGCCGTTCTGGATCGCCGAGGGCAAGCAGAAGATCAACGTGTATTTCACCTACATGGACAACCCGGTTTATACCAATCCGGGCGCCCAGGCGGTGTGGGGCAAGATGTTCAAGGACGAGAAGCTGATCCCCTACTATGTTTCCATCAGCACGGTGATCGGCGAAGAAACAGCGCTGGCCGATCTCATCCTGCCGGATTGCATGTATCTCGAGCGCTGGGAGCCGGAGTCCATGCCCAACTCTCTGTGGCCATGGCTGGGTATCCGCCAGCCGGTGATCAAGCCGCTGGGCGAGACGCGCGAGACCCGCATCATCCTGCGCGACATCATCCACAAGGTCGATCCGACCGGTTCCAAGGGCATGAAGCAGTACTGGAACTTCAAGGATGGCGAAGACTACATGCGCCAGCAGTTCGATACCATCCCGAAGCTGAAGGAAGCGGGCGGTCTGGACTTCCTCAAAAAGCACGGCGTATGGCCGATCTACGGCAAGCTCAATCCGCGCACCGGCAAGATTTCAGACAACACCGGGCGGGAAATCCAGGCGGAATACGGTCTGCACATGAAGGAATTGTCGGCAGCCGATATGGCGGGCGCAACGGTGGATGGTCACGGTACGATCCACAAGAACGGCAAGGCCATTGGTGTGCGCCGCAAAGGCAGGAACTATACCGGCTTCGGCACGCCCGACCGGCTCATCAACATCCGTGTTGAAGAATGGGCGAAATATGGCTTCAACCCGATGCCGACGTTCAAGCAGATCCCGTGGCACAAGGATTTGAAGGACGACGAACTGATCATGGGTACGCACAAGTTCAACGTGCACGTGCAATCGCGTACCGCTTCGGTGAAATGGCTGGCCGAAATTGCCCACAGCAATCCGGTCTGGCTCAACACGGAAACGGCAGCGAAGATCGGCGTCAAGACCGGCGACCTGGTGCGCGTCGAGAGCAGTGTCGGCCACCTGGTGACCAAGGCGTACGTGACCGAAGGCATCCACCCGAAGTCCTGCACCATCGCCACCGGTTGCGGCCACTGGGAGTATGGTCGTCTGGCCACCCTGAATCTCAAGAACGGACCGGAATTCGGCGGCACCGACGATGCCGACCTGAACAACGTCTGGTGGGAGGACAAGGGCGTGCATCCGAACGTCATCATTCCTGCCGTTGTTGACCCGATCGGCGGTTCGCAAGGCTGGTTCGACACCGTGGTGAAGGTCACCAAGGCTGGCCCGAGCGACAAGTATGGCGATGCCGAAGGCGATTGGGAGAAGCATCACGCGGCTGCCAAGCAGACCATGCGTTATGCGTACAACGGCGACCTGCACCGCAAGATGCACCCGGAAATGGCGTCGTGGGGCGGTCCGTCCACCGTCAAAGCGTATGCGGGGGGCGAGGGTGGTGAATAAGATTCCCGTCCGTCTATTCCTCGGTGGATGGAGGGGTGGTGTGCAGTAGTAGCAAGAGCAGAGCGATGTAGAGCAGTGCAGCCCGGCGCGATCTCCTCAAGCCGGGCTGTTTTTTTTAAAAAGGGTTAATATGTCGACAGCCATACTGGAAAACGTGATGAACGCTGACACTGAATTATCGAACGGCGAGCTGGTGGCGGAATGCAGGGCCAGAGCCAATATCTACCGCATCCTGAGCGGCGCGTTCCTGGAAGAGCCGACGGCGGAATACCTGGAGGCGATCAGGTCGCCGGAGACCATGGCATCCCTGAAGGGGCTGGGCGTGGCGTTCGATGCGGACTTTACCGGCAAGCCGGTCGAAATGGTTCAGGAGGAACTCGCCCAGGAATACGCTGTGCTATTTGTCGTGACGGGCGGCTGCCCGGCAGTGGAGTCGATACGCCTGTACGGCCGTTTCCAGCAACAGCCTTTTTTTGAAATGCGCGAAATCTACCGGCGCGAAGGATTCGAAGTGGGGGGCGGCCGTTTCCTGGTGTTCGACGACCAACTCGGCGCGCAACTGATGTTCGTCGCTGAAATGCTGGATCGAGCGGCTGATGCGCTGGCTGCCGGCAATCAAGGCGGATATGTAGACACCGTTAAGACGATCAAGCGTTTCTGGGCGCTGCATCTTGGCAAGTGGGTGCGGGGTTATTCCTCTTTGCTGGCGCGTGCGACCGAATATTCCTTTTACCGGGAAATTGCAAAGCTGCTGGGCAGTTTTGCCGAGTGGGAACTCGGGCTGCTGGGCGTGATGGTGGACGATGTCGATGGCGGCAAGCTGAAAGTGCCGCTGGCCGAGATAGAATACGAGAGCGATCCCAATGAGCCTGTCTGCAACGCGTGCGAAAAGGGAAATGCAGGAATCAAGAAACCGGCAGCCGATGCGCTGGCTGTCGATATTTCCCTGATCGAGGAACGATTGCGAACGATTGCAAAGGAATAAGCAAGATGCATTACCTGTGGGACTGGGACGAACTCGATCATCTGTGGAATTCCAACGACTTCGGCGCGGTTCACGACTGGATCAACGAACGCTGGGGGCAGATCGTCAAGACCAGCCCGGTCGGCGATAAGGATCCGGATGCGCGTTTCATGCAGGGGCTGGCATTTGCGGCGCTGGCCCTGCATTTTACCCAGGACAGCAACCAGGAAAGCGCACGGCTGTTCATCGACGACGCGCTGATGGTGTTGCCGCAATATAGCCCAGGCCACCTTGGTATCAGGGTTGAGCCAGTACTGGAAACTCTGCATACTTTGCGCGATGCCATTTCATTGCTGGGGGCGGACGATCCCTGTCCGTTCCAGCCCTTTGTGTACAACAAGCTGGTTTTCGATCGAGGTTGATACCATGAAGCAGATGTCGACATTGAAACTCACCCGCTGGGTCAAGGCGGCAGAATTGCCGGTCGCGGGCGAGTGCTTTGTCGAAGACGCCGCCGATCTTCCCGAATCGCTGGCGCAATTGAACGTGGCGATGGGCGCGGGCAGCGAGGCGCGCGCCGGAGAATTGCTGGCGCGCGGCGCCGCGCGGGTGCTGCTGGGCGAGTTGGCGCTGCTGGATAGCACCGCAGTGGAGCGCTTGCTGGCAGAGTATGGCGGCGAGCGTATCGGCATCTGGGTGCGGGCGGCCAGATCCTCGATTAGCTGGACGCTGGATGCGGAAGCGCCGAATGCGGGCTTCAAATGCATGATGCCTTCGATGGGCGTTGCCGGCTGGGACGTGCTGAAAAACGACGGCACCCCGACCGGAACCGACGCCGAGTGGTGGATCGGCCAGATGATCGAGCGCGGCGTTTCGCTGGTGTTGATCAGCAACGATCTGCAGAACGAGGATATGAACATTTGTGCCACGCTGGTGCTGAACCATGGCGACAAACTCTGGTTCTCGACCAGACTCTATTCGGATGCCGATCTCGAGCCGTGGGTGCGCTGGGGCCAAGTGAGGCAGATGGTGCTGCCGGTGCAAAATATGCGCGACGAGGCGGAGATGGCGCGCATCAGCGCTCCCGCGATGGTCATGGTTGATGACGAAGCAGATCGTTCGGCCGATGCAGAAATCAATGAAACGGAGAGCCTGCGGGCGGCTTGAGCACCTTACAGGATTTATCAATGTACTTCATCAAGGATTCGTCAATGCACCTCATTATCAAACTCCTGTTGCGCGTTGCCGGAACGGCAATGCTGATGTGGCCGATGCTGACTTCTGCGGCAACCGACTTGTTGCTGAACGAAGCCAATCTGGCAGCAAGAATCGCGAAGGAATCGAATTATCAATTGCTGGACGCGCGCAGCGCAGAGGCCCAGCGTTCGGCGCCCCTCGCTTTCTCAACCCGTTATCAGAAGGCCATGCCGGTCAAGAAAGGGCTTGTGTTCGTTGTGGCGGACAGCGACGCAACCGCATTGGACATCGCGCAGTCCATCCCTGCGGGTAACGACCGCAGCGTCTTCGCGGTGAAAGGCGGCGCCGAGGCCTGGATGCGGGTGCAGTCGAAGTCTGCAGTCATAGTTGCGCCAACTGCTTTCGTCGTTCCAAAGGGAACCTGCGATCTGGGGGCCCCGTCGCTGAAAATTGACGCCAAGTCCGGCAAAAAGGCAAACAAGCCGGTACTCGATTCCATCAACAAATAGCCATGCTTGTCGCCCCCGGATTTCGCGCGGAGCGATGTGTTCGTTACCGCTATAGTTACAGCGAATGCAGCCGCTGTGCAGATGCCTGTCCGCACGAGGCGATTCGCCTGTTCGATGCCGGAGTCGAAGTGCTGGCGGAGCGGTGCAAGCACTGCGGCTTGTGTGCCGTTGCCTGCCAGACTGAAGCGCTGAATCAAATTGGCGTTTCCGCCGATTATCTGAAAAAGATGGCGGGCGAATCGGTATGGATGACGATCGCCTGTGCACCCTCGGAACTTGCAGGCACGGTGGTCGTTCCCTGCCTGGGAGCAATTCACCCCGTCGTGCTGGCCGAATTGTCACGGCAGGACATCACGGTAGACCTGGCCGGTGCGGAACACTGTACCGAATGCGTACATGCGAGCAAGGGGCCGGACATGATCCGTTCCAGCCTCGCAGCGCACGAACTGCTGTGCAGCGCGGGTGGGCCTGCACCCTACGCGGCGGTCACGCTGCGAGCCGCAGAAACCGAAGCGGATGGCAAGCAGGAAAAACTGGATGCAACGCGCCGCAGTCTGTTTCACCGTATCGTCGGACATGGTGTGGATGTGATGTCAGGTAAGTTTGAGGCTGCCCAGGCGCCGCTCAAGGCCATCCGCGCCGCTGCGCCGTTTCTGCCGGAGCGCAAGGTGATATTGAATAATCTGTATGCGGCGGCGGGCGAGGACGCAATCACTGTCGCCAGACATGATGCGTTACCGGCGGAAGATTGGCAGGTGGTGAGCGGCTGTACCTATTGCGAGGCCTGTGTGCGGGTGTGCCCGACGGGGGCGCTACAATTGCTGGAAAGCAATACTGCCTGGCGGCTGGCCGTACTGAATGATCGTTGTGTCGCCTGCGATGTCTGCGCCGAGGTGTGCCAGCCGAAAGTGCTGCGCAAGATGAACGCAGAAGAAGTTATCATCAACAGACAAAAAGGAAGGTTGCTGGCTGCTGTGGCGAAGCAGCGCTGCGCTCGTTGCGACCGGGTCTTCGTCAAGGAAAGCGGCGGGGATATTTGCCCGATCTGCAGCGGCGACGATGACGACTTTGCCAGTATTTTCGGCTGATCGAGGAGATATTATGGAATGGGAATTCACACCCGAGCAGGTGGTCGGATGCGAAGTTGATTATGATCTGGAGCAGTTCCGGGCGGACTTGCTGGAAGAAGTCAGAATGAACATGGGCGACATGGAAGACGCCCAGAAGCTGAAGATATTTTCCGCGATGTATGATCTGTGCTACTGGGTTGCCACGGGCAACGACTACGACGAATTTCTGGCAACGCTGGATCAGGATTTATTTTTTCCAAACTTCCTGGCATCTATCAAGGACAATCTTGAACCCAATATCGTGATGTTGGGGGCGATCCTGCAACGCCTCATTATGGACAGGATGGAAGGGCAAAGCATGCCGCTCGAGCATGCGATCAAGGAAGTGGATGAGTTGCATCGCAAGATCGTGGCAAAACCCCTATTGAACTGAGATAAGTTGAAATTGTAAATCTTCATCGCGAAGCGCACCGATGGCCGGGAGGTTTGCTTCGACGAATTTAAATTCCGACCATACGAAAATGGAGGAAAAAATGAGCAAGAAGAATTTTATCATTGCGCTGGCGTTTGCCGGTATTTGCGCTGCTGCCACTTTGCCGACGTGGGCTGAGGAAACGGATATGGCACTGTTGGCTCAATCGCTTTCAACGGTCAGCGTATCACTCGATCAAGGACTCAAAGCCAGTGAGGCACAAGGCAAGCCGATTTCCGGGAAGTTCGAACTCGAACATGGAGCCGTTCAGTTGTCGGTCTATGTCACGAAGGGCGGCAAGTTCTCCGAAGTCATCGTCGATCATAAGTCCGGCAGCATTAATAAGGCTGAGACGATCACGGACAGCGACGACCTCAAAACTGCCAATGAGCAGAGCCAAGCCATGACGAAGGCCAAAGTCTCACTCGAGAAGGCGGTTCACGATGCAGTTACGGCAAATCCAGGCTATCGCGCGGTTAGTGTCATGCCGACATTGAAAGCCAGTCGCCCAATAGCAGAGATCACACTGATGAAAGGCACCGAGGCCAAGAAGGTCTCGAAGCAACTGGATTAGCGTTTCCCGTGACAATTCGTATACAAGCAATGGTGGGACGGGCGACGTACTGACTGTGGACGATGTCGGCGCGGTGATGGCGGCCAAGCGCACGCCGGACATCATTCCGATGTGCCATAGCATTGCGCTGTCCGGCGTGGAGGTCGAGTTTGGCGAGATCGACGAGCCGGATGTGCAGGGCTGCGTGGGCATCAAGGTGGTTACCAGCGCGAGTTGCGTCGGACAGACCGGCGACGAGATGGAAGCGCTGTGCGCGGCCAATGTGGCGCTGCTCACCATCTACGATATGTGCGAGGCGATCGACTGCGGCATGCGCATCGAGTGTGTGCAACTGGAAGAGAAACGCGGTAAGAGCGGCGTATGGAAACGCGGGGAAACCAGATGATTATGAGGACCACAGTTGGTGTTTGTAGGTGCGAATTCATTCGCACGAAAGACGTATTATTCCAATTCTATTTAAGAACAACAATAATCTGTAGGGTGCGTTCCACGCACCAACGATAAT
>OESW01000352.1_pt1 | contig 17556 bp, 16 predicted proteins | sample 1534831 | NCBI WGS metagenome assembly OESW01 (sample SAMEA104161952, study PRJEB21768) | metagenome | isolation source: underground water
TTTTTTTTAATGATACGGCGACCACCGAGATCTACACTCTTTCCCTACACGACGCTCTTCCGATCTTGCACAAGGAGATGGTGCGGCAACAGGCTATACCGGAGCATCTCAAGGTTCAGGAAAAAAGGGCAAGCAAACAGCAGGGGGCGAGACTGGGCCAGCGGGTGGTGCATCAGGCGCTGGCAACGAAACGGTTGAAGCGTCGGGGGCAGCAAAAAGCATAGTAGGCGAGTTTGAAAAATCAGTAAGCGTGTTTGCAAATAAGGAAACCGGTGTACTGATTGTGCGTGCGACAAGTCGCCAGCATGAGAAAGTTCAGGAATTTATTGATATGGTAATGTCGGCAGCGAAACGCCAAGTGCTGATCGAAGCGACCATCGTCGAAGTGCAGCTAAGTGATCAATACAAGCAAGGCATAAATTGGTCGGGCGCACCGCTCGGCACAAAAGGCTTTACGTTAGGCCAAGCCGGCACTACTGCCATAACCACGACTACTGGCGCGCTTGCTGTCACCTACACCAATCTCACTTCCAAGTTTGGCGACATCACAGCATCCGTGCAACTGCTGGAAAAGTTTGGCAATGTCAAAGTGCTGTCCAGCCCCAAGCTAACCGTCATGAACAACCAGACTGCATCCCTGAAAGTGGCGGACAGCAAGGTGTATTTCACCGTCAAAGCCGACATTCTCCCCGCAACGTTAACAAGTCCAGCTTCTGCCAGTTACTCTACCACCGCAAATTCTGTTTCTGTTGGTTTGACGATGAGCGTCACTCCCCAGATCAGCGATACCGATACGGTAACCATTAATGTGCGTCCATCCATTTCCAGCATGATTGGTAAAGGTGTACAAGACCCCAATCCGATTCTGGCCAATCCATGCGGCTCCGGTATCAAGGACTGTACTCTTCCGGCTATCGTAAACCTCATACCGGAAATACAGACGCGCGAGATGGAATCCATCATCAAAGTCGAAAACGGTCAGATGGCTGTGATGGGGGGATTAATCAAAGAAGAGATAAACAAGAGCACCAGTGAAATACCTCTGCTCGGCCGCATTCCGATTTTGGGAAATCTCTTCCAAAATCGGGATGACACGACGACCAAAACTGAACTGGTGATTTTCTTACGCCCTGTTGTAATCAAGGATGCAAGTACTAATGGTGATTTCAATGCATTCCGCAGCAACTTGCCGGATCAGAACTTTTTCAAAGAGTCAGCCAGCGGCAAGCCTTAGGGGACCCGGATATGAGCCTGTTACTGGATGCCCGCAAAAAAATCGAGCTCGCGTTGCAGCATAGCGATGCCCATACAGGTAGCACAACATCTTCGACAAGAAAACAGGGCATTGAAGATTTACCGGCCAACATGCCACAAAAAAAACCGGATGAATCGTCCCATGCCGCCCAACGCGCAGCCAATCTGTTCGCCGCCAAAACCGCTCTCGCTCGAACGGGAGGACGGCTAGGAATCATTCCCATCGCCATCATCAGCGGCCTTATACTCGCCGCTGGCGGAGGCTATTACGTCTGGCGCGAAATCTCCCCGCCGCCGATGCAGCGGCAGAAGACGGCACCGCCACCTGCCGCACCCATTGCCAACGCCACACCACCCGCCGTGCCGGTAACGCAAACAGTTCCTGCTCCCGCAAAGGGTATTCCGGTAGAAAACAAGCCCGCCCCGGCAGGCATCGGCATGAAGCAAATTAACCATGCACCCAAGGTTGCCGCGCCACACACACCACCCGCCGCCCCGCATAGCACGGCAGCACAGCCCATCCGCATTGAGCATGCTCAAGAGGGCGACGCCGTTGACCCGGCCCTGTTGGCTGCCTACCAGGCTTACCGCAATGGCAACCTCGGCACGGCCTGGCAGCGCTACAGCGAAGTCCTGGGCAAGGACGCAAAGAACCGCGACGCGTTACTGGGCATGGCAGCCATCGCCCAGCAACAGTCGCAAGACGCCATCGCCGCCCGTTACTACGCCCAGGTGCTCATGCTTGATCCGCGCGACCCGATCGCCAATGCAGGCATGTCGGCGTTGCTCGGGACGAGTGATGTGGCAAATACGGAAAGCCGCCTGAAACTCCTGCTCGCACAGCAACTCCATTCAGTTGGCACACAATCATCTGCCCTGCACTTCGCGCTGGGTAACCTGTATGCGGAACAATCGCGCTGGGGCGAAGCGCAACAGGCTTATTTCAATGCCTACAACATGGAGCCAAGCAATGCACAGTTCGCCTTCAACCTGGCGGTCAGTCTCGACCATCTGGGACAGGGCAAGCTCGCCGCACAGCATTACCAGCGCGCGCTGCAACTGGACCTATCGGATAACCCGGGTTTCAACCGCGCACAAACGCAGCAGCGTATAAATGAATTGACGGCACCCTGAGGCCGACACGGGAAAGCGGCATGATATCGCATATTCAACAACCCCTTGGACGCCTGCTGGTGGAAAAAGGCGTCGTCAGCGAAGACCAGTTGCGCATCGCCATCCAGGAGCAGAACAAGAACCACCAGCCGCTGGGGCGCCTGATGGTGGGCTTGGGCTTCCTGTCCGAAGCAACCATCCGCGATGTGCTGTCGGAAAACCTGGGGCAGGAAAGCGTCGATCTCGCTACCGTAATTATTGACTCGACCGCCATCAAACTGATCCCAAAGGACATCGCGCGGCGCTACCAACTGCTGCCGCTGTCGGTTGACCTGCTCAACAAGCATCTCACCCTGGCGATTGCCGATCCCGACAACATCATCGCGCTGGACCAGCTGCGCGCCCTGCTCAAGGACGAATACCGCCTGACCACGCAACTGGCGAGCGAATCCGACATCCTGCGCGCCATTGACCAGTATTACGGCTTTGAGCTGTCCATTGATGGCATCCTGCACGAGATCGAGCCGGGCGACATGGAATACCAGTCGCTGCACCAGGGGGTCACCGAATTCAGCCAGCCGGTGGTGCGCCTGATTGACGCCATGCTCACCGAGGCAGTGCAGCAGGGCGCGTCCGATATCCACTTCGAGCCGGAAAGCAGCTTCCTGCGCATCCGCTACCGCATAGACGGCGTACTGCGCCAAGTACGCAGCCTGCACAAGAGTTTCTGGCCGGCCATGGTAGTGCGCTTGAAAGTAATGAGCGGCATGAACATCGCGGAAACCCGCGCGCCGCAGGATGGCCGCATCTCACTGCGCCTGTCCGGCCGCGCAATTGATTTTCGCGTCGCCTCACATCCCACCACGCATGGCGAAAACCTGGTGCTGCGCATACTGGATCGGCAGAGAGGAATCGTACCCATAGACAAGATCGGGCTGGACGATACCGCACTTAACACGCTCAGGCTGATCATCGCCAAACCGGAAGGCATCGTGCTGGTAACCGGCCCCACCGGCAGCGGCAAGACCACCACACTGTATTCGGTGCTCAACCACGTCAATACCGAATCGGTCAATATCATGACGCTGGAAGATCCGGTGGAATATCCCCTCCCGCTAGTCCGCCAAACTTCGGTGAACGAGGCGGCCAAGCTGGATTTCGCCAACGGCATCCGTTCCATGTTGCGGCAAGACCCGGACATCATCCTGGTCGGTGAAATCCGCGACCACCCCACGGCGGAGATGGCATTCCGTGCCGCCATGACCGGCCATCAGGTATATTCGACGCTGCACACCAACTCGGCCATCGGCGCCATCCCGCGCCTGCTCGACATCGGCATCCTGCCGGACATCATGGCCGGCAACATCATCGGCATCATCGCGCAGCGCCTGGTGCGCATACTGTGCCCCCATTGCAAATACGCCTACCACCCCGACCAGATGGAGCGCAAACTGCTCGGTATCCGCCATAATGAAGAAACTACGCTGTACCGCGCCGCAGGCTGCGACCTGTGCCGCCACCAGGGTTATAACGGGCGGTTCGCCATCATGGAACTGCTCAAGATGGACAATGATATTGATGACCTGGTGGCACATCGCGCCAGCATCCGCGAACTGAAACAAGCCGCACTGGACAAGGGGTTTCGCCCGCTCGCGGCGGATGGCCTGCAGCGGGTGTTGCAAGGCATCACCTCACTGTCCGAAGTGGCGCGTGTGGTCGACCTGACTGACCGCATGAGCTAAAGAGACCAAGTGGCTCTGTATTCATACAAGGCGATCAACGACCAGGGCAAGACCTCCAAAGGCTTGCAGGACGCGGCCAATGTGGTGGACCTCGAATTGCGCCTGAAGCGCATCGGCTTGGATCTGGTCCACGCTAAGGTGGATGAAAAAAAACCTGTCTTTCGCGCCAGACAAATCAAGCGCACGGACCTGATCACCCTGTTCTTCAACATGGATCAACTTATCCGTTCAGGAGTCCCGCTGCTGGAATGCCTGGCCGATTTGCGCGACAGCATGGATGACCCGCAATTCCGTGAGATCATCGCCAGCATGGTGGAATCGATCGAAAACGGCAAAAAGTTGTCGCAAGCCATGGCAGAGCACCCCGAGGCGTTCGACAAGATTTTTGTGAGCCTGACCCATGCGGGGGAAGAAAGCGGCCGCCTGGCTGATGTATTCAAACATCTTACTGAATCGTTGAAATGGCAAGACGAGATGGCTACACAAACCAAAAACATGATGATTTATCCGGTATTCGTCGGCACCGTGGTGATAGGCATCACCTTCTTCCTGATGATTTATCTGGTGCCGCAACTGGTCGGTTTCATCAAGGGCATGGGGCAGGAAATCCCCTTTCAGACCCGTTTGCTACTGGCCACCTCCAGCATGTTCGTGAATTACTGGTATATCATGCTGGCGCTGCCGGTAGTGTTGTTCGCGGTCTTCAAGCTGTTGCTGATCTACAATCCCGGCCTGCAATATCATCTGGACAACCTCAAGTTGAATATCCGGCCCACCGGCCCCATCCTGCGCAAGATCATCCTGGCGCGCTTTGCCAATACCTTCGCCATGATGTACGGTTCCGGCATCACCATACTGGATTGCATCGCCAACTCGCGTGACCTGGTAGGCAACCAGGTGATCGCCAAGAGCCTGGAACAAGTTACGCAGGAAATCGAATCCGGCAAGAATCTCACGCAGAGCTTCCAGAACACCGGCGTATTCCCGCCACTGGTGATACGCATGCTCAAGGTGGGCGAAGCTACCGGCCAGCTGGATCTTGCGCTAAGCAATGTAAGTTATTTTTATGACCGCGACGTGAAGGATTCAATCAAAAAAGTACAGGTTATGATTGAACCGACCATGACCATCATTCTCGGTATGCTGCTCGGCTGGGTGATGCTGTCCGTGCTGTCGCCGATTTATGACCTCATCAGCAAGGTGAAGATGTAATGTCCAGCAAAACCCTCCTGTTCCGCAGCGCCGACTATTTCCATGCCTATACCTGGAAGGATGGCGCACTTTCCGGGGAACAGCGCTTTGCCGACAATCCGGAGGGCAAGGAGCAATTTGCCATATTCCTGCAAAATCACCGCGATCCGGCCTACCTGCTCACCGACCTGATCGAAGAAGATTTCCGCCACGAAACTGTGCCGCATTTGCGCGGCGGCGAGCGCACCGAACTGATTCAGCGCAAGTTCGAACAATACTACCGCAACACCCCATTCCGGCAGGCACTGCCGTTACAACGCCGGAAAGATGGACGGCGCGACGATGACATGCTGTTCTCCGGGCTGACCAATCCGGCTCTCATCTCGCCGTGGCTAAGCGTAATGCTGGCGCACAGTATGCCGGTGGCCGGCATTTATTCCGTGCCCAACATCAGCGCCCCGCTGGTCAAGGACATCCCCTCCAGCCACCTGTTGCTGTTGTCTTGGGAAAAACATGCGGGGTTACGCCAGACCTATTTCGACGCCAAGCTCCTGCGCTTCTCGCGCCTGACGCCGATAAGCGACGGCAACTCATTCGGCGAGGCAGTCGCAAAAGAAGCCGCGCGCACCCAGCAGTACCTGAAGAGCTTGAGCCTGTTGCCACCCGGCCAAACGTTGAACGTGCACATAATATGCCATGCGGATGACAGGCGCGAATTGGAAGCGCGCCTTAACAACGATACCGACATGCACTATGCCTATCTCGACATTCAGGAACTGGGGCAGCGCATCAAGTCGAAAACAGGCTATGCCGACTCGGATGCGACGCCGCTGTTCCTGCATCTGCTCGCCATCAAACCGTCGCGCAGCCACTACGCCGCTGCTGAACACACCCACTTTTTTCAGTTATTGCAACTCCGCCGCCGCCTGCACTGGCTAAGCGCGGCGCTGGCCGTATCTTGTCTGCTGTGGAGTGTTTCCAGTATCTTGGAAGGGCGTGTGCTGAACGATGAAAGCGAATCGCGCATGGCACAGGCACACAAATTGTCGCAGCAAGCGCAACAAATCATCCAGGGCTTCCCCAACACACTGGCTCCCGCCACGGACATGAAGACCGCCGTGCTGTTGATGCGCAAACTGGACAACTACTCCCCTCCGCCACAAATGATATTGAAGGGCCTCAGCACAACCCTGGATGCTTTCCCGCGCATCCGCGTTGACAAACTTTCCTGGCAAACCAGCGCTGCACCCGATACAGTGACATCGAGTAGTGCGGCAACGAATTCCCCCGCGCAGGTAATCACGCTCAGCGGCGAGCTGACGGAATTTGCCGCAGACGACTACCGCAATTCGCTGAATTATCTGGAGCGCTTCCAGCAAGCCCTGACGCAGCGCGGCTACGGCGTAACGGCGCTGACCCTGCCACTGGATATCAGCCCGAAAGGCAGCATCGCAACCGGTGTTGGCGACGACATCACAAAACCCGCGCAACTTTCGCTGAAAATCATCTGGAGGCCGGCAACATGACTTTCTCCACATCCGACTTTTCGCACATCAAATGGAGCTTGCTCATCTTCCTGTTCGTACTGTGTACAGGCGGTGCGGCCATCATGGTCAGCGAAAATATCGTCGCCCAGTCGCAACACGATCAACGCGATGCGATGCGCCAGTTAAATGAAGCGCGCAGCCGACTCGCCCTCGCCGAAGAAGACCATAAAAATATGCAGACTTACACCCTGGAATATAATACCCTGCTGAAGCGCAATGTCATCGGCAACGACCAGCGCCTGGACTGGATCGAAGGCCTGGAGAAAATCCACAAGCAGAACCGCGTGCCTGGTTTCATGGAGTTCAAATACGCCATCGCCCCGCAAAAGCCCTACATACCGGCCCCGCCGCTGGACAATGGAAACTTTAACATCAACCTGAGCGGCATGACTTTGCAATTTGAGTTACTGCACGAAGAGCAACTGACCGCTTTCTTCGACGCCCTGCGCACCGGCATCAATGGCTGGTTCATCCTCGACCATTGCACAATGGAACGCACTAACGCCGCAGCAGACCATGACGACTTCGGAGTAGCACACCAACTCAAGGCGGAATGCACAGGCGGGTGGCTGACCCTGAAGAACAGGAACGCAAAATGAGATACGCCGCACTTATCCTGCTGCTTGCCTTATCCACGGCCACCTCCACGCAGGCAAGCGGCCTGGGACGCCTGTTCTTCACACCGCAACAGCGCGCGCAACTTGAACATGAGCGCACACGAAATGCAACCGCCGCAGAGGGGCCATTCTCATCCGTGCTGACTGTTAACGGCATCGTACAGAAAAAAGGCGGAACGCGTACCGTATGGATCAACGGTGTGGCACAAAACGCGGGCAACAGCGACGAACGCAACCCGGAATCCGTACCGGTTTCAGTGCCGGGCAAGCCGCAATCTGTCAAAGTCAAGGTGGGACAAAAACTGCTGCTGGACAGCCCTCCACAACACAAGCCGGCAGAAAACAAACCTTCACAACAAAACTTGCCTGCGTCCGATGACTAAGCCATGCCACACCCCCATCAGGCCAATAACCTTTACCACTACCAGCGCAAACAGCACGGCGCGGCGCTGATGGTAATGCTGGTGATTATGGTGATGGGTGCCGCTACCTTTCTGGTCAGCTCGCTCAGCCGCTCCAGACTGCAAACTGAACGGGATCAAAAAACGTCAGCAGCTCTTGCACAAGCAAAAGATGCACTGATTGGCTATGCCGCATCGGTCAACCTCACCACTAGCGCTCGGCCTGGCGACCTGCCCTGCCCTGATATCAACAACGATGGGAGTGCCGATACACCGTGTAGTGGCAACGCAATCGGGCGCCTGCCCTGGAAGACGCTGGGCCTGCCGGATTTGCGCGATGGCAGCGGCGAGCGCTTGTGGTACGCAGTTTCCGCAAAATTCAAAAACAACCCGCGCACTACCTGCACCAACTCCAATCTGACCGGCTGCCTGAACAGTGACACCGAGGGCACTATTACTGTATTCGGCTCTGATGGCAGCGCCGTGAATACGGGTAACTCCAGCACTGGCGCGGTGGCTGTCATCATTGCTCCCGGAGATGTATTGCAACGCCAGGATAATGTCTCACAAACCCGAGGCTGCACCGTGGGAGTGAATTGCGATGCCACGGACAAGTGCACTTCTGCATCACCCACCACTGTCCCCAAATGCAACCCCGTGAACTATCTGGACATTGCCACTGTAGGTGGCATCACTGAAGACAACGCCAATTTTGTGGATGGCTCTGCAACCAATGGATTCATTCAAGGTCGCGTCCTGAACAGCAGCGGCCAGACGATCGTAAACGATCGACTGCTGGTCATTACGGAGTATCACATCATCCCGCTACTCGAAAAACGCGTAGCAGCAGAAGTAAAGAATTGCCTTATCGAATACGCTGCCATTCCTCACAACCAGGGACCCGCACCCAATCAAGGCTACTACCCTTTTGCAACGGCGCGAACACCTGGCCCTCCGGTTAGTTACAATGACTCCGACAGATTACTGTTTGGCCATGTACCTGATATGCCGTTTGCAGCAACATGTAGCGACACTGGCGGTAGCACTTGTGGATCGACAGGTGGCATGCAAGACGTCTGGGGACCGACTTGCACACTTTCCTATTCCAACTGGTGGGTGAATTGGAAAGAAATGGTTTTTTATGGCCTCGCGAATAAATTACGCCCGCATAATCTAACCCATACTCATGCCTGCTCTGATTCGCCAAACCCTTGCCTCGTGGTCAATCCACCTTCCGCTGCCATTGATAAACACTTTGTCGTAATTGTGGCTGGCGAGAAGCTGCCCGGACAGGTGCGCACTACTGATACCGACAAATCTAATCTGAACAACTATCTTGAAGGCGGCAATGCCACGGGTGCCTCACCGTTTGAGCAACGCCCTCCTTCAGCCACATTCAACGATACCGTGGTGTTCCAATGAACAATTACGCCAACCACTACCGGGCACAAACCGGTTTTTCCTTGGTCGAGATGGCCATCGTGCTGGCTATCGTGGCACTGCTGCTTGGTGGATTGCTGCCCTCAATATCAAGCCAGGTCGAACAGCAACGCAGGAATGAAACACGCAAACAAATGGATGAAATCAAGGAAACTCTAATCGGCTACGCCATTATCAATGGCAACTTGCCCTGTCCGACCACCACCACTGATCCGGCCAATGCAAATTACGGCGTGGCGGACGCAACCTGCCCGCCTGCAGGAGCTACATCCGATGGTTATTTACCGTGGAAAACTCTAGGCGTATCGGAAACCGATGCATGGGGCAGCAAACGCAGCAGTACGGGTAGTCCGTGGACTGGCTACTGGCGTTATCGTGTGGACCGGAATTTCAGCAATGCCAGCATACCCTTTACCCTGAATACAGGGTTCGGAACCTGCCCAAGCGCAACAACCGATTGCCTTGTAATTCAGGACAACGTCGGCAACGCCCTGACGTCCACCACGGAGCGCCCTGTTGCCATCGTGTTTTCTACCGGGCCGAACGTTACCGCAGATGGACAGAATGCCAGTTACGAGGCAACAAGCGGCATCTACCGAAGCGATGTACCAACTCCTTCTTTCGATGATATTTTGATTTGGATTTCACGCCCGCAACTATTCAACCGCATGGTGATGGCAGGCAAGCTGCCCTAGGCGCGCCGCCAGGTCGTTCCCGCCGCGCTGTCTTCCAGCACGATTCCGGCTTCCAGCAACTCCTTGCGGATGCGATCCGCCTCGGCGTAGTTCTTGGCCTTCTTCGCGGCGGCGCGAGCAACAATTAACTCATCTATCCTTGTTTTCTCATTATCGCTACCACTCGCTGTAACCGTTGCTGAATAGAATTCATTTTTGTTAGTGAATAAGCTAGGAGTGAGGATTACCCCTTGAAAGAACTCTTGAGGATCGCGCTGCAGCAAACCGAGTACCCCGCCCAGCGCCTTGAGTTGCCTTGCCGCTTCTACTGATTGGCTGCGGTTCACTTCATTCGCCAGATCGAACAGCACTGCCATTGCTTCCGGCGTGTTGAAGTCGTCGTCCATTGCGGATTGAAAGCGTTGGGCGTGGGGTTCGTTCCAGTCAACAGCTCCCCCACCCCTAGCCCCTCCCCCGGAGGGAGAGGGGAACTTGCCTCCCTCTCCCATCGGGGGAGGGATTGAGGGTGGGGGAACGCCCTTCAGCGCCGTATAAAGCCTCGTCAGCGCACCCTTTGCATCATCCAGATGCGCATCGGAATAATTCAACGGGCTGCGGTAGTGGGCGCGCAGAATGAAGAAGCGCACCACCTCGGCATCATATTTTTTCAGCACCTCGCGGATGGTAAAAAAATTGCCCAGCGACTTGGACATCTTTTCCTCATCCACGCGCACGAAGCCATTGTGCATCCAGACATTCACAAACTGGCAGCGGTGCGCGCCTTCGCTCTGGGCGATTTCGTTTTCGTGGTGAGGGAACTGCAAGTCCGCGCCGCCGCCGTGAATGTCGAAATGCTTGCCCAGCAGTTCCGAGCCCATCGCCGAGCATTCGATGTGCCAGCCGGGGCGGCCTTTTCCCCACGGCGAATCCCATTTCACTTCGTCCGGCTCGTCGTCCCTGGCATGTTTCCACAGTACGAAGTCGAGCGGATCGCTCTTGCCACTATTTACATCCACGCGCTCGCCGGCACGTAAGTCCTCCAGTGACTTGCCGGACAATTTTCCGTAGCCGTCAAACTTGCGCACCGCGTAATTCACATCACCATCCGCAGCGCGATAGGCCAGGCCGTTCTTTTCCAGTTGCCCGATCATCTCCAGCATCTGCGGCACATATTGCGTGGCGCGCGGCTCTTGTGTCGGCGGCAAAATGCCCAGTGCGCGCTCGTCCTCATGCATGAAATCTATAAAACGCTGGGTCAGCGTATGAATGGATTCGCCACTTTCCGCCGCGCGCTTGATGATCTTGTCGTCAATGTCGGTAATGTTGCGCACGTAGGTCACATCGAAACCGGATGCCTTGAGCCAGCGGTACACCATGTCGAATATCACCATCACACGCGCATGGCCGAGGTGGCAGTAGTCGTATACCGTCATGCCGCACACGTACATGCGCACCTTGTTCGGTTCGATGGGAATGAAGTCCTGCTTGTCGCGGGAGAGAGTGTTGTAAATTTTCAACATCAAGAACCTTTACGGCAAATTTTCATGAGTCGCTAACTTTTCGCGCGCACCAGCAACACCGGCATGTCCGCACTACGAACAGTCTGCTCGGCCACACTGCCCATCACCAAATGATCTATGCCCTTGCGTCCATGCGTGCCCACCACCAGCAGCTCAGCGCCCCATTGCCGCGCTTCCTGCGTGATCAAGCTGCCGATGCGGCCAGCATAGTTCTCCACCAGTTTTGTTTCCGCCACTACGCCTTGCCCAGCCACTTGTTCTGCGCGCTCTTTCAACAACGCCTTACCTGCATTGGCAATCGCCTCCATGATGTCATGCATCGGCATCACATTCATGGTATTGGGTTCCCACATGACAGGCATTTCTTCGCACACATGGAGTAGCAATATATGCGCACCCATTTCGCGCGCCAGCTTGATCGCCTCGCCTAGCGCCATGTCTGAAGTCTTGCTTCCATCAATTGCCACTGCAATTCGCTTATACATAACTTCTCCTTAGCCCTGTTCTTTCGCCCACGAATCCTTGAGAGTCACGGTGCGATTGAACACCAATTTTCCTCCCGCTTGATGCTCGCGCCTGTCGGTGCAGAAATAGCCGAGGCGCTCGAACTGGTAGCAGGTTTCCGGCGCCGTGTCTTTGACGCACGCCTCAACCCAGCCTTGCACTACCGTCAGTGATTCAGGGTTGAGGTAAGTGCAAAAGTCGATGTTTTTATCCGCGTCCGGTTCCGGCACGGTGAACAGCCTGTCATACAGGCGTATCTCGGCGGGCAGCGCGTGTGCGCAGGAAACCCAGTGAATCACGCCCTTCACCTTGCGCCCCACCGGGTTCTTGCCCAGCGTGTCCGCATCAATTGAGCAACGCAGCCCGGCGATATTCCCTGCCGCATCTTTCACTACATCATCGCAGCGCATCACGTAGCTGTAGCGCAGGCGCACCTCACCGCCCGGTGTCAGGCGCTGCCAACCGGCGGGAGGGTTCTCGGCGAAGTCGTCAGCCTCGATCCATATCTCCTTGCTGAACGACACCATGCGGCTACCGAACTCGGGGTGGTTGGGATGGAAGCCTGCTTCGCGCGATTGTGCGTTAGCCTGCTCAAAATTGCTGATGACCACCTTAAGCGGCTTCACTACCGCCATCACGCGCGGCGCGCGGGTTTCCATATCTTCACGGATGCACGCTTCCAGCACACCCATGTCCACCGTGTTGTCGCTCTTGGAAATGCCGATGCGGCGGGCGAATTCGCGAATGCCTTGCGGCGTGTAGCCGCGCCTGCGCATACCTGTGATGGTAGGCATCCGCGGGTCATCCCAGCCGCTGACATGCTGCTCCGTAACCAGTTGCAACAGTTTGCGCTTGCTGGTGATGGTGTAATGCAACTCCAGCCGTGAAAACTCGATTTGCTGCGGATGGCAGGGGATGGTGATGTTGTCCAGCACCCAGTCATACAGCGGACGATGGTCTTCAAACTCCAGCGTACACAACGAGTGGGTAATGCCCTCCAGCGCGTCGGAAATGCAATGAGTATAGTCGTACATAGGGTAGATGCACCACGCATCGCCGGTGCGGATGTGATGCGCGCGGCGGATGCGGTAGATCGCCGGATCGCGCAAGTTGATATTGGGCGAGGCCATTTCTATCCTGGCGCGCAGCACACGGCTGCCATCGGCGAATTCCCCGGCTCGCATGCGCGTGAACAGGTCGAGGTTTTCTTCCACACTGCGTTCGCGGTATGGGCTGTTTTTGCCGGCCTGTGTCAGCGTGCCGCGATACTCGCGCATTTCCTCGGCGGAGAGATCCTCCACATAAGCCTTGCCCTGCTTGATCAACTCGACCGCATATTCATAAAGCTGCTCGAAATAGTCGGATGCCCAATGCACTTCGCCGTCCCACTGAAAACCCAGCCATTGCACGTCTTCCTGGATGGAGCGCGCGTATTCGTCGCTTTCCTTTTCCGGATTGGTATCGTCGAAACGCAGGTTGCATTTGCCCTGATAATCCTGCGCCAGTCCGAAGTTCAGGCAGATGGACTTGGCATGGCCGATGTGCAGATAACCGTTCGGTTCGGGCGGGAAGCGGGTGACGATGCCGCTGTGCTTGCCGCTCGCCAGATCAGCCTCGATGATGTTGCGGATGAAGTGTGGAACCGGCGCTTGTGCGTTGCTGCTCATTGTTCGATATCTTCTTCGCATGACTGGGGAACGCGCGGATTTTACCCGAAAACCAGCAGGCCCAACCTAGGGAAACGCCGATTTAATCCGTTCGTGGTGAGCCTGTCGAACCATGATCAGATTAAATCTATAACAATCCATTGGTACTGCTAACCCTTCGACAAGCTCAGGGCGAACGGATGATTTAATCTGCGTTTCCCTAGCGAAGCGCAGGCGAATGCGATAACTTGTGAAACAAACGGGCTTATTTGGTAGAATCCAAGCCACTTTAGGGAACCCCATTGAGGTCTGCCTTACCAATTTTGCTGTAAATAATTTCGGGGAAACACAACTCTATGTACCTGCTCAACCGTTTTTGCCAGCATGCCGCACTATACGGCAGCGCGCTGTTACTGTGTTTCAGCCTTACCGCACACGCGGATGAAGTCCAGGACATCAACAAATTGTTCAAGCAGGGGCAACATGAACAAGCGCTGGAACGCATCAACACTTACCTGGCTGGCAAACCCAAAGACGCGCAGGCACGCTTCCTGAAAGGGCTGATCCTCACCGAACAGGGCAAGACCAATGACGCCATCCGCACATTCTCCGAACTGACCGAGGATTACCCGGAACTGCCGGAACCCTACAATAATCTCGCCGTGCTGTACGCCAGCCAAGGCCAGTATGACAAAGCCAGGATCGCGCTGGAAATGGCGATCCGCACCCATCCCAGCTATGCTACCGCGCATGAAAACCTGGGCGACATCTATGCCAAGATGGCGAGCCAGGCTTATGACCGTGCGCTGCAACTGGATCGCAGCAATACCGGCACACAGACCAAGCTTGCGCTGATTAAAGACCTGTTCACTACCGGCACTGCCAAGGACGGCAAGTCCGGCAAAACCACGCATACTGAAACCGCCAGCGCCATCAGTGCTGCCAAACCACAACCGGCAACCGAATCTGTTCCAGGCACCCCCATCGTCGCTCCTGACGTTGCCCGTGCGGCAACACCCGCTCCGGACAAAGCGTCCACCGGGCAGGCAGCCGCAAAAAAACCGGCTGCCAGCAGCAATAATGAAGTGCTGAAGGTGGTCAATAAATGGGCCGCCGCGTGGTCGTCAAAAAATGTGAAGCGCTATCTCGCATTCTACGCTGAAGACTTCAAGACACCGGACGGCGAGAACCGCAACAACTGGGAAGCGCAACGCCGTGAGCGCATCGCCAAGCCCAAGTCCATCCATGTGGGCATCAACGACCCCAAGGTCAAGCTGATTGATGACAGTCACGCCAGCGTATCCTTCAAACAATCCTATCGCGCCAGCCACCTGAAGACCTCTTCCAGCAAAACGCTGGTGCTGGTGAAATCCGGCGGCAATTGGCTGATTCAGGAAGAACGTTCGGGAAAATAATGCGCATCCGTTTGGTCGCTTCCTCTCTGTTGCTTGCCTTGGCATTCGCGCTCAATCCGGCGTATGCCGGGGAGCACGGCGGCACACTGAATTCGCGCAGCATGGAAGCGTTGCTGGTGGAAAGCCTGCTGTCGGTATCCAGCAACAAGCTGGATGTGGCGCTGAACGAAGTAGATTCGCTGCTCAAAATCAATCCCAATTTCAAACTTGCGCAACTGGTCAGGGGTGACCTGTTGCTGGCGCGCGCCCGTCCGCTCAGCGACTTCGGCAATGCGCCGGACGCGTCGCGCGAGTGCATGGAAGACCTGCGCGATGAGGCGCGTGTGCGGCTGCACCGCTTTCAGGAGCAGTCGCCTGTCGCACTCGTGCCGAAATTCCTGTGGCAACTCGATGCACAGCAACACCACGCCATCGTGGTGGACACCAGCAAGTCCACGCTGTACCTGTATGAGAACATCAACGGTGAGCCGCACTATGTGGCGGACTTCTACATCAGCTCCGGCAAGAATGGCTCCGAAAAAGCTTCCGAAGGCGACCAGAAGACTCCGCTCGGTGTGTATTTCATCAATGCCAGCCTGCCCAAAAGCAAGCTCACCGATTTCTACGGCAGCGCCGCCTATCCGCTGAGCTACCCCAACGAATGGGACCGCAAGCAAGGCCGTGATGGCCATGGCATCTGGCTGCACGGCACGCCAAGCAATACTTACAGCCGTCCGCCGCGCGCCAGCAACGGCTGCGTGGTGCTGTCCAACGAGGATCTGGAAAATCTCGGCAAGTTGTTACAGGTTGGCGTCACCCCGGTGATCATCACCAACCAGATGAACTGGAGCGACGAACAGACCAATTCCGACCGCGCCGCGCTGCTGAATGAAATCGAGCAATGGCGCTCGGACTGGTCCGGCCTCGACACCGACACCTACCTCAAGCACTATGCGCGCGATTTCTCCAGTAGCGGCGCGGATTTCTCTGCCTGGGCGCGGCAGAAAAAACAGGTGAACGCCGGCAAGTCATGGATCAAGGTGAATCTATCCAACATCAGCGTGTTTGCCTACCCGAACCAGCCCGATCTGGTAGTGGTCAATTTTGAGCAGGATTACGCCAGCAACAACCTGAACAACCGCATGAAAAAACGCCAGTACTGGATGAAGCGCGACAACCGCTGGCAGATTGTTTATGAGGGCGCGGCGTAAATCTCCGCTGTTACCATAGTCCTTCCCCAACCTCCACACAAGGAAACACCGCATGAGTCTCGCAAAAAGCTGCTCCGCACTATTACTCGGCTGGTTGTTATGTTTTAACACGCAAGCCGCAACCGATTCCAAACCCTCCGCACAAAAAGGAAAACACAGCATGGTCAAACTGCATACCAACCACGGCGACATCACTATAGAGCTGGATGCCAAGAAGGCTCCGGCCACGGTCAAGAACTTCCTCGGCTATGTGAGTAGCGGCTTTTATGACGGCACCATTTTCCACCGCGTGATAAACGACTTCATGGTTCAGGGCGGCGGCTTCGAACCCGGCATGAAACAGAAACCAGTCAATGCGCCGATCCAGAATGAAGCGGCGAACGGCCTGAAAAATGACAACTACACCGTTGCCATGGCGCGCACCTCCGATCCTCATTCGGCCACGGCGCAATTCTTCATTAACGTGAAGAACAACGACTTCCTCAACCACCGTGGCCAAGATAGCTGGGGCTATGCCGTATTCGGCAAAGTAGTGGAAGGCAAGGAGGTCGTGGATGCGATTCGCCAGGTCAAAACCGGCTTCCGTAACGGATTCCAGGACGTACCGCTGGAGGATGTCATCATCACCAAGGCAGAAGTGGTACAAAAATAACCCTCACTCTCCCCTCGCCTCGCCTGATGGAGCCACTAGCCATTCCACTAGGTTGTCAAAGAACGACAACCAAGTGGCTGGTTATAGGCTATCAGCCGAAGAGTTTTTGGCCGGGCACCCGAAAGACGATAGCCAAGTCGCTGGTTATGACAATGGGGGCTGGGAGGGATTGTTGTCATGCCCCATAGCCTGTTCATCTCCGACCTGCACCTCTGCGTAAAGCAGCCGCGCAGCATGCAGGTGTTCCTGCACTTCATGCAGCACACGGCGCCCAAGGCAGAAGCGCTGTATATCCTCGGTGATCTGTTCGAATCCTGGGCAGGTGATGACGATCTCAATGACCCATTCCATCAGCGAATCACCCACGCATTGCACACTCTCGCCGCAGGCGGCACACACCTGTTCATCATGCATGGCAATCGTGATTTTCTGATGGCTGAAAAATTGGCGGCGGCATGCCACGCCACGCTACTGCCCGACCCCATGCTGCTTGACCTGTATGGCACACCGACGCTGCTCACCCACGGCGACGTTTTATGCACTGACGATGCCGCCTACCAGAGCTATCGCAGCCAGGTGCATGAGATCGGAAGAGCGTCGTGTAGGGAAAGAGTGTAGATCTCGGTGGTCGCCGTATCATTAAAAAAAAA
>OESW01000084.1_pt1 | contig 17429 bp, 14 predicted proteins | sample 1534831 | NCBI WGS metagenome assembly OESW01 (sample SAMEA104161952, study PRJEB21768) | metagenome | isolation source: underground water
TTTTTTTTTAATGATACGGCGACCACCGAGATCTACACTCTTTCCCTACACGACGCTCTTCCGATCTTGGCACTTCTTGGTGGTGACCAGCGGGAAACCTTGTGCAAGATCGAAGCGCATCTGGTAGCCGAACACGCTGACCGTGCCGGTGCCGGTGCGGTCGGATTTTTTCGTGCCGTGTTCCAGCACATGCTGCATGAGGTCGAGATATTGGCGCATAAAGATTCGGGGTATGGTCGGCGCTGTTTGTATAATGCGGACTACACAAAACTAATGAGGCGCAAATGCTAGCACAACTTACCCTCTCACAGACGCCGCCCAAGGACATGGCCGTACAGCACCTGCTGGTGCTGCTGCCGAAGGCCAAGACGCTGCCAAAAGACCTTCCGCACAGCGGCCTGCTCAAGGCCGTGCTGGCGCGGCGCGACATGAAGGCCGACGAGCTGGCGAAATCGCCTGTTGCCGCCAATGCCGAAAACGGCGCTCTGGTGGCGTGGGGGATGCTGGATTTTGAAAAGGACACGTTCGCGCAGCAAGTGCAGGTGCGCAAGGCCTTGCAGCTGCTGCTGGGAGAAAACCCCAAGAGCATCGGCATTGTCGTCCTGGGCGATGAGACGCAGCGCCAGCGCGCCGCCGAGCTGGCGGTGTATGGCGCATGGGTGAACGGTGCGCTGCTGCCGGTGCACAAGAAGAAGGACGAGCGCAGGCCGCTGCAAAAAATCGAACTGTTTGGATTCGCCGACAAGAAAATCTTTGCGCCGCTCAAGGCACAGGCGGAAGGCAACCTGCTGTGCCGCGAGCTGACCGTGTTGCCGCCGAACGAACTGACGCCGGGAATGTACCGTGAGCGGATAAAAAAACTGGCGCAGCAGCACGGCTGGCAGCATGATGAATTCGACATGAAGAAGCTGCGCAAGATGGGCGCAGGCGCATTCGTCGCCGTGGCGCAGGGCAGCGATCCGGAAGACGCCGCCATCGTGCATCTGTCGTACCAACATCCCAAGGCGAAGCAAACCGTCGCGCTGGTTGGCAAGGGCATCTGCTTCGACACCGGCGGGCACAACCTCAAGCCTTCGCGCTACATGCACAACATGCACGAAGACATGAACGGTTCCGCCGTGGCGCTCGGCATCCTGCTTGCCGCCACGCAGAACAAATTGGCCGTGAACCTGGACTGCTGGCTGGCGTTGGCGCAGAACCACATCAGCCCCAAGGCATACAAACAGAACGACATCGTCAAGGCGCTGAACGGCACCACCATCGAAATCGTGCACACCGATGCCGAAGGTAGGATGGTGCTGGCCGATACGCTGACCCTGGCGGTGCGCGCCAAGCCTGACCTGATGATCGATTTCGCCACGCTCACCGGCAGCATGGCTACGGCGCTCGGCTCGCGCTATTCTGGGGTGCTGGGCAACCGCGACGAACTGGTGCAGCGCGCGGTAAGCATCAGCAAGCAAAGCGGCGAGCGGCTGTGCGCCTTCCCGCTGGACGAGGATTACGAGGCCGGCCTGGAATCCAAGGCCGCCGACATCAAGCAATGCTCGCTGGCCGGCGAAGCAGACCACATCCTCGCCGCACGTTTCCTGAAACGCTTCATCGACGATGTGCCGTGGCTGCACATTGACCTCTCCTCCAGCCGCTGTGAAGACGGGCTGGGCATCGTCGCGAGCGACGTGACGGGGTTCGGCGTGGCGTGGGGGCTGGGGATGTTGGCAGCTAAGTAAATGTCGTTTCTAATCTGCTATTGATGTGAGCCTTGATGCTATGACTACAAGCGCCAAGAGCGGTCGGTCGGCACACCGTCTGAATTGCTGCCTAGGAAAATCGGAAGCTGAATAATTACTGGCTGTGATGTCGACTAGGCTGTCCAGATATGGAAATTGAACAGACATTGAAACTAAGTTAATGTGCATCGGCACAGTCTAGACCGAATATTGGATATTTCAACCGATACTTGTATCGGTCCATTCGAAATTAGATGCAGTAGAGACGGAGGCCACTTCATGTACACGCTGCGATTCCTTATTCCTGTGCTTTTCACTTTATTAATAGCTGCTGGGTGTGCAACAGTTCCTGCTGTCCCGAAAGCCGAGAACAAGAGCAGTTCCGGAATCGGAATTGCGATTAGATTGATAGGTCTTCTTAAGATTCCAACGTACGACGCGGATGTCGTCTATTTCGCAAAGGCTTGTGCGGACCAAGAAAGGTGCGAAGAAACGGTGTACGCATCAAACTATGCGAAAGACGGAAGAGTGTACTGGTTAAATGCGCCGCCTGGAGACTATGTGGCTATCGCAGCTTCGTTTGCGGTGCTGAATGCGCCAGACACGTACATCACATATTTCCCGAAAAAACTCATTAACCTGACTCGCGTGAATGTCGAAATGGGAAAGTTCGTGTATGCGGGCAACTATGTTTTTGACACATCGATTGGAGTTTGTCCGGGTGATGCTGATGAGACTCAAGTTTACTATGCGGAGAGATTTGAACCAGGCTCACCGAAATGTGGTTTGCTCAAACCGACATTGAGTAAGATTGCCAAGTTACAAGTTATTTTCGTGGGATCTCATGCCTTTCCCATTGGTGGCCATATGTATCATTATCGCGGATCGATCCATGAGGCTAGCCGAGATGATTCTCATGAGAAAGACTTTCTTATGAGAGCGCAGGGGGATATTGCTGAAGGCGGATGGCGCATATTGACCAAGTAATTAATTGTATGAACTTAACTTCAATCTATTACTTAGTCAGTGTAGGACGCATACCCGCAAGGGGTAGGCCGTGGTTGTAAAGCCGCTAATAACAAAGTCAGGTAATCCGTAACCAGCCAAAGGCTGGACAGAATTGACACAGCGGCAACAACCACGCACTAACCAACGGGCGTTGCACCAAAGGTTGGCAATTCTCTATGCTTTTCGAGCTTGAGAGCTAAAGGGGCCAAGTTCAAATTATTTTCCCATCAGTGCTGCGCAAGCACCTCAAGCATCGTCTCGACATCGACAATCTTGTCGCGTGGCGCACCGCGCCGTTCCCCGCGTGCCACTTCCACGTCATCGAGCCGCTTCCAGTCGTTGAAGGAGACGATTTGCACACCGCGCTGGCGCAGCAGTGAGTCAATAGCCTCGCGCTCTGGCAGCTCGCGCGCCTCGAGTCCGGCGCCGTCGGCGATCATGTACTCGACCACGTGGGCGGACGCGCCCTTGTGTGCCCCGATGAGCCCCTGCGGCCCGGTGCGCGCCCAGCCGACGACGTATTCGTTGGCAATCACGTTGCGGCTGACGGGGTCAACGACGCGCCCGTCTTCGTTGGCGATGACCCGCGCTTTCTCATCGAACGGGACCCCGGCAATCGGCTTGGCGGCAAAGCCAATCGCAGTCAACACCATCCCGACATCGAGCACTTCGGTCTCGCCGGTGCCGCGTGCGCTGACCGTGCCGTCTGGCTGAACTTCGAGACGGTTTTTCTCGAGTACCAGGCCGTCTACATTACCGGCAGCGTCGGCGATTATCTCGGTCGGTGAGACGAGGAAGCGCAGGTGGAGTTTCTTCGTTTTCGCACCGGGCTGCCGCGCGGCAAAGGACTGGAGTATCTTCAGATTCTTTTCCTGCTGCGAACCGCCCGCGGTTTCTGGAATGACGCAGCCCGCAAGTTCTTTCGGGGCGACAATCGGATCAACATCTTCCATCTCGCCGAACTCTTTTAGTTCGGGTGGCGTAAACGAGGCTTGTTCCGGCCCGCGTCGCCCGAGAATAAATACTTCGCGCACCTTGCTGTTGCGCAAAGCCTCCAGCGCGTGTGCGGCAACATCGGTCTTTTCGAGTTCGGCTGGCGTGCGCAGCAGAAACCGGGCGGCGTCAATAGCGGTGTTGCCGTTGCCCACCACCGCGACGCGGGACACCGACAAGTCGATCTTTGCCTGGCGGTAGTCGGGATGCCCGTTGTACCAGCCGATAAAAACTGCCACCGGCGTACAGCGCGCTATGCCCTCCCCCGGAATGCCGAGACGGCGGTCAGCCTCGTTGCCCACTGCGTAAACAATCTGGTGGTAGTGCCGGCGCAACTCCTCCACCGTCACGTCACGCCCGAGACACACATTACCCAAAAACCTGAACGTGGGGCGCGCGGCAGTCTTTTCGAAAACGCGGGTGACTGTTTTAATGCTCTGATGGTCGGGCGCGACGCCACCCCGCACAAGTCCGTACGGGGTAGGGAGACGGTCGAACATGTCGACATGTACTACCGTATCGGTGCGTCTGAGCAGTGCCTCCGCAGCGTAGAAACCGGCAGGCCCGGAACCGATGATTGCGACACGCATGAACTACCTCCACGATGAATAAGGATGTGCCTTGTAATACTACACTTTTAGCGTCTGATTGACCGCAATGGATCGGCTTGGACATAAGTTACACTCTTGCCTATTTTCGTGCACCTGCCTTCGCAAACCTCGTTTTCATGCTTCTCTTTGCTTGACGGCGTTTTATCCGAAGCGCATTATTTGCGTGGGCGAGAAAGCCCGTTGAAATTTATTCTTAAACAACAGGGGGCCGTAATATGTTCAAGAAACTTTTGTTATCAATGGCAATGATCGTGGCAATGTCATTATCGCAAGTGTCTTTTGCAGCAGATGTGGCAGCAGCAGATGAATGCAAAGTCGATAAGGATTGTAAGGATGGCAAAGTTTGTATTTTGGCTTTGACGCCTCATGTATGTAAAGCACCACAGGCTGCAGGTGCGGCTTGTAAGCGAGATGCTGTATGTGCTTCTAAAAAATGTGATATTCCTGCCGGCAAAGAAGCAGGAGCTTGCAAATAAAAAGTACTTCTTGTCTGGTTTCTATGTAAAGAAATTACGATGAAATTGAGAAACCCTTATGTGAGAAAAATCATGAATGATATGGTTTTCTTACTAAGGGTTTCTTGTTTTTAGCCAGCGTGGGGCTGAAAGGCATCGCGCCCCTACGATATAACTATTGATTGCGAAAAGGCCGCACGGCATTTTCTGACCACTTCCACAATTGCTGTGCCAGATAACTATCTTCCGCCAGCGGAGCAGGCTGGACGGCGGCGCAGTGATCGAAGTATTTCCCTGAGATGCCTTTGACATCGGGCGAGGTGGCGAGGTATACCGAGGTGCGTGCGCCAACCGCTACGGTATCGCCCTTTGCGTCGAAGCCGGTGTGCAGCAGCTTGGTATCGATCACGCCGGGATGCAGGCTGTTGGAAGTGAGCCACGGTTCGCGCCGTGCCAGTTCATTGGCGAACAGGGTGTCGGCGAGCTTCGAGTTGGCGTAAGCGTGGTAGGCATCGAAATGGCGCTCGCCATTCAGGTTGTCGAAGTCGATGCGTCCACGTGTGTGCGCAATCGAGCTGACCGTGACCACGCGCGGGTCGGAAGATTTTTTCAGAAGCGGCAGCAGCAACTCGGTGAGCAGGAAGTGCGCGATGTAGTTCACCGCCAGCGTCATCTCGAAACCCGCTTTTGAAACCCTGCGCCCGGTCATGTACACGCCGGCATTATTGATCAGCACATCCAGCTTTGGCAGGCGTGCCGCAAGGTCTTGCGCCATGCGCGCCACGGCGGCGAGATCGGCAAGGTCGGCATGCGCGGTGTGCAGCACGGCATCCGGCGCAGCATGCTGGATCACATCGCGGGCGCGTAGCACCTTCTCCTCATTGCGTCCGTGCAGAACTATTTCATATGCAGGGTTGGCTTCATGCCTGCTGCGAGCCAGTTGCAGCGCGGTTTCCAGCCCGATGCCGTCGGTTGAGCCGGTGATGAAGATCGTTTTCATGATTACCCGATGACCTCGAAGCTGGTGTAACTGCCGTTTTCCGGTTCGATTTCGACCCGTTCTACCTGCGCGCGTTCCGGGCCGCGCCGGGCCCAGCGCACGATGGCGTCCACATCGGCGGGTTCGCCATGCACCGCGGCCTCCACCGAGCCATCGACACGGTTCCGCACCCAGCCGGCGACCCCCAGTCTTTGCGCTTCGCGGCGCATCGAGTCGCGGAAGAACACGCCTTGCACGCGGCCATGAATCACGAGGCGTAGAGTCTTCTTGGGCATATCCGGATGGATGGTCATTGTGGGTTGAGTGCGGATGTTGACGGCTGAATAAACGGGGGCAATGCTTCCCAATGGGCCTTTACTCAAGCGGAATCACCAGTTCAGTTTGAAATATTCCGCCATGCTGGTCAAGCCAAATGCCAGTACCACAACAGTCATCACGCCGGTAGCCAGCCACCCCAGCCATTTCAGGCGAACACTGATCACGAATCTGCCCATCACTTTTTTTTGTGTCGCGATACCCATCATTGCGATCATCAGGGGAACGGATATCACCCCGTTGATGACGGCACTCCACAACAGCGCTTTGACCGGATCGATGGGGCTGAAATCCAGAAGCATGCCAACCAAAGTTGCCAGGGCGATGATCGCATAAAAACCCTTCGCTGCTTTAAGCTCCAAGCCAAGGCTGGATGACCAGTTAAATATTTCCGCCACCGCATAGGCCGCCGAGCCTGCCAGCACGGGCACGGCCAGCATCCCGGTGCCGACGATGCCCGCAGCAAACAATAAAAATGTGAATTCGCCGCCGATCGGGCGCAGTGCCTCGGCGGCCTGGGCGGAAGTCTGGATGTCATGCACGCCGTGGGTATACAGGGTGACCGCAGTGGTCAGCATGATGAAAAAGGCGATGATGTTGGAAAACGCCATGCCCAGTGCCGTGTCTATGTTGATGCGCTGCAAATGTTGCTGGGCGCCTTCCGGCAACTTATGCAAGGAAGCTCCGCCGCGCTGCACTTCCAACTCTTCCACTTCCTGGCCTGCCTGCCAGAAAAACAAATAGGGGCTGATAGTCGTGCCAAAAATTGCCACGATGAGAAGAAGGTAGTTTTCTGAGATTTCAAGTTTCGGCACAAACGTTCCGCGCAGCACTTCGCCCCACGGCACATGGGAGGCAAATACGGTTCCCACATAAGCAAATAATGTCAGTGTTAACCACTTCAATACACCTACGTAGCGTTGGTAAGGTATGAACACCTGCAATAGCAAACAGATCATGCCTAATGCGACGGCATAGATGTGTCTCGGTCCGCCAACCACCAATTTAACGGCGTCTGCCATTGCCGCCAGGTCGGCTCCGATGTTGATGGTATTGGCGACTAGCAGCAGCATGACCAAAGAGAGTGTGACTCCGCGCGGGTTGGTCTTTGCCATGTTGGCTGCCAGACCGCGGCCTGTGACACAGCCGATGCGCGCACTGATTACCTGGATTCCGACCATCAGCGGATAAGTAATAAACAGCGTCCACAATGTGCCAAAACCATATTGCGCGCCGCCTTGGGAATATGTGGCAATACCGCTGGGGTCATCATCGGCTGCTCCCGTAATCAGTCCGGGTCCAAGCTTGTTAAGCCATTGGGAAAGCGTTTTTTTCATCAGGAGAATGACAGGTTGGGTTTGATGAGATGAGCGGCGGGGATTTTGCCATACTTTGCCGCTGGCAACGGGATTAACTACTGACCAGTACGATCACACAATAGTGCGCAAATTTGCCAACCGTCATGAACAGCGCGGCCTGCTCATGTTGAGGCGCAGCCAACTGGCGGCGAAAAAGCTGGAGAAGAACAGCCCCTACAGGCTGAGGTTGCTGGTGAGGAAGGGAGTGAGGGCATCCATTGGTGCTGCGTGCGGGGAATGCGCGCTAATGCACCTTCTCACAGCCTTGGCGGTTGCCCGCATCGCAACTCATGCGGAAGCTTTCCATCGCGTCTTTCTGCTTGTTTAAGGTTAACAGAACGAAACCGCGGTTCAAGAGCGCTTGGCCATTTTTGGCATTCAGTTTGAGCGCCCTATTGTAATCGTCCAAGGCATCCTGGTAACGTGATTGGGATGCAAAAACATTGCCCCGGTTGAAATAAGCATTTTCCTGGCCCGGGTTAATCTGGATGGCGTGGTCGAATTCCACCATGGCTTCCGGCAAGCGCTTGGAGATCATGTAAAGGCCGCCGCGGTTTACATAGGCATCGGCATAATTCGGCTTGAGTTCAATCGCCTTGCTGTAATCCTGTAAAGCTTCCTGATGGCGGCCAATGGCGCCATACACAATGCCCCGGTTGAAATAGATTTCTGCGTTCTTCGGGTCAATCTGGGTGGCCTTGCCCATATCGTTAAGCGCAGATTCCGCATGCCCCTGCATGGCGTCTATGATGCCGCGGTTCATGTAGGCAATTGCCAATCCGGGATTGAGGTGTATGGCCTCATCGAGATCGTTCATGGCTTCCCGAGTCTTGCCCAGCCTTAAATAGGTAATGCCGCGGTTTAAATAAGCATCAGCATTCTTTGGACTGAGTTGAAGAATATGTTCGAAATCGTTCAGCGCCTCGGCATGACGGCCCGTTTGCAGAAGAACAACACCTCTATTCAAATACGCCTCGCTATAATCCGGCCGGAATTTGATTGCCGTGCTGTAGCTTTGCAGGGCTTCTTCTACGCGCCCTTGCCGGAAATTTGTGACCCCGATGTTTAGGTGAGCCTCAGGGTACTTTGGGTTGAGGGCAACAGATTTTGTAAAATCTTCCTGCGCCTCCCGCAACTGACCTGCTTCCAGATAGGCAAAGCCGCGGTTGTTATAACCTCTTTCAACGCCAAGCAGTTTCTCATTCTGGTTTTTTGAGACTACGTCAGACCATAGCTTTAAATTATCGGAAAAAGTATCCAGTCTGTTCCACGCCAGGGCAGCCACTACCAGGCAGAGCACAGGTAATGCGATAGCGAGCAATTTCCTGGGAGCCGCGCCCAGAAAGGCGAGCAACACGACAGGAAGCCCGCTCATCCAGAGATAGCTGCGATACAGGACGAAAGGTTCCTGAATTCTGACCGAGGAAAGCTCGGTCAAATAAAGTATCCAGGGAAACAGCAGGCCAAACCCGAGCAGGCCTTGGCGTCCGCCTTTCAGCAGGAATCTCACTGCAAATAACGGATAAGCGATGAACAGGATCAAGCCTGCCAACTCCGGCCAGGACAGGAAGTGGGCAGCGAACGGCTGGCGCATATCAACCGACATCCAGCCGGTATAGGGAATGACCCACAGCAGGAGATATTTGAAAAACAGGAATCCCTCGGTGATAACGCTCAAACCGTAGGCGTTTTCGATATTGATTCCCTGTTGCTGGTCGCTGAGGTGAGCCAGCATTTCCGCCGCAAAGGGTTCATAGGGTGCGCCCAGCACTCCCCTGACGCGCAGCACGACAAGCAGGCCAATGCCGAGATACAGGGCGAAAGGCAGCCATACTTTTTTTACCAGGGAAAGTGAAGGCTTGTGCAAAAGCAAGGTGAGGGCAGCGGCTACACCGGGAATCATGATGCTGTGCTCTTTGGAAAAAACCGCCAGGAAATAGAACAGCGCCGATCCAGCATACCACCTGGTTTTGTCCCGGTTCAGTCCTTCCAGATAGCAGAGAAGTGCCGCGATACCGAACAGGGTTGCAAGGATGATGCTGCGTTCTACAAGATAGGCGACGCCGTAAACAGCGATGGGATGCAGGGCAAAAATGAGCGCAGCAAAAAAAGCTGGCCAGTGTGTTTGCAGTGCTGCGTCTTGCGGCTGCGCGGTAACGATGAGCAGGCGCTGGAAGAACACGAACAGGAGTACGCTGTTCGCTGCATGCAAAACCAGATTGCCGGCGCGATACCAGAACCAGTTCAGGCCAAATAAATCATACGTCCAACCAAACGATGCGTAGGAAAACCATCTTAAGTCCAGATGGAATAACGAGGTTCCATACTGTTTCAGAAAATTTTCGACAAAGAAGGGTTTGTCATCGAAAACCAGAGGATTCCACAGGGAGTGTCCGTACAAAATAACTGTCGCGGCAAACAACAACAGCCCCAAGGAAAGACTTGTGTACTTGTTTCTATACATAACGACAGAAATTGTAGCGAGCAGCTTTGGGGTGGGGGAGGCCGGAGCGCAGCGCCCGGAGCATACACATCAGCATGTGAGGAGTGCGAGCACTGCCCGACCCTGCCCTAGAGTCGCGCAGTAGATTTATGTCGCTATGTATAACATTCATGGGATACGAGCCTTGGTGCTTTTCTTCGGCATATAGAGATCGGTGATACTGCCTTCGGCAATCTCAGCCGCAAAACCGATGGTTTCCGACAACGTGGGATGAGGGTGGATGGTCAAGCCGATGTCTTCCATGTCTGCGCCCATTTCCAAAGCGAGCACCGCTTCCGCAATCAGTTCACCGGCATTCATGCCGACGATGCCCGCGCCCAGAATGCGTCGGGTTTGCGGGTCGAGCAGCAATTTGGTGGCACCTTCTTCGCGGCCGATGGACAGCGCGCGTCCCGAAGCCGCCCATGGAAAATTGGCTTTTTCGTATTCGATGCCTTGTGCTTTGGCTTGTGTTTCGGTGAGACCCATCCATGCGATTTCCGGGTCGGTGTATGCCACCGAAGGAATGGTGAGTGCATCGAAGCCGGACTTGTGTCCCGCGATGACTTCCGCCGCCACCTTGCCTTCGTGCACTGCCTTGTGCGCCAGCATCGGGTCGCCGGCGATGTCGCCGATGGCGTAGATGTGCGGCACATTGGTGCGCATTTGCTGATTCACCGGAATGAAGCCGCGCTCGTTGACCGACACACCAGCGGCTTCTGCGCCGATATCGCGGCCATTTGGGCGACGGCCGGCAGCCATCAACACGCGGTCATACAGTTGCGGTTCGGGTGCTTGCGCGCCTTCAAAATGCACCTTCAATCCTTCCTTCAACGCTTCGATCTTGCCGACCTTGGTCTTCAAATAAATCGCTTCATAGCGTTTCTCGATGCGCTTTGCCAGCGGGCGCACGAGATCACGATCCACACTTGGAATCAGGCCGTCGGCCAGTTCCACCACCGAAATTTTTGAGCCGAGCGCGTCATACACCGTGGCCATTTCCAGTCCGATGATGCCGCCGCCGATAATCAACATGCGCTTAGGTACATCCTGAAGTTTCAATGCACCGGTGGAATCGATGATGCGCGGGTCGTCATAAGGCAAACCGGGAATGCGCGTCACGCCGGAGCCTGCCGCGATGATGGCGTTATCAAACGTGATGGTCTTGCTGCCGTCTTTGGTTTCCACGCTGAGGCTGTTGGGCGAGGTGAATTTCGCGACACCTTGCACCACCTGAACCTTGCGCTGTTTGGCCAGCCCTGCGAGGCCGCCGGTGAGTTTGGTGATGACGCTTTCTTTCCATGCGCGGATTCGGTTAATGTCTATCTTGGGCTTGCTGAAGGTCACGCCGTGGTGCGCAACTTCCTCCGCTTCGGTGATCGCTTTGGCGACATGCAACAGCGCTTTGGACGGGATGCAGCCGACATTCAGGCACACGCCGCCCAGCGAAGCGTATTTCTCGATCAGCACCACCTGCTTGCCCAGATCGGCAGCGCGGAATGCGGCGGTGTAGCCGCCGGGACCCGCACCCAGCACCACCACTTCGGCGTGCAAGTCACCCTTAACCACATTCACCGGAACATGCACCTCGTGAGCAGGTGATGCCGGCGGAGCAGAGGGCGTTCCGGCGCTGGCAGCAGGAGCCACCGCAAGGCTGCTTTCCAGCAGCAGGATTACGCTGCCCTCGGAAACTTTGTCGCCCGCCTTAACCTTGACTGCCTTCACCACACCCGCAGCCGGACTGGGTATGTCCATGGTGGCCTTGTCGGTTTCCATCGTGATGAGCGATTGCTCCGGCTCGATGGTGTCGCCCGCCTTGACCATTACTTCGATGACGGCTACGTCCTTGAAGTTGCCAATGTCCGGCACTTTGACTTCGATAGTTTGGCTCATGTTTATCTTTCCCAATTATTTGGGTAGGGTGCGTCTCACACACCGAAAAATGGTGCGTGAGGCGCACCCTACGTTCTTACCTGTCCACTACCCAGCACGATGAATTTCTGCGAAGTCAGCCCTTCCAGCCCGACCGGGCCGCGCGCGTGAATTTTGTCGGTGGAAATGCCGATCTCCGCGCCCAGCCCATATTCAAAGCCGTCGGCGAAGCGCGTGGAAGCGTTCACCATCACCGAGCTGGAATCCACCTCGCGCAGGAAGCGCATCGCTTTGGTGTAGTTCTCGGTCACGATGCTGTCGGTGTGTTGTGAGCCGTAGGTATTGATATGTTCAATGGCCTCGTCCAGCCCGACAACCACGCGCACCGCGAGGATCGGCGCGAGATACTCGGTGCGCCAGTCTTCCTCGGTGGAGGCCTTCATCTGCGGTACCAAGACGCGTGCGGCATCATCGCCGCGCAGCTCCACGCCTTTGTCCAGGTAAATTTTGCACAGCTTGGGCAGTACGGCAGGGGCGATGCCTTGCGCAACCAGCAAGGTTTCCATGGCATTGCACACGCCATAGCGATGCGTCTTGGCGTTGTCCGCAATGCGGATGGCCTTATCGAGATCGGCTTCATCATCAATGTAAACATGGCAGATGCCGTCCAGATGCTTGATCACCGGCACCTTGGCGTCGTCGGAAATGCGCGCAATCAGGCTCTTGCCGCCGCGCGGCACGATCACATCCACATATTCCTTCATGGTAATCAGCTCGCCCACGGCGGCGCGGTCGGTGGTGGCGACCACTTGCACTGCCGTTTCCGGCAACCCGGCTGCACGCAGTCCGGCATGCACACATTGCGCGATGGCCTGATTGGAATGGATGGATTCCGAGCCTCCGCGCAAAATCGCAGCGTTACCGGACTTCAGGCACAGCCCGGCGGCGTCTGCCGTGACGTTGGGGCGTGATTCGTAAATGATGCCGATCACGCCGAGCGGCACGCGCATCTTGCCGACCTGGATACCGGAGGGGCGGTATTTCATGTCGCTGATCTCGCCGATCAAATCAGGCAACTGCGCGATTTGCTGCAATCCCTCCGCCATGCTGCGGATGGTTTTTTCGGTCAGCGTGAGGCGGTCAATCGAGGCAGCATCCAACCCGTTGGCGCGCGCGGCGTCGACATCCTTGGCGTTCGCCGCGATGAGCTGCGCGCTGTCCGTCAGGATGGCGGCGGCGATAGCTTCCAGCGCGCGGTTCTTCGCGGCGGTGTCGGCCTGCGCCATGATTCTGGAAGCCGCGCGTGCCTGCTGCCCGATTTGCTGCATGTATACCTTGATATCTTCCATCGCGTTTCTCTCATATGGAACTGGTCATGTATTTTACCGTAAGCGGAGTGGTAAAATGCGCGCCTTATTTGAGTGAAGCTCTGCATGTCCGACATTCTGAAAAAAATCCTTGCCGTCAAAGCGCAGGAAGTGGCTGCCGCGCAAGCCACCAAGCCACTTGCAGCGATGCGTGCCGAGGCAGGGCAGGCAGCGCCGGCCCGTGATTTCACCGGTGCGATCCGCAGCAAAATTGCGGCAGGGCAACCTGCGGTAATCGCTGAAATCAAGAAGGCCAGTCCGAGCAAGGGTGTATTACGCGCAGATTTTCGTCCGGCGGAGATTGCCGCCAGTTATGCAAAACATGGCGCGGCTTGCCTGTCGGTGTTAACCGATGAACAGTTCTTTCAAGGCAGTGCGGATTATCTGCAACAAGCGCGCGCGGCTTGTTCCATTCCGGTGCTGCGCAAGGATTTTATGGTGGACGCCTACCAAATCTATCAGGCACGCGCGATGGGCGCTGATGCCATTCTGCTGATTGCCGCAGCACTGAGCTTGGCGCAGATGCGCGAATTTGAGGCGTTGGCGCACAGCCTCGGCATGAGTGTGCTGGTGGAAGTGCATGACGCCGAAGAACTGGAGACCGCCCTGCAATTGCAAACTCCGCTCATCGGCATCAATAACCGCAACCTGCGCACCTTCGAAGTCAGCCTGCAAACCACGCTGGATTTACTGCCGCGCATCCCGTCAGGGCGCATCGTGGTGACGGAAAGCGGTATTTTAAAAGCAGAGGATGTACGGTTGATGCGTCAACACCAAGTGCAAACTTTTCTGGTGGGCGAAGCGTTCATGCGTGCAGACCATCCGGGGGTGGAGCTGGCGCGGCTGTTTAATTGAATGCCAAGCGGGCTTGGAACAATGGCGGAGTCAAAAACCAACTGCAACAGTTAATGTTTAGCGGCCAAACACTCACCACGAACGGACAGGATTTATGCGCCATGTATCAGGTTTACAGGCTGATGAAATAACCGAAGTGTTGGTGGAACAACGTAGCGAGTTCATCGCGCGTCGACTTGTGGTTCTGGCCGCCGCGGCTGGCGATCTTGAGTGTGCCGAGCAGCGAGGCCAGGCGTCCGGTGGTTTCCCAATCCCAGCCCTGTTGAATACCGTGAAGCAGACCGGCGCGATAGGCATCGCCGCAGCCGGTGGGGTCGAGCAGCGCGGTGGGTTTGGCGCAGGGAATGGCGATTTTCTTGTCGTCGGCATAGATGGTCGAGCCTTCGCCGCCGCGCGTGATGATGAAAGCGCGCGTGGATTTGGCGAGTTCCTCGATCTTCCTGCCGGTTTTGTCCTGCAACAGTTGCGCTTCGTAGTCGTTCACCGTCACATAGTCGGCCTGTTCGACAAAGTTCAGCAATTCTTCGCCGCCGAACATCGGCATGCCCTGGCCCGGATCGAACACCCAGGGAATACCCGCTTCGTAAAATTCGCGCGCGTGCTGCAACATGCCCTCGCGGCCATCCGGCGAGACGATGCCGAGGCTGATGTCCTTTGCGTCGCCGACATGATTTTGCTCGGAGAAGCTCATCGCGCCGGGATGGAAAGCGGTGATCTGGTTATCGTCCAGATCGGTGGTGATAAACGCCTGTCCGGTATAGCTGCCGGAAATATGGCGGATGTGCGCCTGCGTCAAACCAAGTTTTTCCAGGCGCACGGCATAGGTGGAAAAGTCATCACCCACCGTCGCCATGATCCGTGGCTGTTCGCCGAGCAGCTTCAGGTTATAAGCGATGTTGCCCGCGCAACCGCCGAACTCGCGGCGCATCTCCGGCACCAGAAACGCCACGTTCAGCATGTGAATCTTTTCGGGCAGGATGTGCTTCTTGAATTGATCCTGAAACACCATGATGGTGTCGTATGCCATCGAACCGCAAATCAGGGTGTGCATCGCAAAACCTCGGCTGGATTGAGTGGCGCGAATTGTATCATCCGGAACCCGGCGGTTTGCAGGTGCGAATTTATTCGCACATAACTCAATTGTTTGTGCGAATGAATTCGCACCCACAAATACAAGTTCAACATTATTAAAACGGAGTGGAGGTAATAACCAGCCCCCACACCGCCAGCGCATTCACAATGCTCAGCAACACCGCCGCGCTGGCAACGTCCTTGGCGCGTTTGGCGAGCGGGTGCTGTTCCAGCGAGGTGTGATCCACCGCCGCTTCCAGCGCGGAGTTGAGCAACTCGACGATCAGCACCAGAAAGATGCTGGCGATCATCAGGATTTTGCCAACTGTACTGGCGGGCAATAGCAGCGCGACGGGTATGGCAATCGCCGCGATCAGCACTTCCTGGCGAAATGCATCTTCGTGTTGCCACGCGGCGCGCAGCCCTGCCAAGGCGGTCAGGGTTGCGTGCCAGACATGCTTCAATCCGCGCGTGTGCTTGTTGCCGGCTTCCACGTCAGGTCGAGTTCGCGTGCAGCTTTCACATCGTCCAGACGACGTACCGGCATGGTATGCGGCGCACCCTTAACCAGTTCCGGCGTGGCGTACGCTTCATCGCGAATCTCTTTCAGCGCGGCGACGAAGCCATCCAGCGTTTCTTTCGATTCGGTTTCGGTCGGCTCGATCAGCAGGCATTCCGGCACCAGCATCGGGAAATAAGTGGTGGGTGGATGATAGCCCTTGTCCAGCAGGCGCTTTGCCACGTCCATCGCGGAGATGCCGGTGGCATCCTTGAGCGGCTTCATCGACACGATGAATTCATGGCTGGCGCGGCGCTGCGGGAAGGCGACGGTAAAGCCTGCCTTGTGCAATTCCGCCATCAGGTAGTTGGCATTCAGCGTGGCAAATTCTGCGACACGGTGCATGCCTTCCGCGCCCAACATGCGCGCATACACGTAGGCGCGCAACAGTACGCCGATGTTGCCGCTGAAGGCGGACAGGTGGCCGATGGATTGCGGTAAATCTTTTTCTGTGAGGTAGCGGTAACTCACGGCCTCGCCGCTCGCCCCCTCTCCCGCCCTTCGGGCACCCTCTCCCGCGAGGGGGGAGGGAATTTTTTCGACCACCGGCAACGGAAGGAACGGCAACAAGCGCTGCGCCACGCCCACTGCGCCCGCGCCCGGCCCCCCGCCGCCGTGCGGCGTGGAAAATGTCTTATGCAGATTCATGTGGATCACGTCGAAGCCCATGTCGCCGGGTTTGACCTTACCGAGGATCGCATTCAGGTTTGCGCCGTCGTAATACAGCAGGCCGCCTGCATCGTGGATGATTTTCTGGATGGCTTGAATCCGTTTTTCAAACACGCCCAGTGTGGAAGGGTTGGTCAGCATCAGCCCGGCAGTCTGCGGGCCGGTGGCAGCGCGCAGTGCGTCAAGGTTCACATCGCCATTGGCGTCAGTCGGAATCTCTTTGACCGTGTAGCCGCACATCACCGCAGTGGCCGGGTTGGTGCCGTGCGCCGCATCCGGCACGATGATCTCGGTGCGTGCCGTATCGCCGCGTGCATCGTGGTAAGCGCGGATCATTGCGATGCCGGCGAATTCGCCTTGCGCGCCCGCCATCGGCATCAGGCTCACGCCCTCCATGCCGGTGACATCTTTCAGGATTTCCTGCAGGTCATGCAAGCACGCCAACACGCCTTGTCCCGTACTATCCGGCGCCAGCGGATGACGCGCCAGGAATTGCGGCAGCATCGCCAGCGTGTTGCAGGCGCGCGGGTTGTATTTCATGGTGCAGGAGCCGAGCGGATAGAAATGCGTGTCGATGGAAAAATTCTTTTGCGACAGCCGCGTGTAGTGGCGCACCACATCCATTTCCGAAGCTTCCGGCAACAGCGGCTGGTCCTGGCGCAGCAATGCAGCCGGGATTCCACTGGTCGAGGCTGCATGGGCTGGTGCTTGCGCTGCGTTGCGGCGGCCGGAGTGGGAGCGCTCAAAAATCAGCATGGGTGCAACCTTGGTTAACAGTTTTGTAGGTTGGGTTAGCGGCATAGCCGCGCAACCCAACAAGGAGGTCGAATCAAACGGTTTGCAACGCGGCGAGCGCCGCATCGTAGTTCGGCTCGTTCTTGATTTCGCTTACCAGTTCGGTATAGCGCACCACGTTGTTGCCATCCAGCACGATCACGGCGCGGGCGGCTAACCCGGCCAGCACGCCGCTGGCGATTTCCACGCCGTAGTTGCGCAGGAACTCGCGCCCGCGCATGGTGGACAGATTGACCACATTGTTCAATCCTTCGCTGGAGCAGAAACGTGCCATGGCAAACGGCAAGTCGGC
>OESW01000353.1_pt1 | contig 16955 bp, 11 predicted proteins | sample 1534831 | NCBI WGS metagenome assembly OESW01 (sample SAMEA104161952, study PRJEB21768) | metagenome | isolation source: underground water
TTTTTTTTTAATGATACGGCGACCACCGAGATCTACACTCTTTCCCTACACGACGCTCTTCCGATCTCAAGGTTGCCGCCGTGCAGATGGCTTCCGGGCCGAATGTCGCAGGCAACCTGAGCGAAGCGCGCCGCCTTATCGCTAAAGCCGCTGAGCAAGGCGCGCGCTTGGTGGTACTTCCGGAATTTTTCGCTATCATGGGCATGAACGAACAGGACAAGGTGGCAGTGCGCGAACAACCGGGCAGCGGCGTGATCCAGTCTTTCCTGAGCGAGACCGCGCGCAAGCACAAAATTTGGCTGGTGGGAGGTTCCATTCCGCTGGCTGCCAGCACACCGGATAAGGTGCTTAATACCTGCCTGATATTTGACGAAACCGGCGCACAGGTGGCGCGTTACGACAAGATCCATTTGTTCAATCTCGACCTCGGTAGCGAGCACTACCATGAGGCCAAAACTATCCAGCCGGGCAAACAGGTGGTGGTAGTGGATAGCCCGTTTGGCCGCATCGGCCTGGCGGTGTGCTACGACCTGCGTTTTCCCGAACTGTTCCGCGCCATGCACGATGTGGACATCATTGTGCTGCCTGCTGCTTTCACCGAGACAACCGGCAAGATGCACTGGGAAATATTGGTGCGCGCCCGCGCCATCGAGAATCTGGCGTATGTGGTGGCGGCTGCGCAGGGCGGCTATCACGTCAGCGGCCGCGAGACACACGGCAACAGCATGATCGTCGATCCGTGGGGGCGTGTGCTGGATCGCCTGCCGCGTGGTTCCGGGGTGGTGGTCGCGGAAGTGAATCCATCTTATCAGGCCAGCCTGCGTGCCAGTTTACCTGCTTTGTCGCACCGCACGCTGCGCAGTTGTTGATTTAAATTCCGCAGTTGAACCACGAAGAACACGAAGTACGCGAAAAAGGAAAGCTGGTTATTTCAAGGATGTGACTCACCTTTCTGTTGTTCGTCAAACATTATGCAGTCGCATGAAAAATCTTCGTGATCTCTGCGCCCTTCGTGGTGAAATAATTTTTCAGGCTTAACGATTGCTGATTTCAAAAGGCCAGACCATGCAAAAAGATACTTTGTTTAACCTCGCGCAACACTCCCTGCTGGCGCCGCACGCACTGGAGGCGCGCCATCTGCAACAGGTGTTCGGCAAGATGCTGGCGCACCAGGTGGATTACGCCGACCTGTATTTCCAGTACAGCCGCGCAGAAAGCTGGTCGCTGGAAGAGGGTATCGTCAAGTCCGGCAACTTCGGCATAGACCAGGGAGTGGGCGTGCGCGCGGTGAGCGGCGAGAAAACAGCCTTTGCCTATTCCGACGATATCAGCCTCGCCGCGCTGGAAAATGCTGCATTGGCCACACGCGCGATTGCACGGCAGGGAAAAACCCAGACCGTGCCGATATTGCACGAAGGCAAACAGCGTAACCTATACCTGCCGCACGATCCTATTGCCAGCCTGAATGCGGCCGACAAGGTCGCGCTGCTGGAGCGGCTGGAGCGCTATGCACGCGCCCTCGACCCGCGCGTGACCCAAGTGATGGCGGGGCTGGCGGGTGAATATGATGTGGTGCTGGTGGCGCGCAGCGACGGCCTGTTGAATGCCGACATTCGCCCATTGGTTCGCCTGTCTTTGCAGGTGATTGTGGAAAGCAACGGCAAGCGCGAGCAAGGCTCCGCCGGCGGCGGCGGGCGCTTTGACTACGCCTATTTCACCGATGAAGTACTGCGCGATTATGCCGCCAAGGCGGTGCATCAGGCGGTGATCAATCTTGATGCCAGGCCCGCACCGGCGGGCAACATGACCGTGGTGCTGGGTTCCGGCTGGCCCGGCATCCTGCTGCACGAGGCGGTGGGACATGGGCTGGAGGGCGATTTCAACCGCAAGGGCAGCTCCACTTTTTCCGGCCGCGTCGGCGAACGTGTTGCCGCGAAAGGCGTGACGGTGGTGGATGACGGCACCATCGCCAACCGGCGCGGCTCGCTGCAAATGGATGATGAAGGCAATCCCACGCAACGCACCGTGTTGATCGAGGACGGCATCCTCATGGGCTATTTGCAGGATACGCTGAACGCGCGCCTGATGGGCGTGCCGGTTACCGGCAATGCGCGGCGCGAATCCTATGCGCACCTGCCGATGCCGCGCATGACCAACACCACCATGCTCAGCGGCGACAAGAGCCGGGAGGAAATCATCGCATCGGTCAAACACGGGCTATATGCCGCCAACTTCGGCGGCGGGCAGGTGGACATCACCAGCGGCAAGTTCGTGTTCTCCACCACCGAAGCCTACATGATCGAAGACGGCAAGATCACCTACCCGGTGAAAGGTGCGACGCTGATCGGCAACGGCCCGGAAGCACTCACCCGCGTATCCATGATAGGCAACGATATGGCACTTGATCCCGGCGTGGGCACTTGCGGCAAGGAAGGGCAGAGCGTGCCGGTTGGCGTGGGTCAGCCTACAGTAAGGATAGATGGGCTGACGGTGGGCGGGACGGCGTAGAGTGCAATGGCAATTGCACCAAAGGTAGGCAATTCTCTAAGCTCTTCGAGCTTGAGAAGTTGACACCACCGGATGTTTTAACGCAACCAAGAGCAAGCGTGGCCCGGATAGAGCGAAGCGGTGCGTGGTTGTTGGGGCTTCAGCCCCTTAGTGTCAATTCCACACGCAGCTTGCTGCGTAGTGGATTGCCTGCCTTTGGTACTACCACGGCCTACTCCTTGCGGGTGGAATCCGGGATGGTCGGGGCAGGAGTTTTCCGCATTCCACTGCGCTTTATGCAGGCTACTTATCTTGTTTCAACGCGCAAGGCGTAAGCGTAACTTATCCGCCATGCGGTATAATCCGCGCCCTATATGCTGATCTTTCGCGGACTACACCCCTCTGTTGCACAGCCGGTTGCGCTGACCATCGGTAATTTCGATGGCGTGCACCTTGGCCATCAGGCTTTGCTCAAGCAATTGCGCGAAGCGGCGCAGTCGCGCGGGTTGCCAATGACGGTGCTGGTGTTCGAGCCGCACCCGCGCGAATTTTTTACGCCACAGCAAGCCCCGGCGCGGCTGACCAGCATGCGCGAGAAACTGGAGTTGTTCGCGGCGCTCGGCGTGGACCGCGTGCATGTGTGCCGCTTCAACAGCCGTTTCGCGCACATGAGCGCAACGGATTTCATCCATGCGCTGCATGAGGAAGTGGCGGCAAAGTTCGTGTTGATCGGCGACGATTTTCGTTTCGGCAGCGGGCGCAGCGGCGATTTTGCGCTGATGGAGAAGATCGGCGCACAGCATGGCTTTGCGGTGCAGGCCATGCATAGCGTGCTGCACGATGGCATACGCATTTCCAGCACGGCGGTACGTGTTGCGCTGGCTGATGGCAAGATGGAAGTGGCACAGCGCTACCTGGGGCGGCCATACAGCATCAGCGGGCGTGTGGAGCATGGCGACGGCATGGGCAAGCGGCTAGGCTTCCCGACCGCCAACATCCAGCTGAAGCACAACCGCCCACCGCTGTCCGGCATTTTCGTGGTGCAGGCACACGCCGAGGGCATGGGAGTATTGCAGGGTGTAGCGAGCCTGGGCGTGCGCCCGACGGTGCGGCAGGACGGCAAGCCGGTGCTGGAAGTGCACCTGTTCGAATTTGCGCAACAGATTTACAACAAGCACATGCGCCTGGATTTCCTGCACAAGTTGCGCGACGAAGAAAAATACCCCGATGTGGAAACGCTGAAGCGGCATATCGCGCTGGACGTGCAGAATGCAAAGCAATGGTTTGAACATCATGGCTGAAAGCAAATACAAGATTAACTTGCCCGATACCCCGTTCCCGATGCGCGGCGACCTCGCCAAGCGAGAGCCGCAGATGCTGGCGCGCTGGCAGGAACAGCAACGTTATCAGAATATCCGCGCGGCCAAGCAAGGTAAACCGAAATTCATCCTGCATGACGGCCCGCCGTATGCCAACGGCGATATCCACATCGGCCACGCGATAAACAAGGTGCTCAAGGACATCATCGTCAAGAGCAAAACGCTGGCTGGCTTCGACGCGCCCTATGTGCCGGGCTGGGATTGCCACGGCCTGCCGATAGAATTACAGGTGGAGAAGAAACACGGCAAAGCAATTCCGCCCGCGCAGTTCCGCGAGTTGTGCCGCGCCTATGCCAAAGAGCAGATCGAGCGGCAGAAAAAAGACTTCATCCGCCTCGGTGTGCTGGGCGACTGGGATCATCCCTACCTGACGATGGATTACAAGACCGAGGCCGACATCATTCGCGCGCTCGGCAGTATCTACGAACGCGGCTATCTGTATCAAGGCTACAAGCCGGTGAACTGGTGCCTGGATTGCCAGTCGGCGCTGGCCGAGGCGGAAGTGGAATACGAGGACAAGACTTCGCCTGCGATAGATGTAGGTTTCGAGGTCAAGGACAGACCCGCACTGGAAAGAGCGTTCGGTGTATCGCTGCCGGGTTATGCCAAAGTGTATGCAGTGATCTGGACTACCACGCCGTGGACACTACCGGCCAATGAGGCGATAAGCGTGCACCCCGAGCATGAGTATCGCCTCATCCATACCGCGCAAGGCTATCTGATGCTGATTGCTGAACTGGCCGATGCTTGCCTCATACGCTATGGGTTGGCGGAGGGCGCGCATGTCGCTGGTGTGTGCAAAGGAGCGGCACTGGAGATGTTGACGCTGCAACACCCATTCTACGACCGCACCGTGCCCATCATCTGCGGTGAACATGTCACGCTGGAAGCGGGCACCGGCCTGGTGCATACCGCACCGGCGCACGGTCTGGACGACTACTTTGTCGGCCAGAAATACAATTTGCCGACGGATAATCCGGTCGGCGACGATGGCAAATTCATTGCCAGCACGCCATTGGTCGGGGGCATATTCGTGTGGAAAGCCAACGATGTGGTGATAGATGCACTGCAAACCAGTGGTCATTTATTACACTTGGAAAAAGTGCAGCACAGTTATCCGCACTGCTGGCGGCACAAGACCCCAATTATTTTCCGTTCCACGCCACAGTGGTTCATCGGTATGGATAAGGTGGCCTATCCAGTGGCTGCAGATGCGGAAAAACTGATACAGGAAAAGCGCTCTCATGTCGGAGCACAGGCGAAGCATGATGGGCGTAGCCTGCGTGAGCTGGCAAATAAAGCTGTTGAGCAAACCGAATTCTTCCCTGACTGGGGGCGCGCACGACTGGAAGCGATGATCAGGAACCGCCCCGACTGGTGCGTGTCGCGCCAGCGCAATTGGGGCGTACCGATGCCGTTTTTCGTGCACAAGGAAACCGGCCAGTTGCACCCGCGCACGCCGGAATTGCTGGAGCAGGTCGCACAGCACGTCGAGCGCGATGGCATCGAGGCATGGTTCGATCTGAACTCGGTGGACTTGCTGGGAGAGGAGGCGGTGCACTACAAGAAACTCAGCGACACCTTGGACGTGTGGTTCGATTCGGGTGTCACCCACGCGTCCGTATTGCAGCGCCGCGCGGAATTGCATTCACCCGCCGATCTGTATCTGGAGGGTTCCGACCAGCATCGCGGCTGGTTTCAGTCATCGTTGCTGACCGGCTGCGCCATCAATAGCCGCGCGCCTTTCAAGGCATTGCTGACGCACGGCTTCGTCGTGGATGGGCACGGCCACAAGATGTCGAAATCCAAAGGCAATGTTATTGCGCCGCAGAAGGTTCTCGACACGCTCGGCGCCGACATCCTGCGCCTGTGGGCGGCCTCGACCGATTACTCCGGCGAGCTGACCATCTCCGACGAAATTCTAAAACGCGTGGTGGAAAGCTATCGGCGTATCCGCAATACGCTGCGTTTTCTGCTGGCGAACATCGCTGATTATGACCACGCCAGGCATGCGCTGCCGGTAGAGCAGTGGCTGGAGATAGACCGCTATGCGCTGGCACTGGTTAAACGTTTACAGGATGAAGTTGTCGCAGATTACGCTCACTATGAATTCCATCTGATCGCGCAAAAATTACAGTCCTTCTGTTCCGAGGATTTGGGTGGTTTCTATCTGGATATTCTGAAAGACCGTCTTTACACCGCCGGGGAAAATTCCAGGGCACGCCGCTCCGCGCAGAACGCGCTGCATCACATCACCCACAGCCTGGCGCGTCTGATTGCGCCGATACTCAGCTTTACCGGCGAGGAGGTGTGGGCAGTATTGAATGGCAAAGATGATGAAAGCGTGTTTATGGGTGAATGGTGTAAGTTTCCAGAATTGAGAGTGAATGACCCGGCTTCGGAGTGGGTTCACTATGGTAATTTACTTAACCAATGGTCATCTATTCGCGCTATACGAAATGAGGTAAATAAACAATTAGAAGAGGCTCGCGCAACTAGCAGCATCGGCTCCGCACTGGCCGCCGAAGTGGATGTTTATGCGGCAGAGCTTGATTATGAGAGCTTGAGCAGGCTGGGCGATGACCTGCGTTTCGTGTTCATCACTTCGCGCGCCACAGTGCATCGTGTCGCAACAGAAACAGAACAGCGTATTGTAGTTACACCCAGCGCCCACACCAAGTGCGAGCGCTGCTGGCATTACCGCGCCGAGGTGGGTGCAAACACCGAGCATCCGACGCTGTGCGGTCGTTGTGTGAGCAACCTGTTCGGTAGCGGTGAGCAGCGTCAATATGCTTAGTCGCTGGCTTGGCTTGAGCGCATTGATTATCGTGCTCGACCAGTTGAGCAAGGCATGGATCACACATCATTTTTCCTATGGTGAAAGTCTCACAATACTTGGCGTATTCAATCTGGTGCTGGCGCACAACACCGGCGCTGCTTTCAGTATGCTCAACGATGCGGGGGGCTGGCAGCGCTGGATGTTCAGCGCCATCGCCATTGTCGCCTCGGTATGGATCGTGTGGCTGTTGCGCAAACATCTTCAGCAGAAATTGTTTTGCCTCGCGCTTGCATTGATATTGGGCGGCGCGCTTGGCAACCTGATGGATCGCATCGCCTACGGCTATGTGGTGGACTTTCTCGATTTCCACTGGGATAGGTATCATTTTCCGGCATTCAATATTGCGGATTCCGCCATCACCTGCGGTGCGGCGCTGATGTTATGGGATAGCTTCATGCATAAACCGGGGAAGTGTTGATGGATTTGCTGCTTGCCAACCCGCGCGGTTTCTGTGCCGGCGTAGACCGTGCCATCGAAATAGTCGAGCGCGCCCTTGCGCTGCATGGCGCACCCATCTACGTGCGCCACGAAGTAGTGCATAACAAATTTGTGGTGGATAACCTGCGTCAGAAAGGTGCCGTATTCATCGAGGATCTGGCAGACGTGCCAACGGGCAGCATTTTGATTTTCAGTGCGCACGGTGTGCCGCAGGCGATACGCCGCGAGGCCGAAGCACGCGGGCTGACTGTGTTTGACGCGACTTGCCCGCTGGTGACGAAGGTACATTTCGAAGTGTCGCGGCTACGCAGGCAAGGCAAGGAAGTCATCATGATCGGCCATGCCGGGCATCCCGAAGTGGAAGGCACCATGGGGCAGGCAGAGAGCGGCATGTATCTGGTGGAATTGCCAAAGGACGTGCAGCGCCTCGCGGTGAAGGACGAGAATAATCTTGCTTTTGTCACCCAGACCACGCTGTCCATGGACGATGCCAGCACCATTATCGCTGCATTGAAGGCACGCTTTCCTACCATTACCGGTCCCAAAAAAGACGACATTTGTTATGCCACGCAGAATCGTCAAGATGCGGTAAAACTAATGGCCAGGCAATGCGACGTGGTGATCGTGGTGGGCTCGACTAGCAGTTCCAATTCCAATCGCCTGCGCGAAGTGGCGCACAACATGAATGTGCCCGCCTATCTGGTGGACAATGCAAGCGAATTGCAAGCGGAATGGCTGGAAGGCAAGCAGCATGTCGGCATTACCGCAGGAGCTTCCGCACCGGAAGTGCTGGTACAGGAGGTGATTGCGCGACTGAAGCAATTGACTGACGCGAGCGTACATGAGTTGCAAGGCATCAGCGAAAACGTGGTGTTTCCGCTGCCCAAGGCACTTAATCCCGACGCCAACACACAATTAATTCGGGACAGTTTTTTAAGATAGGATGGGCAGTATGATTGCTTTCTACACTCCATCTGGTAAAAATTGCCCACCCTCTGTGAAGCGCTTATAATTTGTGCAGGTTCGCTGATGTAGCTCAGTCGGTAGAGCAACTGATTCGTAATCAGTAGGTCGGACGTTCGATTCGTCTCATCAGCACCAATAAATAATCTGTCAAGAATTGACGCCCGCCATAATAAGTATTGTATAAAACTGCTGCGTTACAATATGTTGTGATTGGAATGAATCCATCAAATATCATTAAATTTAGTGATCACAATAAATTCAATGGGGTAAATAATGTTGAAGGATCCAGGAAAACCAATTCTTGCGCATGAAAAGATCGGCCTCGACGTAAATTCAATCAAGAAATCCGTTGCTAACCACTTAACCTATTCGGTAGGCAAGGATTCCATCACTGCCACAGATCGCGACTGGTTTTTTACCGCAGCATACGTTGCGCGCGATCGCATGATTGACCGCTGGATGGAAACCATGCGAGGCTATTACATCAGTGATGTCAAGCGAATTTATTATTTTTCCATGGAGTTCCTGATGGGGCGCACGCTGATGAACAGCCTGCTTAATTTGGGCTTCGAGCAGGAATACCGCAAGGTACTGGGCGAGATAGGGATAGATCTGGAAACAGTGCGGGAAATGGAGTACGACGCTGCGCTTGGAAATGGCGGTTTGGGGCGGTTAGCGGCTTGTTTTCTGGATTCCATGGCGACGCTCAACCTGCCAGGCTATGGCTATGGCATCCGTTATGAATACGGCATGTTCTCGCAGCGCATCGAGGACGGCAGACAGGTCGAGCACCCAGACAACTGGCTGCGCTATGGCAATCCGTGGGAATTCCCACGCCCCGAGGTGCTGTATCAGGTCAAGTTCCACGGCCGTGTGGTTCAATACGCCGACGAGCACGGCGTGGAGCGCCACCACTGGGTAGATTCGGACGATGTGATGGCGATGGCCTACGACAGCCCGATTCCCGGTTATGCTACCAATACTGTCAACAATATGAGGTTATGGGCGGCGAAGGCAACGCGCGATTTCGAGCTGCGCTACTTCAACGAGGGTAATTACATCAAGGCGGTGGAGGCCAAGAACGAATCCGAAAACCTGTCCAAGGTGCTCTATCCGAACGATACCACGACGATGGGGCGCGAGTTGCGCCTCAAGCAGCAATATTTTTTCGTGTGCGCGTCACTGCAGGATGTTCTTAACCGCCACCTTAAACACCATCCAGATAATTTTGATTCTTTGCCTGACAAGGTCGCCATCCAGTTGAATGACACGCATCCCTCCATCGCCGTTGCCGAACTGATGCGCGTGCTGGTGGACATGCATCATCTGGAGTGGGAAAAGGCGTGGGACATCACCACCCGCACTTTCTCCTATACCAACCACACGCTGATGCCAGAAGCGCTTGAAACCTGGCCGGTCGCCATGTTTGAGGATATTCTGCCGCGCCATTTGCAGATCATTTACGAAATCAATTACCGCTTCCTCAAGGATGTCATGCACCGTTATCCCGGTGATACCGATATGCTGCGCCGTATGTCCATCATTGATGAGACCGGTAGCAAGCGTATCCGCATGGCGTACCTGGCCATTGTCGGCAGCCACAAGGTAAACGGAGTGGCGCAGATCCACACCGACCTGATGAAGCAGACCATCTTCGCTGACTTTGACCGTTTCTACCCCGGCAAGATCGTCAACATGACCAACGGCATTACGCCGCGCCGCTGGCTGAATCAGGCCAACCCGCGCTTGTCCGGGCTGATCACGTCGCGCATCGGATCCGGATGGATCAAGGACCTGAGCCAGTTGAAGCGCCTGATCCCGCTTGCCGACGATGCTTCATTCCGCGAGGAATTTGCAGCCGTAAAAAGCGCCAACAAGACGAGTCTTGTCGCGCTGTTGAAACAGAAGTGCAACATTGACGCCAACCCGGGTTCTCTTTTCGATTTGCAGATAAAGCGCATCCACGAATACAAGCGCCAGTTGCTCAACCTGTTGCACGTAGTGACGCTATACAACCGCATCCGCCATAACCCAGCCGCCGACTGTGTGCCGCGCACGGTGATTTTCGGCGGCAAGGCTGCACCGGGCTACGCCATGGCCAAGCTCATCATTAAGCTCATCAACGATGTCGCCGATGTCGTCAACAACGACCCGCATGTGGCAAACCGCCTGAAAGTGGTGTTTTTGCCCAACTACGATGTATCAACAGCGGAAAATATTATTCCGGCGGCAGACCTTTCGGAGCAGATTTCCACCGCAGGCACGGAGGCATCCGGTACCGGCAACATGAAGCTGGCCCTGAACGGCGCGCTGACTATCGGTACGCTGGACGGCGCCAATATCGAGATCCGTGATGAAGTGGGGGAGGACAACATTTTCATTTTCGGCCTCACTGCGGAAGAGGTCGCAAGGGTAAAGGCGAACGGCTATCAGCCTTGGGATTACTGCCATGCCAATGACGAATTGCGGGAAGTCCTCGACATGATCGGCTCCGGTTTTTTTTCGCCGGGTGAGCCGGACCGTTTCAAGCCCATCGTGGATACACTTTTGCGTCGCGACGACGATTACCTGCTGCTCGCAGACTACGCTTCCTATATTGCCTGCCAAAAGGAAGTTGAAACTGCTTACAAAGATCAGGAGCAGTGGATGAAAAAGGCGATCCTGAATGTCGCCAACATGGGCAAATTCTCCAGCGACCGGACCATCATGCAGTATGCCGAGCAGATTTGGGATGCCAAGCCGGTCATGCCTACCGCGTAGTTACGCCTATACGGTTTCCTGAAAAGCAGGTTTGATGTGCTCAGGATTTACGTGTGAGGTAGTGGTTGAGCAAGCCATTGGTCGAGGCGTCATGCGAGGATACGCGCTGCTTCCCCTGAAGTTCCGGCAGCAGTTCTCCGGCAAGCTGTTTGCCGAATTCAACACCCCATTGGTCGAACGGATTGATGTTCCACACCACGCCTTGCACAAACACTTTGTGTTCATAGAGGGCGATCAGCATTCCCAGTGTGTGCGGATCGAGCTTGTCAAACAGCAGCGTGTTGCTCGGGCGGTTGCCCGGAAACACCTTGTACGGTAGCAGCGATTCCAGCGCTTCATCACCGAGTCCTTGCGCCTCGAGTTCGGTGCGCGCCTCCCCGGCAGTTTTGCCCAGCATCAATGCCTCGGTCTGCGCGAAGCAGTTCGCCAGCAGCATGGCATGGTGTCCGCCCGTCGGGTTGTGGCTGGCAAGCGGTGCGAGGAAATCGGCGGGCACCATGCGCGTACCCTGATGTATCAATTGGTAGAAAGAATGCTGGCCGTTGGTGCCGGGTTCGCCCCATATCACCGCTTGGGTCGCGTAATCCACCTCGTGGCCGTCGCGATCCACACGCTTGCCATTGCTTTCCATTTCCAGTTGCTGCAGGTAGGCGGGGAAGTGTTGCAGATACTGGTCATAGGGCAGGATGGCATACGAGTCCGCATCGAAAAAATTGGCGTACCAGATGCCGAGCATGCCCAAGGCCACCGGCATATTGCGTTCCAAGGGCGTTTCGCGAAAGTGCCTGTCCATGGCATGGGCGCCGGCGAGCAATTGTTCAAAATTATCCATACCGATATAAAGCGCGATGGGCAGGCCTATCGCCGACCACAGCGAATAGCGCCCGCCGACCCAATCCCAGAATTCAAATACGTTGTCCGGGTTGATGCCGAATTGGGATGTTGCAGTGAGATTGGTCGAGACCGCCACGAAATGCTTGGCGACGGATTCTTCAGCCCCAGAGTGTTTAACCAGCCCCAGATGGTTGATTAGCCAAGTTCGTGCGGAGCCAGCATTGGTAAGGGTTTCCTGGGTGGTGAATGTTTTTGAACTGACGATGAACAGAGTGGTTTCCGGGTCAAGGCGCTTGAGGGTTTCCACCAAGTCAGTGGCATCCACATTGGAAATGAAATGTGCGTTCAATTGCGCGCTGCCATAAGGCTTGAGCGCCTCGCAGGCCATCTGCGGCCCCAGCGCGGAGCCGCCGATGCCGATATTAACCACGTCCCGGAATGGCTTGCCGGTGTACCCGCGCAACGAGCCGTTGCGAACGGCATCGGAGAAGCGGCGCACATGATCCAGCACACGGTGCACGTCTGGCATGACGTCCCTTCCATCCACATAAACTTCAGTGCCGCGCGGGGCGCGCAATGCGGTATGCAGCACCGCGCGTTGTTCACTGGTATTGATTTTCTCGCCGTTGAACATGCGTTCAATCCAGTCGCCCAGTTTCGACTGGCGCGCCAGATTCAGCAGAAGCGCGAGCGTTTCTTCCGTGATGAGATTTTTTGAGTAGTCCAGCAGCAGACTTTCGAGTTGCAACGAGAACTTGTCAAAGCGCGATGGATCCGTGCGGAACATCTCGCGCACGGCCTGCTTGCTGACGACGGTTTGATGCGCCAATAGGGCTTGCCAGGCGGGTGAATGCGTCAGGTTCGACATGGTGTGCAGTATTATTCTTCAGAAAACATTTCGGCCACGGATTAACAGAGCGTGGTTGTTACCGCTGTGTCAATTTCGTCCAGCCTTTGGCTGGTTACAGATTCACTAAAAGTAGGCGATTCACTAAGCTCTTGCGAGCTTGAGAAATCGTCACGCCTGACTTTGTTATTAGCGGCTGTACAACCCCGCTCTGTCAATCCGTGGCTAAGCTGCTGTTTTGTTAAGTACTGAGCTTCGCATCAATTTCCGCCTCGGCAGTTATCCAGTCCCCCATCTCATAACAGCCGGAAAACCCGCGTCGCTCGGCAAGAAAATAGGCGGCGGTGGCGATCATCTTGTAACGCTCTTCGGGTGAGACGGTGGCTTTTTTCGCAGTCTTCTTGGGAGCGCTTTTTGCGGTTACAGCGGCTTTTGCGGCTTTCGGCGCGCTTGCTTTTTTTGCCGGGACTGCAACTGCTTTTTTTACTGGGGTTGCTGCCACTTTTTTGGTAGTGGTTTTGGATTTGGAAGCTGGTTTTACCGCAGCAGGTTTTTTGGCGAGCGGCTTTTTGGCCGCTGTGCTGCTTGCGGTCTTGGCGGTGATTTTCTTGCTGGTTGCGGTGCGCGATGTAACCATGATAATCCCCTTTCTAAATTGGTAAAACGGTACTATAAATTATGCCGGAGTCAGCATAATACACGCCAGCGGCGGCAATTCAATTTCGGCGGAGTAGGGCTGTCCCATCCAGGGCAATTGCTCGGCGCGGATTTCACCCGCACTACCGAGGTTGCAGCCGCCATAATAACGCGAATCGCTGTTGAAGATTTCACGATAGGTACAATCGAACGGCAGCCCGATGCGATAACGGTGGCGCGGCACCGGGGTGAAGTTCAAGGCGGCAATAACTGTCTCGCCATTGCGCCCGCGGCGCAGGTAGGAAAGCAGCGAGTGGTCGGCGTCATTGCAGTCTATCCAGGAAAAGCCGCCTTGCTCGAAATCCTGTTCGTACAGTGCCGGCAGGCTGCGGTATAGATGATTCAGGTCGCGTGCCATGTTTTGTATGCCGCGATGCTGTTCAAGCCCGAGCTGCCACCATTCAAGTTCCCAGCTTGAGCGCCATTCGGGGCCTTGGCCGAATTCGTTGCCCATGAAGTTGAGCTTCTTGCCCGGGCTGGTCATCTGGTAAGCCAGCAACAGGCGCAGGTTGGCAAATTTCTGCCAGGCATCGCCGGGCATCTTGTCGAGCAGCGAACCTTTGCCATGCACCACCTCATCATGCGAGAACGGCAGCATGAAGTTTTCGGTGTAGGCGTAAAGCTGGCTGAAGGTAAGCTGGCTGAGGTGGTAACGGCGGTGTACCGGATCATGCCGCATGAAGCTGAGCGTGTCGTTCATCCAGCCCATGTTCCATTTCATGGAAAAGCCCAGCCCGCCGAGATATGCCGGGCGCGATACCGCAGGCCAGGAAGTGGATTCCTCGGCCAGTGTCAGCGCACCCGGAAATACGTCATGCACCATGATGTTGAGTTCGCGCAGGAAATCAATGGCGTCCAGGTTTTCCCGTCCGCCGTATTTGTTCGGCAGCCATTCGCCTGCCTTGCGCGAATAGTCGAGGTACAGCATGGAGGCTACCGCATCCACACGCAGGCCGTCGAAATGGAATTGCGCCAGCCAGTAATGCGCGCTTGACAGCAGGAAGCTTTTTACCTCGTTGCGGCCATAGTTGAAAATGTGCGTGCCCCAGTCCTGATGGAAGCCAAGGCGCGGGTCTTCGTGTTCATACAGCGCGGTGCCGTCGAAGCGCGCCAAGGCAAAAGCATCTTGGGGGAAGTGCGCCGGCACCCAGTCCAGCAGTACGCCAATTCCTGCCTGATGGCAGCTGTCCACGAAGTGGCACAGATCATCCGGAGAGCCGAAGCGGCTGGTCGCGGCGAAATAGCCGGTAGTCTGGTAGCCCCAGGATTCGTCGAGCGGGTGCTCCGAAACGGGCATCAGTTCAACGTGGGTGTAGCACATGTCCTTGAGGTAAGGGATCAGGTGTTCGGCCAGTTCGCGGTAGGTATAGTGACGCCCATCCGGATGGCGTTTCCATGAACCGGCATGGATTTCATAGACATTGAGCGGGGCATGCAGCCAATCCCAATGGCTGCGCCGCTCCATCCATGCCGCATCCTGCCATGTGTGTTTGATTTCCAATCCCGCGCGACTGGCTGTTTCGGGGCGCAGTTCGAAAGCGTTGGCATAGGGATCGGTCTTGACCAGCAATGCGCCCGCACGATTGCGAATCTCATACTTGTATAGCGCACCCTGTTTAATGCCGGGGATGAATAGCTCCCACACACCGCTTGAACCGTGCACCGCCATCGGGTGAATGCGCCCGTCCCAGCGGTTGAATTCACCCACCACGCTGACCCGCTCGGCATTCGGCGCCCATACGGAAAAGCGCACGCCGGAAATGCCGCCAATCTGCATTGCATGCGAGCCGAGTATGCGATAGCCCTGATGCAGCTTGCCTTCGTTGAACAGATGCAGGTCGAAGCTGGAGATTTGCGGGGTGAATGCGTAAGGGTCATGGGCTAAACGCCATATGCCATTTTCCGTGATGCGAAGCTGGTAGGGGCGAGGAGGTTCGTTGCTGCCATGCCATTCAAACAAACCATCAGGATGAACGAGTTTCAGCGGTTCGCTACCCGACGCGGTTTCGAGGCTGACTTCGTTTGCATAGGGATTGAATACCCGCACCACATAATCATCTTTTTCGTGGTGCGGGCCGAGATAGGAGAAGGGGTCATGCAAACGCCCTTGCAGAAGTAGATCGGCACGCGGATCGGGTTTGATGCTGATTATTTTCATGGCCAACCGATTATAACCACAATTCTTGTTGCCTCACGTAAAAAGCTGAGTCAAATTACACCATTTTCATGGTTCGTCTGTTTATGAATTGTAGTTGATATTCTGGAGCGCTGTCAGCTTGGCTTGAGACGCAACACCTTCATGGGTTTGGCATTCTTTTTGAACAGATCGACTACCTTTTTTTCTTGTCATCTTCCGTATTGCCCCCTTGTGTTAAGCGGCTTCACGCCACAAATTTAACCAGTTTTAGCAGCCTTTCTTTATTTACGCCCGGTTCTTCCAGTAGTTCATAGACAGCCAGCGCCAGATCGGCTTTCTTGGCCGGTGTCATCGTGTTGTGTGTAGTGGCAATCACTTCCTCGATGGTCTCGATGGCGAGGCGCAATCGGTCGGCATCAAGCGCGCCAAGCGTAGGATGTGGCTTGATCATATTGGTCAGCAGCATCGGGCCTTCTCCCGTCAGCAGCCAATTGGCGTTGATGCCTGCGCGGATGAATGCGCCAGTCAAGCAAATACCTGCTTCATTTAACCCCCCCTCGTTTTTTCTGAAAGTTCTTACGTTAAGCCCATATTGTTCCGCGAACTCCCTTTGCCCGAGTGAAATAGCTTCTCTGGCTATCCTCATGCGAGCGCCAATTTTAGATAGTTCGCAGTCGAACAACTTATTCATGAAAGTGCCCGGCTGAAGTACATAGACGGCTGACGCCAGGACATTTCAAATAACATAATGATTTCAAGCAACAAAATAAGCTCCTGATTAAATATTAAAAAAGCTCAAGCGTCTGGTTAAAATAATTCCTGTAAAATGTGTTGACACAGGAACTATTTGGGCTTTATAGTTCACCCATCGCAACACAACAAAGTAATCTAAACCATGAAAACAGCCATACTAAAAAAAGTCGAACAATCCGACTGGAAGCCTGCCGAAGTCATCTGCGCACTACGCTTAAAAGGCATCACATTATCCGCCTTAGCTAAGGCTCATGGATTAGCCGAATCATCCAGCCTTTCTGCCGCCCTAGTGCGCAGTTTACCCAAAAACGAAAAACGCATTGCCGATGCCCTTGGCATCCACCCTATGATGATCTGGCCATCACGCTACAACGCGGACGGCACACGAAAGCCACAGGGTTTCCGCGCTTTACAGTTTAACGCAACCGCGTTAGCGCGCAACACAAAACCACTATCGCCGACAGCAAAATCAGGAAGGCAGCCTGACATGGTACAACGATCAAAGATGGAACGCTTGCCGGCAAACACTACGCACTGGATGGATGGTAAATAACAGGCTCCGGCACCTTTTACTTTTGGGAATAATTATTGAGCTTTCCATAATTCACGACAAATACCCTGTTCGGGCTGACGCTTCGACTTCGCTCAGCACAGGGTACGCAGAGCGTCAAATATAAATATTACGACTACAAGATATGGCATTCAATCAACAAAGTGCTTCCGCAAACACGGGAAAGAAAACATACCAAGTTAGATCGGAAGAGCGTCGTGTAGGGAAAGAGTGTAGATCTCGGTGGTCGCCGTATCATTAAAAAAAAA
>OESW01000350.1_pt1 | contig 16387 bp, 11 predicted proteins | sample 1534831 | NCBI WGS metagenome assembly OESW01 (sample SAMEA104161952, study PRJEB21768) | metagenome | isolation source: underground water
AAGTCGGGCAGCGCATCCATATAGGATTCGGAATAGCGGTTGCCGTGGAAGAACTCCTGCCACTGCCGCACCATGCCCAGGTAACGGTTATTCAACACGATGATCTTGAGCGGCAGCCGGAACTGCTTGCAGGTGGACAACTCCTGGATGTTCATCTGGATGCTGCCCTCGCCGGTCACACAGGCGACGGTCGCATCGGGGTGAGCCATCTGCACGCCCATCGCGGCAGGCATGCCGAAGCCCATGGTACCCAAGCCGCCGGAATTGATCCAGCGGCGCGGTTGGTCGAATTTGTAATATTGTGCCGTCCACATCTGGTGCTGCCCGACATCGGCGGTAATGAAGGCGTCACCATGGGTGACCTCATACAATTTTTCGATCACGAATTGCGGCTTGATGATCTCATCCGAATTTTTATAGCCCAGGCAACGCTTGCCGCGCCATTCCTCGATCTGCGCCCACCACGCCGCAAGTGCCTGCTGCTCGGGTTTTTGCTTGCTGCCATGCAACGCCACCAGCAGATCGCCCAGCACATGTGCCACGTCACCGACAATAGGCACATCCACCTTCACCCGCTTGGAAATGGAGGAGGGGTCAATATCGATATGGATGATCTTGCGTTTTTCCCGGTTGAAGTGCTCCACGTTGCCGATCACGCGGTCATCAAAGCGCGCGCCTACGGCCAGCAGCACATCGCAATGCTGCATCGCCATATTGGCTTCCAGCGTGCCGTGCATGCCCGGCATGCCGAGAGATTGTTTGTCCGTCGCCGGATAACCACCCAAACCCATCAGGGTGTTGGCGCAGGGAAAACCCAGCAGGCGCACCAGCTCAGTCAATTGTTTGGAGGCATCGGATAACACCACCCCGCCACCGGCGTAAACCATGGGCCGCTTGGCTCCCAGCAACAACTGTGCGGCTTGCTTGATCTGCCCTACCTCGCCATGCTGCGCCGGGTGATAGGAACGGACGCTCACCGAAGATGGGTAGTGGAATGCTGCCTTCTGGTTCGACACATCCTTGGGGATATCCACCAGCACCGGGCCGGGGCGTCCGCTCCTGGCTAAATAAAAAGCCTTTTTGATGGTGTTTGCGATTTCATTGACGTCCTTGACCAGGAAATTGTGCTTCACGCAAGGCCGCGTAATGCCGACAGCATCGACTTCCTGAAAGGCGTCTTCGCCGATAGCGCCCGTCGGCACCTGGCCGCTGATGATCACCAGCGGAATGGAGTCCAGATAAGCAGTGGCTATGCCGGTGACCGCATTGGTCACACCCGGGCCCGAGGTGACCAACGCGACGCCCACCCGGTCGGTAGAGCGCGCGTAACCATCGGCTGCATGCACTGCGGCCTGCTCGTGGCGAACTAAAATATGTTTGATCTTATCCTGATTGAACAGCGCGTCGTAAATAAACAAGACGGCGCCGCCCGGGTAGCCGAACACGTATTCGACCCCTTCCTCCTGCAAACACCTGATGGCTATTTCTGCCCCCGTCAGTTTCATGTCAGACTACCTTAGCAAGCAATAATGAAGAACCGCTCAAGATAAAGGTTAGACGCATTTTGGTCAACCCCCAAAGCCAACCAGGATTGTCTGTCCACACCTTGGATGCAGTAATTTGATAGTATTCGTTGCTCAATCATGTGGGGTAATTCAACCTGGACAGCCACGACGAACTTTCCAGATTTCTCGCCGAGACCGAGCGCCGCGCCTACAAACAGGCGCTGTTCGCAGTACGGGACGAGCACATGGCGCTGGATATCGTGCAGGACGCCATGCTTAAACTCGCCGACAAATACGCTGCGAAACCATCCGAGGAACTGCCCCTGCTGTTCCAGCGCATCCTGCAGAACACCATCCGCGACTATTATCGCAGGCAGAAGGTGCGCTCGATGTGGACCACGCTGATGTCCTCGCTGGTACCGCAACACGAGGAGTCCGACCATGACCCGCTGGACACACTGCAGGACAAGGATAACAATAGCCAGGCACTTGCTCCAGACGCCTCCCTGGAGCAATCGCAACTAATTGCTTTGATTGAGGAAGCATTAATGAACCTGCCCGCACGTCAACGCGAAGCCTTCCTGCTGCGTTACTGGGATGATATGGATACTGCGGAAACTGCGGCGGCCATGGGTTGTTCCGAAGGCAGTGTCAAGCAACACTGCTCCCGTGCCACCCACGCGCTCGCAGCCGCATTGAAGGCGAAAGGAGTCAACTTGCCATGAACCAAAAATTTCACCCCGAGCAAATCAAGCAACTGCTCAACCGCTCGCTGACCCAACTCGACCAGCCTACGCTGACCCGGCTGCGCGACGCGCGTACGCAGGCGTTGGCGCGCTATGACACGTACAGTATGGCACCGGCTTTCGCTTGGGCAAGCTCATGGACAGGTCACCGTCACGCGGCCGATTCACATCACAAACACTATTACCTGGCTGCCGCCGTGCTGCTCGCTGCCCTTCTGTTCAGTGGCACCACCTACTGGCATCATACAACCGATCATGATATCAGCGACGTGGATATTGCAATCCTGACTGATGACCTCCCAATCGAAATGTACGTGGATTAACCACGAATGATAAGGATTCGTTTTTCAGTTCTGGCGATTTGTATCACCCTCCTGCTACAGGCAAGCTTGGCTGTAGCAGCTCCCTATAAATCGTGGACTCAACTTACCCCTGTACAGCAGGAAGCCTTGCAACCTCTGTCCACACAGTGGGATTCACTATCCACCAAACTACAAAAAAATCTGTTGCATGCCGCCAAACGCTACCCAAAACTCACGCCGGAGCAAAAACAGCGATTCCAGAACAGGCTTGAAAAATGGAGCAAGCTGACCCCGGAACAGCGCAAACGTGCCAGAGAAAAATTCAGCGCCTTCAGCAAAGTGCCCCCGGAACCCCGCGAACAAGTCAAACAAATGGTGCGTGAGCAGGAAGCCAGCAAAGCAGCCGCAAGCAGCGTGCCACCCCTCAAGCCAGCGCCTTAGCCCAAGCGTTCTTCCAAAGATGGCCGTTTAGCAACAAAGAATTCGTCAGCTGGTTACGCCAGCCTAAAGCCATTTCAAAAATGTCGCGAGCGCAGGCAGGTTGGGCGCGCCCGGAGCGCAGACAACCAACATGGTTGCGGTGAAGACCTACCTTTAGGTTAGTCGTAACCAAACCGGAATGTACTGTAGTACATGAGAATTCCGAGCATCGCGCTGACAACTCCGCACTCGCTTTGGCGGGTAGCGGATTGCGTACTTTTAGTGCAAGCCCAAGATGGTAAGTACAGCAATTTTTGAAATGGCTTCAGCGCCTTTCCGTCCACCACAGCATCATCGCTGCCAGCAGCAAGAACAGCATGGGCATCGCCATGGCACTCAGCAAGGGTTGCCACTCGTTTAACGCACCCAGACTGGCAAACAACCGGCCGATGAAGTGAAAAGACAGCCCCAGCACGATACCTGCAAATATCTTGGCGCTGATGCCGCCCTCACGCCGGTGATGCGCGGCAAACGGCAATGCCAGCAACATCATCACCAATACCGCAAACGGGTATACCAGCTTATTCCACATGGCAATTTCAAAGCGCGCAGTCTTCTGGTGGTTGTCGCGCAGGTGCTGGGTGTACTGATAAAGATTCCACGCCGACATCTGCTCCGGCACCACCAGCAGCACACTCAAAATATCCGGGTTAAGCACCGAGCGCCATTCCAAATTAGCCAGGTTACTTACTGCCGCGCCTTGCTTGTTGAAGCGGGTCTGCGTCACCTCTTCCAGTTGCCAGCGGTTCTCTTCCACAAAGACAGCGCGTTTTGCCGCCGTAATAGCCAGCAGATGGTAACTGTCGTCAAATTCGTAAATACTGATATTCAGCAGCGAGGTATCCGGCAGCACATTCTTCACGTTCACGAAACTACGCTCGTCCTTTACCCACACCCCGGAGCGGAATTCCTTCAGCGTCACCTCGGCATTCTGCGCCTTGAGCCGCAGGCTCTGCGCCAGGCGCTCGCTGGTTGGGGCAAGCAATTCGCCACACAGGTAACTCAGCAGCACCAGAGGCAGGCCTATCTTGAACAGGGCGTCCACCATCTGCCGCAATGAGGCGCCGGAAGAACGGTACACGACCAACTCGGAATTCGCCGCCATTTGCACCAGCGCAAAAATGGTGCCGATCAGGATCGCTACCGGAAACAGGTCGTAGATATGGCTGGGCACGGTCAACAGCACAAACAGCAACACATAGCCCAGATGGTAGTCACCGTGGCCCATCACGCTCAATTCATGAATCAGGTCGAGGAAAGAAAATAGCATCAGCAGGGCGGCGAAAACCAGTGCTATGCTGGTGTAAATTTCGCGCGCCAAATAGCGGGTCAGCAACCTCATCGTATCAGCCGCCGCAAGGAAAACACCGATAACCTGCGGTAGAACAACAGCAGCATCAGCGCAAACATCAGCGCGTGGATACCCACCAACCCCATAACCGGGCCTATCTTGCCCTGTCCCACCCAGGAATTGGTCACGCTGATCATGTTGTTGTAAAACATGTAAATCACCAGCGCCATAACAAGGTTAAGTGAGCGCCCGGCACGCGGATTGACAAAACTCAGCGGGATTGCCAGCAACGTCAGGACCAATGCACTGAGCGGCAGTCCCAGCCGCCACTCCAGTTCGGATATATTCCAACTGTTGCGGTTTCGCAATAAATGCAGGGTAGACAGGGATTGCATCGGGGCTGCCCCTTGTTTGGCTTCCACCGCCTCGATGCGCATGGCATAACGCTCGAACTCGACGATACTGAAATCCTGCTGGCCGGGCGTACCCTCGTAACGCGTGCCGTTCAGCAACACCAGGAAGCGGTCGCCGTTTGGTGCTGTTTCCTGCAACCCTTGCTTGGCCACCATGATGCCGATTTTGCCGTGCTGCACCGATTGCACAAAGATATTGCCGACGCGGTTTTCCCCTACTTTCAAGTTTTCGATAAAATATACGCGGCCATCATGTTTGGATTCGCGGAATGCACCAGGAGTAGCGGCAGATATATCATCGCGGTTATCCAGCCTGTGCTTGAATTCCTCCGCCTTGGATAATGCCCAAGGCGACAGCACCAGGCTTAACAGCGAAATTACGCCCACCACCGGCAATGCGTACCATAAGACCGGGCGTATCCAGCGTGTCAGCCCTATGCCGGAACAGAACCACACCACCATCTCGCTGTCGCGGTAGCTGCGCGTCAACGTCAGCAACACCGACATAAACAAGCTGATGGAAAGTAGTATCGGCAGGTAGTTCAGGGCGCTAAAACCCAGCAACGCCAATATGCCATCCACCGCCAGGGCGCCACTAACCGACTCACCCAGCAGGCGGATTAGCTGGGAGAGGACAACGATACCGAGTAGGATGGCGAATATCGGCGCCCCCATGCCTGCAAACTCACGCACCAGCGCACGGTGAAAGATGCCGGTGCGCGGCGGCTTTGACTTTTGTCTATGAGTTTGCGGATAATCCGGCATCTGGCGAAGTATTGGGGCCAAGAGAAATTATAAGGAGAAGCAGGTGGAATTTAGCATAAAACAAGGCGGCCCGGAGAAGCTGCGTAGCGGATGCGTGGTGGCCGGCGTGTTCGAAGGTGGGAAACTGTCTGGTGCCGCGCAAGCGCTGGACAAGGCCACCAAGCACTACCTCAGCGACATCATTGCGCGCGGCGACATGAGCGGTAAGGCAAGTTCCACACTCCTGCTGCAAAAGATTCCCGGCATCGCTGCCGAGCGCGTGCTGCTGGTCGGCCTGGGCAAGCCCGGTGAACTGAACGGCAAGGCCGCCGTGGAGATTCTGCGTGCCACCTTCAGCGCGTTGAATGCCACGCCTGTCAAAGATGCCGTGCTGTTTATCGTTGATGATGTAGTCGGGAAAGATGCAGCCACTTCAACAATGCCTTTAGCCCTGAGCACAGTCGAAGGGTCAGGACAGGACTGGGTCATCAAACAGGCAGTGTTCGCCGCTGCCGAGAGCATTTACCGTGCTGACAGCTTGAAGAGCAAGCCTGCCAAGCCCGCAGCCTTGAAGAGCATCACCTTCGCCACACCGAATAAACCCGCCGCCGGATTGAAGGCCGCACTCGACCAGGCCGCAGCGATTGCCCGGGGCATGAAGCTGGCCAAGGATCTCGGCAACCTGCCGGGCAACATCTGCACTCCGGGCTATCTTGCCGCCAAGGCACTGATGCTGGCCAAGGCGCACAAGACGATAAAAACCGTCGTGCTGGAAGAAAAAGACATGCAGAAGCTGGGCATGGGTTCGCTGCTTTCCGTTACGCGTGGCAGCGAGCAGCCCGCCAAACTCATCACGCTGGAATATCACGGCACTGACAAAAAACAGAAACCCATAGCCTTGGTCGGCAAGGGCATTACCTTTGACAGCGGCGGTATCTCGCTCAAGCCGGGCGCCGAGATGGACGAAATGAAATATGACATGTGTGGCGCGGCCAGCGTGCTTGGCACAATGCAGGCCATCGCCGAGATGAATCTCAAGCTGAATGTGGTCGGCATCATCCCCTCCTGCGAAAACCTGCCCAGCGGGCGCGCCACCAAACCGGGCGACATCGTTACCAGCATGTCCGGCCAAACTATCGAAATCCTCAATACCGACGCTGAAGGCCGTCTCATCCTGTGTGATGCACTGACCTACGCGGGCAAATTTAAACCAGACACAGTAGTTGATATCGCCACCCTCACCGGTGCCTGCGTCATTGCGCTGGGCCATGTTGCCAGCGGGTTGTTCAGCAACCAGGAGCCACTCGCCAAGGAACTGCTCGCGGCGGGCGATCAGGCATATGACCGCGCTTGGCAGTTGCCGCTCTGGGATGATTATCAGCCGCTGCTGGACAGCAACTTCGCCGACATGCAGAACATCGGCGGGCGGGCAGGCGGCACCATCACCGCAGCCTGTTTTCTGTCGCGCTTCACCAAGGATTACCGCTGGGCGCACCTCGACATTGCCGGCACCGCATGGAAATCCGGCAAGGAAAAAGGCGCGACCGGACGGCCAGTGCCTCTGCTGGCGCAATACCTGATTAACCGCGCGGCTGCAAAATAAACCTAAGAACAGCAACTAGCCACAGATGAACACGGATGTTCACGGATGAAAACCATAGGGAATAAAAAGATACTTTGGCTCCTGCCTTTATCAGTGTTCATCAGTGGCTAAATGAATTTTAATCATGACCAAAGTTGATTTCTATACTGGCAGCACCGACAAACTGCGCACCGCCTGCCAGTTGAGCCACAAGGCGATGCAGAACGGCATGCGCGTGTTGCTGCACACCCCGGACGAAGCCACCACCGAGGCGCTGGATAAGCTGCTGTGGCATTATCCCGCCACGGCTTTCATCCCGCATTGCCGCAGCCACGAAACGGCGGCGCACGAAATGCCTGTCACGAGCCCTTCGACTGAGCTCAGGACAGGCTTGTCGAAGTGGCCGGTAGTGGTTGGACATCAGGGTGAAACCTTTCCGCACAGCGAAATACTAATCAGCCTGCACACGACCTGCCTGCCGTTCTTCAGCCGCTTCGAGCGCCTCATCGAAATCGTCGGCCAAGATGAAGAAGACGCGTGCCTGGGGCGCGAACGCTATGGCTTTTACCGCGACCGCGGTTACGAGATGCGCCACTTTGATTTGCGCAAGCAAACCTGTTGAATATGACTCTATCACCCAAGCAAGCCAATGAATTCGCCAATCTACCGATACTGACTGAAGTGGTGGATACGGAAACAGAAATTCCTATCTTAACCGAGATACTTGCCGAAGAAATCCCTGCACTCATCATGCAAACTGCCGCGCCCGCGCCGCTGTCCGATGTGGAATGCCAGCGTCTCGCGACACAGATTGCACCACAACTGGAAGCGCTGCTACGCGATAAATTCGCCATCCATTTTGACGCACTTTTGCAAGAAGCCTGGCGCGAGGCGCAAGCCGGCTTGCCCAGCCTGATCCGGCTTGCCGTTCATCCAGCACAGCCGCAACCTGCCGGTGTCAATTTCGTACCTGCTTCAACTAATATAATCGCGCCCCTTTCCGCAACGCCGGAAACACAAAAACCGGAAACCCCCAAACCGAACACGCCCATACCAAATACGATAACAATGGAACTCGCAAAAAGTTTTGAACCGCAAGCAATCGAAGCACATTGGTATCCAAAATGGGAGAGCGCCGGCTACTTTCAGGCTAAATTAGAGAGCAATAAACCCGCTTACTGCATCATGCTGCCGCCGCCCAACGTGACCGGCACGCTGCACATGGGGCACGCCTTCCAGGACACGCTGATGGATGCGCTCATCCGCTACCATCGCATGTGCGGGGACAATACACTGTGGCAGCCGGGCACCGACCATGCAGGCATCGCTACACAGATTGTGGTGGAACGCCAGCTTGATGCGCAAAACGTCACGCGCCACGATCTGGGGCGTGAGAAATTCCTCGAGCGCGTATGGGAATGGAAAGAAGAATCCGGCTCCACCATTACACGCCAGATGCGCCGCCTCGGCGCCTCCTGCGACTGGTCGCGCGAACGGTTTACCATGGACGAAGGGCTGTCCGAAGCCGTCACCGAAGTGTTCGTCAAGCTCTATGAAGAAGGACTGATCTATCGCGGCAAGCGCTTGGTCAACTGGGATCCGGTGCTGGGCACCGCCGTATCCGATCTGGAAGTGGTAGCGCAGGAAGAAGACGGCTCGATGTGGCACATCGCCTACCCGCTGGAAGTCGGCGTAGGTGCGCTGATCGTCGCCACCACGCGGCCGGAAACGCTGCTCGGCGACGTCGCCGTGGCGGTGCATCCGGAAGACATGCGCTACAAGCACCTGATCGGCCAGCGCCTGAAATTACCGCTCACCGGACGTTCCATTCCTATCATCGCCGATGAATACGTTGACCCGGCCTTCGGCACCGGCTGCGTCAAGATTACTCCGGCGCACGATTTCAACGACTACGCGATGGGGCAGCGCCACAATCTCACCCCGATCAATATCTTTACGCTGGATGCAAAGATCAACGAACATGCCCCTGCCATTTATCATGGACTGGATCGTTTCGACGCGCGCAAGAAAATTCTGGCCGATCTGGAAGCGCAGCAACTGCTCGCCGCCGCCAAACCGCACAAACTGATGGTGCCGCGCGGCGACCGCAGCCATGCGGTGATCGAACCCATGCTTACCGACCAGTGGTTCGTGAAGATGGATGGCATGGCGCAGCGCGGCCTGCAAGCGGTAGCGGATGGCGAAATCAAGTTCGTGCCGGAGAACTGGAGCAACACTTACAACCAGTGGTTGAACAACATCCAGGACTGGTGCATCTCGCGCCAACTGTGGTGGGGGCATCAGATACCTGCGTGGTATGCCGATAACGGCGATGTCTTTGTCGCACATGATGAAGCTGATGCGTATATTCAATACCTCAATCAGACTGGCCAGGAATATCATGCCAATGTACTAATAGCGTTGTTAAAAATGTACGATGGCAACTTTGAGCAAGCGCGTCCCTTCCTGACTGACAAAGCAATTCCTAATCTCAAACGTGACCCTGACGTACTCGACACATGGTTTTCCTCCGCGCTGTGGCCGTTCTCAACCCTGGGCTGGCCGCGCGACACTAAAGAACTGGACACCTTCCTGCCTACCTCGGTGCTTGTTACCGGCTTCGACATCATCTTCTTCTGGGTGGCGCGCATGGTGATGATGTCCTTGCATTTCACCGGCAAGGTGCCATTCCGTGAAGTGTATGTACATGGCCTGATCCGCGATGCAGAAGGCCACAAGATGAGCAAGTCCAAGGGAAATGTGCTCGACCCGCTGGATCTCATCGACGGCATCACGCTGGAAGAATTGGTCGCCAAGCGCACGCAGAATTTGATGAATCCAAAGCAGGCGGAAACCATCGAAAAGCAGACGCGCAAACACTTCCCGGACGGCATTCCGGCGTTCGGCACCGATGCGCTGCGCTTTACCTTCGCCAGCCTCGCCTCGCACGGGCGCGATATCAAGTTCGACCTGCAACGCTGCGAAGGTTACCGCAACTTCTGTAACAAACTGTGGAACGCCACACGTTTCGTGCTGATGAATTGTGAAGGCCATGATGTCGGGCTGGACGAAGCACTGCCGCTGGAATTTTCCGCCGCCGACAAATGGATAATCAGTTTGCTGCAACAAGCCGAGGCCGAGATGGCGGAACACTTCAATCACTATCGTTTCGACATGGCAGCGCGCACACTATACGAATTGGTATGGGACACCTATTGCGACTGGTATGTGGAGCTGGCAAAAGTACAAATCGCCACCGGCGACGAAGCTGAACAACGTGCCACACGGCGCACTTTGGTGCGCGTGCTGGAAGCCATACTGCGCCTGGCGCACCCCATCATCCCGTTCATCACCGAAGAGTTATGGCAGAAGGTCGCGCCCTTAGTCAATAAGCAGAGCGACAGCATCATGCTGCAACCCTATCCGCAAGCCAAACCCAACCTGATAGACCAGGCCGCGCTGGATCACATCCGCCTATTGCAGGAAATGGTCAACGCCTGCCGCAAACTGCGCAGTGAGATGAACCTCTCACCTGCACAGAGAGTGCCGCTGCTGGCCATAGGAGATGCCGCCACCCTGCACGCCTGCGCCCCCTATCTGCAAGCGCTTGGCAAGCTGAGCGGAGTCAGCATACTGGAGGATCTGCCGGACACCGATGCGGCAGTCGCCATCGTTGGTGATTTCAAGCTGATGCTGAAAATCGAAATTGACGTGGCTGCCGAGCGCGAGCGTTTGGACAAGGAAATTATCCGTCTGTCCGGTGAAATCGCCAAGGCACAAGGCAAGTTGGGCAACACCAGCTTCGTCGAGCGCGCCCCGGCGCAGGTTGTGGAACAGGAGCGCAAGCGCCTGGATGATTTCTGCACCATGCTGATGCAATTACAAATGCAGCGCACAAAACTGAAATAAGATAAAGACAGGCGAAATGCATGAATTCCTGATTGAGCTTATCGCCTATATCACCCCTCCCACCGAACTGCTCGGCGCCGCTGTGGTGCGAATTTATCCGCACTAACAATGAGCCATGTGTGAATAAATTCTCACTTACAAAACCGCCAACTGCTTTTTCCAGGTTCAATCCATTTCCAAAAAATTAACCGCCCCGGTTATCCAGCAAATTAGAAATACGCGTATTCGCAACAGCCAGGCGCTTCACCAGCATATGCAGGAAAGCATCGTCAAACTGGAAACGGCATCCTGTCGAAGCCTTCTCCAATACTTCAGGGTTGATCTCAATCAGTGTTACATCGGACTTTGCCATCACATCCGTGGAGCGCCTGAATTCGCGCTCGGAAAGATGCGCCATTTCACCAAAACAATCCCCATCGTGCAATATACTCAACAGGCGCCCCTGTTTGAGCACTTTGACCGTGCCATGGGCCAGAATGAAAAATGTACGCCCTTCATCCCCCTCGCTGATGATGCGTTCATCCTTATGCACTTTGCGCCACTCGCTGATGCGCAGCGCTTCCCACAATTCGACATCACTAAAATTCTTGAAGAACCCCAGTGAGCGCAAAGTATCGAATTTTTCCGTGTCGAATATTTCTGCCTGAGCCACCACTTTGTTGCTGAAGAAGCGCACCAGATCGTCCGCGAATTCATCCCACATCTGATAACGCCGCGACAGGTCCTTCTGCATGGCACGCAGCACGATGGCATCTAGTTCCGGGGGAGTTTCCGGGCGGAAGGTGCTGGCGGGTGGCGGCTCTATATTCATGATCTGATAGATCAAGCTGTAGTTATTGCCCGCATCAAAGGGCAGCTTGCCGGTAAGCAGCTTGTACATCGTCACTCCCAGTGAATAGATGTCGGTCTGGTGCGTCAGCAACCGTTCCTGAATCTGCTCCGGCGACATATAGGCGGGCGAGCCCACGCCACTCACCTGGGTAGTCTGTTGGCTCTCGATCACCGCCGCGCCAAAATCGGAAATTTTGATGTCGCCCTGTCCGCACAGCAGGATATTGGCAGGTTTGATGTCGCGGTGGATCACGCCTTGGTGTTGTGCGTATTCCAACGCCTTGCAGCATTTATAAATAATTTCCGCAACCGTGTTTAACGGTAGCAGGTGATCCACTTCAGCATAGCGTTCGAGAGTCTCACCATCAACATATTCCATCACCATGTAATTCACAGCGCCATCCATCACGGCATCGAAAACTTTAACGATATGCGGATGGGATAGTTTTCCAACCAACGATGCCTCAGTCAGCAACAACCTGCGATGGGCCTTGGCAAAATTGGTATCGTGCTGCGTGTCCATGTTGAACAGCTTGAGCGCGACCTGCTGATTGCTGAATGGGTCAAGCGCCAGATATACGGTGCTGGTCGCACCGCTGCCGAGCTCCCTGATGATTTCGTATTTGCCGATTTTATCCATTAGATTAGGAAATGGCTGCTGATAGCGGTTATTTTGCGGGTTTCGTTTGCCCCTGTCTAGGCTGACGTTTGGCCTGACTGGCGCTTGGGAACCACCGGGCAAAGCGGGTATCATACCGCCCATGAAAAATTTGATATTCATCGTACTCTGCACATCGTCGTTGCTATGCCATGCGGAAGGCCTGCCCGACTTGGGCGACGTTTCACAGGCGACGGTCTCACCGCAACAGGAACGCCAGATCGGCGAACAGAGCATGTTCGAGATCCGCGCCGACAGGAGTTATCTGGATGATGCGGAAATCAGCGACTACCTCAATCAACTCGGTTATCAGCTGGTCGCCAACAGCAGCGAACCGGGGCAGGAGTTTGAATTCTTTGCCATCAACGACAACGCCATCAATGCCTTCGCGCTGCCCGGCGGATTCATCGGGGTAAACACCGGCCTGATGCTTACCGCGCAAAGCGAATCAGAACTCGCCTCGGTGCTGAGCCACGAAATCGCCCACGTCACGCAGCACCATCTGGCGCGCATGGTGTCCGGGCAGAAGTTTGACTCACTGGCCTCCATGGTCGCCATCGCGGTAGCCATCCTGGCCGCGCGCAGCAACCCGGAAGCGGCGCAGGCAGCCATCGTCGGGGCGCAGGCAGGTTCCATCCAGCGGCAACTGAATTTCACCCGCACGTACGAACAGGAAGCGGATCGCATCGGCCTCGCCACCCTGCAAAACGCCGGCTTCGACACGCGCGCCATGCCCGCTTTTCTGGAGCGCCTGCAAAAAGCCACGCGCCTGCTGGAAGGCAATACCCCTTCCTACCTGCGCACCCATCCGGTCACCAGCGAACGCGTCGCCGATATCGCCAACCGTGTGCAGCAAATTCCCTATCGCCTGGTTGCCGACAGTCTCAGTTTTCACCTGGTGCGCGCCAGGCTGCAAGCCGTGCAGAAAAACCCGCAGGAAGCGGTTATCTTCTTCACCGACGCGATAGGCGCACAAAAACATGGCAACCAGACCGCACAGCGCTATGGCCTGGCGCTGGCCCTGCTGCGTAGCAAACAAACATCACGCGCCGCGCAGGAATTTGCCCCGCTAAAAGACCTGGCGGCGCAAAACCCGATGATCGCGACGCTGGCCGGACAGATCAGGCGTGCGGACAAGAATGACAAGGGCATCATCGAGTTCTACCGCACTGCCACGCAGAATTTTCCGCAACACCGCACGCTGGCCTACGACTACGCCGAACTGCTGCTACAAACCCGGCAATATGAAGATGCGCTCAAACTGCTCAACGAACAGGTCATCAGCCACCCCAGCGACCCGCGCCTGCATGAATTGCAGGCGCGCACCTACTCGGCCTTGGGCAAGCGGCAAGAAGAGCACCACGCACTTGCCTATACCTACGCCTTGCGCGGCAACCTGTACGGTGCGATTGAACAACTGGAACTGGCAAAACAGGGCGGTACGGACTACTACCAGCTTTCTATCATTGAAAGCGAACTCAAGCAGTTCAGGGAAATTGCGGCGGCACACACGAAAAAGAACTGATACGCTACTTCTTGTTCTGCGGCCATGCTGCCATCGAACAAGCCATCTCATTACCCAGTTCACAACCTCTCTTCATTTGCTGTAATGCTTGCTCACTGGCATGCAAACCCATCAGCGACAGCCCCTTGCCATAATAGGCTTGCGCATCGTCCGGCTTGATTGCTATCACCGCATCATATTGAGCAATTGCATCCTGATAGCGCCCTGAATTCAGGTACGCCCAACCCAGCGTTTTCCGAAGTGGTGCAAGCTGCGGACTGACTGCCACTGCCCGTTGATAATCGGCAATGGCATCTTCCCATTTATGCTCCGCTGCTTTGGCTTGCCCCCGGTTATAGAAAATCCGGTCGGCGCCCGGTTCCTGACCACTACGCAACAATAACGCAGCATCGTTCCACAGACGATAATTGTCGGCGAATACCCACAAACGGTTCCAGGCCAATGGCACAAGCAGCAGTGCAATGAATCCCAGACCAAGCAGTGTTCTAGTAGATCGTTCCGTTAACACCGTTACCGTTCGTGGTGAGCTTGTCGAACCACCAGCTACCTTGCCACTACCAGCCTTCGACAAGGCCTTTAGTCCTGAGCGTAGTCGAAGGGTCAGGCCGAACGGTTTCTTGTAATTGTTTTGGCTGATGCTTGGCAACTTAGCCAGCAACAGCGGAAAGAACAGCATCATGCCCGGTAACCACAGGTAACTGCGGTAAAGCACAAAGGGTTCCTGCACCCTGATGGAGGAAAATTCCACTAAGAACTGCACCCATGGGTACAGCAGTGCCAGCCCGACAAGCCCCATCCAGCGTGGACGAAACAACAACCAGCCACCGAGCACACCATACGCAATATAGCCGATTACCCCCAGCCAGCCCTGCCACGCAGACCAAGAAGAAATAAAAGACTCGCGCATGTCCACCGACATCCATGCCGGATTGGGCAGCCACCATAGCAACAAATATTTGAAGAACAAACCTGATTGAGTCAGTGCGCTCAGCAGGTGCAGCATGGGCGCACTCCCAACCACTCCCTGCTGCTCGAATAATGAAGTGGACATAGCCTCATAGGCCGTGCCGATCACGCCTTTTGCGCTCAGTATCAACAGCACGGCTATCGCCACGAATGCACCCCATGCCAGCCACAGCGCGCGCTTATCCAGTTTATTTTTATCGCGGAGTAAAATCGTCAGCGCCACCAGTACGGTAGGCATCAACACACTATGCTCTTTGGAAAATCCCGCCAAAAAATAGGCGATTACCGCCAACACCAGCCAGCGTTTCTGCCCGGTCAGCAATCCACGCAAATAGGCCAGTTGCATCACCAACGCAAACAATGTCGCCATCAGAATACTGCGCTCAATGACATAGCCCACGGCATACACCGCCACCGGATGGCAAGCGAAGATCAATGCACCGAACCAGGCTCCCCAAATAAGCGCAGGAGATTTTTCATGTTCTGTGATAACCGCGCTGGCTAAATGGCGCAGCAGGTAAAACAGCAAGATGACATTGGCACCATGCAGCAAAACATTACCCAAGTGGAAAAAATGCGGCACTGCATCGCTGAATATTGCCGCAGTCCAACCTAAGCTGACATAAGGCAACCAGCGCAGATCGAATTGAAATAGCGAGTGTGCATAACGATCTGGAATATCGCCGGAAAAGAAATTCAGGTCGTCGAACACGAACGGGCTGCCGAGAAACGGCAGATAGACCAGACACACCGCAGCAAATAAGGAAAGTATCCAGCCCCGGTCATGCTGGCGAAAATAGTTCAACAACTTTGCGCTGCTTGTCATTCCATTTTTCAATCAATAGTGAAATATCGTAGGGGGTGTCCGGCTTTGTTAAACGCATATTCAAAACCCCAAAAGACAAACCCCTCCGAAGAGGGGTTTGGGTAATACACAATCACTGGCTAGCAGGTGAAGTATTTCTTCACGAGTGCGTCAGTACTAGTGCAGACATTAGCCCATTGCAATGCCGTTGAACCTGGGGTACCGGTCATTGCGATAGTTGTTGTATCGATCACTGTAGCCTTGATGTTTGCCAAGGTCAGGGTCATAACCACAGTAGTCAGGCCTGTACCATCTATGACCATTTGACTAAGCTCTCCAGGCAACGCTGGCAGCGTCGTCAGGCCTATCGAACTCCATAAGGAGCCAGCCGCAGCTGCACTACCTGCCGTTGCAGTAGTTACAGTAACAGAAGCGCCTGGAAAGGATCCATTTTCCTGATAATACATCGCTAGCGCCAATTTGACCGGATCAAGGGTAGATTGCACTTTGGACAGTTTGGCCTTGACCACGTAATCCTGATAGGCGGGAATCGCCACGGCGGCCAGAATACCGATAATCGCGACCACGATCATCAATTCGATCAGGGTAAAACCTTTTTGTATTTTCTTC
>OESW01000243.1_pt1 | contig 16316 bp, 19 predicted proteins | sample 1534831 | NCBI WGS metagenome assembly OESW01 (sample SAMEA104161952, study PRJEB21768) | metagenome | isolation source: underground water
AGGGCGTAGGCGAAGGCGGCCAGCGTGCGGGCGATGCGCCGTTGCAGCGCCGGTTCATCGGGGGCGAAGCTGGCGATTTCGCGGGTCAGCGAGCGGGCGGCGATGAGCAGGGCGCCCCATTGCTTGCGGGCCTCCCAGTAGCGCTCGTAGCTGACCGAGTTGCGAAAGCCGAGGAAGATGGCCAGCGCCACGCCCATCAGCGTGAACGGCGGAATGGACAGCGCCGAGGCGGCATGCGCGCTCATCCACCAGTCCAGGCTGAGGACGCTGGCGACGGATACCGCCAGGACGAGCAGCAGGCGGGTGGCGATGTAGGGGAGTACCGAACCACGCCAGACGAACAACAGGCGGAACCAGTGGAGGTGGGGGCGAACGATCATCGGGCGGGCAAGGGGAAGAGTGAAGGGGGTGGGGTTTCAGCGCGTTTCGTCCACGACCATGATCAGCCGGGCTTCGATGTCGGCGACGATGCGTGCCGCTGCGCTGTCGCTGCAGCAGGCCTCGGCCAGTGCCGGCGGGCGGACGAGGCCGATCCGCGTGGTGCCGTTTTCGGTGAATATCGAGATGCGCCAGGGCAGCGTCAGGCCCAGGCGCATGTCGATATTCAGCAGGTCGGCGGCGTGGCGGTAATTGATGACCTCATGCACCTGGCAGTCTTCGTCGATATCGATCCCCCGCCGCTGCAAAAGCTCGCCGATGTCCTGGCGATGCAGGATGACGAAACCCAGGCGCTCGATCACCGGCCCCAGGTCGAGGTTGGCTTCGTAGAAGGACTTGCTGCTTTCGACGATGTAGAACACGACTTTTCCTTGGGGTGGGCTGCGGGCAGCAGGATAACGGAGGCTCGCCGATCGAACAATCCGCTTGCGTCGTGTCGGGCGCGCCGGTCAGCTGCCGGGCGCCGGCGCGCGGTTGGCGGCCAGGCGGAAGGCGTTGCGGCCGCCATGCTTGGCGACGTACAAGGCGCGGTCGGCATTTTCCAGCAACTGGCAGATGTCCTTGCCGTGCATGGGGTAGATGGCGATGCCGATGCTCGCGCTGACCGGGCTGCGTATGCCGTCGTAGGGTTCGGCCAGGCGTATGACGAGGCGCTGGGCGGTTTCCACGGCACTTTCCCGGTCGGCATCGACGAGGAGGATGGAGAACTCGTCGCCGCCCACCACGGTCTCGCGCACCAGGATCAGCCTGCGCTCGAAGTCCACGTACTTCCACTTCAGCCCGTCGGCTTCGCCCGTCCTCATGCCGGTGAAGAAGCGCACGGTGTAGTAGTGCCGGAAATCCGGGCGCACCGTGTCGAGGATCTGCCTGACCTCGTCGAGCGAAAAAGGCTTGATGTCGGTTTTCCTGAACTTGAGCTGTTTGATGTTGTGGAAAGGTGTGCGAAAATCAAACCGGTCGGCCGCTTCGTCGAGGATTTGCCGCAAAGGCCCGAAGATCTTGTTGATGCGGCGGGCGGATAAAGGAGTCGTCTTGCCCCGCGCGGTTACTTTCGAGAGTTCGGCGCGGAAGCCGAGAATGTCCGCCTTGGTGATCTGGCTGACCACCTTGTCCCCGAAACGGGGGAGGAGCACCTTGTCGAGATCGGCCCTCGTGCTGATGCGGTGCGACTTGCGCCACTCCACCTCCTTCTCCGTGAACCAGGTTCCGGCGAAGACGCGGAACAGCGGGCCATCACCGTTGACCGGCGGCGCAGCCACGGCCCGGGCAACGTTTGCCGCAACCGGCCTCATCACGAATGCGCCATTCAACTCGTCGAACTTCTTGACGTTCTTGCTCGACGGGAAGAAGCTGCTGTAATCGAAAGTGCCGGCCGCGATGCCGTCTTCGATGGCGGCCATCGCTTTTTCCAGGCGCTTGCGGTTTGCCGCGTTGTCCGGCATAGCGGTTTGCTCGCGGAACCGCGCCCCCTTGTAGCGGAAATCCATAAACAGATAGCCGTTGTCCGGCCTGGTCCTGATGCTACCCATGGCAGACACCTCCGTTGGCCATCGGGATCGCCAGCGAGCTGCCCTTCAGTTTCATGTCGCGCTCGATGCTTTCCCAGATATAGAGAATCTTGCGCCCGCCGAACGGGCGGATGTAATGCACCCCCTCGATCAGCACGCTGTCTTTCAGGCGCTCGCGGATGGTTCTCGGGTCGTAGTGGATGCGCTCGGAAAGCCCGTCGGTGGTCAGATAGGTCTGGTTCATATCAGTGCTCCTTTGGTTGGTTGAAGGATGCGCCCGCGAAGAAAACTCCGTGGACGTGCAACCAAATTAGCAGATAAAAAAACGCTTTTTTTGCGGGAAAAGCGAAACCGGAAAATCGGGTTTGGCGGTATCACAGCGACTCTGTGATTTTTGAAAACTTCAGACAGAACAGCCGCAGGATCGCGGCGGCCACGTGCGGCTAGCACGCTTTATGGGGAATATTCTTGAGTCGGGCGGGTTCGGAGGGGGAGCTCTTACACTATTTTTTGGAGCAAAAAAATCGCCGCAAAAAAACAAAAGTAGTCACGGGAGCAGTCGTCAGAAACAGACAAAAAGCTTGCCCGGAATTGTTTCTGGGCACAAGGCACGAATGGGCACAGAGCTGAATCCAAACCATTTATTTCTGCGCTTCGGGCACGAGAAGCAGTATTCGGTGAGGTGTGCCGCTTTCTTCATTTTTGACAAACCAAAAAGCAGTATTCAAAAACAGCGGCAGTATTCAAAAAGGGGTTATTTGCCAGCCTTGAAATTTGCCTTTGGGCACGAAATGGGCACATTTTGGGCACGGAGCAGATTTTTGGCCGGAAAATTTTTATTTCAGCGAGGGGAAAAGAGGGAAACCCGAGTTGGTGCGAATGTCTGTGAGTCAATAAACACGCGCTTCTCTGAGGTGTTATGAAAACGAAAGAAGACCAAATTTTTTGGTGGGCGGTAGGTGTTTCGAACACCTGACCCCTGCCGGGCAAAAGCAACACTCAGTGCAGCGCCTGTCGGAATTCGTCGTGGAAGTGGTGGAAGGCGCTGTCGAGCAGTAGCACGGCACCGTTGATGAGATGGCAACGTCCGGTGCCGGGTAACATGGCGCAGAGGTTTTCCAGAGCAGCGAGGTCGGCGGCAGTGCCGCGCCCGGTATCGATACGATCCAACAGGCGGCTCATGGTGGCTGTGCCCGTCTTGCACGAGGTGCATTGGCCGCAGGAGGAATGGGCGAAGAAGCGTTCGTACTCGGCCACACGTTTGACGATGCCCGTGCCCTCCGAGATGACGATCATCGCGCCCGTGCCCAAGTTGCTGCCGCGCGCGCGCAGGGAGTCGAAATCCAGCGCCACATCAAGGTCGGCGGGCGTCAGCAGGGTGCTTGAAGGCCCGCCGGTAAACACCGCCTTGAGCGGCTTGCCAGACAGCAGGCCGCCGCCATGCACAAATATAAGTTCGCGCAACGGCGTACCCATGGGGAGCTCAAATACGCCGGGGTACAGCACGTCGCCACTCAGGGAATAGAGTTTGGTGCCGGTGCCCGGTCCTTTGCCGAGGGCGCGGAACCACGCGGCTCCATGCACGGCAATATGCGGCACATGAGCTAGGGTTTCGACGTTGTTGATCAGGGTCGGGCAGCCGTGCACGCCAGCCTGTGCCGGATAGGGCGGCTTGCCGCGCGGGAAGGGGAAGCGTTTTTCGATCCATTCCATGGATGCCGTCTCTTCACCGCCGATGTAGTGCCCGGAGCCGGGCAGCAGATCAAGCTGTAATGGCCTGCCGAGCGCGGTTGAGGCGAGCGCCGACAAATCAGAGGCGTGCCATTGTTCCAGAGCCATCCTCATTGCAGCAAGGGAACGCGCAAGATCGGGGTTAATGTAGAACACGATACGATTGGCACCGACCGCCAGTGCCGCCACTACAGCGCCTTCAATCACCTGATGCGGTGTTTCTTCCAGCAGCAGGCGATCCTTGAAGGTGCCGGGTTCGTCTTCGTTGCCGTTCACCACCAGATACTTGTCCGGATTGGGCGGTTCGGCGGCGACGGCATCCCATTTGCGCCAGACCGGAAAACCGCTACCGCCCAGGCCGCGCAACTCGGCAAGGCGTATTTCCTCGCGCACGGCTGATGGATCATGCGCGGCGCGGGCCAGTGCTTCGCCGCCGCCAGACTGGCGCCAGCGCACCATATCGGCACCGATGCGCCGGTCAGGATGGAGCAGAACCTGGTTTGTTTCAACAATAGGCGCTTCAGGTTTCAGCGATTCCATACGCCTCCCGCCGCGTAAGCCGGCAAGACCTGGGGCGCCCGCCGTGTCATGGGCATACCCGCGAGGGTCAGGGCGCGGCGCAGCCGGTTCACATGTTCGAGGGTGACTTTCTTGGGGCCACGGTCGTGATTGGCGGTGGCTGCGATACCGGCGCGGCGCCCGAAGCTGATGATCTCGAGCAGGGCGTTGCCCATGATGCGGTTGCGTCCGTGGATGCCTCCCGCCACTTCGCCCACCGCGTACAGGCCGGGTATTGTGGTGGCGCCGTTGACATCAATGACTGCGCCGCCGTTCTGATAATGCAGGGTCGGATGGACCAGCAATGGCTCGATACGCGGGTCGATGCCCGAGACGCGGGTGCGCGTCATCAGGTTGGGAAACTGCCGCTCCAGCAGCCCCGGCTGGGCGCGTTCCAGACGCGGCGTGTCGAGCCAGACGCCGACGCGCTGGTCGTCAATGCGGATGCCGCGCCCTTCGCTGCATTCGCGCAGGATAGCTGCGCACACCATGTCGCGCGGCAGCAGTTCGTCAATAAAACGGCAGCCAAGGCCATTTACCAGCAGGGTGCCCGCCGCACGCACACCTTCGGTCACCAGCTTGCCCGACAAGTGGGTAGGATGCACCAGGCCCGTGGGGTGGTACTGGAAGGAATCCAGTTCGCATAGGCGCGCACCGATGCGGTATGCCAGCACCAGCCCATCACCCGTTGCACCCAAGTGATTGGAGGTCGGAAAACCATTCAAATGCAAGCGCCCAAGCCCGCCGGTTGCGAGTATGACGGAGCGTGTGCGAACGATACGCAACTGTCCATCAACCAACGAGGTGAGCACCGCGCCGACGCATTTTTGGCCAAGTTCGTTGGACAGGAGTTCGACGGCGGGGCTTTGCTCCCAGACCTCGATGCTGCGATGCTGGATGACGGCCTCGCGCAGCACGCGCATCATTTCCAGGCCGGTGTAATCGCGGCAATGGACGAGGCGCGCGGTGCTCATGCCACCCGCGCGCCGCGTATGCAGGTCGCCGCTGGGAGTCTGTTCGAACTGCATGCCCTGGCGGATCAGCCAGCGCAGCACTTCGGGGCCGTCTCCAGCCATGGTGGCTACCAGCGCCGGATCGCCGGCATGATGGCCTCCGCGCAGAGTATCCTGGATATGTTGCTGGATCGAATCGTCCGGTTCGATGGCGGCCTGGATACCACCCTCGGCCATGACCGTGTTGCTGTCTCCGAGGCGCAGCTTGGTAGCCAGCAGCACGCGCGCGCCTTTCTCCGCCGCCATCAGCGCCGCCGCGCATCCAGCACCGCCGCCGCCGATCACCAGCACGTCAATATCCGTCACCGGTGTCCCGGCCAGATCGGCCTCGTCAATGAATGCTTCGGATTGCAGCAGCTCTGCCAGTTCGCGCTGGCAGCTATCGCCCGCGTTGGCCCCCACAACCAGCTTGACCACGCTGCCGCGCAGATGATCCGGGTGGTAGGCGTTGAGCAGCGTGTCCGTGTCGGTCAACTCGGGTAGCGGCCCGAGATCCGCGTCGGGCCGGTAGCGTGACAGTGCCTCTGCCAGAGGGATGCCGTTACTCATCTTTTTCTTCCTGAGCAGTTCCTGATTTAGCTTGGCGCAACTCTTCCAGCCGGTGGATGAGGTTGGGTGGGCGCAGGTGAAAATGAGCCGTTATGCGGCGGCTGAAAAGACCCACATGGGCCGGTGCGATCAGTTCGGGACAGGCAACGTCGCACAGTTCGCACATGACGCATTCGAAGAACGCCTCTCCCGCATCGCGATAGCGGCCCGCAGCAGCCAGCGCAACACCGTTCTCGACAGTAATACCCTTGGGGCAGGAGTTGTCGCAGCCGTGGCAATGCCGGCAGCGCGATGCCTCGGGAAAAATATCCTGGAAACGCGCATGAATATCCCAGCCATCCTTGAAATCATCGATCTCGTAGTGATGCCGTGGCGCCGATGCCGGCGGAAGAAACACGACCTCGATACCGTTCTCAACGAAGGTCTGGCAGGCGAGGCCCACTGTCACTTCCTTGCCACGACGCAGCATGACACGGCAGGAGCCGCACACACCCTCAAGGCAGCCGACCCCCGTTACACGTGGCACACCGGCGTGCCAGGCAGCTTCGACCAGGGTCATGCCCGTGACTGCATTGATGGCAAGGCCGTTGATGGTAAGGGCAACGCCTGGCTGCTGTTCGCCCTTATTTGCCGTGGTAGACATTGCGGTTTTTGCCGTTATGGGCGCGCGAGATCAATGATCTTTCGCAGATCATAATCCTTGTGCCCACCGACGTTTTTCACCAGTTCGGCCATGCGCTGGTCGAGGGTGGGGCGTTCGGTCTTGTACAGCAACCCGGTGGGTATGCGGCCTGCTTGTTTTGCCGTATTGACCGCGTGCATGGCGGCATCCAGATTACTCACATCGAGGCCGGCATCCACTTGGTCGCAGGCGTCTTTGAAGGCATGGGCGGTGTCAATTTCATTGAAAGACGGGCATTGGGAGAGCAGATTGATAAAGGAAAACCCCTTGTGCTCCATGCCATCCTTGATTAGCTGCGATGCCAGCTTGACGTTGCCGGCAAACGCCTGCGCAACATAAGTGGCACCATAGGTAAGCATATACAGCACCGGATCAAGGGGTTCTTCCATGCCGCCATAAGGGGTGGTGGTGGTCTTCATCTCCTGCCGGGAAGTGGGCGAGCACTGGCCCTTGGTCAAACCATAGACGTGGTTGTCCATCAGGATGTAAGTCATGTTGATGTTCTTGCGCGCCAGGTGCGGCATGTGTCCACCGCCGATGGAAAAGCCATCGCCGTCGCCGCCGGTAACGACCACGGCGAGGTCGGGGCGTGCCAACTGGACGCCCGTTGCCACCGGACCCGCACGGCCATGCAGGGTATGCATCTTGTAGGAGTTGACGAAGTAGGGCAGGCGTGAGGAACAGCCAATCCCTGAAACACTCACCAGAAAATTCGGGTCGACACCGATTTCGGAAAGTGCGCGCAATAATCCCGTCAGTACGCCGTAGTGGCCGCAACCGGCACACCAGAACGATGTGGTCTCATTCTTGTAATCCTTGGGTTTGAGTTCAACCCGATGCAAGTGAGTTTGTGGGTGAAGTGTCGTGCTCATGCCAGTATCTCCCGAACTTTATTGACAATCATCTCGGGCGTGAAGGGCATCCCGCCGCAAATGGTGTATGACTCCGGGCGCAATGAAGTTTCCGCGCGCACGAAGTAGGCCAGTTGACCCTGGAAATTGACCTCGGGCAACAACAGCCGTTTGCAGGATGCGCCGAAGTTCTCGAACTGTTGCACCGGCAGGGGGTTCAGCAGCTTGGGGTAAAAGCCCTTGACCTTGTAGCCCTTGGCACGCAGGCGTTGCAATGCTTCGCGCACCACACCGATGGTGCTGCCCCAGGCGATTACGCCAAGATCTGCTGCACCATCGCCATCCACTTCCACCGGGTCGACATCGTTAACCACGTTCTTGAGCTTGCGGAAACGTTTGGCCTGCATGGCCTCATGGTTGGCCGATGTGTAGCTGGGCAGGCCGATTTCGTTGTGTTCAAGGCCGGTGGCAATGTGTATGCCGCCGGGTGTGCCCGGATCGGCCATCGGCGAAATGCTGTCCTCGGTCAATTTGTAGCGCTGGTATTCGCCTTCGCCGTCCCAGCGCTTGCGTTCTACCACGGTGTAGTCGTCCGGATTCGGATAGGGCACGTTCTGGGTCGAGAATGCCAGGGAGCCGTCGGAAAGCAACAGCACGGGGCACTGATACTTCTCAGCCAGGTTGAACGCTACCACCGTCAGGCTAATGCAATCATGAATGCTTTCCACGGATAGCACGATGCGCCCGGAATCACCATGGGCGCCATGTATCGCCAGAAACAAGTCGGACTGTTCATGCTTGGTCGGCAAGCCGGTGGATGGGCCGCCACGCTGGACGTCAACCACCACACAGGGCAGTTCGCTCATGAACGCCATGCCCAGCATCTCGCTCATCAGCGACAAACCCGGTCCGGAAGTGGAGGTCATCGCTTTCTTGCCCGCGTAGGAAGCGCCGAGAACCTGGGAGATGGAAGCGATCTCATCCTCGGCCTGGATCAGGGTGCCGCCGCGTTTGGGCAGATGTTTGGCCACATAAATTGCGACTTCGGTCGCCGGTGTGATGGGATAGGCAGAAAAGAAATCCAGCCCCGCGATCAGCGCGCCGAGGCCGATGGCGTTGTTGCCGGACATCACGATGACATCACGCTTGGCCTTGGGTGTTCCGAGAGTCCACGGATCGGTTTTATCCAGTGCTTTTGCCAGTTCACGACCGCGCTCAAATGCGGCCAGGTTGCCTTGAACCACGGCTTCGCCACGGCGTGCGAACTTGGCAGCGATCACTTCGCGCAAGGATTCCACGGGGATATTGAACAGGATAGACAGCGCTCCCATCGCCACCATGTTCTTGGCACGCGGGTTGTTCATTTCCTTTGCCGTATGTGACATGGGGATGGGATAAGCATATACGCCGGGCGGTATCTCGGGGTCGAAGTCTCCCGGGCTGTCGTAAACGATAGCAGTGCCCGGCCTGAGGTGAGCGCGGTTCATGTTGTAGGCGTCACCGTTGAAGGCACAAAGGACATCGAAGGTGTCCCCCTGGTTGTAGAGCCGCTCGGTGCTGGCACGCACTTGGTACATGGCATACCCGCCCTTGATTTCGGCGGGGAATGTCTTGAAAGTGTAAACGTCGAGTCCGGCGTGCGCGCAGGCCTGGGTAATGAAATCGCCGACAGAGATAACACCTTCGCCGCCTTCGCCGCCGATTCGGATGATCAGATCGTTTTTGGTTATACCTTGCATCTACTAGTCCTTTTTAACACAGCATTAAGGGAAAATCTGTCATCCGCAGGTTCTTCCTGACGGACACAAGAGTGGAGTGATTATACCGAAAAAAGTTGCCGGATTCGTGCAAATTTTGGAGTGCGGGGAGGGTGAGAGCCTTGCCAGACCACTGTCTTGAGATGGTTAATGCATTTTTGGAATAGTATTGTTATCGTTCCTATGCTCCGCGCCAAAGGTAGCCTACTCCGTATATGAGCTATATTTTGTGTGCTTCCGGTAGATTGTTCAGATAGTTATTCTTTACTTGCACGTAATGCTCGGCTGAATATTTTAGATAGGCGATTTCTTCAGGCGTCAACGCACGGATAGCTTTCACAGGGCGCCCCACATACAGCATTCCGCTCTCCAGCACTTTACCCGGCGAAACCAGGCTGCCTGCGCCTATCATTACCCGGTCGGAAATAACGGCATCGTCCATGATGATCGAACCCATCCCGATCATGCACTCATTTCCGATGGTGCAGCCATGGAGAATGACAGAGTGTCCGACAGTCACATAATCCCCGATCACCAGAGGCGAGCCATTGGGCTTGCTTGGCGTCTTGTGGGATACATGTCCCATCGTGAGATCCTGCACGTTGCTGCACTGACCGATCACAATGTGATTTACATCGCCGCGCAGAACCGTGTTGCACCAGATTGAGCTGTCATTGCCAATTTTCACATTCCCGATGATTTGAGAAGAAGCATGCACAAAAACACGTGCCCCAAGAATCGGCATGTTATCGAGATAAGCAGCTAGAGGCATGAAGGCTCCACAGGTAAAAATGATAAATTGGCGTATGGCTGGTGTTCATATTTATTGATACAGCACGAATTAAATTTCCTTTCAATTCCGTTCGGCCTGAGCCTGTCGAAGGCCATGAAGCCATTCATGTTTCGACAAGCTCAACACGAACGGCTTAATACTCAGCTCGTGCCATACCAATAGCGCGCCGGGCGGTATTTTAACCTTTTCCGAAGGGCGTCTCTATAAATTCAAAATGCTAAGCGAGACAAGGCGCAAAAGAAATTTTAGCGCGCCGCATATATTTGATATGTAAGCGTTAAAATTTCTTGAGCAACACAGTATCGCGACGGAGTTTGGATTTATAGAGGTGTCCCGAAAACCTGGGCAGCCGCCAGCAGTTGGCCATCCTGACCTCGTGCGCCCAAAAAAGATATTCCGATCGGGCAACTATCTTTCTCTATCAGCGGCATTGAGATTTGCGGCAATCCGGCGACGGTAGAGATACAAGTATGCCTCATCGTGTTGATGCGGGATGCCCTTGCTTCATCTATGGACCTGCCCTTTAAAGGCGCGATACCGGGGGCTGTCGGAAAAACAGCTATGGTACCGGGAGAAATGATGCTTTCAATCTGGCTTATCAACTGCTTTCTGACCAACCTTTTTTTCTCCATTTCATCCTTGGTGACAGATGATATTTTTTCCAGCCTGCCGCGAATCTCTTCGCCAAATTTATCAAGATTCTGAAAAACCCATTCGCCGTGCGCCTGATTTAATTCCCACCATTGGATATCTCTCAGCACTTCAATCCATGTTTGAAAATCAGGCTTGCCTAATTCAGCCTCAGTAATCTCAACAGGCAATTTGGATAATCTTTGAATAAAAGCGTCATACTTCGATGCGACACGGTGATCTTTCGTGTCTAACAAGTCGCGTGCTATCACAAACTTGTTGGCTTTAAATTCCGGTATATCAGTACCAAGCAACACACCGCCCACTTTCGTCAAAACATCCGGCGTCCTGGCGAACCAACCGGCCACATCGAAGCTGGGCGCCATCGGGTGGACGCCTTCCAGCGAGATGGCGCCATGCGTCGGGCGAAAGCCATAAATGCCGCAATAAGATGCCGGTATGCGCATGGAACCGGCAGTATCAGTACCCAGCGCAAAATCCACCAGGCCGCCGGCGACCGCTGATGCGGAGCCGCTGGAAGAGCCGCCAGGAATCCTGTCCGGGCATTTGGAGTTTAGCGGGGTGCCATAGTGGAAGTTCTCGCCATCAAGGGAAAAGGCCATCTCGTCCGAAATGGTTTTGCCGAGCAGGGTGGCGCCCTCGTTCAACAACATCTTGACGGCGGGTGCGGTTAATTGCGCTACCGGGTGCGTATTCTTCCAATGAGGATTTCCAGCGCCCGTGACAAATCCTTTGACATCGTAAAGCTCTTTTACCGCAAAAGTCAGAGATGAAAGTTTCCCGCTCTTCATCGGGGGAACCGTGATCATCTCACCGGGTACAAAAGCATTGCATGTATCGACTGGTTTCATAAGCAGGCTTATTGGGTAGATAAAAGGGGCTGATTCGTACGGTGCAGCAAGCAATAAACCGTATCAAAATTTCATGCATGCTGTTCGTTAATGTCAGTTACCGACCCGACGTTAGCGGCCTAAAGGTATTGATAGAAAATAGTGCTGCACGTAAAGGTCGTAGCCCGATTCCAGCGAGTTTTTCAGTGCTGCGCGAAGCAGGCTTGTGCCCTTACCGTTAGGTTCGGTTTCCAGCAAGGAACGGTATAAGCCACTATAAAAATAATCCGGTTCTACACGTACCCGCAGAATGAGGGCCTGTGCATTCGGGTGACGTGGGACGAGATAATCCAGCACCGCCCGCTCACCGGGTGCAAGGCGTGTATCGGCCACTTCCTCCGACAAATCCACCGATACTTGCCGTGCAATAACCTTCTCCCGCAGTGTCCCTTCAATAGGTTTGTTGTCGGTAGACACCTGGTATATCTGCGCGCTCACTCTGGGCGTGACATATGTTGGAAAATTGTGCCCCGTACCGCTGTTGCTTATCGCCAGCCGTGCGGACAGTTTGCCATCGCGCAAGACCGGCGCGGTCGGGCTGATCATGATGCCGCTGCGGGTCATTTCCGCATCGTGGATGCCGCGCCACAAATGACGACGCTCCGGCATGTGACAACCCTGGCATTGCTTCCCTTGCCTGGCGTATGGAGATGCCTGCCACTCCGCGTAAGTGTTCTCCAGAGGCTTGCCGTTCAGTGCATAGCCATCCTTATCAAACTGATGACAGGCCGCACAAAATCGTCCGTCCTCAAATGCCGGTGCACTGACGAAGCCATTGTGCGGGCGTTCGTTACCAGGTTTTGATGTTGTCGGTGGCGGGCCATAACGGACGTTGTTCCGAACGTGGCAAGCAGCGCAAACCAGCCCTTGTCCGTGCAAGGCATCGGTATGTTTCTTCCCGCGCAATTGTTTTATGAGGCTGGCTTCCTGCTCGGCCAATGGTGCATGGCAGCGCGTGCAATCACGCAAGGAGGATGTGTCTGTGGGAGATACGTCAACGAGTTGTCCTATTATGCCCGGCCCCATGGCATGTGCATGCAGGCTGGTTTTCCAATCTTCCCATTGACGCTGGTGGCAAGTTCCGCAGGCAGATGGCTCCAGCGAGGCTTCCAACGTAGAGAATGATTTAGGCGCCTTGCCTTGCGGCGCGACAGGCTGCGCCCAGTGGCGTTTCAAAAAGGCATTTGTAGTATCTGATGCCGCATGTAGCGATGTCATCGGCAACAACAGGGCAGAGATAAAAAACAGGAGCATGGTGGCCATGCTCCTGCAAATTTGCTGTCCACAATGATCAGCAAAAACTGTTATCACTTACTTCTTGGCAGCACAGGGGTTCTTTGCTGCACAAGGGTTCTTAGCGGTACAGGGGTTCGCCGCGCAAGGGTTTGCGGCCTTCTTCTTGGCATTTTTACGTGCCTGTTTCTTGTGTTGCTTCATGTCGCAAGGGTTCTTTGCGGCACAAGGATTGGCCTTCATTGCACATGGGTTACCTTTCATGGCACAGGGATTGTCCGCCGCATACACAGAAGCGCTCATCATTAAGGCTACCGCACCCAACATTGCAAAAATCTTATTCATATTTGATTCTCCTTTTAGCGTCTATCAAATCGGGCGGTTGCCCTCACCAACGCTATCGGCTGAGGCAGCATAGCTGATAGCGCATTCTTATCCGATGTTAATGTTTCATTGTTGCACACGGATTCCCTTGCATCGCACAAGGATTTTTCATCGCGTCGCAGGGGTTTTTGGGCTTCTTGAATGTGCCACTGGGCTTATAGGTCTTTTGCACTTCTGCGGTATAGGCGGTCAAGGCGGCCAACTCGCGCGAATCCCACGGGAACGGCTTGGATGCCATCGGCGCCAGCATGCAGAATTGCACCATCTCATCTAGATGCACTTCGCCTTTGATTTCTGCACGCTCTTTCACCATGCCCACCTTGTGCGGATAAGGCTTGGCGAAATTTGCGCTGAAGGTATTGTGGTTCTGATGGCAGGTATTGCAGGACATGCCGTTGCTGCTCAGTTTGGTGTCATTCCATAGCACCTCGCCTTCTTTGACCAGATCGGCATGGTTGCCATTGGCGAGGCGCGTTCCTGATGGACGTTTAACGGCTGCCGGGTCGATGCGGTTGCTGGCAGCACAAGGATTGCTTGCCGCGCAGGGGTTGGACTTCATTGCGCACGGATTGTGCGCAGCACAAGGATTGCCTTTAGCCGCACAAGGATTCATACCCGCCGCATTTGCTACTCCAACCGAAAACAGGCACAACATGCCCAGCAACGATTGAGTATATTTTTGGGATAGTTTCATTCGTAGCACTCCTCGGGTTGTCAGTATCAGTCCGCCTTATCTGGTTCATTTTTTCTTAACCTGACCGTAAAGGCAAGCACCAGCCCTAAGATAATGTGATTAATTAAGCTGATCAGACCACCATAGGGATTACCACCGCTGCCGCCGCGAGGGTTGCAAGGATTCCCGGCAGCACAGGGGTTCTTCATTTCAGATGCGCATGGATTCATCGATTTCGATGCGCAAGGATTACCTGGATTACACGGGTTTCCTATCTTCGGATTACACGGATTCCCCACCTTCGGGGCGCACGGATTGCCCATTTTGCAGGGATTGGCCGCCTTGGGCGGGTTCGGGTTGCAAGGATTTGTTGTCACGGCGGCGCGCGGGGAATTAGGCGCCTGTGTCGCCGACTTACCGCTCATCATGGAGGCGGCTAAAGGTAGAAAAACCAGCGCCATGACGGTAACAACAAAACCGAAAATAATCCCCTTGGTAATTTTGTTCCATTCACTAACGGGAGCGAAAAACAATGCAAAAAATACGCCGTAGGTGAGCCCGACTGCAAGATGAACCGTCCCCCCAGCCAAATACCTTGCCGTTATGCTCGCATCCATTCCAAGCAACATATTGCCAAGCGCCTGTATGATATTCGTACCGGACATCATCATGGTAATCGTCACAACAATGGTCGCTGCCAAGCCGGCCAAGAGGACATTGGCTGGACTTATTCTTTGCGTGTTCAATATGGCTGACATAATATTTTCCCCTTCAAAACTGGATCCGCGAAGCAATAAATTGCATCTTATTTCGTTATACGATTTGGTTTCTGATTTCGCCCCTCTGTTATGCGTTAAAACGTAATGACCTGATAGCCATTGGCAAGTAAATCCCGGAAACTGGGGTGTCCATCATATTCGCTCAATAATTTGAGTTTGCATTCGATTGCGGCGTCGGTTACACCAAAAGCGCCCGCACAATAACTGCAAACGCCATCGACCTTGTCTGCCACTTTTTGATACAGGCCATGCAACTTGTGTTCCGGGCTGGACAATGCAACCGCCCATTTTACGCCCGCCCCATCAAAAACAAGCCTGACATCATCTCCATGCTCCTTGAATTCCTTGACCGCTTCCAAGGCATTCGCCACCCTGCCCATCCCTTCGTGCGTTTCGGTATCAGCCAGCACGACGACGGCTGCTTTTAATCTTATCGTCATCATACCCTCCTGTTTTTTATGTGTGATTACTTCAGATAAACCACCAAACCGGCAATCGCAGCCAGGATGATTATGGCCAGCATCATTTTTTCATGGCCGCACATGCCTTGTTTCTGCTTGCAGCTTTCCATTGGGCACATTAGCGACATGATTATCTCCTTTATCATTTAGCAATACGTCAAAACTACTCTGTTACAGGAAAGCGTTTTCTGCCTTCCTGACCGTTAGTCGCTCTTGGACAAAAATCCTTACACCTGTTTTGAAGGGTGTTATGATTCATTCGTAAAAATAGCTGGCGGTATCAAACAACATGCCAAACCCAGACAGTCATATTGACGAACTGGTGTCGCTCCGCCGCGACATGCTTAAATTCGCCAGGTTACAGCTACGCGATGATGCATCAGCCGAAGATGCGGTACAAGAAGCTTTTGCGGCAGCATTATCCGGCCAGAAGCAATTCAGCAACCGCGCCCAACTCAAAACCTGGGTATTCGCCATCCTCAAGAACAAAATCGTTGACATCATCCGTGAACGTGTCCGCTCACCCGGCACTGCTTTCGCCGTTGATGAAATTCCCGAAGACGCCTATGACGATTTGTTCAACGAGAAAGGATTCTGGCTGGAGGATGCACGCCCATCAAGCTGGGGTAACCCTGAGAGCAGCTTTTCCAGCCGGCAGTTCTGGCGGGTGTTTGAAATCTGCCTGACTCGTCTGCCGGAAAATACGGCGCGGGTTTTCATGATGCGCGAGATGCTCGGCTTCGAGACGGAAGAAATCTGTAAGGAATTGACGATCAGCCCGACTAATTGTTGGGTAATGCTGCACCGCGCGCGGATGGGGTTGAGGCTTTGCCTCGATGAGCGGTGGTTTGATTCAGAGAGCCGATATGCTGAACTGTAAACACGCAACCATGCTGATGTCGCAGGATATGGACAAGAAGCTTGGTGCATTGCAAAGAATCAATTTGCACTTCCACCTCATGATGTGTGGCGGATGCAGGAATTTTAACAAACAGATAATGTTCTTGCGCAAGAGTTGTGAGGAATTTCCACAGCAAGGTAGCCCTATCGAGCAACTTAACAATGAATGACATTATTCTTGAATCCGTGCTGACATGCCCGCATTGCGGGTTTGCCAAACGAGAAACCATGCCCCTCGATGCGTGCCAGTTCTTTTACGAGTGCGCAAACTGCAAGACCGTGCTGCGTCCCAAGCCCGGCGATTGCTGCGTCTTTTGCTCTTACGGCTCAGTCAAGTGCCCGTCCATCCAGGCCAAACAAGGATGTTGATACCAGTCCCCGTTGATGACCTGATGATGAGATCGGAAGAGCGTCGTGTAGGGAAAGAGTGTAGATCTCGGTGGTCGCCGTATCATTAAAAAAAAA
>OESW01000081.1_pt1 | contig 16145 bp, 11 predicted proteins | sample 1534831 | NCBI WGS metagenome assembly OESW01 (sample SAMEA104161952, study PRJEB21768) | metagenome | isolation source: underground water
AACGCGAACCAGACGTGGATTTTCTCGGCCCACAATACCTCGTCCAGCGCGCGCACGCGGTTGATGCGATAGGCGGGAAAGGGCTGCGTGAAATCGAAGTTGGGCACGTTCTGCGACACCACCCAGATGTCGGCATCGGTATGCCGCACCACGCTGGTGGCATTGCCCATCATGCCGAGATAGATGCCCACCTCGACCAGCGTCAGCACCGTGGAAAACACGATCCCGACCAGCGTGATGATCAGCCTGCCGCGCTCCTGAAATAACATTCTGAAAGCAAGCCACAACATGTTTGTGCGCTCCAGTTTATTTGCTTCAGGTGCAAACCAGTCAAGTGATCATGTCAGAAATGAATAAACCGGTTTGCTCGTATCTTCGCCACATTCTACTCCCCGATACGCGGTTCTGCCTGCCAGACCAGCCGGCCATCCAGACATGCAAATCAAAGTACTGGCTGCGCGCCTTGGTGTTTATGCCGAGGCGTTTACATAAACAGGTAGAATGAAACGCATACACAAGGTGCATTTACCATCTCAACATGAGAAAATCAAAAAATAAGCATATGCGCGTTACACACTTATGAAATCAAGACCTTTCGATAGAAGTGAACACGTATACAAAAACGATGCTTTTGCCGAGCTCGTCAAAGATGCCGTCAGGTTTTTTAACGGCACACCAGTTCATACGCTACCTCCACCAGAGTCTTTCCTTGGCACAGGGGTTTACGCCATCTATTACACGGGCAAAAACCCCGCATACAAAAAATATGCGGAGTTGAATCGATTGTCTTACAGTTATCCGATATATGTTGGTAAGGCCGTGCCAAAGGGCTGGCGCCAAGCGCGGGTTTCCGACAATCAGCTCGAACAATCCAAAGAACTAATGGTTCATCCGGGTTGCCCGTGGGTAGATGAAGCCGGATACAGGTCAAGTCCGCCGCAATGGAAATAGACGGTGATCTTGAAATGGTCACGATTCCTGAACCCACAGGCGCGTTTTTGTATGGTTGCAATTTTGGAGTTCAATCCTTCCGCTACGGCGTTGGTTATACGATGCTTGAAATAGGTCAACACATTGGGCAAATGCCGCGCAATCAGTTTTGCAGCCTCAATCATGGCGGGCAGGCGGCTGTGTGTCGCCCAGAAATACCAGCGCTGCCAGAAACGCTTGGCCCATCCTGCGCTGTGGTAGCTCCACAGTTCACGCAACGATTCCTTCAGCGCCCAAGCGCGTCCTGTCTTCAGGTTGCCCTGCTTGATCTCGTCAAATCGTTCACGGGCTTGAGCAGGCATGTTTTCGGCGTTGTACAGCCACAGGTATTTGCTGCGCGCCAAGGTGTTGTCTCCCTTCGCCATCAGCGCCTTGTGCTCCTGCCCGCGCACCCGGCCAACTCCACGGCCGACATGCTGCATGATGTGGAACCGGTCGAATACCATCTTCTGGTCAGCGCCAGGCACGTTTGCTTCGCAGGCGCCGATAAAGGCGGGCCACATGTCGAGGCTGATCGCCTCGATTTCGGCGCAACGCTCCGGCCCGAAGGCCTTGAAGTAGGCCGCAAGGCTTTCCTCTTTCCGGTCGTCCCCGATGTATTCCACCGTTGCCTCCTCAAGATCGCATACCAGCGTCATGTATTGATGCCCTTTGGCTATCGCCTTCTCGTCCACACCGATCTGCTTCGGCAGCGTATTTCCCTTGGCAGCGCGTCCACGCACCACCGCCCGCTCCATCAGGCGCTGCGCCTGATCCCAGCTGATGCGCAGGAGTTGCGCAGCACGCTTGATGTTCGCCGCCAGCAACACGTTGATGGCCAGCGCCTCGAACAGGTGGGTGAAGCGGCTACCCGCTTCCGCCCATGGCAGAAGCGCTTGCCTCACCCCATGATCGGGGCAGGACACGCGCGGCGGGCTGGCGTGCAAGTAGGTCAGAAACTGGCAACTATCCAGATGCCGCCACACGCGCTCGCCCGAATGGTCGTAAACCGCAAGTTCGCGGGCGCATTCCGGGCACGCAAAGCGCGTACTGCTCGCATGTCCGACGTATACATCAACCTGCTGCCGTTCCATGTCCAACTCGACACGTTCCACCGTCCATGGCTCGGTCAACCCCAGCAGGTACCGATACAGTTCTTTGCTTTCCATCGCCCATCTCCCATGCAAGACATGCGCGACGATAGCGTACCTTTAACCCATGCAAAAGTCTGATGAACCTTACTTATAAGTCAGGCTTATCTCAAAGACAGGATATATTTAACCAAAATTTTGCGATCTACTTCGCTGACTAAGTCGTCTGAGAAGGCTGGCATATCTTTGTCGATCCATGCTCCGCTGCCGCCATTGGCGATCTTGTTTATCAAGTGGGCTTCGGCATCCGGGTTGTTTCTATATCGCTCGGACACGGACTCCCATGCCGGGCCAAGCAAATTCTTGCCAGTTGTGTGGCATTGAAAGCAACCGGTTTTGTCTGCCAATTGTCCTGCAGCAGTCAAGGTGGCCTTCTTGGATGTTTCCGGCTGACAACCGCACAGTGCGACCAGCAACGATGCCAGCAAGATATTTCGAGTACGCATGATTCTCCTGGTTTATGTTTTTTGATTTAAAAAATTACAACGATTCGGCGCGGCATTCTACTATAAGTGTGTGTCTGGTTCCCGCCGCCACCTTGACGGCATTCTCAATTGCATTGGCCGATTCCACGCATACCATTCCGCGCCAGCCGTCCGGTTGGCACAGGTCGCCCATCTTGTCGGCCTTCGCCGTCCACGGTGACCATACCACGGTGGAAAGGCTGCCGGATTTGGCGACACGAATGCGCCGTTTCAGCTTGTCGTCTTCAATCACGCACTCTGCGGCGGTATTGATGTATACGCGGTCGGTCTCGCCCGTAAATCGAATTATGCCATCTTGTTTTTTAAGCGTCGAGATGCCCACTTTGTCCCAGTAATCGCAACCTGCCAAACCGGTAACGCGCACCGCGCCGATGTCGCTGATCTTGAAATAAGTATGCAGTGCTTCGCTAATCACGAAATCGGATTCTCCGGTGTTTTTGGTGGACAGCTCCATGCGCAGCATCTCACCGACGATCACGGTCAGTTCAAGTGCGCATGAATAAGGCCACTGCGCCCGTGTTTTCTCGCTTTCCATCAAGCGTAGCGTCAAGCGTGTCGCGCCGTTCGGCTCAGTGCCTGATTCAACCACTTGCCAGGGTGCAGTGCGTGCGTAGCCGTGTGCTGGAAAGCCGGGTTCAGAAGTATGTGCGCCGAACCACGGCCAGCATACCGGTACGCCACCACGTATCGATTTGCCCGCCGCCAGCCTGGCATCGCGCGACAGCCACACCACCGGCACGGCTTGGCTCCTGGGATGCCAGTTCATCAGGTGTGCGCCCTGCAAACACAGCGATGCGGTTGCTTGCGGGTTGTTGATTTCCGCGATGATCAGGCCGCTGACATCCTCACGAAGTGGGTCAGGCAGGCAAGCCGCGAAGCGGCTGCTCACAAAGCTAAGTTGCCCGTCGATGCCGAATTGCGTATTCAATTGTTGCGCAGTTGTCATACCAACACCCTCTCGATTTGTGCCACGCTCCGCACCGCACCCTTGTCGGCGGATGTGGTCATGGCGGCGTAAGCCCTGAGTGCGGCGGACACTTAATGCACGGGTGTTTCATTCGGCGGATAACGCTGCAGGAGCAGGCCATGCCCGCGATTATTTTTAATCGCGGGCATGGCCCGCTCCTACAAATTACAGGAAGGTGCCTTAGCCGCAGGCGCCAATTGCCCCGCATGCAGTACAAAACTCACAGCCGTCTTTCTTGATGACGGTGCGGTTGCCGCACTCAGCGCATTTCTTGCCTGCCATGAGGTGAGGTTCAGCATGCTGTTGCCTGCTTGGCTGCGGGGCAGACATGATACCGGTCTCCGTTAACGGATAACCTTCTTCAGTGAGCAACCCCAGCATGGCGTAGCGGTGGATCATCAGCCTTGCCACATAGGCCACCGTGGAGGGCCATGTTTGCGATTTCTCACTGCCGGGTACTTTGGCCATGAAGTCACCCAGCGGCTCCGAATAATTCAGCAGCTTGCGCAGCTTCATGCCGATCCAGGCGGGGTCAATCACGCGCATATCCAGGCTGAGCAGTTTGCACAGCCCGTCCAGCGCGCGCGGATATTCGCCGGACAACCACACCGAATAAGGCCGGCGTTGCCCACCGGGCAGCACCAACTCTTTCAAGCCCAATACGAAATCATCGCCGCCGGCATGATTCAACACGTCCACCGTCCAGCTCATCGTGCCGTCCGGGCTGACTTTCGGTTCCTTGCGCGAGAACATCGCATCAAGCACAGGCGTGGCTTCCCCTTCCTGCATGGCCAGCGCCCCCAACTGCTCGCAGCGATAACGCACAATTTTGGCGAAACCGGCTACCAGGCCGGGCATGCGCATCTTGTCGCCATTCGGCGGGAAGGGCATGTAGAAGGCATCATCGCCTGCGGTTTTCTCAAGCACGGACAACTTCAAATTCAGCCAGCCCCGGTCTTCGGCGCGCATGTCCATGGACAGTGTCTTGGCGACCGCCCCCAAACCGCGCGGCTGTTCCGCGCCGTTCACCCATACCTCAAAAGGTTTGGCCTGGCCGTTCTGGATGTGGCTGATGAAGACGGCGAAGCTGCCATGCTGGTGTTCGATCATATACACCCATCCATCACTGCCCAAAGGCTGCTGCGGACGTCCGGGCCAACGCAAACTGGCCAAAGCCGGGGTAGGCATCATGTCGAGCACCACGCGCCGGTCCACATCGTACTGGTCGGGGTCTTGCGGTATTTCTTTTTTGGTCGGCGCAACGGGTTTGACTTCCAGCACCGCGCCCAGCACGCTGTTGGGGCGGTAGGTAGTAATTCCTTTCAGGCCGTGTTTCCATGCTTCCATGTACAAGTCCTCGAAGGACTCAAACGGGTAATCCGCCGGCACGTTTACGGTCTTGCTGATGGCCGTGTCTATGAAGGGTTGCACTGCGCCGGACATCGCCATGTGGTCGGTGGCCGACATTTCCAGTGCGGTCACGAAGTAATCGGGCAGGTTATCCACGTCGCCGCCGAGGTGGCGGTACAGGCGCCAGGCGTAATCCTCCACCTGGATGGCCTTTTTGGTGCCGTCAGGCATGCGCTTGTTGCGGTTGTAAAACCAGGAGAACGGCGGCTCGATGCCATTGCTTGCGTTATCCGCAAAGGCCAGGCTGATCGTGCCGGTCGGGGCAATCGACAACAGATGGCTGTTGCGCAGGCCATGCTGTTTGATGCGTTCCTTGATATTCTCCGGCAGGCGCGAGGCAAAGCGCGGCTCGGACAGATACTGGTCCACGTCAAGCAGCGGGAAAACACCTTTTTCCATGGCCAAGTCAACAGATGCCTCGTAGGCCGAATCGCGCATGGCTTCCGCAATACGGGATGCCATTGCGCGTCCCTCATCGCTGTTGTACTTCAGGCAGAGCATAATCAGCGCATCGCCCAGGCCGGTGAAACCGATCCCGATGCGGCGCTTGGCCTGTGCCTCAGCCCGTTGTTCCTCCAGCGGCCAAACCGTTGCATCCAGCACGTTGTCCAGCATCCGCGCTGCCAACGCCACCACGCGCTCGAAAGTGGCGAAGTCGAACTCCGCATTCTTGGTGAATGGGCTGAGTGCAAACCTGGACAGATTAATGCTGCCCAGATCGCAGCAACCGTAGCTGGGCAGCGGCTGCTCACCGCATGGATTGGTGGCCTCAATCTCCTCGATATATGAAAGATTGTTGTCGCTGTTGATCTTGTCAATGAACAACACACCCGGCTCCGCGTGGTCATAGGTTGCCTGCATGATCTGCGTCCACAGGTCCGTCGCCTTGACTTTGCGGTACACCCAGACCCCATCGGCGCGCAGATACGCCCCCGCACTCAGCGCGGCCTGGGATGGCATGGCCTTGTGCGCCAGCTCCCACTCCGCATCAGCCTGTACCGCCTGCATGAAAGTATCGCTGATCCCGATGGAGAGGTTAAAGTTGCGCAGATCGCCGCTATCCTTGGCGTGGATGAAAGACTCAATATCGGGATGGTCGCAACGCAACACGCCCATCTGTGCGCCACGGCGCGCACCGGCGGACTCCACCGTTTCGCAGCTGCGGTCGAACACCCGCATATAAGACACCGGGCCGCTCGCACGGCTGTTGGTGCCCTTTACCAGCGCATCTTTCGGGCGAATGGCGGAGAAATTGTAGCCGACGCCCCCGCCGCGGCGCATGGTTTCGGCGGCTTGTTGCAACGCATCGTAGATGCCCGGCTTGCCGTCGCTATAACCGCTGATCGCATCGCCCACAGGTTGCACAAAACAATTGATGAGGGTTGCCTGCAATGTCGTTCCCGCTGCGGAATTGATACGCCCGCCGGGGATAAACCCGTTTTCAAGCGCCCACAGGAATTTCGGTTCCCATACGGCGGGATCTTTTTCAACCGCAGCCAGTCCACGTGCCACGCGCTTGCGCACGTCCTGTGCGGTTGTTTCACCTTCCTTGCAGTATTTTTCCAGTAAGACTTCCGGGGTGATTTCCTGCTCAGCCAAAGGGTTGACAGGAGTCCTTGCCGACTCAAGCTGAACCACAGAATCGTTGCGACGTATCATTTTGTGCTGGCCAAGTGACATAGTGGAAATGGTGGCATGTTCGGTAGTGTTGCGGGCGGATGCTGAAGATAAAACACTTTCTGTAGCGAGCACAATACAACCCCCTTTGATTGCACGGGCTATTTCAGCCCAAAAAACAAAAACCACTATATGTAGTGGTTCATCCCCTGATTTGCACTAATTCTAGGGTATAGTTTTTTTTTTGCAAGTAATATTTTGACTTGAATAATTTGACCTGGCGCACAAGATAAGTTATGCGAAATTAACCCTGGAAATACAACTTTTGTAAGGCGCTGGTTCCTTGGCAAATGTTGCAACTTTATCCGGCAGGCAGTGCCAAATCGTCAATATTCACTCCCGACCCAAGCTAACCATTACCGGTCAATTATTGTTGGGTGCTACGCAGGTTGTTCAAACCAATTTGATACTACGCGAACGCCAAACTTACTTTAACTCAGGGCGAACGGTTCACCCTTTGATGATTGACTATATAAGCGTATTGGCTTCAAATTCAGTTAAAATATTCCGGTAAAAATTATTCTAGTGATGGTGAACATGAAGCCAGGAAGAAACGACCCGTGCGTCTGTGGCAGTGGAAGAAAATACAAGAACTGTTGCCAGGGGAAATTAGAGGTGCGCCCGGAGGTTCAACCTCCGCTACAAAAAACCGAAACCGACGCGCCTAAGCCTTCCGTAAAGGGAGTGGCACCAACCCCTGCCGAACACAACCATCTTGTCACTTTGTCTAATGCCGGACACCACGCAGAATTGGAAATACAGGCGCGCTTGCTGCTTGAGCGGTATCCGGATTTCGGGGTTGCATGGAAGATGTTGGGTGCAACCCTTCAGCGGCTAGGCAAAGATAGTCTGCCTGCACTGCAAAAGGCAACGAAACTCTTGCCTGATGATGCCGAGGCGCATTACAACCTGGGCGACACCTTCATGAAACTGGGTCGGCTAGGCGAGGCCGAGGCGAGCTACCGGCGGGTGCTGCAGATAAACCCGGATGTAATTGGGGCGCATATCAATCTGGGCATCCTCCTGAATGAGCTGGGCCGGTTAAACGAGGCCGAAGCGAGCTACCAACGGGCGCTGAAGATCAAACCGGGTTTAACTGAGGCGCATTACAACCTGGGCATCCTCTTCAAGAAGCAAGGCCGGTGGGAAGAGGCTGAGGCTAGCTACCGACGGGTATTGCAGAACAAACCGGATTTAATCGAGGCGTATATCAGCTTGGGAGACACCCTCAAGGAACTGGGTCGCCTGGACGAGGCGTTGGCGAACTACAGGCTGGCGCTCAAGGCTAAAGGAGACTGGAAAGAGGCGCTACGCCGCTTGACCACGCCATTGGTAGTGCACACCGGCATGGTGCTGGGCCCCCATTACCCTGCGGCAAGTCGCGCAGAAGCACGCAAACAAAACGCCATTTTACAAGATACCCGGTCCTCACCTAATAACCCCCTGGCAGCAAGGCAGGAATTGCACTTGCCGGAGGCGGGGCAATCAGAGCCGGGGATTGTGAAAAAGCTGCGCATTATGCTGATTTATCCGCCACCGTGGCAGATACCGTCTTCCGGCGACACGCAGCCGGGAATGCCTTTCGGCCCACCCAGAGAAAAGAGCGATCACCATCTGGATGGAGATTTCCAGACCATTACATACGGCTTGCTGACAATCGCCGCCCAGGCCAAACGTGCCGGGCATGATGTCAGTGTCTACAACCTTTCCATCTGCCCCTGGCTGGATGTAGTGGCGCTGATTGCCGAGACCGAAGCTGACGTCTATGGAATCTCCGCTTTCACCTCCAACCGGCGCGGCATGGGCGCGGTCGCAGCGCTGATCCGGCAGCATCATCCGCAAGCGCACATCACGACCGGCGGCCCGTTCGTTACGGCTCTGCCACAGGACACCTTGCGGTATTTTCGAGACATCGACACGGCGGTAATCGGGGAAGGCGAGGATACATTCATGGAGTTGCTTGAGTGCCTGGGATCTGGCCGACCGGCTGCAGGCATCCCTGGCACCGCATGGCGAAATGGCGAGGAGGTGGCCTTCGGGCCAGCGCGCGCGCGTATCAAGGATCTCAATGTCCTGGCATCGCCGTTCGACTATTTCACCAGCGCCATAGTCATGACGTCGCGTGGTTGCCCGAGCAAATGCACTTTCTGCGGCAGTTTCACTACGTGGGGCAAGATGTTGCGTTTTCATTCGGCAGAGTCCTGCCTCGACATTTTCAAGAAGGCGCTTGCCCGGCTGCCCATACCCTTCATGATGATCAAGGACGACACCTTCACCGCACACCGGCGACGGACGATTGCGATTTGCGACGCGATCATCGAGAGCAAGATGAATTTCTTGTGGAGTTGCGACACCCGCGTCGACAGCCTGGACGATGAACTGCTTTACAAGATGCGGCTGGCTGGCTGTCAGATGATCAGCCTCGGAGTCGAGTCTGGATCACCGGAGGTGCTGAAAACCATCCGCAAGGAAACTACCCCCGAGATGGTGCTGGAAGCGACTCATTCTGCCCAGAAGTACGGGATGCACGTACGCTACTACATGATACTTTGCAACCGGGGAGAAACCTCCGAAACCATTCAGCAGAGCAATGACCTGATCAAGGCTGGGCGGCCCAACCGCTATTTTTTCGGCGCCTTGTCGTTTTTTCCGGGCACCGAGGACTGGGCAATTCTGCGCGAGAAGCAGGGCCTGACGCCGGACATTTTCTTTACAAATGATTTTAAGGAACTGACTGTCGCCACAAACCGCCACAAGGAGTTGAAAGACGTTATGCTCCACGTAGTATGTGACATCGGCGCCATTTATGGCTTCGACTACACGGTAGAGGAACGCGAAGCGGTCGTTGACCGCCTGCCACATCTGCACAGCGCCCATGTCGATCTGGCGAACGCCTATTTCCGCGCTGGCCGGCTCGATGATGCTGCGTCAACGCTGAATCGTGCCGAGGAATTGGGCTTCCCGATCGACGGCATCATCTACAATCAGCGCGCCTGTATAGCCATGGCACGCAGCGATGTCGGCGGCGCACTTGCCTTGTTAGAGCGCGCCCTTCAATGCTATCCCCACCAAGCCGTGATGAAAAACCTTAAGAATCTGCGAGCTTGGGCTGATGCCCCGGTTAACGGCCGGGGCAAGCCACCGGTGCTCAACGATTCAGTCCTGGCAATGGATTTTAATTCGCAATTGCAATCAAATAGTGCCCGTCCAACAGCCATGTAAACGTGACCCGCCCCGGGAACCAGTTTGTCACTGCGCGTGCTCCACAGATAGGTATAATCCGCGCCTCATTCTTTCCATGAACCTACCATGAGTATTTTGGCCTGGATCATTGCCGCCAGTATTTGTGGTGGTGCATTGAGTGTGGTGTGCGCCGCAGTGTTTGCGCTCAACCCCCACTTGCAGCGCTATCTCGGAGCGATGGTGAGCTATGCCATTGGCGCGATGCTCGGCACGGTGTTCCTCGATATTCTGCCCGAGGCGATCAAGCTCACCTCCAATGTAGCAGCCCTGAGCGGCACGGTGCTGTTCGGCATCCTGCTATTTTTTGTTCTGGAAAAGCTGGTGTTGTGGCGGCACTGCCACCATGAGCATTGCGAGGCGCATGAACTGCTGGCTAGCGAGCATGACCACGACCATGGACGCAGCGGCATGATGATCATGGTGGGTGATACCTTTCACAACTTCGTGGATGGCGTCATCATCGCGGCGGCTTTTCTCACCAACATGCATCTGGGTATCGTCACCGCGCTGGCCATCATCGCGCACGAGATTCCGCAGGAAGTCGGCGATTTCGCCATTCTGCTGCATTCCGGTTACAGCAGGGCCAAGGCTTTTCAGTTGAACCTGGCTTCCAGTTTTGCCTCTGTGGCGGGTGGTGTGCTGGGGTACCTCACCTTGCAGACCATGCAGTCGTGGATACCGTCGCTGCTGGCGCTGGCGGCGGCGAGCATGCTTTATGTTGCCGTGGCCGACCTGATACCCGGCCTGCACAAGCGCGCACAGTTACGTGATACCGTGCAGCAGGTTGGGCTGATTGTGCTGGGTGTGGCAACGGTGGGGGGGTTGTTGGAAATGCTGATGGCGAGATGATGGCGAGATGATGGCGGAATAATGATTGGGGGAGTAAAGGATTGGAAATAAAAGTATGAGCAAGCAACACACTGTGCCGCGCGTCGGCTTTGTCTCGCTGGGCTGCCCCAAGGCAACGGTGGATTCGGAACACATTCTTACGCGCTTGCGCGCAGAGGGTTATCTGATTTCCGGCAATTATCAGGATTCCGATCTGGTGGTGGTCAACACCTGCGGTTTCATTGACAGCGCGGTGAAAGAGTCGCTGGAAGCCATCGGCGAAGCACTGGCGGAAAACGGCAAGGTGATCGTCACCGGCTGCCTCGGTGCGAAAGGCGATGTAGTGCGGCAGGCGCATCCCAAGGTGCTCGCCGTCACCGGCCCGCACGCCACCGACGAGGTGATGGCAGTGGTGCATCAACACTTACCCCAACCACACGACCCTTACAGCGATCTCGTGCCGCCCCAGGGCATACGCCTCACGCCCAAGCATTACGCCTATGTGAAAATTTCCGAAGGCTGCAACCATCGTTGTACCTTCTGCATCATCCCCAGCTTGCGCGGCGATCTGGTCAGCCGTCCGGTGGGCGACGTGATGCAGGAAGCGCAGAATCTGGTGAATGCAGGTGTGAAGGAATTGCTGGTGATCTCGCAGGACACCAGCGCCTACGGCGTGGACGTGAAATACCGCACCGGCTTCTGGGGCGGCAGGCCGCTCAAGACGCGCATGACCGAATTGGTGCAGGCGATGGGCGAACTTGGTAACTCGGGTGAAGGGCGCGCATGGGTGCGCCTGCATTACGTCTACCCGTATCCGCACGTGAACGAAGTGATCCCGCTGATGGCGGAAGGGAAAATCCTGCCCTATCTCGACGTGCCGTTCCAGCATGCCAATGCGCGTATCCTCAATTTGATGAAACGCCCGGCCAGCAGCGAGAACATGCTGGCGCGCATCAAGCAATGGCGCAGCATCTGCCCGGACATCACCTTGCGCAGCACCTTCATCGTCGGCTTCCCCGGCGAGACTGAAGAAGAATTTGAAGAACTGCTCGACTTCCTCGAAGAAGCGCAGCTGGATCGCGTCGGCGCCTTTGCCTATTCCCCGGTGGAAGGCGCGGCCGCCAATGCATTGCCGGATCATATTCCGCCCGAGGTGCAGGAACAGCGCCTGTTTCACCTGATGCAGGTGCAGGAAGAAATCAGCGCCGCACGTCTTAAACGCAAAATCGGAAAAACCATCCGCGTGCTGGTGGACGAAGTGGGTAATCAAGACGTGATTGCGCGCAGTTCTGCTGACGCGCCGGAAATTGACGGGCTTGTTTACATCAAGAAAGACCGCTCGTTGAAAGTGGGCGACTTCGTGGATGTGCGCGTGAAGAATTCGGATTCGTATGACCTGTGGGCGGAGAAGGTTTAGGAAATCTCTGGAGTAACAGTATCTGCGGTACCCTATCCCGTCATTCCGGCGTAGGCCGGAATCCAGCGGTTTTATCCAATATGCCTTTTGGTTTTGCCCCGCGTTGCGGGTGCTTTTTACTGACTGGATTCCGGCCTACGCCGGAATGACGGTCTATTCAGGACTTCCCTGTGTGGAGGGAGGTTGGCGGAAAAACCTCACCGCCTCACTCAATTCCCGCGTCCGCCTGAACGGCGGCAAACTCTGCCAGATGCGCTTGCCATATTGTTTGCCGATCAAGCGCGGATCGCAAATCATCAGCACGCCGCGGTCGGTTTCGTCGCGGATCAAACGTCCCGCCCCCTGCTTGAGGTTAATCACCGCGCGTGGCAGCTGGTATTCCATGAAGGCGTTGCGTCCCTGTTTGTTCAGTTGCGCGATGCGCGCCGCCAGTACCGGATCATCCGGCGGGGCGAATGGCAGCTTGTCTATCACCACCAGCGAGAGTGCCTCGCCGCGCACATCCACCCCTTCCCAGAATGACTGGCTGCCCAGCAACACCGCATTGCCGTGTTCGCGGAAGCGCGTCAGCAACTCGTTGCGCGAGCCTTCGCCTTGCAGCATCAGCGGGTAGGTGAGGTTCTTGCGGTCGAATTCGGCGGTCAGGATTTCATGCGCGCGCTGCATGGCGCGCAAGCTGGTGAACAGCAAAAACGCGCGCCCCTTGCTGGCCTCGATCAAGGGCAGCGCGGCCTGCACCACCGCTTCGGTATAGCCGGGGCTGTTCGGCTCCGGCATGTCCTGCGGCACATACAGCAGCGCCTGCTCCGGGTAATTGAACGGGCTGTCCCAGTAAGCGGTGCGCGCCTCCAGCAGCCCCATCTCGGTTTGGTAATGTTTAAAATCCTGCTTCACAGCGAGCGTGGCGGAAGTGAAAATCCACGCCCGCGGATGGCCACCGATCTGCTTGGCAAAAATTTCCGCGATGGACAGCGGTGTGGTGTTGAGCTGCACGGAATGGTGGAAGACTTCCAGCCAGCGCACCTGATCCGGTTCGTCACCCGCCTGCCATTTGCCGAGTTGCTGCAACAGTGCTTGTGTGCGTTGCCGGCAGCTTTCCAGCCCTTCGCTGCGCTCGGCCTGTTTTTCCAGCATGCCACCCAGTTGCGTAAGTTTCTCGACTAGCGTTTTCAGTGCGCCCGGCCAGTCCTTGAAATCATCCGTGGCAGCAGCGGGCAGCCGGCCTTCCTTCTTGAACACCAGCCGCAAGTCGCGTGCAGCCTTGTCCAGCGCATCGGTGGCGGTGGGTAGTGCGGCAAAATCTTTTGCCGAGGTTGCCGCTTCCAGGCGCGTATCGCGCGCCAAGTCGAGCAATTGCGAAGTAGAAATGCTCTCGCCGAAAAACAGGCTGGCGGTTTCCGGCAACTGGTGCGCCTCGTCAAAAATCACCGTGTTGCAGGCGGGCAACAGCTCGGCTACACCTTCGTCGCGCAGCATCACATCGGCGAAGAACAAATGATGGTTCACCACCACAATGTCGGCTTCCATCGCTTCCTTGCGCGCCTTGAGCACGAAGCATTCCTTATACTGCGGGCACTCCTGTCCCAAACAATTCTCGCGTGTGGAAGTCACCTGCATCCACACCGGCGAATTCTCCGGCACATCGGCCAAGCCGCTCTTGTCGCCGGACTGTGTCACCTTCGCATACTTCGCGATCTTCGCCAGATGGCGCACATCCTCGCGCGTGGCAAAGCGCCCGTCGGATTGCGTGCGCTCCAGATGATAGTGGCACACATAGTTCGCGCGCCCCTTGAGCAGCGCTATTGAAACCGGCGCCTTGAGCGCATCGCGCACTGTGGGCAAATCGCGCTGGAACAATTGGTCTTGCAGATTTTTCGTGCCGGTGGAAATGATCACCTTGCCACCCGCGAGCAGTGCGGGCACCAGATAGGCGAAAGTCTTGCCGGTTCCGGTTCCCGCCTCGGCCACCAGAATCGCGTTATCGCGGATTGCCTCCGCCACCGCCAACGCCATCTCGCGCTGCTGCGCACGTGGACAGAACGACGCAACTTCAGCGGCAAGCGGGCTTAGCTCAGAGAAAAAACGTTCGACTTCGGCGGGCACGGTGGGGGATAAATTATCTAGGCCTTCAGGGCGGTGGATTTTCGGTATGGGGGCGACTATAGTGCAGTGGTGATTTTACGCGATAGAGTGGGTAATGCATTAACTTTGGCACAATCGGCTTCATAGTGGAGGCAAACATGATTCAACAATTGATCTGGAATCAGCTGTACCGCACTAAGGTGCATGCGATCTACTTGGAATTGTTACTTGGAAAAACTGAGACAATTGACCGCTCAATTAAAATATTCCTCGCTATAACATCTAGTGCCAGTATTGCGGGTTGGGTAATATGGAAAGAGCACGATTTTATATGGGGAATGCTAATTGCGGCCTCACAAGCTATAAATGCGATACGTCAGTATTTGCCATACAAAGAGCGATTAAAGTCTTTTTCTGGACTAGCTAGAGAGCTTGAAGAAATAGCCATTTACTTAGAGCTTAAATGGTTAGAGATAGCTGCGGGTGAATTATCTGAAAAAGAGATGAGGAGGCTGTACGGCGACGTACTTAATAAGAAATCGAGCGCAATACAAAAATATTTTCCAAACAACTCTATTCCAACGAGCGATGAAAAACTTGAACTAGCCGAGAATGCTGCCCTAGCTTATTTGAGCGCTTTTTTAACCCAAGGAGAAAAAAATGAACAGCAATAACACACCAAAATCGCCTGATTCCAAAAAAATTGGGCCAGTTCCCTTAACAGAACGGAAATTGCCTGAGCCAAAAAAGACACCCCTAATGCCGAAAGTCCAGCTACCTGGAAAAAAAGTTGAAAGGTAGCCAGTAGGAATAGCTTCAAATTCTCTCGGCGAAAGGAGGTGCAGCGATGGCGAAGAAAACTTATCCGCTGTCCCGCGTTTACCGCCTGCTGGAGCCGGGGCCGGTGGTACTGGTGACCACCGTGCACAAGGGCAGGGCGAATATCATGACCCAGTCGTGGCACACGATGATGGAGTTCGAGCCACCGCTGGTGGGCTGCGTGATCAGCGGGCGGAATTATAGCTTCGACGCGTTACTGAAAACCAAGGAATGCGTGCTCAACATCCCGGCGGAGCATCTGGCAAAACAGGTGGCCGGTATCGGCAACTGCTCTGGGGGCAAGGTGGACAAGTTCAAAAAGTTCAAGCTGACGCCGCTGCCTGCCTCGCAGGTGGCGCCGCCGCTGATCGCCGAGTGTTACGCCAATCTCGAATGCAGGGTGGCCGATACACGGATGGTGAACAAGTACAACTTCTTCGTGCTGGAGGTGGTCAAGGCCTGGATTGATCCCGCGAAGAAAAATCCGCGCACCCTACATCATCAAGGTAAGGGCGTTTTCAGGGTGGCGGGCCGGACGATCAAGCTGCCTTCCAAAATGAAGTAGGCGTAGGATGGGTGGCAACAAAGTTACGCGATTATGCCTTCGCTTTGGCCGCGCTCTTGCGGCTGTCTTCGGTCAGGCGCAATACCTTGGCTGAGGAAAAGAGTCCGCGCAGGTGGAGTGCGCCATCCTTGTTTTCCACTACCGTTAGGTGTGTGCACCCGCATTTTTGCAGGGCGTCGAGGACGGACTGGATGGTGGCCTGTTCCAAGTCATGCACTTCCACTGCGACCATATCCTCGACTCTTTCCATGATGTCGGAGACCTGGATATCTTTGTGTTCTGTGAATCCCGTGTTATGCATGTAGCGCAACGGCTTTTCGCCCATGATGTCGTATGCCGTGATCATGCCCAGAAGCTTGTCGTTGTGCTTATCCAGGACGAATGCGGCGCGTAGCCCTGCGTGTTTCATTTTCTTCAGGGCTTCGTCTATCTGCTCGTCGGCGTCAACCTTGAAGAAAGCCCGTTCCCGGAAATCCGTCATGATGGAAGAGGCGGGGTCGGTCAATTTGACTTGCCATGATTCGTTCTTCGG
>OESW01000284.1_pt1 | contig 15944 bp, 13 predicted proteins | sample 1534831 | NCBI WGS metagenome assembly OESW01 (sample SAMEA104161952, study PRJEB21768) | metagenome | isolation source: underground water
TTTTTTTTTTAATGATACGGCGACCACCGAGATCTACACTCTTTCCCTACACGACGCTCTTCCGATCTGGACGAAGCGCATCTGGATCAATGCGATTTGGTGTTTTTCGCCACGCCCAACGGTATCGCCATGCAGCAGGCGCGTGTGTTACTTGACGCAGGTGTGCGGGTGATAGACCTGGCGGCGGACTTCCGTATTCAGGACGTGGCGGTGTGGGAAAAATGGTATGGCATGAGTCACGCCTGCCCAGACCAGGTCGCTGAAGCGGTATATGGCCTGCCTGAGGTTAACCGCGAGCGGATCCGGCAAGCGCGGTTGGTGGCCAATCCAGGTTGTTATCCGACGGCGGTGCAACTTGGCTTTATCCCGTTGCTGGAAGCCGGGCTGGTGGATACGACCGGGCTGATTGCCGACGCAAAATCCGGTGTGTCCGGAGCGGGACGCAAGGCAGAGATCGGCTTCCTGTTTTCCGAAGCGGCAGATAACTTCAAGGCCTACGGCGTGCCGGGGCACCGCCATCTGCCGGAAATCAGGCAGGGATTGACTCGGGTAGCGCAAAACGAGGTGGGGTTGACCTTCGTGCCACATTTGACGCCGATGATACGCGGCATCCATGCCACTCTGTATGCACGCCTGAAGCGTGATGCCGATTTGCAGGCACTATTCGAGCAGCGCTATGCGGATGAACCGTTCGTGGATGTGATGCCTGCCGGCAGCCACCCTGAGACCCGTTCGGTACGCGGTGCGAACCAGTGCCGTATTGCGGTGCATCGCCCGCAAGGGGGCGATACGGTGGTAGTGTTGTCGGTGATCGACAATCTGGTCAAGGGTGCGGCGGGTCAGGCGGTGCAGAACATGAATATCATGTTCGGACTGCCGGAAGCCAGCGCACTGAATAATGCTCCTTTGATACCCTGACATGTGGCGCGGAGTCGAACGCAGATTCAGTATTTCAGCACAGCAAATGTCGGTGCGGCCGCATGTGCCGTGGTATGTGCGTTGGGCAATCACATTGCCTCTTTTGTTGATGGCCGGCGGGGTGGTATGGTGGGCTTACGATACAGGCTTGGCGCTTGCCGGCTTTCATCGTGGGCAGGCAGAGCGCGAATTGACCAAGCTGCGTGAACAGGTTGCCACTCTGAAAGACGAAAATGCCAAGTTAGTCAGCCATGCTGTGTCCTATGAGCGGCAGGCGCAGATAGAGCATGCTGCCAATCTTGAAACGGCAAAGCAACTGAAAGGGCTGAATGAGGAAAATGTCCGTATTCAGGAAGACTTGGCGTTTTTTCAGAACTTGTCTTTGTCCGGCGCGCGTGGCGGGGAGTTGTCCATACAGCGCTTCAAGATTGAGCACGATACCTTGCCCGGTGAATACCGCTATCACCTGCTGCTGGTGCGAAGCGGGCAACAGCGCGCAAAAGAATTTCAGGGTAATTTGCAATTACTGGTTAATGCGCAGCAAAACGGCAAGAAAACGGTAGTGGTATTCCCACAGGAAAACATGGCAGCGGAAGGTGCAGCATACAAGCTTAATTTCAAGTATTATCAACGCATCGAGCACAGTTTCCAGTTGCCGCCGGACATGTCAGTCGAGAGTGTCCAAGTGCGAGTTTTTGAAAACGGTACGAGCGAGCCTAAGATCAAGCAGAACGCCAGCCTGTCTTAAGAGGGAGAAAGTATGTTTAGTAAGAAACACAGCAAACCGCAAAACCGCATTGATTCATTGATTGGCGCAGGAACCAGGATAGATGGCAATCTCAGCTTCAGCGGCGGATTGCGCGTGGACGGCGAGGTCAATGGCAACGTCGTTGCTGCACCAGGCAAACCCAGCACACTGGTGCTGAGCGAACATGGGTGTGTCAACGGCGAAATCAACGTGACACACTTGGTGGTGAATGGTATGGTGGAAGGCTCGGTGCGTGCGGCGGAATATCTGGAACTACAAAGCAAGGCCAAGGTCATAGGGGATGTTTATTACAAGACACTGGAAATCCAGTTGGGCGCCATAGTCGAAGGCAGGCTTATTCATTTAGCGGATGCGGTGTCGGACAAAGTGGTGGCGCTCAAACTGAGCAGTGCCGAATAATTATTAAGGAGCGAAACATGAATACAGTGACTGAGATGCAAGACCCGTTGATCTTCACCGACAACGCGGCCAACAAGGTGAAACAATTGATTGATGAGGAAGGCAACACAGAACTCAAGCTGCGCGTGTTCGTCAGCGGTGGCGGCTGTTCCGGCTTTCAGTACGGATTCACCTTCGACGAAGTGGCCAATGAAGACGACACAGTGATGAGCAAGAATGGCGTGCAACTGCTGATCGACCCGATGAGCTTCCAGTATCTGGCCGGTGCGGAAATTGACTATCAGGAAAGCTTGGAAGGTTCGCAGTTCGTCATCAAGAATCCGGGTGCTACGACAACTTGCGGGTGCGGCTCGTCGTTCTCGGTTTAACTGTTTTTTTTGATTGGAAAGCTACGGGGCGCGATGCGCCCCGTTGGCATTCTATGCGGAATAGATTGCACCTAAAATACAAGGGTGCTTTGCGCCGGTGACCAGCGGTAGATTGACGGGTTTGCCGTGCAGGGCTTGCTGCGCCAGCCAGGCGAAGGCGATAGCTTCCAGATAATCGCCATCTACGCCGAGGGCATTAGTCGTTTGCACAGTGCAATCAGTCAGCAAGGCAGCGAGGCGGGTGCGCAGGGTTTGGTTGTGTGCGCCACCGCCGCATAGATAAATTTCTCTTGCGCCGACACAGTGTTGTTGAATGGATTGTGCGATGGTTTGGCAAGTCAATTCCAGCAGGGTAGCTTGAACATCTGCCGCTGTTTCACCGCCTTGAAGTTTGCTGTGCAGCCACGCCATGTTGAACAAATCGCGTCCACTGCTCTTGGGTGGCGGTAGGGTAAAGAACGGTTCATTGAGCATTTGTTCCAGCAGCGCGGGCAGCACTTTGCCGGATGCCGCCCATGCGCCATTGTCGTCGTAGGGTTTGGCTAGGTGTTGCACACACCAGGCGTCCATCAGCAGGTTGCCGGGGCCGCAGTCGAAGCCGGTGGTGGGATGGTTGGGCGGCAAGTTGGTCAAGTTGCTGATGCCGCCGATGTTGACGATGACGCGGTGGATGTCAGGGTGGCGCAGCACTTGATCGTGGAACGCAGGAACCAGTGGAGCGCCCTGCCCGCCTGCCGCGATGTCACGGCTGCGGAAATCGCTGACTACGGTGATGCCGGTGAGTTCGGCCAGCAGTGCGGCGTTGCCGAGTTGCAGGGTGTAGCCATGATCTGGGCAGTGACGGATGGTTTGGCCGTGGCAGCCGATGGCGCAAATATGATCGGGGGTGATTTTGGACGCTTGCAGTACGGTTACCGTTGCTGCCGCGTACAGCCGCGCCAGTTCATTGCCGATTAACTGCGCCTGATGCAGTTCATTGTTTGCGGGGTGGTGCAGGGCGAGTAGCGCATCCTTGAGGGGCTGCCCGTAAACTTGGTAGTACGTGCCCCTCAGTTTAACTTGCACGTCGGTAAGCTCCACCAGCGCGGCATCAATACCGTCCAGGCTGGTGCCGGACATGATGCCTACATATAGCCCGGAGCTACTCACACCTGCATTTAATCAAGTTTGGCCAAGCTGACATTGCTCAACAAGCCCAAGCGCTCGGTCAGGCTGATGGTGGCTTCCTGAAAGGCAGTTTTTTGCTGCGCGCCGATTGGGGCGGCATCCGGCAAGGCAACACGCAGTGGATCACGTTGTTGCCCGTTGATCTTGAACTCATAGTGCAAGTGCGGGCCAGTAACCATGCCGGTCATGCCGACATAGCCGATGATGTCGCCCTGTCCGACGTGCTGACCACGATGCAGGCCGCTGGCGAAACGGGACAGGTGGCCGTACACGGTGGTATAGCGGCCTTGATGATCCACCATGACTACGTTGCCATAGCCGCCTTGCTTGCCGACGAAAGATACCGTGCCATCGGCGGTCACCTTGGTCTTGGTGCCTATCGGTGCGGCATAGTCCACGCCCTTATGCGCGCGCCATGTACCCAGCACCGGATGGAGGCGTGACAGGCTGAAGTTGGAGCTGACGCGCGAGAATTCCAGAGGTGAGCGCAGAAATGCCTTGTGTACGCTTTTGCCATCCGGGGTGTAATAATCACCATGCTCGCTGTCAGTCTGGAAATACACCACGCGGTAGGTTTTGCCATGATTGATGAACTCAGCAGTCTGGATGCGCCCGGTACGTACCGGTTCGCCATTGCTGTAATCCATTTCGTAAACCACGGTGAACTTGTCGCCCTTGCGCAGATCGCGGTGGAAGTCTATGTCGCCGCCAAAGATTTCGGCCAGTTGGTTGGCGGCCGGTTCCGGCAGGTCGGCTTCATCGGTTGCGGCAAACAGGGTGCTCTTGATTTCGCCGGTGCGCATGAATATGCGCTGTTCAAGCTGTGGAGGCAACACGCTGGCCTTGAAACCGCCGGTGCTTTTTTCGATGACGATCTGGCTGCCGCTGTTGCTCAGGTAACGCAATGCCAGCAGGTTGCCATCCACGCCCGTTTCGGCTTGCACGGCCTTGCCCACGGCGAGTTTGCGGAAGGATTCCGCGGCCATGTCACTACGTAGATATTCATTGGCAGCGGCATCTTCCACGTTCATACGGCGCAGCAGTTCGGCCACTGTATCGCCGCGTTGCACGCGCTCATTGCGCCAGAAAGTGGCGACACCACTGGCAACCGGAGTAACGTTCGGCAGGACGATTTCTTCCACCACGGTTTTCAGTTGGGTAGTGTTGATTTCATTCTGCGGCACGATGCCGAATGCGGTAACCACGCCAAGCAAGGGTAGGCTGGACATGGCAACGAACCAGCGCAGTTTCAATTTGCGTTCTTGTGTCAGGGTGTTTTGGGTTAACATTTGTTTGCGCCTCCGACTACTGTTTTCTTTATTAAGTTATGAGCGCTTGCTGTTTCAGATTGGACGCCACTTTACCAGAAAGTCGCTACCCCTCAAAATCCGTTCGGCCAGTTGCCGAGCCTTGGGGTGAAGGGACAAACGCTACAGATGAGCGGCATGGAAACAGGGATGAGCGGCTAATCAAACTGATTTAGATTAACGATAACAATACATAAACATGACACAACAGAAAATACTGGACTTGATCAAGCGCGGCTGTGACGAACTGCTGCTGGAAGCCGAGCTGAAACAGAAACTGGCGCTGGGCCGCCCACTGCGCATCAAGGCAGGGTTCGATCCCACTGCGCCGGACTTGCACCTCGGACATACCGTGCTGCTCAACAAGATGCGCCAGTTGCAGGATTTGGGGCACCACGCCCTGTTTCTGATCGGCGATTTCACCGGCATGATAGGCGATCCAAGCGGCAAGAATACGACCCGCCCGCCGCTATCGCGCGAGCAGGTAATGGAGAACGCGCAGAGTTACCGCGAGCAGGTATTCAAGGTGCTGGATCCGGACAAGACCGAGATCGTGTTCAACTCCGCCTGGATGGATAAATTCAGTGCGGTTGATCTGATCCGCTTGGCGGCCACGCACACCGTGGCGCGCATGCTGGAGCGCGACGATTTCGGCAAACGCTACAAGGGCAACCAGTCTATCGCCATCCATGAGTTCATTTATCCGCTGGTGCAGGGCTACGATTCGGTGGCGCTCAAGGCGGACATGGAACTGGGCGGCACCGACCAGAAATTCAACCTGCTGATGGGGCGCGAACTGCAAAAGCATTACGGCCAGCCCGCGCAGTGCGTGCTCACCATGCCGTTGCTGGTAGGGCTGGATGGCGTGAACAAAATGTCCAAGTCACTCGGCAACTATGTCGGTATCACCGAACCGCCGCAGGAAATATTCGGCAAACTGATGTCGATTTCGGACGATTTGATGTGGCGCTATCTGGAGCTGCTGTCATTCGAAACGATGAGCACCATAACTAAATGGCGCGTCGAGGTGGAACATGGGCGCAACCCGCGCGATATCAAGGTGCTGCTGGCGCAGGAAATGGTTGCCCGTTTCCATTCACGCAAGGCGGCGGAAGATGCGCTGGCGGAATTCGAGGCACGCTTCAAACAGGGCATGCTGCCGGACGATATGCCGGAAGTGGCGGTGACCGCCAGCGGTGGATCCATCGGCATTGCCCAATTGCTTAAGCAGGCCGGACTGGCGGACAGCACCTCAGACGCCTTGCGCATGATTGCCCAAGGTGCGGTGAAGCTGGATGGTGAGCGCATCAGCGACAAGGCGCTGCAACTCAAGGCCGGCGCTGTAGTGGTCGCACAGGTAGGCAAGCGCAAGTTTGGGCGCGTAACGGTAAGATAGCTGCTGCTATTTTAATCAAATATTTTATGGGATTCTCGCTGGTAGCGCATTCAGTTAGCGAGGTACGACAATGATGCCCGTTCTGTTTCTCTCGCATGGCGCACCCACACTGCCGCTCGAAGCAGGGGAGACCGGCATGGCGTGGCAGCGACTCGGTACGCAGCTGCCCAAGCCTTCCGCCATTCTGATGATCTCGGCGCATTGGGAAACGTCCATCCCGACTGTCAGCCGTGCCGTCCAGCCGAAAACCATCTACGACTTCAGCGGCTTTCCCAAAGCTCTCTACAAGCTGCGCTATCCCTCACCCGGCGCACCGGAAATGGCACAAGCCGCAGCCCTCGCGCTGCAACAGGCGGGGATTGCGGTGCAATTGGACGATACGCATGGCCTTGATCACGGCGCGTGGGTGCCGCTGAGTTTTTTGTTTCCGCAGGCGGATATTCCTGTCGCGCAACTCTCGCTGCAACCGGATAAAAATCCGGCATGGCATGTCGCGTTAGGCCGCGCCTTGCGCCCATTGCGTGAACAGGGCGTGCTGATCATCGGCAGCGGTGCCATTACCCACAACCTGCACGCTGTATTCAAACACCCGCAGGGCGAACCTGCACCGCAATGGGTGGCCGAATTTTGCGACTGGATTGCGGCGAAGATTGCCGCAGGCGATCTGCAGGCACTCATCGAATACCGCAGCCGTGCGCCGCACGCCGTGCAGAACCACCCCACCGATGAGCACCTGCTGCCGCTGTTCGTGGCTCTCGGTGCGGCAACCAAAATTGATACCGCACTGCACCTGAACCGTGTGATGACGTATGGCCTGTTGGCGATGGATGCGTGGTTGTTTGATGCAGCCTGGTAGCCCAGCAGGGTGAGCAGGTCTGCCCATCGTTTTACTCAATCAGCGCGGGTACGGCTTGACAGCCTTTGCCCACCCTATGCTTGCTACGCTGCGCTATCTCACTCGCAGACGCCCACAATTCATTAACGCAGAGGAAACCTCGCCAGCACCCGATAGTCCGCGCCCTCCTCATCAGGCACCGATTGCACCAGCACGAAATTTTTTACCTGCCATACCACCCTTTGCATCTTAGGCAACAGCGCATCACTCCACTGCGCATGGCGCAGCAGCGTGACATGCGGTTTGTAGGGGCGCTTGTCAAAATGGAAATGGTGCTTGATCAAGCGCCGTTCCAGAATATGAACTAGTTGCGCCAGTTGCGGCGGCACGGCATGGGGCACGGCAAGCACGATGTGGTTATGCCCCCAATATTGCACCATATCAAAGGCCAGATCACAGGACTCTCCATCCACTTCCTGCGCCGCCAGTTGCAAGGCTTCCAGCCGGTGCAGCACCACATCGCCGAGGAACACCAGCGTGGTGTGCAAGGTATCGGCGCGCATGCTGCGTCCGCCGCACAACTTGTGCAACGCCGGTTGCCATGCGGCAAGGGCGGCGCGCTCCGCGCCATCCGGCCATAGTGCAAAGAACACGCGGGCTGATGCCTCTCTGGATTGGTTGCTCAGCTTGGTTTGGTTGTTCATACAGCATAGCTTAGCATTTTGTCACTACTCCATTTGGGGTCGAGCGAGTGCGTGCGATGCGGTAAAATGCACGCTTTGCAGCGTAATCCAAAATCCAGATGACCGCACGTTTGCGTGAAATCCCATACAACTACACCTCATTCTCCGATCGCGAGATTACCATCCGCATTCTGGGCCACGAGGGGTGGGACATCATCAACAGCCTGCGCTCGGAGCGCCGCACCGGCCGTTCCGCGCGCATGTTGTATGAGGTGCTGGGCGACATCTGGGTGATATTGCGCAACCCGTATTTGCAGGATGATCTATTGGGAAACCGCAAGCGGCGCGGTGCGCTTGTCGGTGCGTTGCGCCATCGCCTGCATGCCATAGAGCAACGCCGCCAGGACAACGAGGGGGTAAAACGCCTGCTGGAACTGGCTCATCGTGCGGTCAATGAGTTCTCAGCCAGCTTCGAGGACACCTTGCAACTGCGCCGCCGCACATTGCGCGTATTGAGCCGCATTACGCGCCGCGACAACATCCAGTTCGACGGGCTGGCGCGCGTCACTCATGTGACCGATGCCACCGATTGGCGCGTGGAGTATCCGTTCGTGGTGCTTACCCCGGACACCGAGGAAGAAGTCGCGCCGTTGGTGCGCGCCTGCATTGAGCTCAAGCTGACCATCATCCCGCGCGGCGGCGGCACCGGCTACACCGGCGGCGCAGTGCCGCTGGATAAAATCTCCGCGGTAATCAATACCGAAAAACTGGACGCGCTCTCCGGCATAGAGCGCCTTGCCATGCCCGGCCTGAACGAGCCTTATGCCACCATCCATTGCGGTGCGGGCGTGGTGACGCGCCGCGTGATGGAGGCGGCTGAAACCAACGGGCTGGTGTTCGCGGTAGACCCAACTTCGGCGGATGCCTCTTGCATCGGCGGCAACGTTTCGATGAATGCGGGCGGCAAGAAAGCCGTGCTGTGGGGCACCGCGCTGGATAACCTGGCGTCATGGCGCATGGTCACGCCGAATGGTTTGTGGATGACGGTGGAGCGGCTGGATCATAACCTCGGCAAAATCCATGATGCGGATGTAGCGCGCTTCCGCATCAGCCGCTTTGAACTGGATGGCAAGGCACCGCACGGTGAACCGGAAATGCTGGAGATTCCCGGCGGCAAATTCCGCAAGACCGGGCTGGGCAAGGACGTGACGGACAAGTTCTTGTCCGGCCTGCCGGGCATCCAGAAAGAAGGCTGCGACGGCATCATCACCTCGGCGCGTTTCATTCTGCACCGTGCGCATAAGCATACGCGCACGGTGTGCCTGGAGTTTTTCGGCCAAGTGCGCGAGGCGGTACCCGCCATCGTCGAAATAACGAGCTATTTCGATAGCCGTAAGCCGGAAGACGTAAGTTCCGAGTTAAAGACCGAAACCCAGAATCAGAAACCGCGAGCCTTGCTGGCTGGGCTGGAACATCTGGATGAGCGTTATCTCAAGGCGGTGGGCTATTCCACAAAATCCAGGCGCGGCACACGGCCCAAGATGGTGCTGCTCGCCGACGTAGTGGGCGATGAAGAGAATGCCGTAGCGCAAGCCGCCTCGGAAATTGTGCGGCTGGCCAACCTGCGCAGCGGCGAGGGTTTTATCGCGGTGTCCGCCGAAGCGCGCAAAAAATTCTGGCTGGATCGCGCGCGCACCGCCGCCATCGCCAAGCACACTAACGCGTTCAAGATCAACGAGGATGTGGTGATTCCGCTGCCGCGCATGGGCGATTATTGCGACGGTATAGAGCGCATCAACATCGAGTTGTCGCTGCATAACAAACTCAAACTGCTGGATGCACTGGATGAATTCTTCAACGGCGAATTGCCGTTGCACTATCAGGACGACGCGCAATTGGGCAGCGCCGAACTGCTCGGCAACCGCGCGCAACAGACACAGGAACTGTTGAGCGGTGTGCGCACCCGCTGGCAATGGCTGAGGGATAATCTTGATAAACCCGGTTCTGAGTTGGAAGACGTAGGCCCCGAGCTAACCCCGCAAACTTCAACCAACAACTTACGTCTTACATCTCACGGCTCAACTGTCTTCCACGCCCTGCAAGACCACACCATCCGCGCCTCATGGAAGCTCGAGGTGCGCGAGCCGTTGCGCCAGATTTTCAGCGGCAGCACTTACCAGCCCATTCTGGACCAGTGCAACGTTATCCAGCAGGGTGTGTTGAAAAGCCGCGTGTTCATCGCGCTGCACATGCACGCGGGGGATGGCAACGTGCATACCAATATTCCGGTGAACTCGGACGACTACGCCATGCTGCAACAGGCCAAAGCTGCGGTGGATCGCATCATGCGCTTGGCGAAAGACCTGGGCGGAGTGATCTCCGGTGAGCATGGCATCGGCATCACCAAGCTCGATTTCCTCGAGCCGCAGGAGATCGCCGAATTCGCTGCCTACAAGAAACGCATAGACCCGGAAGGGCGCTTCAACAAGGGCAAGCTGCTCAGCGGCGGCAATCTGGAGCGCGCCTATACGCCCAGCTTTAACCTGATGGAGCTGGAAAGCCTGATTCTGGAAAAGAGCGAACTGGGCGAAATCTCCGATTCAATCAAGGATTGCCTGCGTTGCGGCAAGTGCAAGCCGGTGTGTTCAACCCACGTGCCGCGTGCCAATCTATTGTATTCACCGCGCAACAAGATACTCGGCACCTCGCTGCTGATTGAAGCATTTTTGTACGAAGAGCAGACGCGGCGCGGAGTTTCCATCGCGCACTTCGATGAATTCAACGATGTAGCCGACCATTGCACGGTGTGCCACAAATGCCTCAAACCCTGCCCGGTGGATATTGATTTCGGCGATGTATCGATTGCCATGCGTAACTTCCTGCGCAAACACGGCAAGAAGAAATTCAATCCGGGCACAGTGGCCTCGATGTTTTTCCTCAACGCCACCGACCCCACCACCATCAAGATGGTGCGTAAACTGATGATCGAGTGGGGCTACAAGGCACAGCGCATCGGCTACCGGCTCGCCAAACATTTTGGCCTGTTCCACGACCAAACCGCGCACCCCCCCGCCACTGTAGGACTCGCCCCCTATGTTTCACCGCTTGTTCGATCCCAGGTGATTCATTTCATCAACAAGCCCATGCCCGGCAACATGCCCAAGAAAACTTCGCGCGCCTTGCTGGATATTGAGGACAGCGCCGTGGTGCCTATCATCCGCGACCCGCATAAGGTGAATGAGGACTCAGAGGCAGTGTTTTACTTTCCGGGTTGCGGTTCGGAGCGGCTGTTCGGGCAGGTGGGGCTGGCAACTCAAGCGATGCTGTATGAGATCGGTGCGATCACCGTGCTGCCACCCGGCTATATTTGCTGCGGCTACCCACAAAATTCCTCGGGGAGGGATGACAAGGCCAGCCAGATGATTACCAGCAACCGTGTGCTGTTCCACCGTGTGGCCAATACGCTCAACTACCTGGACATCAAGACAGTGGTGGTATCGTGCGGCACCTGCATGGACCAGTTGCTGCACTACCAATTCGACAAGATTTTCCCCGGTTGCCGCCTGCTCGACATCCATGAGTATCTGCTGGAGAAAGGGGTAAAGCTGCAAGGTGTGGAGGGAACATACCAGCTGCAAACAGGACATATGAGCGCAACGGCAGGAGAGCAGCCGGCCACCGCACTTCCCGCCCCGGCGCTACGCGATACCGTGTCAGTGCGTTACATGTACCACGACCCCTGCCACACGCCGATGAAGACCTACCAGCCGTTGAAAGTGGTGAATGAGCTGATGGGCACACCGGTCACCCTGAATGACCGCTGCTGCGGCGAGTCCGGCACGCTGGCTGCAGCGCGCCCGGACATCTCGACCCAAGTACGTTTCCGCAAGGAAGAGGAAATGCGCAAGGGCGCGGATGTGTTGCGCAATGATGGCTTCGCTGGCGAAATCAAGATACTGACCTCCTGCCCTGCTTGCCTACAGGGGCTTTTACGCTACAATGACGACTCAGGAACCACTGCGGATTATGTGGTAATCGAAATGGCCAAGCACATGCTAGGTAAGGACTGGATGGCGAACTACGTTGCCCAAGCCAATAACGGCGGCATTGAACGGGTGCTGCTTTGAACAGTAAACAACCCTCCGATACCGTGCATAAACAACCATGCTGACCCTGCCGCTAGACCCCACCGATGATCGCGCCAACCCGGCATTCAAGGATGCCGCCGGCTGCGCGCAATGGTTGGGACAACTACAACTCACCAACCTGCATCTGGCACACGGCGTGTTGCGCGCGCAACTGGATGAGCTTAACCGTTACCCGATGCGCGGCTTGGAACGCCTGCACACTCTGGAGTTGCTGCGTGAAACGGTATCCTCAATACAGGCCGATTACGCCAAGAAGCTGATCGCCAAGAAGCTGCCGCTAAACGAAGATGAACTCACTGTATTCGTTTCCATCATTGGGCTGTGGCAATGCATGTTCACCGGATACCAGCGCTGCCTGCAAGCATATATGGAGGGCGAAAAGCACCTTGCCTCATACGGTGCGCTGCTATGCAAGCGCTGCCTGCTGTACAGCGGCTTGCAGATTTTCGAGCATATGCGTACCGGTTACGAGTTTGATGGCAAGTTGTGGCATCAACTGCATACACTGTATGCATTCAGCGAGGAGCAGGGTTTGCAACTTGAGGAGGTAACCGACGGCCTCCAGAACAACGCCGGCTCCACCTCCTGCCGTGCCGCTTATGTCAAGCTCCTGCTCACCTGCTATGCCTACCGGGCGGAGTTGACGCGCAACCAGTTGCGACTATTGGATTGCTGGCTGACGCAGTGGAGTTCAATCATCACTGTGGAGCGTAGCTATGCCATGAGCACGGGCGATACCCCACCACTGGTGGTTGACCTAAGCAGTTTACAGGGCCTGAAACCACTATGGCAGGTGAACACATCGAGTGACGTGCGTTATTTGGCGATGGGGCCGTTAAGCAAGCTGCTGCGCGTGAACATGATCCTCCTGCAACAGGGGCAATCACCACAGCAGCTGGAAATGGGTGAGAACTGCAACAGCGCAGATTGCGCCGAATTCCTCGCCTATCTGCACCAGTGCTGGTGCGAAGATCGAAGCGAGCGTATGGCCGAGCGCAACGATGTGCAGCAACAAGCACAGATGTGCTATGGAATGGAAGGCTGCTTTGCATATTTCGCTAACAAACCGTTCAAACAGCCAGACAAGGAGATGGGTGTGGATGCCCTCTCACGCAAGCAGATCGAAGCCTTTGGCCGCGTGTTATCCGACACCAACCGCCACGATCTAACTGTGATGGGGTTTTTGCTGGAAACCTGGCAGATTGAAGATGAGAGCATTCTTGGCGCTCGCCTGTTGCGTGAAAAAAGTACGGGTATACGCCTCGGCCCAAACCAGCTCGTTGCGGTGCGCCCAACCAATGCCAATACTTTCATGCTGGGTACGGTGAGTTGGGTCAAAGTCACACAGGCTGGGCAATTGCACACAGGGGTGCGCTACCTGCCTGGCTTGCCGCAAGCCATCTCCATCAAGGCGACCGGAATCAATCTTGCCATATCGGACAAATATGTTGCAGCACTGCTGCTGCCAGCCGTGCCGGAGCTAAAAACCCCAGCCAGCCTGATTGTCCCACGCGATTGGTTCACACCCGGTCGGGTAGTTGAAATTGTCCAGGTGGACAAGATAAAGTTGCATGTAAAAATGGAGTTTAGCGTAGAAAAAGGTTCGGACTACGAACGGGTAAGTTTCTCACCGGTTTAGCAGGGTGTCTCCGCCGTCAGCAATGGCAAGCGGCGTTTGGCTGGGAACACAATACTGAAGATGCTGCCCTTGCCTTCCTCACTGGCGATCTCCAGCCGCGCCTGATGCCGGTTTGCCACATGTTTGACGATAGCCAGCCCCAAGCCCGTGCCGCCGGTTTCGCGTGAACGGCTGTGATCCACGCGATAGAAGCGCTCGGTCAGGCGGGGAATATGCTGCGGGGCAATACCGAGACCGCTGTCTTGCACACTGAAAACCGGCTGTCCATCCTGTTCCTGCCAGCGCAACACAATTTCGCCTCCCTGCGGTGTATAACGGATGGCATTGGATATCAGATTGCCGAAAGCGCTGCGCAGCTCCACGGTATTGCCCAGTAAAGCGCAGTCACTCCCCAACTCCAGCCGCAATGAATGCTGCTCACCGTTCAGCGAGTGCCATTCATGGTATAGCGCGCGCAGAAGTGTGGGCACTTCCACCGTCTCTTCCTGCAAGGCATTAAGCGCATTATCCAATTTTGACAGGGTGAGCAGATCATCCACCAGGCGTTCCATGCGCTGTGTCTGTTCTCCCATCAGGTGCAATGCGCGGCGCGCCATGTCATTTTCAAGGCTGGGCATGTCACGCAGCGTTTCGACAAAGCCATTTACCACAGTCAGCGGGGTGCGTAATTCATGCGATACGTTGGCGACAAAATCGCGGCGCATGGTTTCGATACGCTCAAAATGAGTGATGTCACGGCTGATCAGCAACTTCTTGTTATCGCTGTAGGGGATCAGTTTGATGGAAAGTGTCAGCCCGTCCTGGCGCGCGCCGCGCAACACCAGCGGTTCGCTGAAATTATGCATGGATAGGTAATGCACAAATTCCGGCTGGCGCGCCAGGTAAGTAATCTGCTGGCCGATGTCACGCGCGCCATCCAGGCCGAAATGTTGCTCGACGAGCGGGTTGCACCATTCAATGCGGTCGGCTTCGTCGAGAATGGCCACTCCTTCCGGCAGCGCCGATGTGGCCTGCTCCATGTGCTGTAGTGCGGCGGTGTGTTGTTCACGCTCCTTGCGGTGCAGGCGCACCATCCTGTTCAACCGCGCAAAAATCTCCTCCCACAGCCCCGCGCCATCCGGCACCACACGCGCCTCAGGATCAGCCAGCCAGTAGTCGAGCACAGCGAGCTGGTATAGGTGAAAAACCAGGCGCACCAGCAGAAACACTCCAAAAAACAGTGCTGCCGGCAAGGCGCCGGCGGCGGCCCACAGAAGCAGGGAGAACAAAAGCAGGGTAAATGGAAAAACCAGCGCGCGCCGCCAAAAGTCAAACACGGTAATTAGCCTCTAAAGTTGTGCGCGCCATTATACGGTGCGCCAAGCAGCGGGCAACTATTCATGGCAAGCTCACTATTGGGCTTACTGAAATTTGTTGGTGATACAATCCGCACCAAATGCCCGTAACACACCATGTGATAAAAGTTTGGGTAAAATCGAAGCAGCCAGCAAAATGTTTGTACACAGTGGGAAAATGCAAACCTTAAACCGCTATTCCACACTATTTAAATCGTCAACCACATAATCAAATCCAATGCCCGGAAATCTTTTCATCGTCAGCGCGCCATCGGGTGCGGGCAAAACCAGCTTAGTGAACGCCTTGCTGGCATGCAACCGGCAGATTGACATATCGGTTTCCTACACCACGCGGCCGCCGCGCCCCGGCGAAGTGGATGGCAAGGATTATCATTTCGTCAGCCGCGAGGTCTTTATGGCCATGGCAAAGAATGGGGATTTTCTGGAAAACGCCGAAGTATATGGCAACCTGTATGGCACTTCGCAATCCTGGATCGAGACGGAAACCACCAGCGGGTGCGACATTATGCTGGAGATCGACTGGCAGGGCGCGGTGCAGGTGCGGCGCAAATTCCCGGACTGCATCAGCATCTTCATCCTGCCGCCCTCGCTGCATGCGCTGGAAGTGCGTCTGCAAGGGCGCAGGCAGGACAGCGCCGAGGTGATCGCGCAGCGCATGCGCGCAGCACAGGCGGACATCGCGCATGTCGCGGAGTTCGACTATGTTATTATCAACGACAAGCTGGATGAGGCATTGCGGCAACTCGATGCCATCACCGTTGCCGCAGGACTTCGCCGTGACAGGCAACTCGTTCGCCAGCAAAATTTAATCAACCAACTGCAAAACTCATCGCAATAATTGAAAAGAAAGGTTCACCATGGCCCGCATCACTATAGACGACTGTCTGGCACGCAAGATCGGAAGAGCGTCGTGTAGGGAAAGAGTGTAGATCTCGGTGGTCGCCGTATCATTAAAAAAAA
>OESW01000285.1_pt1 | contig 15519 bp, 16 predicted proteins | sample 1534831 | NCBI WGS metagenome assembly OESW01 (sample SAMEA104161952, study PRJEB21768) | metagenome | isolation source: underground water
TTTTTTAATGATACGGCGACCACCGAGATCTACACTCTTTCCCTACACGACGCTCTTCCGATCTTGGGCAGCGAGCACCACGAGGTGGTTGTTTCGCGTAGCGACATCGCGAATGTGTTTCCCGAAGTGATCTACCATACCGAGCGCCCGATCCTGAGAACCTCCCCGGCGCCGCTCTTCCTCCTTTCGAAGCTGGTTCGCGACCACGGTGTCAAGGTCGTGCTCACGGGCGAGGGCGCCGATGAAATGTTTGCCGGCTACGACATCTTCCGTGAAGGCAAGGTGCGCCGTTTCTGGGGCCGCCAGCCGGCATCCAGGTGGCGCCCGCGGCTCCTTGAACGGCTTTATCCGTATCTCGCGCGCTCGCCGGTTTCCCAGCAGGCAATGGCGCGGCAGTTCTTCGGGCGAAACATCGTGGCTCATCGTGAACCGGGTTTTGCGCACGACACGCGCTGGCACACGACGGGCGCGCTCAAACGGCTCTTGTCAAAAGACATGCAGGCAGCCACAACAGGCCGCGATGTAATCAGCGAGCTGCTTGAAGGTGTCCATGCCGATTTCACGCAATGGAGCCACCTCGCGCAGGATCAGCACCTCGAAATCCGCACGCTGTTATCGGGCTACCTGCTCTCCTCGCAAGGGGACCGGATGCTCATGGCCCACTCAGTGGAGGGGCGTTTCCCCTTCCTCGACAAGGATGTTGTCGCCCTGGCGGATTCGCTTCCGGCAGCCTACAAGCTGCGTGTGCTGGACGAAAAGCACGTCGTGAAGCGCGCAGCGGCAGATGTCGTGCCACGCGAAATACTCGCGCGGAAAAAACAGCCCTATCGCGCGCCGGATGCCCTTTCCTTCGTTGCCAAGAACGCACCGGACTATATTGACGAGGTGCTTTCCGAGCCTGCTCTGCGAGATGCGAACGTCTTCGAACCGCAGGCCGTCGTGCAACTCTTGCGCAAGTGCCGCGCGCGGGGCAGTGACGGCCAGTTCTCCAACACGGACAACATGGCCCTGGTGGGCGTCCTGTCCACTCAGCTTCTTCACCGGCAATTCATCGCGAGCTGCCCCGATGGGAGCCACGCCATCGAGGTTCGCACCGACATTGACAAGTCATCAAACCCAAAGAGACCCTGAAATGCAAATTAAACACGGCCCTGTGCCACTCTTGCACGACTACCTTCTCCAATCCGCCCGCGAACTCTCCGAAAAGGTAGCACTTGTCTGCATGAAGCAGCGGATCACCTACGGCGAGCTCGACACCCGCTCGAACGCCCTCGCGCACAGCCTGGTTGCGGCCGGTGTCAGGCGTGGCGACAGGGTCGTGGTCTTCGCTGACAACACTGTTGAGACAGCTATATCCTTTTGGGCGGTGCTCAAAGCAAACGCCGTCGTGTCCATCGTCAACCCGCTGACCAAGAGTGACAAGCTCAGTTATCTCCTCGAAGACTGCCGCCCGGCGGCGCTCATCACGGATGCGCACATCCATTCTGTATTTGCCGAGCCCGCGCGGGCCTGCCCCCACCTCCGGTGTGTCATCGTTTCCGGTTCCATTGATGACGCGAAGCTTGCCGGGCTCCCCCATGCGCAGCGCTGGGCTGATGCCATCGCGGGTGGCGACCGCGCGGCCCCGCCCGCACGGATGTGCATTGATATTGATCTCGCTGCGATTATCTATACATCAGGATCTACCGGTGATCCAAAGGGCGTGATGCTCACGCATCGCAACATGCTGACCGCATGCACGTCAATCGCGTCGTACCTCGAGTTGCAGGAAGATGAGGTGATCCTCGGCGTCCTGCCGCTCGCATTCGACTACGGCCTGTACCAGATGATCATGGCATTTCGCACGGGCGCGCGCCTCGTCCTCGAGCGCTCCTTCACCTTCCCGGCGCAGATACTCAACCTGATGGTTGACGAAGGAGTTACCGGGTTCCCGTGTGTGCCGACCATCTTCTCTATTCTCGCGGAGCTCAAGTCCCTCAAGGATTACGACCTTTCGAAAATCCGTTACGTGACCAACACCGCTGCGGCTCTTCCGGTAAAGCACATCCTGATGCTCAGGGATATTTTCCCGGCGGCGCGCATCTACTCGATGTACGGCCTCACTGAGTGCAAGCGCTGCACCTACCTCCCGCCGGAGGATATTGACCGGAAACCTTCGAGCGTCGGTATCGCGATTCCGAACACCGAGTTGTGGATCGTGGATGAGGACGGAAACAAGGTCGGCCCCGGCATCGTCGGCCAGCTCGTCATTCGCGGCGCCACCGTCATGAAGGGTTATTGGGAGAAGCCGGAAGCCACAGCCAAAAAGCTCAAGCCGGGCCCGCTCCCCGGAGAACAAGTCCTATACACTGGCGACTACTGCAAGATGGACGAGGAGGGATATCTCTATTTCGTCGGGCGCATGGATGACATCATCAAGTCACGCGGGGAGAAGGTGGCGCCGAAAGAGGTGGAGAACATGCTCATGAACATTCCGGGTGTAAAGGAGGCGGCGGTCATCGGCGTGCCTGACGATATCCTGGGCCAGGCAGTCAAGGCTTTCGTCGTCCTCGAGGAGGGCGTTACGCTGACCGAAAAACAGCTCCAGAAGGAGTGCCAGAGCCGGCTCGAAAACTTCATGGTTCCGAAGTACATTATCACGGTGCCAAGCTTGCCCAAGACCGATACCGGCAAAATCAAAAAAACGGGGCTGTCATGACCACGCTGCTCGATGAAGTCACTGCTATCCTCGGGCGCGGCAGCATTGCCTGCGCAGCCGCCGAGGGCGTCTTCGCACCCCGGGAAAAGACCGAGCGAGTCCCCCTCGACGTGCCGTCAGCGCTTGCCGCAGGCGCGTGTCAATCTTCACGAATGAAAACATACTACAACCGAAACATTTTTCAGAAAAAGAAAAGGTTTTTTTATGAATATCACCGATGTTACTGAAGCATATTCAAAATATATCAGCAATCCCTATATTGCGTTTCTGAACAGAATGGGATTGTTGATCAATGTAGCGAGTGCCGAAGGAGCGCTCGTCGTTGACAGCAACGGCAAAAGATACATTGATTGCATCGCAGGATACGGGAATTGCGTTTTAGGGCACAATCCTCAACCGGTCATCGAGGCTGTCGTCGCTGAACTTCGTTCACCGCGGCCATTTAATCTTCCTTTCATACATGAAATCCAGGCTAGACTGGCTGAGCGGTTGGCGGCGGATACGCCTGGCGACCTCGAATGTTCTTTTATTGTCAACAGCGGATCTGAGGCTGTTGAAACCGCATTGAAACTGGCACGCCTCGCAACGGGCAAATCGGGCATCATTTGTACGACCGGGAGTTGGCACGGGTTTACCTTTGGTTGTCTCAGTATTTCCGAACAGTCAATGTGCCGGCAGTTTAGACCTATGCTTGAAGGGGTCAGTCATGTTCCCTATGGCAATATTGCCGCAATCGAAGCGGCAATCAGTGACCGGGTAGGGTGCGTAATCGTCGAACCGATCCAATCTGAAAATGGGGCGGTGGTCCCCCCGTCCGGCTACCTGAAGTCGTTGCAGGAACTCTGTGCCAAGCGTGGAGTGGTTCTTATTTTTGATGAAGCAAAAACCGGCATTGCGAAAACAGGAAGACTGTTTTGTTGTGAATATGAAGGTGCTGTTCCCGATATCCTAGTCTGTGGCAAGGCCTTGGGGGGAGGAGTCATGCCAGTCGGGGCAGTCGTCGCCCGCAGGGCGGTGTGGGGTAAATTTGGATTTAGTTTCCCTATGTCAAGCTCATCAGGGGCCGGGAATGCGCCAGCCTGTGCCGCCGCGTTGTCGGCGCTTGAATTGGTGAGTGCTGATCGATTGTGTGAACGTGCAGAACGACAGGGCAACCGCCTGATGCTTGGCCTTCAATCAGTTGTTGCTGAGGCCGATGGTAAAATTTATGGGATTAGCGGTAGAGGTTTGCTGATTGGCATTGAGGCTGCCCATCCAAAGATTGCTTCTGAGCTGGTAATCCAATGTGCGCACCGTGGCGTGCTCGTGATGACCGCATTTTGTGATCGCACAAAAATTCTGATTGAGCCCCCTGCCTGTATCTCCGACGAACAGGTTGACACTGTGATACATACTATAGCGGATGCCTTGCCCTCCTGTACACCTGCCTGAATTCAAACAGCCTTGTGAGCGATGACAACGCGAGCAGTGCCATTCTTGTCTGCTTTTAAATTAATTGGGCTATAACCTCCGGCACGGTTAAACAGGCCAAGTATTTGTTTGTCTTGTCCTGCCCCAAACTCGAAGAGCAACGATCCGCCCGGCTTAAGGAAGCGAAGTGATTCCGAGATCAGACGCTGATGCATACGGAAACCAAAGGGCCCTCCATCAAAAGCCTCCAGTGGTTCATGAGTAACAAGATATGCCCGGTCCCCTTTAAGCCTGCCCGATGCGATGTATGGAGGATTACAGACAATTGCATCGATATTATTAAAAAGGCCTAATCCTTCCAATGGTCCAAATAGATCACCGAGCATCACGGTGACCCGGTTCGAAAGATTACATTTGATTACGTTCTGATTTGTCAAATCAACGCAGCTTTTCAATATATCTACCGCAAACACGGTTAGACCTGGCAATGATGAAGCTATTCCACATGTCAAATTGCCGCTTCCACACCCGACATCAATCATGACAGGCTTCGGAACAGCACTCAGCAGATCAACGGTACTATGGCCAAGGAGTTCGGTTTCTGGCCGAATAATGAAAACTTCTGGGGAGAACTCCAACTCCGACCCCATAAAATTGGCGCGACCGGTGATTTGCATGAGTGGCGACCCGCTTAAGCGACGTAAAATTAACTCGCGAAGCAGACTCGATTGGTCTTCGGTAAGTTCAGGTAGACTGATCGACGTGGCCCGTTTTGCTGAACTGGGATTACCAGAGGCTGTGTGCCAAAGGGCTCGCAAGGTGGATTCCGGAGTCTCATCAGGCTGGTCCGGAGGGAGAATTAATGATGGTTTGATTTCGTCAAGTAATGATTGAAATAAGATATTGTTATGCATAGTTGTTCCCTGATTGAAAGAGTATATTGTTAGAAATTGTATATATTTTTTTATTCTCCAGTGTCGATTTTGGATAATTCTTTCATGGAATCGATAAATTGAGTATTATAAAACTTCCGAGTGTCGTGAGACACAATGCTGGTAGAGAGAAAATAAAAAATGGAACTCAAAGAACAAGTTCGCGCTTTCGTGACGTCGAATTTCTACGTGGCAGATCCGACGGCGCTTGAGGACGGGGCGTCTCTGCTCGATCGCGGCATCATCGACTCGACGGGTGTGCTTGAGGTCATCTTCTTCATCGAGGACACCTTCGGCATTAAGGTTGAGGACAGCGAAATGCTGCCTGACAACCTCGATTCCATCGAACGGATTGCGAATTTCGTCGCCCGCAAGAAGGGCTGAGCCGGCGGGAAGCACTTCAAAACACTTTTTTCATATGCATAGAGCGTGCGTAATTATCTTGAGAGTGTGTGGCATCAACAGGCTGAGTGGGAGGTGCGCATGCTTGGAATCCGGTTCGTGACGGGCACCCTATTCGCGCTCGCGACCGCCGCCGTGGGCGCTGCATCCTCCGCCCATGCCGCTGATATTGACGCGAGCCTCCGCGCAGACCTCGAACATATCGCACAACGGCGGATATTTTTCGGCCACCAGTCAGTTGGCGGGAGTTTGCTCGACGGGATCAGGCAACTCTCCGCAATGGCGGGCGTTCCCATCCGCGTGGTTGAAGTGCCAACCGCGAGTGGCGTAGCGCCGGCGACGCTCGGCCACACATTCGTCGCCAGGAACGGGGACCCGTTCCAGAAGCTGCAGAGCTTCGAACAGGCATTGGGGCAGCAGCCCACAGGACTCGACATCGCACTGGTGAAGTTTTGCTTTGTTGACATCACCGCGAACACAGACGTGAAAGCACTCTTTGCGCGCTACCGAGCCACCATCAATATCCTCGGGGCAAGAAACCCAGGTACAACCTTCGTACACGTCACTGCGCCTCTCACCGTCGTGCAGGGTGGATTCAAGGAAAGCCTGAAGCGGCTGCTCGGCCGCGCGCCCTATGGAACCATCGAGAACATGCGCCGCGAGGAGTACAATACCCTGCTGCGCCAGGCGTATCGGGAACACGAACCTCTCTTCGACCTGGCCCGCGTCGAATCCACCGCCCCGGACGGAACGGCGGTGACGACAGAATGGAAAGGCAGCGTTGCGCCGGTAATGGATTCGGCGTACACAGATGACGGTGGACACCTGAACGCCACCGGAAAACTTCGCGCCGCACGGGAACTCGTGTCGGTGCTCGCCGCCATCCCGTACCGGCCTGCCATCAGCGGGCCAGTTCGCTAAGATCACCGTTCCTGCTCTTGGAGAAAGATTTTTATGTTCGAAAACTTGCGGCGTGACATCACAAAATACGAGGATGATGGCCGATGGTATACCAACCCTGGATTCTGGATTGTAGCGATCTTCCGGTTTGGGATGTGGGCGGATTCATTGCCCAGCAATTTCCTGCGGATTCCGATGAGGATGCTGTATCGTCTCCTCAAGCTGCTGTTTCGCCGCTACAATGTCCTCCTTTGGGCTGGGCGTAGCGGCACTCGCATCGGCGCCGGCCTGAAACTCATCCATCCCACCAACATCATGATTGGCGACGACGTTGAAATCGGAGAGGATTGCTTGATCTTTAACGATGTCACGCTGGGTACGGGACTAATTCCCGGAATGCCGAAGATCGGAAACAATGTTGACATCTACCCTGGCGCGCGCGTGCTCGGCGGAGTCACGATCGGTGACCGTTCGATGGTCGGTGCGAACTGTGTAGTCATGCGTGATGTGCCTTCGGAGTCTATCATTCTCCCCGCGCCGAGCCGGGTGATCCCACGATCTTTGTCACCGGTCGCGCGGGGAGCAGATCAGGAAACGCCTCAATCTTGAATTTTTCTGGATAACGCTTGCTGCTCATAAACACCTCATTGGGCCTTAAGTTTTAGGCTTAATGTGTATCTCTGTAGCGGGGGCGATTCAATCAAGACGAGCGGCATTACAGGAAGAACAAGCGGTATTGCAGGAGTGGGATAAAAAGGCTATTTTGTTTTATGTTGGATTGTGGTGCTAATTCTAGGCTAATTCTAATCTGCTAGGCTAATTCTAATCGAAATTAGGCGCCCACGTTGGCTGAAATGCAGCATTGCTGGCATTGTAGCTCGAATTGAATTCCCCATTCTAAACACTATTGCAGGGACACAATCATGTCGAACAACAACGCGGTCGGTTCAAGAGTTCTATTGAGAGCTCTTTTCGCGGTATTGTTCGCGGCTTCCGGCCTCGCCTCGTGCGGAGGTGGGGGTGGGTCCGCTACCCCCACACAGTCCACTACCGTCACCCTCTCCGCATCGCCGTCTATAATCGCGAGTGGCGCAATATCCACCCTCAATTGGTCAACCACCAACAGCACTGGCTGTACTTTGGCAGATCCCACTGGCTCTTTAGGTGCTGTTCCCTCCAACGGCTCATACGGTACGCAAGCCATGACTGCCTCCACCACTTATACCCTGACATGCACGGGTGCCGGTGGAACCGCAAGCCAGAGCACAACAGTTACCGTAGTGACTGCTGCTCCCACTGCCACCCTCTCCGCATCGCCGCTCTCAATCGCGAGTGGCGGTGCGTCCACCCTCAATTGGTCATCCACCAATAGCACTTCATGCACCTTATCAGGTGTTGGGCCCGTCGCCACAACGGGTTCATACACCAGGACATACACGACCACCACTCTTTATACCTTGACATGCTCGGGTCCCATTGCCCCCCCCACAAGCCAGAGCGCGACGGTTACCGTAGCGCCGGCGCCGGCCGTCACCCTCTCAGTGTCGCCGTCTTCAATCGCGAGTGGCGCAACGTCCACCCTTAATTGGTCATCCACCAATAGCACTTCATGCACCTTATCAGGTGTTGGGCCCGTCGCCACAACGGGTTCATTCACCACGCCAGCATTGACCACCACCACCCCCTACACCGTAACATGCACGGGCGCCGGCGGAACCGCAAGCCAGAGCAAGACAGTTACTGTAGTGTCGCCGCCGACCGTCACCCTCTCCGCATCGCCGTCCTCAATCCCGTATAACACAACATCCATTCTCAGTTGGACATCCACCAATAGCACTTCATGTACCTTATTAGGTGCGAGCGTCCCCATCACGAGTACATACACCACGCCATTCTTGACCGCCACTACCACCTACACCGTAACATGCACGGGTACCGGCGGAACCGCAAGCCAGAGCGCGACGGTTACCGTGGCTGGGGCTCCGGCGCCGACCGTCACCCTCACCGCATCGCCGTCCTCAATCGCGAGCGGCGCAACGTCCATCCTTAGTTGGACATCCACCAATAGCACTTCATGCACCCCACCAGGCGGTGGGGGCACCGCTACCACAGGTTCATACACTACGCCAGCATTGACCGCCACCACCACCTACACCGTGACATGCACGGGCGCCGGCGGAACCGCAAGCCAGAGCGCGACGGTTACCGTGGCGGGCGGCGTATGCCTGACTACCGGGGCCACTTCTGCCATCTCGCTGCCTAGTGTTAACGCAAGCCGCCTGAGCGGTGTCGCCCCCTTGTCAGTATTCTTCGATGCCATGGGCACCACGGCCAGCGCGACGACCCGGCCGTTCCACGACCTCGAGTACCGGTGGGACTTCGGTGACCCGCTCGGCAGCCCCGTCAGCGGCACTAAATGGAATAGGGGTAGCAGAGCAGGTGTCAGCCTCCGCAATGAGGCGACAGGTGCGGTGGCGGCGCATGTGTACGAAACGCCCGGCACCTACACTGTTGCCCTGAATGTCACGGACGGCACGAACACGGTGTCGAACAGTTGCACCCAGATTTTAGTCCAGGATCCTAACGTGATATTTGCCCTCACCAACACGATTTGTGTCGGAGCAACGAGCACTCCTACCGCAGGATCGGGCGGCTGTCCCGCAGGTGCCAACACGGCACAACAACCAAACTTTGCGACCATCACTTCAACCTACGCTACCACAGGAGAGCGCGTGCTGTTAAAGAGGGGTGATACTTTTACAACCGCGACAACAGCAATGTTAACTGCAACCGGCCCTGGAATAGTAGGAGCGTATGGTTCCGGTGCAAAACCTCTGATCAATATGACAGGAAACACAGATACATTGGGTTTTGGTAATTCCGGTGCTACTGGCATGGTAGCCGACTTGCGAGTAATGGACTTGGCTTTTGATGGTGGTGGAACATCAGTCAGTCACGGAATCGGGAATGTTGCTGGAGGCGGCGGAATAACTCAAGTCACAGCACTGAGATTGGATTTTACTAGATTTGAGACTTCAATCGGTTTTGGTGCTGAGAACTTGAATTGGGCGAATAACTCAAACTCACGCTCACACACTATTGACCAATTAGCAGTAGTTGATTGCACCACGACGAACGGAAACAACACTTCATATTCCGGATACAACTCGGGCAACAGAGTTGCATTCATGGGTAATAGTTTTGAAAACGGAGGACTTCAAAATCGTTATGATCAACTAGGCAATTTGCTTGGCGCTGGTACGCATATACTTCGTTTTCCATTCCTGAATCGTGCGGTAATCAGCAACAATGATATTCTTCACCCAGGGGGTACTCGTGCCGTCATCAAGATGCACGCACCGTTCTGGATAGCTGGTGTTCCCGATACAACAGACAAGAGTAATTATTCATCCGCACTTAATGGCGATGGATACACTAAGTACGTTATTATTTCCGATAACCAGATGGTTTCCGCTCAGGAACCATGGCAGGTTGCAGTAAGCCCACAGGATGCGGCTAATGACGAGCGGCTGCATGACGTAATTCTCGAACGGAATTTACATATAGGGACAGCTTCTACTCAAGTAACACAGGTCATTCGTGCACAAGAAATTACGTCCAGAAATAATATATTTTTAGCAGGCTCAGCCAACTACTCATACTTCGCGCAAGTTGATGTAGACGGTGGCGAGCCACCAGCGAGCAACGTGAGAATTTATAACAACACGATGTACAAGTCAGGTGGAACTGTTAATAATTCTGATGGCTTTACGATAGTAAATATGCCTAATACTAGAATTTCAAATGTCACGATTAAAAATAATCTTGGTTGGGCACCAACATTGACTGGCTCAGTGCCTTATATAAATGCAGGGATAACCGGATTAACGCAATCTAACAACTCAACTACAGCACAGATAAATAGTTTGGCTCCTCCGATACTCATTACGAATTGGACGCCCTTGGCGGGAAGCTACGCTATCAACGGCGGCGCAACTGTTCCGGTCTGGTCGGATTTCTATCGCAATAACAGACCACAGGGCGTGATCGATATCGGCGCCGTCGAGGTGCCTTAAAGTTCGCACGAAAAACGAATTAAAGCCAGCTGTGAAAACCATATTCAAAAATTACTGCTACGACAAAGTCACGCAATTCACTTAAGGATAAAACCCGTATGGAATTGTCATGGCACAAGTTGATGATAGACCGTAACCATGAATTATTAATTATCAAGCAATACAAGATACTTGAACTGGGTGCTCTTCAACCAATTATCAGCGGCGCCCATTGTCCGAAGTTGATTTGAAGCTCATGGGCTGCATTGACGAACAGTCTTTGGAATGCCCGTTTGCCGGGGTACACGATGCTGCTTGATATATTGAAAAATGAAGGCAGCAAAATTTTGCAAAAGCGGATCAGGACGCTTACGGTTTACATGGGCATCGAAGCGTTATACCGCAAGCCCATCAACAGCAAACGTCAGCCGGTACGCCTAGTCTTTTCGTACCTGCTGCGTAATTTTGAGATGCTACTTGCGAGACTGTACCGGCTGTGGATCCAGCTCGGCGCTTTGCTTGGCAAGGTGGCCAGCCCAATTGCGTTGGGCATCCTGTTCTGCGGTGTGCTTACTCCGGCCGGGGCAACGGAACACCCTCCAAAGGTCGCTGTAGGTGCAGGTGGGTGTTCGACTACCGGAGCAACAAACGCCATCACACTTTCAAATGTTCCGGCACGCATAACCGGTGTCGCGCCTTTGTCGGTATTCTTTGATGCCACTGGCACCACGGCTAGAGCAACGACGCGGCCATTCCACGACCTCGAGTATCGGTGGGACTTCGGCGACAAGACTGGCTCAGTCCTGAATTTGAGCCCCCCTCTCGTTGGCACGAGCACCTGGAATGCAGGTAGCAGAGCGGGTTTCAGTAGCCGCAATACAGCGACCGGCCCAGTGTCGGCGCATGTATACGAAACACCCGGCATCTATAACGTTTCTCTCGATATCACTGATGGCACAAACACGGTATCGAATAGTTGCACTCGGATCATAGTCCAGTATCCTGACTTGGTATTTGCCAATGCCAACACGATTTGCGTCGGTGCGACGAGCGAGCCTACCCAAGGGCAAGGTGGCTGTCCTACCGGCGCTAACACGGCATTACAGCCAAATTTTACAGCGGCGATCAGTAGCTACGCAAAGACGGGCAAGAGATTACTGTTCAAGAGAGGAGATAAGTTCACTGCCGCGACAACAGCAAGCATAACGGCTACCGGTCCGGGTACCGTAGGAAGCTTCGGTTCGGGGGCGCTCCCTATCATACAGATGAAAGGCAATTCTGATACCCTCATTTTGTCTTCGCGGTCAACGCCCAAATTTGGCGACTGGCGAGTAATGGATATAGAGCTTGATGGTATGGGTAGCTCGGTTAGTCATGGGATAGGTCCAGGTGGAGGAGTAACACAAGTTACTACGCTCCGTTTGACGATGCGCAACTTGGAAGCTGCTATTGGTTTTGGTGGTGATCTGATAAATTGGTGGAACAATACCCCGGACGGACCAGGTGGGCATACCATTGACCAATTGGCTATCGTGGACTCAACGGTCATTTATGGGCCTAATACCGCGTATGGTGGCTACAATGCAGGGAACCGTGTTGCTTTCATGGGCAATAACATTGATAACGGCGGAATTCAAATTCGTCATGACGCGCAGGGAAATTCGCTCCTTAACTCCGCAGGCAACCCCGCTAATGGGTCTCATGTCACACGATTTCCCTATTTGGGCAAGGCAGTTATCAGCAACAATAGTCTATCCCGCCCCGGATTTGATAGGCTCCATATTAAACTACATGCACCATTCTGGATTGCCGGTGTACCAGACGTAACAGATAAGAGTAACTATTCTTATGCTCTTAATGGCGATGGATACACTAAACAAATCATTATCTCGGATAATAAATTTACGGACTATCTTAACCCGTGGTCGATTTCTATAGGCCCGCAAGATTCCGCGAATGATGCAAGATTAAAAGATATTATTCTTGAGCGGAATTTGCACGTAACAACGCCTACGTCACAAGCAGCCCATGTGATCCGCGCTCAAGAAGTTACGTCCAGAAACAATCTGTTTATGGGTGGAGGTAGCAATTCACAAACCGGGGTTGTGATTAATGTAGACGGCGGCGAGCCACCAGCAAGCAATGTGCGGGTATATAACAACACACAATATTCAGCAGATGCTGTGCCAAGCAATCAATTTATAATGGTGGATATTAGAGACTCTCGTGTTTCCAACATCACCATAAAAAACAACCTTGCCTATGCACCTAACGCACAAGGTCCGCTGCTCTTCGCTAATGCAGGGGCGGCGAATGTTGTAGTATCAAACAACTCGACAAATGCTCAAATAAAGAACACTGCACCGGGCTGGGCCTCTTCCCCTGCTCTACCTTCGATCCCTGCAAATTTCAAACTTACCGCTGGTAGCTACGCCCTTGGTGCTGGCGGTTCGGTCCCTGTTTTCTCTGACTTTTTCCTGCAAAGCAGGCTAACCAACGATTTAGGCGCCTCTGAGAAATAACCAAAGAAACTTAAACCCGTGTAAATACCGAACAACCTCTCGCGTAACCAGCTGTAAATACTATATTGAAAAAAATATATCGCTTTATATTACGATGCATCCCTGAGAATCGCTTAGGCGATGATTTCATTGCGTTCATCACTTTCCTTCGGGCACACCGCAGACTGCCTTCGCATAAACCACTTTTTAACGATGTCTTATACAGAATAAAAACAACTGATGAAATTATTGATCCTTTAAGGGTTTTTATTTCTGACAAAGAATTCGTAAAACTTTACGTCAAAGCGGTTGTCGGGGATCAATTCAATGTTCCAACAATAAAGGTACTTCACACAATTGAGGAAGTGAAGGACTATCCGTTTCCCTCAGATTGCTGCATCAAACCAACTCACTTGTCTGGCAATGTCATTTTGCGAAGACAAAACAGCCCGATCAATCTTGAAGAAATGAAGCTATGGTTTAACAATTCGTTCTACCACGTAAACAGGGAAGCAAACTATAAAACCTTAAAGCCCAAAGTTATTGTTGAGCCGCTTATTTTCGATAGCGATAGCCCGCTGGATTACAAGATATTCTGCTACAAAGGCAAACCAAAACTAATTCAGGTGGATGTTGATAGACAGGTTGAACACACCAGGAAGATTTATGACCTTGAATGGAACGAAATGCCATTCTCTCTTGGTTATCCAAGATCTCATCGCCTACTGGAAAAGCCCAAAAATCTGGGCAAAATGCTTTCAGTGGCAAGTTCATTGAGTAGCCACTTCAACTTTGTGAGAATTGACTTATACTCAAATGGCGAGGAGTGCCTTGTGGGAGAAATAACAAATTGTCACGGAAATGCAGGGGAGAGTTTCATCCCAAAATCTGGAGAAGCAATTGCCTCAAATATGATTTTCGGAAGGAATTGAAAGCCGACAAGACCGCCCAGTTCAAATTCGCCCTGTGCGCCAACCAGGATAAAAACGGTTAGCCAGAACCCACTCCACGCATTCGTTTGCGGATGTCGTTTCTAAGATCAACAGGTAGCGATGTTTCAAGCTGATTTTGAAGTCTCACCGGAATTCCGGAAGAGTTTAGCAAGCTTCGCTGCCTCTGTATCAATTGAGTGCCGCTCCAAAACACGAAGGTAGCCAGCGTCGCCCATTTTTTTTAGATCTTCGGGAGATTTTAACAAGCAGTCTTCCATGGCCTTCGTCAGATCATCAACGGAACCAGCAGGGAACAACCACCCGTTCTCCCCATGCAGCACTAGTTCGGGAATTCCTGTCACGCAGGATGCCAGCACCGGTCGACGTAACGCCATGGCTTCCATGATCACCACTGGCAAGCCCTCAGAAAAGCTGGGCAACACCAACCCGCGCGACGCCAGAATTTCTTCGCGTACCTGATTGCTGCTGACCCAGCCGGTAAGCCGGACTTGTTTGTCTAATCCATACAATGCGATCAAATCTTCCAATGCCGCCCTCATATCACCGTCACCCGCGAGCACCAGTTCAAACACGATGCCCTTTTCAGCCAAGCGATGGGCCGCTTCGACAAGTAGCAGTTGCCCCTTCTCTGCCGACAGACGGCCAACACAGACGAGCCGAGACGCTACAGGAGGTGGCACGAGTGCACCGTTATGAAACGAAGGTTCAAGTCCGCAATGAACCACTTTCACCTTGGGCCAGTATGCATGGTCAACCCGGCGATAAAGCTGGCTACGCCCATATGAGCTGACTGCCACTACGAATGCTGCACGACGCACCATTTCGCCTATGCCTCCAAAGAGTAGCTCATCCGGACCATGGACAGTAAAACTGTAGGGGGGGCCACCCAAAACATGTGCCAGCATCACGATTTCAGACGAGTTGGTGCCAAAATGGGCATGCACGTGTGTCGCGCCGAAAGATTTTAGCCACGGCAGTATATGGCTTGCCTCGGCGAGGTAGGCCAAGTGATAAAGTAGTGGGCGTTCCGAACCCCGCCCCATGCGTATCGCCAATACCAGTGCAGAAATAAAGCGTCCGGGCGTTATCAGTAATGTCCGCAATACGGCCCATAGCAGCGTTGGAACACCATTCTGTAACACATAACAGGTACGCATTCGTTCATTCCTGTCGCCCTCATCTACCAACTCTGCATCCCATCCTTGTAACGCGATTCGCTTGATGTCGAAACCTTGGCGTTCGAGCGCAAGAATTTCTCGCCGAATAAAACTGTGGCTGATCTTGGGGTACTGGTTGATGACATAGGCAATTCGTGAAGACATAAGCGGTATCTAGTTTGATGGCTAACTAATTTTTGGATTATGCCGTAAATCACTATCTGATTGCGTAGAATTAGCTTGCTAATTCAATCGGCATTCAATTGCCGATTTTCACACGATACTCAAATATATTTACGAAATTTTTCGTTGTATTGCCTGGCATGCCCACGGATGATGAATCAGTAGTTCATGGGAATTAAATGTATCTCCAGTAACTAACGAGATATTGGTGAATTCAGGCGCTCTGTCTGCCAAATTTCACTTAATGCAAGTATGGACAAGCTTACTGATTCAGTTTATGGTTCGACATTATGCACGAATGCTTCACACGGACGCACAGACTTCTCTG
>OESW01000080.1_pt1 | contig 15400 bp, 12 predicted proteins | sample 1534831 | NCBI WGS metagenome assembly OESW01 (sample SAMEA104161952, study PRJEB21768) | metagenome | isolation source: underground water
GCTTCGTGATCGCCACAATATGCAAGCACCACGGCATAAAGTGCCCGGGCCTCGATCACGTATGATGCCAGTCCGACTGCTTGGATCGTCGGGAAAATAGTGTCCTCTAGCGTCTGCCTCGCAGCGGCGAAATCATTCACCCACACCAGTTCGTCGACGAGATCCAAGCCCACCCGTACAAATGACTGAAAGGCCTGAGCGAGCTCGTAAAACTTCATCGCGTGAATACGGGCCATCGTAGAACGCTGGCTTTTCCTGCCGGTTGCTTGGGCGAGAAGGTCAAGCGTATCGGCCAGATGTTTCAGCGTATCGGTGAGGTCGCGGTCTTTGGGGAGAAGCAGGCGCAGCTCGGGGGGTGGGCAAACAAATTGTGGAAGCGCGTACCGTTCAAGGCTCCCTACGCCGAACCGCAGGACACCGGCGTTGCCGGACTGGCCGCCAAAGTGAGTGCGCATCCGCGCATCAGGGTGCACCTTAACTCGACCGTGGCTGAAACGGCCGGTGCACCGGGTCGCTTTACCGTCAAGGTGGCGCAGGAGTCCGGTGCGGTGACGGAAGAAACGGTCGGCGCCATTGTCCAGGCGACCGGTTTCTCCTCTTACGACATCGCCAAATTGCCCGAACTGGGCGGCGGACAGGCCAACGTGGTGGATCAGGCAGGCCTCGAAGCGCTGGCGCAAGCCGCCAATGGCGGCGTGCTCAAGCGCGCCGACGGCAAGGAAATAAAATCCGTGGTGTTCCTGCAATGTGCCGGGCAGCGCGACGAAACCGGCAAGCATCTCGCCTACTGTTCCGGGCACTGTTGCGCCACCAGCATCAAGCAGGCGATGTATTTCAAGGATGCCAATCCCGATACGGACACCATGGTGATGTACACGGATCTGCGCGTGCCGGGCATGGGCGAGGGTTTCTACCGCAGTGCCCAGAGCAAGGGTGTCATCTTCACCAAAGGCAAGGCCAGCGGGGTTGAAGCCGTTGGCAGCGGCTGCAAGGTAAACTTCAAGGATTTAATTCTGGATGAAGAAACTTCGCTCGATGCCGACCTCGTCGTGCTGGCGACCGGCCAGGTGCCAAGTGCCGGGGTGGATCTCGATGCCTGGGACATAGTTGTCAGAGAAGCCGATGGCGGCTCGGAAGCGGCAAAGCAGAAAAAGTCTGAAATGCAGAAAACTTCCATACTAAATCTGTCCTACCGGCAGGGGCCGGACATGCCCCAGTTCAAACACGGATTTGCCGATTCGCATTTCATCTGCTTCCCCTACGAAACGCGCCGCACCGGCATCTATGCTGCCGGGCCGGTGCGCCGTCCGATGGACATGCTGCAGGCCACCGAGGATGCCACCGGTGCCGCGCTCAAGGCCATTCAGGCTGTCGAGAATGCCAGCCTCGGGCGCGCCGCCCATCCACGCTCCGGCGACCTGTCCTTTCCGATGGTGCGGCTGGAAGGCTGCACCCAGTGCAAACGCTGCACGGTGGAATGCCCGTTCGGCGCCATTGACGAGGACGAACGGCGTTTCCCGGTATTCAACGAACAACGCTGCCGCCGTTGCGGCACCTGCATGGGCGCATGCCCGGTGCGGGTGATCTCGTTTGAAAATTATTCGGTGGACACCGTGGGCAGCCAGCTTAAGGCGGTGGAAATCCCGGATGAATTCTCGGAGAAGCCGCGCGTCCTGATATTGGCCTGTGAAAACGATGCTTACCCGGCGCTCGATATGGCGGGCCTGTCACGTACCGTCTATTCGGCCTTCGTGCGCGTCATTCCGGTGCGCTGCCTCGGTTCGGTGAATACCATCTGGATCACCGACGCACTCAACTCCGGCTACGACGGCGTGATGATGATGGGCTGCAAAAAGGGTGACGACTACCAGTGCCACTTCGTCAAAGGATCGGAGCTTGCCGGCTATCGCATGGGCAAGATCGGCGACACACTGACCCAGATGGGACTGGAACCCGAGCGTGTATCCTCTTATGAGGTAGCGATCACCGATAACGCCCGCGTAGCAAAGTTAATCAACGAATACGTTGAGCAGCTAGTAGCGATGGGGCCGTCGCCGATGAAGGGCTTTGGTTGAAGGGCAGCAGAACAACATACCGTTCGCCCTGAGTAGAGCCGAAGGCTCGTATCGAAGGGGAAGAGGACTTCGATACGCCCGCCATGCGGGCTACTCAGTCCGAACGGAATACGTCAGAAGGAGTGGGTGGCAATGAACGATCTCAATAAACAAGCCGTCGCGCCCTACCGCAACAACTTCCTGAGGGAAGTCGAGGATCGCGTAGAAGATGGCGAGTGGGTCAAGATGTGCATGCAGTGCGGCGTGTGCGCCGGTTCCTGCCCGTTGGGCAATGCCTGGGAACACACACCGCAAAAGCTGTTCATGATGATCCGCGCCGGCAAGCGCGAGGAGGTGCTGACTTCCGATTCCATGTGGATGTGCACTTCCTGCTACAACTGCATTGTGCGCTGTCCGAGAAAACTGCCGATCACCCATATCATGCACGGTTTGGCGCATTACGCCCATCGGCTGGGAATGGCGCCTAAGGGCCAACCCACCCGCGAGGTCGCCAGGCTATTCTGGAAAAACCTGGCCAAGACCGGGCGGGTCAACGAACTCAAATTCTCTCTGGCGATGTATTTCAAGGACGGATTTGTGCAGGGCATCAAGAACGCGCTGGCTATGAAGGGTGTCGGTATTGGGTTGATGAAGGCAAAGCGCCTTAATCCGATGGAGATACTGGGTGGGCACAAATGCAAGGACAAGAATGGCATCCACAAGATGATTGCCAAGGCGCGTGAAATTGAAGACCACAAGCAGGGTTTCACATCCTGACGGGCATGGCAAGTTTGCTACCCTTGGCAATGAAACTCGCCATGCCCGTTTCCCCCTATCCAACTTTCCCCCGCAAGCGGGAGAAAGGGCAATCGAATCGCTGCGCGAGCTTCACGTTAAGGAATGGACACAGCCATGGCTAAAAAACAATATGCGTTCTACCCCGGATGCTCCTCACAGAAGAGCGCTTCTGCATCGAATTTCGCCACCTCCATCGGAGTGATGTGCGAGAAACTGGGCATCCAGCTCAATGAAATTCCCGACTGGAACTGCTGTGGTGCATCAATCGGTTATGGGGAGGGCGGCCTGTTGCCGCGCCTGGTGATCAACGCCCGCAATCTGGCATTGGCCGAGCAGAGCCTGCCGGGGCAGGATTTGGTTTCCGGCTGTCCGGCCTGCTGGCTGTCCACACGGGAGACGGCAGAAAAACTGCACGAATCCGGTAATTTGATGGCCGAGGCCAACGAAGCGCTCAATGAAGCGGGGCTGAGCTTCAAGGGCACGGTCAAGGCGCGCCACATCGTAGAGGTGCTGGTCGAGGATGTGGGCTTTGCGGGCATGAAGCTACCCGTCGTCAAACCGCTGGAAGGCATGAAGATCGCGGGCTATGTCGGCTGCCAGACCAACCGTCCGTTCGGCATCGCCGGAGAGTCTTTCGAGAACCCGCAGTATCTCGACAGAATGATCGAAACGGTGGGCGCGGAGCCGATCAGCGGTTATGACCAGAAGGTGACTTGCTGCGGCGGCGCACTCGCCTTCTCCGAGCCGGATAAATCACAAAAACAAATTCGCGACATCGTCGAATCCGCCTACGACCACGGCGCGGAAATGATCGTCACGCCCTGCCAGTTGTGTCAGGCCAATGTCGAAATTTACCAAGCCGAAATCAACAAAAAGCAGGGGACAAAATTTGCTATGCCGGTGGTGTACTACTCGCAGCTCATGACTGTGGCCTACGGCGGCAGCCTGAAAGAAGCCGGTTTGGACGGACACGTCATCCAGCCAGAAAAGCTGCAGCAAATTGCGGCGCGGCAAAAATAGTCAATATATCCATCCCACTCTTCATGCCGGGTACGGATTCAAACGAAATTTTGTTTTTAGGAGCGCCGCCATGCAACACATGACACCCAAACAAACTTATGAATTCCTGCAGGCCAATCCAGAGGCGATATTAGTTGACGTGCGCAGCGAGATGGAACACATGTTTGTCGGTCATCCCAAAGGCGCTATCCTGATCCCCTGGGTCGATGGGCCAGAATGGGAAATCAACCCCCATTTCGTTGCCCATGTAAAAAAGGCAGCCAGCCTGAATCGCCCCGTTGTCCTGATTTGTCGCTCCGGTCGCCGCTCGGTGGATGCCGGGCTGGCACTGGAAAAAGCGGGGCTTCAGGATGTGTATAACGTGTTAAATGGTTTTGAGGGCGACCTGGATGAGCAGCATCACCGTAACTCCCACAACGGCTGGCGCTTTGAAGGCCTGCCTTGGACACAAACATGATTCCAAACCGAAAGACTGCACATGACTGTCCCCGACTTCACCGAAACTGAGCAGAAACTTGTTTCAGCTCTGCTTTTAAAACGTTATGCCAAACTTGTTCTCCCGCAATTGGCAGACAGTGAGCTACAGCTTGATGCACTTTCCGATGAGCTGACTTTATGTCCCACGCTTTATTGGAATGAACGGGGTGCGCAGTTCGTCGTGAGCAAAGTGACGGATGGCCGCTACCGCAGCCTGTTCTTCTATTCCGAGACGGAGCAATACGGCACGGGCCGCGCCGAGTACGACGATCTTGAGGATTGTGTCGTGACCTTGCTGCAAGTTCAGTCAGACCACGAACGGCAACTGGCGAATATTTCTTCCCGCGCCACCCAGGCCGACATTGACAGCGACTACCACGGGCCGGTGGTGATCTGAATTATTTTTGGGGCATTAAATACCAAGAGCCGCCCAAGTGTTCCTTTTGTTAACCGGCAACCGCACTCAGATGCAGCCCTGCTTCAGACTGATTAGCCGCCCTGAAGTCGAACAAGCCTGACAGGACAGCCCCGGCCTTCTGGTTGTCACGCACTGCGAAGGCATCAAAACCATCCTGATGCTGGTAGGTCAGTTTATCGCGCGGCACATCGCCGATCGCGCGCAGCTCACCCTTGTAACCGTAACGCTCGCGCAACTGGCGGGCAGTCGAGTAGCTGTTGCCGTCGGCAAACTTGTCGAACTCAACGGCGATCACCGTGAAGTCATCGATGTCGCGCCCGATCGCCTCCGGGCTTTCCTCGGCAGCCAGCCAGACGCCGAGCGGCCAGCCGTGTTCATATTCGCGATGTATCAGCTCGGCGCGACGCGCCTGCCAAACCGACAGCGGCACCAGCACCGGCCCCACCGGCAGCTTCACGCTATACGGCGTATCGCCCTTGGCGAGGATCAGTGTTTTCCATCCATCAACCACGACACGGCCATTCTTGATTAGCTTAAACATTGACTGCCTTCCTTTCTGTATTCCGAACAATAGGTGGATAAAATGATTCATCACAACTTGTTGAAGCGCAGTCTAGCGATGTTGTTTATATCTGTGAAATACTTATTTGTTACATTGAAATAACTTGAGGTTATATAAAAGCCGTATGCTTTAGGGGGATGTGAACCTCCGCTAAGCGCCAATTGCGGTTGTACTCGGGCAATAGCGCTCAACAAGATTCAAGTTGTCGCAAAATAACCCATGACGTGTAGTTAGGTTTTGCAATAACCATTAAACCCAATTGCTTATGCGGTTCGTGCACAGATTAAATATCCCTTGAATTTATCTGGCTTGTTAATTATTATTCTGAGTAATTTAACTCAGTGAAGTAATTATGTCCGTCACCACTTATCAGCGTAAAGAAGTTCACACTCTTCTTGAGCGACTTTCTGAACCGCCTCGTTTTCTGATTTTTGTAGCTGGGCCGCGCCAAGTCGGCAAAACCACGCTCGTGCACGATGCACTGGCCCAGTATGACCGGAAGCGTTACCACTTTGTGCCCGTGGATCAGCCGGACGAGGTGCGCAGTCCTGGCTTTGTATCTGCCGGAAGCGACACCTACGATCAGAGTTCAGGCCCACGCAATACCGCATGGCTAGTCAGCAAGTGGCAACGTGCCCGTACGGCGGCACGGGAATCGGCGGACAGGCATATCCTCGTCCTCGACGAAATCCAGAAAATTCCCCGCTGGTCGGAGGCCGTCAAAGGCTTGTGGGATGCAGATCGGGCTGAGGGATTGAAGCTGCATGTTGTCTTGCTCGGCTCATCCCCCTTGCTAATGCAAAAAGGCATGAGCGAGAGCCTGACTGGGCGTTACGAATTGATTCGCATTACGCACTGGTCGTTTCTTGAAATGCATGAAGCCTTCGATTTCGATCTAGACGACTACATCTATTTCGGCGGCTATCCCGGCAGCGCCGCATACATCCGGGATGAGCCGCGCTGGCGCAATTATGTGCGCGATGGGTTGATCGAACCGAGCATCGAAAAGGATATCCTGATGATGACGCGGGTCGATAAACCGGCTCTGCTCAAGCAACTGTTCCATCTTGGCTGCAAATACTCCGGGCAGCTTTTGTCTTACACAAAAATGCTCGGACAACTTCAGGATGCAGGCAACACGGTGACACTTGCTCATTATCTGGGCTTACTGGGAAATGCCGGATTGATTCAGGGGATACAAAAATACGCCGGACAACAACATCGGCGACGCGCCTCTGTACCCAAACTCAACGTGCTCAACACCGCCCTGATGTCCGCCGGATCGGGTTACACCAAAGCCGAAGCCAAAGCCGACCGCAGCTACTGGGGGCGTTTGGTGGAAAGCACCATCGGCGCGCACCTGCATAACAGCGGCTATCCAGACTGCCAACTCTACTACTGGCGCGACAGCCCGCATGAAGTTGATTTTGTGATCGAGCGCGGCAAAAAATTACCGCCATCGAAGTAAAGAGCGGCTCTGCTTCCGGCCATGCCGGAGGTCTCGATGTGTTTGCGGAAAACTTCGGCAAGTGCCGCAAGTTGCTGGTCGGCGACGGCGGCATCCCGCTCGTGGAATTCCTCTCCTACCCGGCGGAGCATTGGCTTTGAGCGAGACGGAAAAAACTTTTCTTGTCCGGCGCACCTGTACGCACAAGTCCGGCAATGCGGATGAACAAGGGAGTCATCCGCTGGAATCTTATCGCGACCTGCCTGCCTATGTGCTGCTGGGTGATCCGGGTGCGGGCAAGACCGAGGCATTCAAACGGGAAGCGGAGGAATCCTGCGGCGAATACATCAAGGCGCGCGACTTCGCCACTTTTGAGCCGAGTGCAGAATATCAGGGCAAGACCTTGTTCATAGATGCGCTGGACGAGATGCGCGCAGATGAAGGCGATGGCTGGACAGCGCCTGCTCAAGTTAGCAAACGCCTGGAAGAATTGGGATACCAGAGCTTCCGCCTTTCCTGCCGCGAAGCGGACTGGCTGGGCGAGAGCGATAGCGCAACCCTGAAGCGCATCTCGCCCAATGTCGTTGCCTTGCACCTCGACCCGTTGACCGACAACGACGTTATCGAAATTCTCCGCCACAAAACCAGCGTGCCGAACCCAGATGAGTTCGTGCGCAAGGCCGGAGAACACAGGCTGGGCGAACTGCTGCGTAATCCGCAGATATTGAATTTGCTGGTGAAGGCTGTCGGCGGCGACGAGTGGCCGCAAAGCCGCAAGGATATTTACGAAATGGCATGCCGCCAACTCGTGCGTGAAGAAAGCCGAGCACACCGAAATGCAAAGCGCGAAAAACATCACTCACCCGATGCGTTGCTCGATGCCGCCGGATACCTGTGCGCCATCCACCTGTTATCCGGGATTGCCGGTTTCGCTTTGGATGAAGACACAAGCGACAGCCAGCACTACTACTGGAAAGAACTGACAGCTCATGACTTGCCCTTGCTGGCGGCACTGAAAACCAACCTGTTCCAGAAAGATGGCGAAGAGCAACGCATACCCGTACACCGCAGCGTCGCCGAATATCTCGGCGCGCGCTATCTGGCTGCACAGGCCGAGAATCACGGCCTGCCGTTCGGTCGCATACTGGCGCTAATTACGGGCGAGGATGGAGGTATGGTGCCTGACCTGCGCGGCTTTGCCGCATGGCTGTCCGTGCATTGCCGCACCGGGCGATCTGTCCTGATCGAACGTGATCCATTGGGCGTGGTGCTCTATGGTGATGTGCGAAATTTCGTTGTAGATGACAAGCAGCTAGTTCTGGCGGCTTTGAAAAACGAAGCGCTGAATTACCCATGGTTCCGTTCGCAGGATTGGACATCCCCGCCCTTTGGTGCGCTAGGTACGATGGATATGGTGCCCGCATTTCTGGACATTCTCTCATCACCCTCTCGCAAAGAAGCCGACCAAGCGCTGCTTGACTGTGTGCTTGATGCTATCCGCTATGGCGATCCCATGCCCGTGCTAGGAGATCAATTGGAAACTATCGTGCGGGATGCAAGCTATCAGTCAGTAATACGTGTAAGTGCTGCGCAGGCGCTAATGTATGTCATATCGGATGACGGTTCCAGACTGCTGAAGCTTGCGGAAGAAGTCCGTGTCGGCGCAGTTGAAGACAGGGACGATAGGATTCTCGGTGTTTTTCTGCGCACACTTTATCCTCGCGCTATTTCGCCTGAACGGATATTTGATTTTCTGCGCCCGACAAATGATCGCAATACCAGTTTCATGTTCTGGGGTTACGAGCTTCTGGTCTTGACGAGCAAGGAAAACCTACCCACCCTTTTGGATCAACTGGCGCAACGGCATGTCGCATTAAGAAAGGCCTCACACGATTTCCGGGTTAATCAGATGGCAGGAGAGTTGTTGGTGCGCGGTCTTGAGGTGTTTGGCGAATCCATCACTAATGAGCGTCTCTATGATTGGCTCGGGGTCGGCCTGGATGAATATGAACATACCCGGCTTGAAAGAGAGCATGCCGAACGCATTGCCAACTGGTTCGCTGATCGCCCAAACCGCTATAAAGCAGTGATCGAACGCGGGGCTTCACTATGTACGAGTCAAAAAGATATCTGGTATTGCATGAACCGATGCACCATGAGGCTGCATGGTACATCACCTCCCGCCGATATCGGGATGTGGTATCTGAAGAAAGCAACGACGGCACGGCAAAGCAAATTAGCCGAATATTATTTTCATCAAGCAGTTCTTAAGTTGATACGTGATGGCGGGCAACAAGACTTGACGCTACCTGCACTGGAATTTATTGAGTCATGGGTAAGCGTGCATCCTCATCTCCGGCAATGGCTGGAACCGTTTCTTTCTCTCCCTCTTGACGACTGGCGACAGGAACAGGCACTTAACAAACAAAAAAGGAAAGCCGAGCAACAGAAGCGAAAAAACGAGTGGGTAAATTATTACCGCCAACATTTGACTGCTATATGTGATGGCAGCGCCTACCCGCAAATCTTGTACAACTTGGCGCAAGCTTACAGCGGATTGATTTATGAAGCCAATGGTGAGACGCCTCGCGAACGCCTTGAGGATTTTCTGGATGGAGACAAGGAATTAGTCGAAGCCGCCTATGCGGGATTTCGCCATGCCCTTGACCGTAGCGATCTACCGACCATCAACGAAATCGTTGACCTCGAACTAAAAGGGAAGATGTTCTTTATCCGATCGGCCTGTTTGGTGGGTATGGATGAACTGTATCAAAGCAATCCGACGGATGCCTTGAAACTCGACGATGTAGTGCTATCGCGGATACTGGCATTCCGTTTTTCCTACGATATTGGTGAAAATCCGGCATGGGTTACAGCTCTGATTCAAACGCGTCCGGCGTTGGCGGCGGAAGTGTTGCTTGCCTACGTATTGCCGATGTTGCGCGCGGGAAAGGATCATGTCAGCGGGCTCTACCCATTGGCGTATAACGACGCATATTCTGGGGTTGCACGCATTGCGTTGCCACCGTTGCTGGAAGGATTTCCCTTGCGCGTCCGCAAGTCCCAACTGGGGAATACTCTTGATCCTCTGTTGAAGGGGGCAATAAATTATCTCGACAAGAAGGTGCTTGCATCCATCGTAGCGCGCAAACTCGAACTGGGGAGCATGGATGCCGCGCAGCAGATTTATTGGCTGGCTTGCGGCTTGATTATTGCGCCAACCTCATACACAGCGAAACTGCTCAAGTACATAGGTAACAGCAAGGTTCGTCGGAGACATCTGGCTGGCTTTCTGCACGATCAATGGAAAGGCGGGTTTCCTTATACAGCCCTACCGAAAACTGCAATTGCGCTACTGATAGAACTGCTGGCGCCGGATTGCTCATCCGAACGCCCCGTGGGTGCGCACTGGGTCAGTCCGGCGATGCACACTGCCGATCTGGTGCGTTCATTCATCAACACACTGGGCGGTAATCCAAGTGAGGTTACAACCCGCGAACTCGAACGTCTGTTGGTTTTGCCTGACCTTGCGCTCTGGCATAACGATTTGCGGTACGCATTGCACACCCAGCGCATAGCACGGCGCAAGGCTACGTTCCGTCGCCTGGGTATCGATGAAATTTGCCACACGCTCGCCAACCTCCAGCCCGCCAGCGCTGCCGACCTCGCCGCGCTGACGCTCGATCATCTGCGCGACATCGCTAAAAATATCCGCCATGACAGCACTAACGATTACAGGCAGTATTGGGGCTATGCTGAAGGTGACAAGAAAAAGGATGAGCCAAAATCGGAGAGTGATTGCCGTGATGCGCTGCTGTCTGATCTGAAAGTACGTCTCGGTCCGCTCGGAATTGATGCCCAGCGTGAGAGTAATTATGCGGATAATAAACGGGCCGACATCAAGATTTCATTCGGTGGCACTAATGGATTCAACATCCCCATCGAAATCAAACAAGACCGCAGTCCAGACCTTTGGAGCGCAATCCACGAGCAACTGATCCCTAAGTATGGTCGTGATCCTAGCGCGGATGGACATGGAATTTTTCTGGTCTTCTGGTTCGGCGGAAAAGGGATGAAACCACCACCCGATGGAAAAAAACTCCGCAGTGCCGCAGAACTTGAAGATCGTTTACGGCAGACGCTTACACCGGAAGAAAGCCATCGCATCCAGATTTGTGTGATTGACTGCGCACTGTGCCTGATGTGAATTCAATGACTGCTTCGGGACAATTCTGTTGAAAAACTCGAAGTCTAAATTGGGTTGATCATTTTAGAAGCCGAGGTTTTAGGATATTACTCCTTGCGAGGCTCGCATTCGGATTTGAATGCTTGGTTTTGTGGTTAATCTTTCAAATTTCGCCTCATGCGGGCGCACCTATCCCCCCTATTGGCGGACCCTGCGCGATCAACTTGGTCATACGCCTCAGATTTTGTACTGCGGCAGCCAGGGTAAATTCGTCGGTCGCTCCACTCAGGCCGCGCAGTCGCAAGCGATCCACTCTGAGGATGCGCTTGAGATGGGCGAACAGCACTTCAACCTTCTTACGTTCGCAACGTGATCTTTGATACTGGGGAGTTTCAGCGATGTGCCGTGCAACATCACGCGCACGCTCATGGATACTGCGGGCGATCTTGCGTTTCGGGGTGTTCGGGCAACAACGATCCTTCTTGGGGCATGCCGCACAGTCATACTGGCTTGAGGTATAAATAAGGGTGTTGTCTTTAGTGATCCGATTGCGCAGCTTCTTGAAAGGACGCCAATCGTTGCGCAGGGCATGACCTTCTGGGCAGCGGTACTCATTGGCCTGCTCACTCCACTGAAAGTCACTGTTCGAGAAGGTGCCGTCCTTGCGTTCCGACTTGTCCCACACCGGCATGTGCGGCTCAATGTTTTTCTCTTCGACCAGCCATGAGAGCATGGGTGCTGATCCGTATGCGGTATCGCCAATGAGGCGCTCCGGGGTCATGTCGAAACGCGCTTCGACACGTTCAATCATCACCTTCGTCGATTCAACCTCGTCTGTGCGATTGGCTGGCGTTGCTTCCACATCCAGAATTACTCCGTGGGCAACGTCGATCAGGTAATTCGTCGAGTAGGCAAAGAACGCACGGTCGCCTGTAGCAGCAGTCCAGCGTGACTGCGGGTCACTGAGTGAAACCCGCCGTGACATGACCTCAGCGGGCGCTTCGCCATCCAATGCTTCCAGATATTCGCGCACGGCGCGGTTGTTAATTTCCGGATTTGACCAGTCGATGTGATCGCCTGCCTGAACGCTGTACTGGTGGCTCGCATCCGCAGCCACAATGCTGGCATCCACTGCGAATCCTTCTCCCTTGACCAGGCCTGCGGACATGCAGTGGCGCACCACCTCGTCGAATACCCAACGAAACGCTCCGCTCTCGCGAAACCGTCCGTGCCGGTTCTTGGAGAAGGTTGAATGATCTGGCACGGCATCTTCCAACCCCAGCCGGCAGAACCAGCGATAGGCCAAATTCAAATGCACTTCTTCGCACAACCTGCGTTCGGAGCGGATGCCAAAGCTGTAGCCGATGATCAGCATACGGATCATCAACTCCGGATCGATGGATGGTCTGCCGGTGTGGCTGTAGTATTCAGCGAGATGTTGCCGGAGATTGGTTAAGTCGAGATGCTGGTTGATACCGCGAAGGAGGTGATTCTGTGGGACGTGGTCTTCGAGGTCAAAAGAGTAGAAAAGACGCTTCTGGTGATCCGTCTGTAACCCAATCATATCAAGGCTCCCAGCTATTTAAGTATGCGAAATTATATCATTCGCAACATCAAATTTAGAAGGGGTTTTTCAACAGAATCGGACGGAAGCGGAAGGTCAAGGTAATACAATGACCGCTTGCCATTGCACAAATTTATAACTTTTGGAGCACCAATAACCGCTTTGTCCAGACTACTGGATATATATTTCACGCATTGAGATGAACCCCAGCAAAAATACCGAAAAATTCCGCATCGACAAGTGGCTTTGGGCTGCACGTTTTTTCAAGACGCGTTCCCTGGCATCCGATGCGGTCGAGTGCGGCAAGGTTCTGGTCAATGAGGTGCGCGTCAAACCGGCCAAGGCGGTGGCGGTGGGGGACAGGCTGGACATCCGTATCGGGCAGGTTCAATTCGTGGTCGAGGTGCTGGCGCTGTCGAATAAACGCGGTTCCGCACCCGAGGCGCAGAAGCTGTATCGCGAGACCGATGAAAGCCGTCAGCACCGGGAAGCCATCGCAACCCAACTCAAGGCGTTGCCGCAACCTTTCCATTTCAAGGGCAGACCGACCAAGCGTGACCGGCGGGAGATTGAGCGGCTCAAGAAGGGCGGGTGACGTCGGCTGATAACCAGACCAAGTCGAAGGTATGGCTGCGGCGTGCCATCGAGGTCTTGCTGGTCGTTGCGCTCATTGCGGGCATACGCGCCTGGCAGCAGCGCGACATTGTCAGCGGGGCAGCCCCATCCCTACAGGGTGCATTGCTTGATGGAAAGCCATTTGCCTTGGCATCCAGGCCAGCGCTACCCGTGCTGGTATATTTCTGGGCGACATGGTGCGCGGTTTGCCGCGCGGAACAGGGCGCTATTGATCCGGCACGGTGAAGTATCAACTCCGTTCGGGCTGACCCTTCGACTTCGCTCAGGACTAAAGGCCTTGTCGAAGCCCATTCACCTTTCGCCTTGAGCCTGTCGAAAGGTGAATGGGCTTCAAACATAATCTGGCCGAATCAATAACGAAGCTATTGCTATAGGCAATTCGGCATATTGACACCCATGGTCAGCGCGGGGAAACTGCCGGACAGTGTTAAGCTATGCCGCATAGACATTAATCAATCAGCGATTCCATGAAACCAGGAGCGGAACCTAAAAGGCAGTTGTTTCAATTGTTCGCGCATGTGGCGAAGGCACTGGCGCACCCTAACCGGCTTGAGTTGCTGGAAGCGGTCGGGCAAGGCGAGCGCAGCGTTGATGCGCTTGCAAAATCATGCAACCGGACTGTCTCCAATGCGTCGCATCACTTGCGGATTCTGCGTGATGCAGGATTGCTGGTTTCACGGAAAGAAGGACAGCAGGTGATCTACGGGCTGGCTGATGAGCGAGTCACAGATCTTGTTGCGGGTATCCGCAAGGTGGCAGAGCTTCATATGGCTGGAGTCGAGCGCATCATTCGGGATAATTTTGAAAGCCGCGACAAGCTGACACCGGTCAAGCGGGATGAGTTGCTTGAGATGGTGCGGAGCGGTGAAGCTGTGGTGCTTGATGTCCGTCCGCCCGAAGAATACGAGGCCGGTCATGTCCCCGGTGCTATTAACATTCCGCTCGACAAATTGCCAAAGCGATTGAAACAATTGCCTCACGGCCAGGAAATCGTGGCCTACTGCCGCGGGCCCTATTGCATGCTTGCCTATGAGGCTGTCGAGATGCTTCGTGACAAAGGTTTCCAGGTGCGGCGGCTGGAAGATGGATTCCCCGAGTGGAAAGCGCGAAATTTGCCTGTAGCTACAGGCGCACCTGATTAATTCCAATTTGCGTTAAAAACGCCAACTGAGAAGTGGCTCAGTTCACCCATCATTTACTCAATAGTCCCACCCTGTAATCCGCGCACATCTTCTCGCCGCCGCCCGCGCCAAGGGTTCAGTTATTTCAAATCTGATTCCCACGCATTTCCATAGACTTTCCCGTTGCGCGACAAGATCAGCATTTGGTACAAGCTGACAGACCACATGATCGAGGATGCCACGCTGTAGCCAAATCCGCCGATGATGACGAACCATGCAAAATTAGGGTTCCATTTCGTAAGCCGCCAAGAGAGGATGTCTATAATCAAAAAGCCAAAGGGGGTGGCGATTAAGATGATCTTCAACCATTTCGGCACGCCTGCGGCAAAGCTGAAAATGAATCCCATGAAAAAGAAAATGAAACTGATCCCGAATAAGTGAATGTGCGACACCCTGGTCAGGGTCTGAATGCTTGCTCCTTCGCTGGTTTTAGCCAGGTTTTTGATTTCCTCATACTTGGTGAAAAATGATGTCGAGACGTGCTTCCGGTGTACCCATTTCTTTCATCGAACCATTGAGCTTGCTTTCCAGCTTGCTTCCGCTGCGGTCGCCATAATAGCTATACACAATATCATCCAGGGAAAGCCCTGGTTTTCCATCTGCCATACCGTGTGTCAACATAATTTGCAGTCCAGCCATACATAAACCTAATCCAATTGCGAGCAAATATCCGGAAAAAAGCACTTTGACGGGTGCTGGCAGGCTAGGCAGGTTTAGCCAAGCCAAATCAGGTGGTATTGATTTCATTGTTTTGCCTCGCAGTCTGTTAATGAACCTCTGCACAAGTCCTGACGAGCACAGAGAATGCCAAGTTTTCTCTGTTTATCTTCGCTGTCCCACGTTATGGCATGGGCCAGCTCCCGTTTTCACCCCTACTCGTCGCAAAGTTCACGGCTTGTTTCGCGCACCTTGTTGAATAAATCCTCAACGTGCAATTCCGTTTCAGCGAAAATCACTTTGATGCCATATGACGCATCGCTGGCAAGTTCGCTGCGCATCTGCTTGGCCTGGCTCGACGCTTCACGAAACGACTCGTGCTGCCCACAGTTTTTCCAAA
>OESW01000079.1_pt1 | contig 15399 bp, 15 predicted proteins | sample 1534831 | NCBI WGS metagenome assembly OESW01 (sample SAMEA104161952, study PRJEB21768) | metagenome | isolation source: underground water
ATACGGCGACCACCGAGATCTACACTCTTTCCCGACACGACGCGCTTCCGATCTTGATCGGATTGGTTGCGGTGTTTTACTTTTTGGTTCTGCGCCCGCAACAGGTGCGGGCCAAGGAACAAAAAATCATGCTCAATGCGCTGCAAAAAGGTGACGAGGTGGTAGCCATTGGTGGTGCGTTGGGTCGTGTCGTTAAGGTGGGTGAAGGCTACGTCAGCGTGGAAGTGGCAGACGGCGTAACCATCAACGTCCAGAAAAGCGCAATCCAGACCGTGCTGCCCAAGGGAACCATCAAGGGGATTTAAGGCGCTGCAATGAACCAATACCCGTTGTGGAAATACCTGCTGATTTTCGTTGCGCTCATCCTGGGGCTGGTCTATACCCTGCCCAATTTCTACGGTGAGTCCCCTGCGGTGCAGGTGCAACCGTTGCGCTCCAGTCTCAAGGCCGACAGCGCCCTGATGGGGCGGGTGGAAGCCGCGCTGAAGGCGGCCAACCTCAATCCGCTGGCGGTTGCGCTGGATGCCACCAGCGTCAAGGCGCGTTTCAACGACACCGATAGCCAGCTCAAGGCCAAGGACATCCTGCAAACGCAATTGGGCGAGGATTACGTGGTGGCGCTGAACCTGTTGTCGCGCTCGCCGCAGTGGTTGACCGGCATTAATGCGCTGCCCATGTATCTCGGACTGGACCTGCGCGGCGGCGTGCATTTCCTGTTGCAGATAGACATGAAGGGCGCGCTGGACAAGGCAATGGAATCCGCTTCCGGTGATATCCGCAGCACGCTGCGCGAACGGAATATCGCCTACGCCGGGGTGAGCCGCGACGGCAAAGTGGCGACGGTCAAGTTCCGCGATGCGGAAGCGCGCGGCAAGGGGGAAGCCGAACTCAAGCAGCGCTTCAGCGGCCTGGTCTTCAGCGAAAAGGATGAAGGCAGCGAATACCTGCTGCTCGCCATGCTCATGCCAACAGAAGAAAAACGCATTCAGGATTCCGCAGTGCAGCAGAATTTAGTTACGTTACGTAATCGTGTCAACGAACTGGGCGTGGCCGAGCCGGTGATTCAGCAGCAGGGGGTGGATCGTATCGTGGTGCAACTGCCCGGGGTGCAAGACACGGCGCGCGCGAAAGACATTCTTGGCCGTACCGCCACGCTGGAAGTGCGTCTGGTGGATGAGGAACATCAATTTGTCGAAGGTTCTGCCGTGCCGTTCGGTGCCGAGATGTTCAAAGAAAGGGACGGCACCCCGCTGCTGGTGAAGAAAAACGTGATTCTTACCGGCGAGCGTATCAACGACGCGCAACCCGGCTTTGATAACCGCAACAACGAGCCTGCCGTGCATATCAACCTGGATGGTGTGGGCGCGCGCAAATTCAAGGAAGCGACGCGCGAAAATGTCGGCAAGCGCATGGCGATTATCCTGTTCGAAAAGGGCAAGGGCGAGATCGTTACGGCCCCGGTTATCCGCGAAGAAATCGGCGGCGGGCGTGTGCAGATCACTGGAAAGATGAACACCGAAGAGGCGCAGGATACCGCGCTTTTGTTGCGCGCTGGTGCATTGGCGGCCCCGATGGAGATTGTCGAGGAGCGCACTGTCGGCCCCAGCCTCGGTGCGGACAACATCGCGCGCGGTTTCCGCTCCACTCAGATCGGTTTTGTCGCCATCGCGATTTTCATGATCACCTATTATCTGATGTTCGGCACTGTTTCCGTGCTGGCGCTGGGTGCCAATTTGTTGTTGCTGGTGGCGCTGCTGTCCATGCTGCAGGCCACGTTGACGCTGCCCGGCATGGCGGGTATCGCGCTGACGCTGGGCATGGCGATTGACTCCAACGTGCTGATCAATGAACGCATCCGCGAGGAACTGCGCAACGGCAACACGCCGCAGGCCTCCATCCATGCGGGTTACGAGCAGGCGTTTGGCACCATTCTGGACTCCAATATCACCACGCTGATCGCGGGCATCGCGCTGTTCATGTTCGGCTCCGGCCCGATACGCGGCTTCGCCGTGGTGCTGTGCCTGGGCATCCTGACTTCGATGTTCAGTGCGGTGCTGGTTTCGCGTTCGCTGGTGAATTTGATTTACGGCCGCAAGCCGCGTTTGTCCAAAGTGGCAATCGGTTGAAGCCCTCTCCCTAGCCCTCACCCGCAAGCGGGAGAGGGGACGATAGCTCTCTCTCCCCAAGGGGAGAGAGTTGGAGATAACCAGCGACTTAGCTGCGGTGTTTGGCAGCTTAGTCGAATGGCTAGTGGTTTCATCAGAGGGGTAATATTAAGGAACAAACAATATGGAATTTTTCCGCATCAAACAAGATATCCCGTTCATGAGCTATGGGCGGTACACCACCAGCATTTCATTGGTTACTTTCATCATTGCCGTCATTTTTCTCGCAACGCGCGGGCTGAATTTCGGCGTGGATTTCACTGGCGGCACGGTGCTGGAAATGCATTACGCCCAGCCCGCCGACCTGAACCAGGTGCGCGAGCAACTGGGCAGCATCGGGCTGAAAGATGCGCAGGTGCAGAATTTCGGCACCAGCCACGATGTGCTGATTCAGGTGCCGCTCAAGCAGAACACCTCAGGCGCGAAACTGAGCGAACAGGTGCGCGATGCGTTGCGGTTGCAGGACACCAGCGTGGAGATACGCCGCGTCGAATTCGTCGGCCCGCAGGTGGGCAAGGAACTGGTGGAGAACGGCGCACTCGCGCTGCTGCTGGTCAGCTTGGGTATCGTCTGCTACCTGTGGCTGCGCTTCGAGTGGAAGTTCGGTCTCGCCGCGATCATCGCCAACCTGCACGACGTGGTCATCATTCTCGGCTTCTTCGCCTGCTTCCAATGGGAGTTTTCGCTCTCCGTGCTGGCGGCGGTGCTGGCGGTGCTGGGCTATTCGGTGAACGAGTCGGTGGTGGTGTTTGACCGGATCCGCGAAAACTTCCGCAAGCTGCGCAAGACCGAGGTGGCCGGGATCATCGACAACGCCATCACCCGCACCATGTCGCGCACCATTATCACCCACGGCTGCACGCAGATGATGGTGACTGCCATGCTGTTTCTCGGCGGCGAAACGCTGCACTATTTTGCGCTGGCGCTGACTATCGGCATCCTGTTCAGCATCTACTCCTCGGTGCTGGTGGCTAGCCCCTTGCTGATGATATTCGGCGTGTCGCGCGAGGATTTCATCAAGCAGGAAAAGACCGAGGCCGAAGAAGTTCTTCCATAAATCCTTCGCAGTAAAAAGTAAAACTGGAATAACGCATTGGATTTGCTTACTGCTTTTATTGATATCGTCCTGCATCTGGACGCGCACCTTTTGGCACTCACCCAGCAATACGGCGTGTGGGTGTACGCTATCTTGTTCCTGATTATTTTCAGCGAAACAGGTTTGGTGATCGCGCCTTTTCTGCCCGGTGATTCACTGCTGTTTGTGGCAGGTGCGCTGTGCGGTATGGGCTCGCTGCAACTTGGCCTGCTCGCGCCGCTGCTGATGCTGGCGGCATTCAGCGGTGACAACACCAACTACTGGATTGGCCGGCTGGTCGGACTGCGCCTGCTTAACCGCGCGAACGCCAGGCTTATCAAACGCGAGCACCTCGACAAGACCCATGCTTTCTACGAAAAACACGGCGGCAAGACCGTCCTGTTCGCACGCTTTCTGCCCATCATCCGCACCTTTGCGCCGTTTGTGGCGGGTATCGGGTTGATGCGCTATCGCCTGTTCGTGTTGTTCAGCGCGCTGGGCAGCATCGTATGGATTACCTTTTTTACCGTTGGCGGTTATTTTTTCGGCAACATCCCGATGATTAAGAATAACCTTACTTTGATGGTCATCGGCATCATTTTCATTTCCTTACTGCCCGCGATCCGCGAATTTATCCGCCACCGTCGTGCGTAAAGGCGCACTAAAGTGCCGGCAGTGTCATGATGCCGTTCATTTTTCTCGCGTCCCAGTTAGCCAATGCCCAGCCCAAAACTATTTCCGGGCCGCAGCCTGAAAGTTCAGCAGGCGGCTCCTGGCGCAGAAAGGCGAGTGTGCGCAGCAGCGTATCAACCGGGTTGTTTGTATCTACCGGCGCGGCAAGGGTTTGTTTGCCGAGCTTTTCGCCCTGTGCGTTCACCGCGATGGGTAAATGTGTGTAGGCTGGGGTGGCAAACCCCAGCAGCCGTTGCAGATAGATTTGGCGTGTAGTGGAGGCGAGCAAATCAGCACCGCGCACAACATGCGTGATGCCCTGAAAGGCGTCATCCACCGCCACCGCAAGCTGGTAAGCAAACAATCCGTCGGCGCGCAGCACCACGAAATCGCCGATCCCGGATGCCATATTCTGCACGATGTTCCCTTGCAGGCTGTCGGTAAAGTTTATGCGCGCATCATTGACGCGCACTCGCCAGGCGCGTGCCGTTTTTCCTTGCGGCAAACCATTTCGACATGTTCCCGGATAGACGAATTCATCGCCATGATGCAGCGCAGAATCGGCGATTTCCTTGCGGCTGCACGCGCAGGGGTAGAGCAGGTTGTCTGTACGCAGCCGCTCGAAGGCTGCCTGGTAGGCGGCGGTGCGTTGGCTTTGGTAAATAACGGTTTCATCCCAGTGCAGGCCACAAGCTTCCAGCGTCCTGAGAATGTCGTCGGCAGCACCTTTGAGGGTACGTGGTGTGTCGAGGTCTTCGATGCGTAGCAGCCAGATTCCGTTATTGTGCTTTGCGTCGAGGTAACTGCCGACTGCGGCGACCAGTGAGCCGAAGTGCAGCGGACCGGTGGGGGAGGGGGCGAAGCGCCCCCTGTAAACTGTGTCAGGCAGGAACCGCCTCTTCCTCAAACTCCAGCCGCACCTTCTTATCCGCATCCACCGTAACCGTTACCTTGCCGCCATTCGCCAAGCGACCAAACAGCAGTTCATCGGCGAGGGCGCTGCGGATGGTGTCCTGGATCAACCGCGCCATCGGGCGTGCACCCATCAGCGGGTCGAAGCCTTGTTCGGCAAGGTGATCCTTGAGCGCGTCGGTGAAGATGGCTTCCACCTTCTTCTCGTGCAGTTGCTCCTCAAGCTGCATCAGGAACTTGTCCACCACGCGCAGGATGACTTCGCGGCTCAAGGACGCAAAGGAGACGATGGCATCCAGCCGGTTGCGGAATTCCGGCGTGAACAGGCGCTTGATGTCGGCCATCTCGTCGCCGGTGGCGGAGGTCTTGGTGAAGCCGATCTGTGTCTTGCTCAATGCCTCGGCGCCTGCGTTGGTGGTCATGATGATGACCACGTTGCGGAAATCGGCCTTGCGCCCGTTGTTGTCGGTGAGCGTGCCGTGATCCATCACCTGCAACAGGATGTTAAAAATGTCCGGGTGTGCTTTTTCGATTTCGTCCAGTAGCAGCACGCAATGCGGCTGCTTGCTGATCGCCTCGGTGAGCAGTCCGCCCTGGTCGAAGCCGACATAGCCGGGAGGCGCGCCGATCAACCGTGACACGGCATGGCGTTCCATGTATTCGGACATATCGAAGCGGTGCAGCGGCATGCCCATGGAATAGGCGAGCTGACGCGCCACTTCGGTCTTGCCCACGCCGGTGGGGCCGGAGAACAGGAAGCTGCCGATGGGTTTCTGCGGGCTGCCCAAACCGCTGCGAGACATCTTGATGGCGCGCGCCAGCACCTCGATAGCCTTGTCCTGGCCGAACACCGTGGCCTTCAAATCCCGGTCCAGTGTCTTGAGCGCGTTGCGGTCGTCCGAAGAAACTGTGCGCGGCGGGATGCGCGCGATCTTGGCAATGATTTCCTCAATCTCGTGTTTGCCGACGACTTTTTTCTGTTTGGATTTGGGCAAAATACGTTGTGCCGCACCCGCTTCGTCTATCACGTCAATCGCCTTGTCCGGCAGGTGGCGGTCATTGATGAAGCGCGCGGAAAGCTCGGCAGCGCTGGTCAGCGCGGCAGCGCTGTATTTGATGCCGTGGTGGGTTTCGAAGCGCGGCTTGAGTCCTTTCAGTATCTCGATGGTCTGCTCCACGCTTGGTTCCGGCACGTCCACTTTCTGGAAGCGCCGTGACAGCGCGTGATCTTTCTCGAAGATGCCGCGGTATTCCTGATAGGTGGTCGCACCGATGCACTTGAGCGCGCCGCTGGACAGCGCGGGCTTCAGTAAATTTGAAGCATCCATGGTGCCGCCCGATGCGGCGCCCGCGCCGATCAGCGTGTGGATTTCGTCGATGAACAGGATGGCGTGTTTTGCTTCGGACAACTCCTTGAGCACCGCCTTCAGGCGCTGCTCGAAGTCGCCGCGATACTTGGTGCCGGCCAGCAACGCACCCATGTCGAGCGAATACACATGCGCATCCTTGAGGATTTCCGGCACGTTGTTTTCCGTAATGCGGCGCGCCAGTCCTTCGGCAATGGCGGTCTTGCCCACGCCTGCCTCGCCGACCAGCAGCGGGTTATTTTTGCGACGCCTGCACAATGTCTGGATGACGCGCTCCAGTTCGATTTCACGCCCGATCAGCGGATCAATCTTGCCGGCCAGTGCCTGTGCATTGAGATCCAGCGTGTAGTTGTGCAACGCTCCTTCGTTGCCCGCCTCCTGTTCTGTTTCGGCGTCCTGGGATTTTTGGATGCCGGGCTGGACCGTCTTGTTGATGCCGTGGGCGATGTAGTTCACCACATCCAGCCGCGTGATGGCGCGCTGGTTGAGGAAAAACACCGCGTGGGAATCTTTCTCGCTGAACAGGGCAACCAGAATGTTGGCGCCGGTGACCTCTTTCTTATTGGTCGATTGCACGTGCAGGATGGCACGCTGGATGACGCGCTGGAAGCCGACTGTGGGCTGTGTGTCCACCTCACCGCTGCCTGGCAGGGTAGGCGTATGGGTGGTGATGAAGTTGGTCAGCACTGCGCGCAACTCGTCAATGTCCGCGCCACAGGCGCGCAGCACATGCGCCGCCGAGGGGTTGTCCAGCATGGCGAGCAGCAGGTGCTCCACCGTGATGAATTCGTGCCGTTTCTGGCGCGCTTCGACAAATGCCAAGTGCAGGCTGACTTCAAGTTCTTGCGCGATCATGATTACGTTCCCTCCAGTTCGCATCGTAGCGGATGCCCGCGCTGTTTGGCAAATGCAGATACCTGCGCCACTTTGGTTTCCGCAATATCCTTGGGATAGACGCCGCACACCGCAGAACCCTCCTGATGTACTTTGAGCATCACCTGGGTTGCGCGTTCACGGTTCATCGCAAAAAATGTTTGCAAAACCTCAATGACAAAATCCATCGTTGTGTAATCGTCATTGAACACTACCACCTTGTATAGCATGGGTGGCTTGCTCTTGCTCCGCTCTGTTTCCAGCAGGGCAGCGTTTCCATGTTTGGTAGCCATTATTTAAGTCGTGATCATTCTTGCATTATGTTATGTCACATATTTGACGATTAGAACGGCTTTTTCAAGTGTATTCTAAAAAAAACTTGCATAACCACTTGACGATATGGGTGTTACAGAGTAAAAAGCGCGTGGGTGTTTGGTTCAAAGTATCTGCAGTACTGGTTTTGCCATGTGCGGTCTTGGAATTCAAACAGTTTAACGGGAATCCACCCGGTTTTTTAGTTAAGGAAGCAGCATGGCAAACGGTACAGTCAAGTGGTTCAACGATGCAAAAGGTTTTGGTTTCATTACTCCGGATGATGGCAGCGAAGACCTGTTCGCGCACTTCTCCGCGATCAACATGAGCGGTTTCAAGACCCTGAAGGAAGGCCAGAAGGTTACCTTCGATATAGTGCAAGGTCCTAAAGGCAAGCAAGCTTCCAATATCCAGGCCCCTTAACCGGTTCTTGAGTTGGTAAAAAAGCCCGGCACGAAAGTGTCGGGCTTTTTTGTTTTGGTGTTGCCATTACATATCGCGCTTCCCGGGTATTATCCCGCTGGGTGAGTAAAGATTGACGTGATCGACTCCGGTGTGTGGCATGAGGCTGCTGGGGTATAATGCGCGCCTTTGTAAATTACCCGATAGGAGGATGTCATGCCTATTTACGCTTACGGTTGTTCCAGTTGCGGCTTGCAAAAAGACGTAATGCAGAAATTGAGCGATGCGCCGCTCACCACTTGCCCTGAGTGCGGCAAGGAGACTTTCGCCAAACAATTGACTGCCGCCGGTTTTCAGTTGAAGGGCAGCGGCTACTATGCCACTGATTTCAAGAACAGCAATCAGTCCAAGCCCGAGCCCGCACCCGCTTGCGCGCCCTGCGCCAGCGCCGATTCCTGTCCGATGGCGGGCGGCAACGCGTGAAAAAATATCTGCTAACCGGCCTGTTGGTCTGGGTGCCGCTCGGCATCACCATCTGGGTGCTGAAATTGACCATCAGCACGATGGATCAGACCTTGCTGTTGCTACCGAATATTCTGCAACCGGACAAACTGCTCGGTATCCATATTCCCGGTTTGGGTGTGATTCTCACCGTGGCGGTTGTGGCCGGGACTGGCTTGCTGGCGCGCAATGTTTTCGGGCAGCGCCTGTTGCGTTACTGGGATGGCCTGTTGCGCCGCATCCCGTTCGTAAATGCGATTTACAAAAGTGTGAAGCAGGTGAGCGATACGCTGCTGTCCAGCGACGGGCAAGCTTTCCGCAAGGTGCTGCTGGTGCGCTACCCGCATCCCGAGGCGTGGTCGCTGGCGTTTCAGACCAGCGTGGCGTCTGGCGAGGTTGCGTCGCACCTGAATGGCGAATATGTGGGCGTATTCATTCCCACCACGCCTAGCCCGGTGAACGGTTTTTATTTCTACGTGCGCCGTGCCGATACCATCGAACTCGACATCAGCGTGGATGTGGCGCTGAAATCCATCATTTCGATGGGCGTGGTTGCCCCTGTCGCCAATGCCTTACCCGCCAGCGCCCCGAATCCAACCGGCAATTCGAACACCGCAGGCAATCCGAATTAACTTCCCGATTTTTACAGACTGAATGACATGCGAACCCATTACTGCGGACAACTTAATGTTTCCAACCTCGGCCAGACTGTCACCCTGTGTGGCTGGGCCCATCGCCGCCGCGATCACGGCGGGGTGATTTTCATTGACTTGCGCGACCGCGAAGGTTTGGCGCAAGTGGTGTGCGACCCTGATCGCCCGGAAATGTTTGCGGTGGCGGAATCGGTGCGCAACGAATTTGTGTTGAAGGTGGCGGGCCGCGTGCGCCGTCGCCCGGAAGGCACGGACAATCCCAACATCCCCAGCGGTGAGGTCGAGATCCTGTGCCATGAGATCGAAGTGCTGAATACCTCCGTCACGCCCCCGTTCCAGCTGGACGACGAGAACCTGTCCGAGAACGTGCGTCTGACGCACCGCGTGATAGACCTGCGCCGCCCGCAGATGCAGAAAAACATGGTGCTGCGCTACAAGACCGCGCGCGCCTTCCGCCGTTATCTTGACGACAAGGGCTTCATCGACATCGAGACCCCGATGCTGACCAAGTCCACACCGGAAGGCGCGCGCGATTACCTGGTGCCTTCGCGCGTCCATGCCGGTGAGTTCTTCGCGCTTCCTCAATCGCCGCAATTGTTCAAGCAATTGCTGATGGTGGCAGGGTTTGACCGCTATTACCAGATCACCAAATGCTTCCGCGACGAAGACCTGCGCGCCGACCGCCAGCCGGAATTCACCCAGGTGGATATCGAGACTTCCTTCCTCGGCGAAGAAGAAATCATGGCGCTGATGGAAGACATGATCCGCACCGTGTTCAGGGAGGTGCTGGAGGTCAAGCTGCCCAACCCTTTCCCGCGCATGACCCATGCCGAGGCGATGGCGCGTTTCGGCTCGGACAAGCCGGATATGCGCGTCACTCTGGAATTGACCGAAGTCACCGATGCGGTGAAGGATGTGGCGTTCAAGGTGTTTGCCAGTGTCGCCAATCAGGCCAACGGGCGTGTGGCGGCGCTGCGCGTGCCGGGCGGTGCGATATTTACCCGTGGCGAAATAGACGAATACACCAAGTTCGCCGCCATCTATGGCGCAAAAGGGCTGGCCTACATCAAGGTCAACGACGTGACCCAGTTGAACGAAACCGGGCTGCAATCGCCCATCGTCAAGAACCTGAACGAGGCTGCGCTGAAAGCCATCATGGAGCGCACCGGCGCGCAGAACGGCGACATCATTTTCTTCGGCGCGGACAAGGCCAAGATCGTGAACGATGCGCTGGGTGCATTGCGCGGCAAGATCGGCCACGAAAAGAATTACTTCACCGGCGAGGCTTGGGCGCCGCTGTGGGTGGTGGATTTCCCGATGTTCGAATATGACGAGGAAGAAAAACGCTGGAACGCCTGCCACCACCCCTTCACTTCGCCCAAAGATGAACATCTTGAGTTTCTGGAAACCGACCCCGGCAAATGCCTGGCCAAGGCTTACGACCTTGCCTTGAACGGCTCGGAAATCGGCGGCGGATCAGTACGAATCCATCAGGAAACGGTGCAATCTCAAGTATTCCGCGCGCTCAACATCGGCGCGGAAGAAGCGCAACACAAGTTCGGCTTCCTGCTCGATGCCCTGCAATACGGCGCGCCCCCGCACGGCGGGCTGGCTTTCGGTCTCGACCGCATCGTCGCCATGATGACAGGTTCCGAATCTATCCGCGACGTGATCGCCTTTCCCAAAACACAGCGCGCACAATGCTTGCTGACCCAGGCGCCCAGCCCGGTGGACGAGAAACAGTTGCGCGACTTGCATATCCGCTTACGCCAGCAAGCGCAAACGACAGTGGAAATCAGCAAGGAATAGCCATGCTGCGCAGCATCAAATCATTGGTGCTGTTTGGGTTGTTGTTGTGCCTGTCTTTGGGAGTGCAGGCAGGCTATCATTACGCTCGCAATGACGCTGTGCGGGCCTCCGTCAGCGAGGCAGAGTTGCCTTCCGATGCGCGCGACACCTTGCATCTCATCAAACAAGGCGGCCCATTTCCATTTCCGCGTGACGGTGTGGTATTCGGCAATTACGAGCACCGCCTGCCGCAACAGCCGCGCGGCTATTACCACGAATACACGGTGAGGACGCCGGGCGCACGCAACCGCGGCGCCCGGCGCATCGTGTGCGGGCCGTTGCCGGAGTGCTATTACAGCGGCGACCATTACCGGACCTTCAAACATATTCGGGAGTAAGTTATGGACGATCTTGCACGGCGCCTGATGGATGTGAATGAGGCGGGCACGTATCACATGAATTGCCAGCCGGATAAATTGCACATGGCTGTTGCGCAGGCGGGTTTTGCGCTGTTTGAAGCAAGCTTGGCGGAGGTTCAAGGCAAAGGGGAGTTTCTTGCAGCCGTGGCGCAGGCGGTCAAGGCGCCGGAGTGGTTCGGCCACAACTGGGATGCGCTGGCCGATGCGCTGGGCGATTTATCATGGCATCCTGCGCCGGGTTATGTGCTGTTGTTGTTTGGCGGCGGTGAGACACTGGGCTTGAGCGCAGAGGAACGGGCGAGCGTCACGGAAATTTTTGCCGGCACGGTGAGCTTCTGGAAGTCGCAAGGCAAACCGTTCTGGATTTTCTTCTGTTAGATACCATTCATGCCATACAAACTCCCTGTTTCGGTGCTGGTGGTCATTTACACCTCTGCCCCTTCGGCTGAGCTCATAACCAGCGACTTGGCTGGCGTTGTTTGCCAGCCTAGCCGATTGGCTAGTAGTTCCATCAGGACAGGCCCGGAGGTGCTGCTGCTGGAACGTGCCGACTACCCCGGTTATTGGCAGTCGGTGACGGGCAGCCAGGATGAAGGCGAAAACTTGCGTGAAACAGCCATGCGCGAGGTGGGCGAGGAGACCGGGCTGGATGCCACGCGCTATGCGCTGACAGATTGGCAGGTACAGAATGTGTATGAGATTTATGCCAAGTGGCAGTATCGCTACCCGCCCGGCACCACGCACAACACCGAGCACGTATTCGGGCTGGAATTACCCGGCGTGTTGCCTGTCCAACTGTCGCCGCGCGAGCATTTGAGTTATATCTGGTTGCCATGGCGGGAAGCTGCGGAGAGGGTGTTTTCGCCGAGCAACCGCGCGGCGATTCTGCAATTACCCGAAAGAGCGCGTCATGTCTGAAAAAGTAATATCCATTGCTTACGACCACCCGCACGCCAGCACCGGCTGCAGCACGGAGCAGGCATGGGCGAAGAAGCCGCGCGAGCCGGGTACTGCGGAGAAACCCGAGTTGATCGCGCACATCAAGCGCCTGTTAAAAGAGCAGGACGCGGTGCTGGTGGCGCATTATTACGTACATCCCGATTTGCAGGACCTGGCCGAGGCGACAGGCGGCATCGTGTCCGATTCGCTCGATATGGCGAATTTCGGCCACCAGCATCCTGCCAAGACGCTGGTGGTGGCGGGGGTGCGCTTCATGGGGGAGACGGCGAAGATACTCAGTCCGGAAAAGCGCGTGCTGATGCCTGACCTGGAGGCAGAGTGTTCGCTCGATCTGGGTTGCCCGGCGGATGAGTTTATCGCGTTCTGCGATGCACATCCAGATCGTACCGTGGTGGTGTACGCCAACACTAGCGCAGCGGTGAAGGCACGCGCCGACTGGGTGGTGACCAGTTCCATTGCGCTGCCCATCGTCAAGCATTTGAAGGAACGCGGCGAGAAAATCCTGTGGGCGCCGGATCGGCATCTGGGCGCTTATGTGCAGGAGCAGACCGGCGCCGACATGCTGTTGTGGCAGGGCGCGTGTGTGGTGCATGATGAATTCAAGGCGAAGGAACTGGCCGAACTCAAGGCGCAGCATCCGCAGGCCAAGGTGCTGGTGCATCCCGAATCGCCGCGCGCCGTGGTGAAGCTGGCGGATGTGGTCGGCTCCACCACGCAACTCATCAAGGCCACGCAAACCCTGGATGCGAAGGAATTCATCGTCGCCACCGACAACGGCATCCTGCACAAGATGAGAGCGTTGTCGCCGGACAAGGTATTCCTGGAAGCACCGACCGCCGGTTACGGTGCGACCTGCACCAGTTGCAGCCACTGCCCGTGGATGGCGATGAACGGTTTGATTAACCTTGCTGAAGTGCTGGAGACTGCGGGTACCGGCAAGAATGAAATCCATATTGATCCGGCAATCGGGCGCAGGGCCAAGGTATCCATCGAACGTATGCTGGATTTTGCACGGCAGATCAACCTGCCGGCACGCGGTATTGGAAACGCCTGAGTGGCGCGGGCATGGTGTTCTCTGTGGGCACGTTTAGCATCAGTGGCTGGAAACTGGCCCAGCCTCGACATAAAACCCTTGGCTCCGCAATTCCTGAGCCTTTTCCCAATTAGCAATAATGTTATAGCGCAGGACATCGTGATAATAAACGCGTAGCTTAAGCATGATAACCCCCATCTAATAAATTGCACTTTACTCACTGTACGGCTTCTTACTGCCGAACTTGAATTTGCTACCCTTGTATAATCAATACGCATATTACATACCAACGCAAAGCTTTTATTGCCGGGATGGGCGCTGATATTGGCGTAGAGGGATTAAGAGGCATGTTTGACAAGGCTGGTGTATTTTAAAATTGGCAAAAATTTTATTTTTAGTCTAAATAGTGAGAGCCAGAAATGGTAAATCGAAAAAGGGGATATGACAAAATATATTTCATTTCTGAAGAAGCGATCCAGCCACGGATTAACACGGATATGCACGGATTATCAATGAGGCACCATTGGTACCTTGACCACCTTTTGCATTTCTGTGGTTATCAGTGGTTAACAGCCGTTTTTGGGCCCATGTGTATTGACACGTTATGACAGTCCTGCATATCGCCACCTACAATATTCACAAGGGGTTTTCCCATTTCAACCGGCGCATGGTGCTGCACGATTTGCGTGACCGCCTGCGTGAGCTCAACGCCGACATCGTGTTCCTGCAGGAAGTGCAGGGCGAGAACATCCGCGATGCACTTCGCCACCACAGCTATCCCATACAGCCGCAACATGAGTTTTTGGCCGACCAGATATGGCCTCATCATGCGTATGGGAAAAACGCAGTGCATGACGAAGGTCATCACGGCAACGCTATCCTGAGCCGTTACCCGATTGTGCGCTGGGATAATCAGGATATTTCCGCGCACCGTTTTGAGAGCCGCGGCTTGTTGCATTGCGAAATTGAACTGCCGGAAACCGGCCAACTGCTGCATTGCATTTGCGTGCATTTCGGCTTGTTCAAGCGCGGACGGGGGGTGCAATTTAACGCATTGGTTGAGCGTATCAATCAGGTGGTTCCAGCGGATGCACCGTTGATTATCGCGGGCGATTTCAACGATTGGCGTAACCATGCCAGCCGCCTGTTGGCGCAGGAGTTGCAATTGCACGAGGTTTTTGACGCAAGCCATGGCAGGCTGGCGCGCAGTTATCCGGCTGGCATGCCGCTACTGCGGATGGATCGCATATATGTGCGTGGCCTGGAAATCCAGCACTGCGATGTGTGTACGTGGAACAAAATTTCCGATCATGTGGCGCTGTCCACAACCCTTGTGTTGCCATGAGCAGCCAGCATCTGGTTGACGGCCACGCCCTTACCCTGTTGTGCAACGGGGAGGAATATTTCCCACGCCTCATCTCCGCAATGGACGGCGCAACCCACTCGGTTTATCTGGAAGCTTACATTTATGCTGCCGATACCAGTGGACGTTTGGTTTCAGAAGCATTGCAGCGTGCGGCCAAGCGTGGGGTGAGGGCGCATCTGTTGCTGGATGGTTTCGGTTGCGCCAAATTGCCGCATGAGTGGGTGGATGAGCTGCATTCGGCAGGCGTAGAGGTATTGTGGTTCCGCCCGGAAATCGCGCGCTTCAGGTTGCGCCGCCATCGCTTGCGCCGCCTGCATCGAAAGCTGGCGGTGGTGGATGGGCGTATCGCTTTTGTGGGAGGCATAAATATCATCAACGATGTGCCCGGTGGACAGCTTGCGGCGCCACGCCTGGATTATGCGGTGGAGGTGCAAGGCGGTATGGTAGGGCGCATTCATGCGGCCATGCGGCGTTTGTGGCTGCTGGTGTCGTGGACAAATTTTCGCCGGCAGCGCGAGCACGCCAAATTTCAGTTTGCACATGCCAACGTGGCACAGCAAAAAATAGCCTTTCTGCTGTGCGACAATTTGCGCCATCGGCGTGACATCGAGCTGGCCTACCTTGAAGCTATTGGTGGCGCACAGCGCGAAATCATCATCGCCAACGCCTACTTCCTGCCCGGGTTGCGCTTACGCCGTGCCTTGTTAAATGCGGCGCGGCGCGGGGTGCATGTGATGCTGTTGTTGCAGGGGCAAGTGGAGTACCGTCTGCAGCATTATGCCATGCTCGCGCTTTATGACGAATTGCTGGGCGCCGGTGTGGAAATTCATGAATACCATGCCAGTTTTTTGCACGCCAAAGTGGCGGTAGTGGATGGATATTGGGCAACAGTAGGTTCATC